>ULYL01025242.1_pt1 | contig 58005 bp, 52 predicted proteins | sample 1962211 | NCBI WGS metagenome assembly ULYL01 (sample SAMEA4835864, study PRJEB28245) | human gut metagenome | biome: gut microbiome; material: fecal sample | place: Denmark | collected 2008
TTATAAAAAATATTAAATTATAGTGTTGCGGAAATAAGGGTAATCAAGATATGGTAAGATTTGTCCAAGAGCCGGCAAGAGACATTCCGGTGAAAGATGAGGTAGATATTCTGGTTGTCGGCGGAGGCCCTTCCGGAATTATGGCAGCTAGGGCTGCGGCCGGTAAAGGGTTGAAAGTCATGCTTATAGAAAGCAGGGGATATGTAGGTGGCAATCTCACCATCGGTCTCCCGATTCTGGGTTTTCTCGGAAGGAAGGGAAATCAGGTAGTCGAAGGCCTGCCCCAGATGCTTATCGACAGATTGCGCGCGAAGGGCAAGGCGTCTGAACACAAGCCTTGCAAGAATCACGTCAGTCTGACCATCATTGACTCGGAAGAGGTAAAGGATGTGGCTCTCGGAATGCTCGAGGAAGTAGGCGTGAAAATGCTGTTCTACGTTTTCTGCTCAGATGTCATCAAGGAGGGCAATGAGGTGAAGGGCGTGATAGTCGAGAGCAAGGAAGGCCGTGAAGCGATTCTTGCGAAAACCGTCATTGACTGTACAGGTGACGCCGACGTGGCTTACCGTGCAGGCGTGGAATGCCACAAGGGCGACAAGGACGGCGGAATGCAGCCTCCTACACTCATGTTCTGCATGAGAGGTGTCAATGTCCCTGAACTCCGTGATGCCATCGTGAACCACCACGAGGAGTATGATATGGACGTGATGCCGCCTGAGCAGTTCAAGGAAGGGCCGTTCATCGTGGTCGGTTTCAGAAACAAGATCAATGAAGCCCGCGAAAAGGGTTATTCGATTCCTGTAGCGAGGACCATCCTCATTACCGGACTTGCGGATGATGAGATCTGGGTCAATATGTCCAGAGTCTGCGGTGTGGACTCCACGAAACCGGAAAGCTACACCAACGGTGAAATCACTGCTCGTACGCAGAATGATGAAATCGAAAGATATCTGCGTGACTTCATACCGGGATTCGAACATGCCTGGAGAGACAAGGTCGCATCATTTATGGGAATACGCGAAAGCCGTGTGATAAAAGGCAAATATGTGCTGACGGCGGATGATATCCTTTCCTGCCGCAAATTCGAGGACTCTATAGGTGTGGCAAGTTATCCTGTGGATATCCATCACAGCCACGGAGACGACTGCACTATGATGTGGTGCCCTGACTGTTACGACCTCCCTTATCGTATGCTCGTGCCGGAAAATGTTGAGAATCTGCTTGTTGCGGGCCGTTGTGCATCGATGACGCATGAGGCTATGGCTTCAGCCCGAGTGATGTCCACCTGTATGGTGATGGGCGAGGGCGCAGGAAGAGCAGCCAGAATCGCAATCGAGGAAGGCGTGCCTGTTTCCAAGGTCAATGTGGAAGAAGTCCGGAAGGACCTGCGTGAAAGCGGAGCGTATCTCAGAGACTAATAGGCAATCACACATCTTTAATACACTGAACCGACGTGAAAACATTGAAATACATACTTTCCGCTGCATTGGCATTGACAATGACAGTAGCGGCGACAGCCAAGATAGTGCGTGCTCCTCAGGAAAAAGGCACGCACAGGGTCTTGACCTGCAATATCAGAATTACCGGACTCAGCGAGGACGAAAATACTCCGGGCCAATGGGAAAACAGGAAGGAGGTCTGCAGGGACGTGATTCTTTCGCAGAAACCGGACATCATCTGTATGCAGGAGGTGATCTATGAGTCATATGCATATATGAAAAAGGAGCTCAAGGGCTATACTTCATTCGGCTTTACCGGGCCGGAGATGGATCCGTACACTGAAGGGTATCATTTCATCGGCAAGAATGTGATTTTCTTCAGGACTTCGAGGTATGAAATGACCGGTTCCGGCTGCTATTGGCTTTCTGAAGATCCGCTTATCGGTGGCAGCATTTCATGGAACACGACACGTGCGAGACATTGTAACTGGCTGAGACTCAGAGATAAGAAAACAGGAGAGGAGTTCCGCATAATGGATATCCATCTGGACCACAAGACTGAGCTGGCTCGTCAGGAACAGACCAAGCTGACTATTCGTGAGACCTCGCAGTATGCGGAAGATTTTCCGCAGATCCTGTGCGGTGATTTCAATTCCGGACCGAAGAAGGCGGCAGCAGGATTTTTGCGTGAGGCCGGATGGAAAGACGCTTATGAGACGCTCGGCATCCCTGAACGGAATTCGTTCCATGGATTCAAGGGCGAGAATTATAAGAAGCCGAAGCCGAGAATCGACTTCATCTTCATGCGCGGTGCTGTGCAGCCTGTGTATTGCAAGATGCTGACGGATACTGTCAATGGCATTCTACCGAGTGACCATTATTTCATTGTGGCGGATTTGAAGATAGGAAACAACGACTAAATTTTCGATATATGACATCAGACCAGGCCGGAATCAGGCAATACATTGAGGAAAACAAGGACAGGTTCTTCGAGGAACTGTTCTCGCTTATGAGAATACCTTCGGTCAGCGCGAAGCCGGAGAACAAACAGGACATGTGGAAGTGTGCGGAGCGTTATGCTGAGCTTCTCAGGGAGGCCGGTGCAGATGAGGCCGGTGTGTTCCCGACAGAGGGGAATCCTGTAGTATTCGGGCAGAAGATCATTGACCCGACATATAAGACGGCATTGGTTTACGGTCATTATGACGTGCAGCCGGCAGAGCCTCTCGAGAAATGGAATTCGGATCCTTTCGAGCCGGAAATCCACGACGGAGCCATCTGGGGACGCGGTGCCAATGACGACAAGGGCCAGACTTTTATGCACGTGAAGGCTTTCGAGTACCTTGTAAGGAACGGACTGCTCAAGCACAATGTGAAATTCATCTTCGAAGGTGAGGAGGAAGTCGGCAGCAAGAATCTCCCGGCCTGGGTCGAAGCTAACAAGGAAAGGCTTGCCTGCGACGTGATTCTCGTTTCGGACACGACAATGTTGTCCGACAAGGTGCCTTCCATCAACTGCGGAATGCGCGGCGTGACTTATCTTCAGGTCAATGTCAAGGGACCTGACAAGGACTTGCATTCAGGACATTACGGCGGGGCTGTGGCCAATCCGATAAATACTCTGTGTGATATGATTTCGTCATTGATAGACAAGGACGGAAGAGTCACCATTCCGGGGTTCTATGACGATGTGGAGGAACTTTCTGCTGAGGACAGGGCTTCACTCGCACGTGCGCCGTTCGATATGGAAGAATATAAGGAAAGTATCGGCATCAAGGAAGTCAAGGGCGAAAAGGGCTACACTACGCTTGAGCGTACTGCGATAAGACCTTGTCTGGATGTATGCGGAATCTGGGGCGGCTACACTGGAGTAGGCAGCAAGACGGTGCTTCCGTCAGAGGCTCATGCCAAAATCTCCATGCGCATCGTGCCGAACCAGAAGGCTGACAAGATCATTGACCTGGCTGCAAAGCACATCCTCGCGATAGCGCCTCCTTATGTCGAGGTCAGCGTCGAGAAGATGGAGGCGGGCAACGGATTCCTGATTCCGATCACTTCTCCGGCTTACAAGGCTGCATCGCGTGCGATGACGGAAGTCTATGGTATTGAGCCTGTTCCAAGTCGTGGCGGCGGCAGTATCTGTGTGCTTGCGGACATGAGGAACATTCTCGGTGCGGACCCTCTGCTGATGGGCTTCGGTCTGGAACGTGACACCATCCACTCTCCGAACGAGAGTTATCTGCTTCGTCAGTTCTATGCGGGAATTGAGTCTATAACCCTGTTTTACAAATATTGGAAATAATCATAATAAACTAATAATGAACGAATTGAATACCATACTGGGAAATTTCGCAATCGAGGGCGAAATCAGTGAAATCAAGCCTCTCGGCAACGGACTTATCAATGACACTTACAAGGTGACCACAGCCGGCGATGCGCCTGACTATGTGCTGCAGCGGATCAACAATGCCATCTTCCAGGATGTGGACATGCTTCAGAACAATATCGAGGCTGTAACTTCCCACATCCGCAAGAAACTTGTCGAGGCAGGGGAAAATGACATTGACCGTAAAGTGCTGAGATTTATTCCGTTGAAGGACTCGGCCAAGACTTATCTTGAGGTGGACGGTAAGTTCTGGAGAGTGTCTGTTTTCATTCCTGACGCCTACACTTACGAGACTGTAAATCCGGAGTATTCTTACTGTGCCGGCAAGGCTTTCGGTAATTTCGAGTCAATGCTTTCTGATCTCGACACCGAGCTTGGCGAGACAATTCCTGATTTCCATAATATGGAACTCCGTATGGCTCAGCTTATCGACGCCGTGGAAAATGACTGCCGCTGCAGGATTGACGAACCGGAAGAAGGCGACGGAAGGGAGCCTATTGCTGATGACCCTGACCACAGTGACGAGGTAGTGGCAATGCTGGATGATATCGACGAGCACAGTGAAGAGATGTGCAAGGCGGAGCGTATGTATCGCGACGGGCAGCTGCCTAAACGTATCTGCCACTGCGATACCAAGGTCAATAACATGATGTTCGACAAGGATGGCAACATCTTGTGTGTCATCGACTTGGATACTGTGATGCCGAGCTTTGTGTTCTCGGATTTCGGTGATTTCCTGCGCACTGCGGCCAATACCGCGCCTGAGGATGAGCCGGATACTTCCAAGATCAGTTTCAATATGGATATCTTCAAGGCGTTCGCACGTGGATATATCGAGTCCACCAAAGGCTTCCTGACTGACGTGGAGAAGGAGAATCTGCCTTATGCTGCATGTATGTTCCCGTTTATGCAGGCTGTGAGGTTCCTCGCTGACTATCTTAACGGCGACACATATTACAAGACCAAATACATCGACCATAACTTTGTCCGCGCGCGTGCCCAGATGGCTCTGTTCCACAGCGCAATGGATCATCGTCAGGAGATGACCGACTTCATAAACAGCCTTTAATATTTTCTAAGAGGGTGATCCGGATTTTTTTGGACACCCTCCTTCGTATATCCTGTTTTTAAGAATGCGACTACAGAGTGTATGAAATGCTCAGATAACATAATTGTCAGAAAAACTGAATTAAATGACATTGAGCATTTGAAAGATATATTTGCTCACGCCAGGCTTTTCATGGAAAGCACCGGCAATCCCGACCAGTGGAGAGACGGCTACCCGAGCGAAGATATCATTTTGGATGATATCAGCAGTGGGGACAGCTACGTCTGCGTCTCGGAAGGACGTGTTGTCGCCACTTTCGTCCTGCGCGGCGGTGAAGACCCGACCTATGCGCAAATATATGAAGGCCAATGGCTTGACTCTGCACCCTACGCTACTATCCACAGGATTGCCTCATCCGGAGAGGTTAAGCGCATCTTTCACATTGCTCTTCACTTTGCATTAACCCGATACGACAGCATCCGTATCGACACCCACAGCGACAACAAAGTCATGCAGGCGGCCATCCTCAAGGAAGGCTTCCGCTACTGTGGCGTCATCCGCTGCTGGAACGGTACGGAACGTCTTGCCTATCAGTATATTAAGTGATTGCGGATTGTCCTGAACATGTCCGGGATGATCAGAATCGGTGACGTGAAGAGAAGGATGATTCCCCAATCCTGGAGAGACAGAGCTTCAACATTGAATGCAGGGCCGCAGAAATTCACGATAATGAACTGGCCGGCGAGAATTACGAAAGCGATGATGACAAATCCGCGTCCGATGGCTTTCTTTCCTTCCTTAGGGTTCTTGAACAGCATGACAAGGTCGCCCAGCAGACTTCTGCCAGTCCTGAAGAACCTTGCATTGAACAGATTCCAGAACTGCAGCACAACGAAAATTGAGAAGAAGATACCTTTCTCGTAAGTGGTCAGGACATTGTCCGCAGTGTGGCCGGACAGGAATTCCGTAAAGAATGACTTCATTGCTTCTTTAGTGAAAAGGCCGCTCATGCTGGTAATGTCCAGATGCCAGAGGACCTGCCACAGAAGAGCCAGGTATATGAAGAAGCAGATGCTCACGGAGAATATCGACTTGGCCATCTTTCTGTCTATTATATGGCTCTTTGGACTACGTGGCTTCTCGTTCATCACTTTAGGATCGGCAGGCAACGAAGACAGAGCCATGGCCGCGAATGTATCCATAATCAGATTCACCCAAAGCATCTGTGTGACTGTCAGCGGGGATTCCATTCCGATGAATGAACCCAAAAGCACCACAAGGCAGGCACATACGTTGATTGTCATCTGGAAGAGAATGAATCTCTTGATATTCAGATAGATGGAACGTCCCCAGAGGATGCCCGTATTGATGCTTGAGAACGAATTGTCGATTATGGTGATGTCGCTTGCCTCTTTCGCCCTTGCCGTGCCGTCTCCCATTGACAAACCGACCTGAGCCTTTTTGAGTGCAGGAGCGTCATTGGTCCCGTCACCTGTTACAGCGACCACTTCGCCCATCCTTTGCAGCAGGGTGACAAGCCTGGCTTTGTCTTCCGGCTTGGCTCTGGACAATATCTTAAGGCGCGGAATGATCTTCATGGCCTGTTCATCCGACATCTCCTCAAAGGATTGGCCGCTCAATGTCAGGTCTTCCTCACCATCATTGATGATGCCCAATTCCCGTCCTATTTCATTGGCCGTCACTGCCACGTCGCCGGTAACCATTATTACCCGAACACCGGCTTTCCCCTGGCACATATCTATGGCGTCTTTCACATCAGGACGAACAGGATCGGCTATCCCGACCATTCCGACGAATGTGAGATCGCCTTCTTTTCCGTCAGGGTCAATGTATTGTGCGGCAAATGCGAGCGTTCTCATCGCTTTGCTTTGCCACCCGTTCAGCGTGTCCTTGATATTTTCGGCAGTTGCACTCTCAGGGAAAGCGGTACATCGGGAAATGATTATCTCAGGTGCTCCTTTCAGCAGCCGGATCTTTCCGCCCTTCACGTCAGGATTCTCAATGAGCGTCTCCATGCTTTTCGTCAATGAGGAGAAACTCTTCCTGTCCAGTATGGTGCAATCTTCTCTAATCGGAAGATAATCAATGCTTTTCTCTTCTTTCAACCACATCAGCAGCGCTCCTTCCGTAGGATTGCCGATAGCCTTGACATTGCCATCTTCATCCTCAGACAGGCCGGCTGTAGCGTTTATAGCAATGCTTTTGCTGATAATGCCATCGTTTCCGAAGAACTGTGATTGAAGGACTTTCATCTTGTTTTCCGTGAGAGTGCCGGTCTTATCAGTACAGATGACCGTGGTCGCTCCCATTGTTTCGCATGCGTGCAACTTCCGGACAAGATTCTTCTCCTTGAGCATCTTCTTCATGCTCAGCGCAAGACTGATGGTAATGCTCATCGGAAGTCCTTCAGGAACGGCCACTACAATCAGTGTCACGGCTATCATTATCGAACTCAGCACGTATTCCAGAATCTGGACTATGTCAGTGTTGTTGTCAATGTTCCCGTCCAGGAAGAAATAATAGAAAAGTCTCCCCACTACTATAAGGCCGGCAATGATGTAGCTCACCTTAGTAATCATATTGCCCAGATTGTCAAGCTGTTGCGAAAGGGGAGTGGTGACTTCCTGTTCTTCCTGAATCAGTTTTGCGCCCTTTCCTTCCTCCGTGTCAGTTCCGACAGCAGTCACGCGACAAACACACAGCCCCTCGATAATCGTGGAACCGCGCAGGACCATGTTCGCCGGGAAAGTAGTATCTTGTTTGCCTTCAGGTACAGTTACATATTTGTCAGCATAGAGCTCACCGGTGAATATGGATTCGTCCACCTTCAGGGAAGCAGCTTCGAGGACAATGGCATCCGCAGGCACCTCATCTCCGCTTTCTAGCTGGACAATATCACCTACGCAGACATCGCATTTGCGTATTTCGTAGAACTGTGTCTGTCTGCCGTTGCTGGACTTGCGGATTACCTTGACCGGTCTTTCATCCTTGACCTTGTTCAGCACTTCAAACTCTTTCTCGGCGCGTACCTCAAATATGAAACCGATACCGGTAGCAAGCAGAATCGCCACAAGTATCCCGGCAGGTTCTATCAGGGAAGATGCCGGTTTTCCCAACCAATACACCTCATATACAGACACGATTACCGAAAAGACCAATACTACGAGCAGAATGATTATGATCGGGTCCCTGAACTTGTCCAGGAACTTCTTCCACAGAGATTCCTTTTCCGCTTCGGGTATAATGTTCTTTCCGGCTCCGTTCACCACTTCCGGAGAGCCTTGCGCAAGGCAGCTTGATAAGTATGATTTGTTCATCTTTGGGACGATTGTCATAGCAAAGGTATTGAATTGTTTATAAGGAAGATACGGAAACGCTCGTTCAGATCTTCAAGAAAACTCATTTCATCTTCTTCAATGATGGAATCAGCTTCTATCAGGTCTGACAATATCCGTGCGAAAGCAATTCGTTGAAGTCTATCTTTCAGGAGCATTTTTAATCAAAATCCGATGAATTGTGAGAGGGCTTGGGTGATGTCATTGTAAGTCGCCTCGAAATCGCCAGTGTACCAGGGGTCTGCCACGTCACGTGCATTGCCTGTGAGTGACATCAGCAGGGATACGTTGGCGTTTTTCCCGGGGAACATGCGTTCCAGATTACGCAGGTTGTTCCTGTCCATGACGAAAATATGGTCAAAGCGGGAATAGTCTTCCGCCGTTATTCTGCGTGCGGCCCTGCGTTCGAACGGAATTCCGTGCAGGGTCAATGTCCTTTTGGTCGGTGGATAGATGTCGTTGCCGATTTCCTCCGTCGATGTGGCTGCGGATGCTATTTCAAATTCATTCTCTTTCCCTGCATCCTTGACCATCTTCTTCATTATAAACTCAGCCATCGGACTTCTGCATATGTTTCCGTGGCACACAAAAAGCACTTTTGTCATTTCCTCATAATTTCTGCTGTAAAATTACAGAAAAAATAGCAGATTCCTACATCTTCCGCCGTGGCAGACTGTCTGCCAATGAAACTGGCCAGTGGTGACACATCTAAGCCGGCAATGGCTCGGGAAGTGCGCCTTACTAATACATTTGTGGGCGGCAGTATCTTCGCTGATGATATCACCTTAGTCAATTGTGTGGTTGTTGGAGGTGTTTTCGCCAACAAGGAACTCTCTCTGAACAGTTGCATTGTAGGGACTTTCAATGCTCCGAGTGTAACAATGGAAGGAGATAATTCACTCTTGCTTCCGAGTGCATTCTCGTTGGAGCCGATTAAATTCAATCCTGGCACGACAACGTTATATAATCTTGCTTTAGCTGACTTGGGTGCTCTTTACAAAGGCGTAACCCCGGCGGCCAATTCCGGCAAGATCAAGATGAATCTTGAAACAGATGAAGTTAAGAGTACTCTGACTTCTGATGACCGGCAAATGTCGGTGAGAAATTATACGGTTGTCGGAAAAGTTCTTGCTGCGGATATGATCGACTGGGAAAAAATGCAGAATCATTTTCTGCTTACAGCCGCAAGCTTGAATACACAACTGCTAAGCGTTTATGATTTGGGTATGGACGCCAATGGAGAGAAAGCTCTTCTTACGCCAGAAAAGATATACGATTTCTTTATGGCTTTGATGCTTGGAAAGATTACAGTTCCTGAAATCGACGGCAAGTTCTCCATAGAGTCAATCTCAGAGAATCTTCGATAGAAGAACACAATCATTCAGCCCCTTGTAGCAACAATTGACAGTCTGCTCAGGGGGCTGAAAAGCATTATAGCCTTCATCAAGACTTCAAAGGATGAAAAGGACAATGACGAGGCGTAGCCGGACAGGCGGTCAGTCACGGCGGACGTGGCCACCCCACGGCCTCGGGAAGTGGGAGGTGCCTGCCGGATACAAGTTCTCGCGGCAGCGAGGACGCAGGAGACGGTAGGAGGGCCGAACGAAGCAACGCGGAGTGAGTTCCGCCGAGACGGACTGCCTGTCGACGTGACACAAGTCAAGCGTTTTTGCCCCCGTGGATGAAACCTCGAGAGCAAAACCCAATTCACCGTTACATACAATGGAAGTAAAGCCTGACGGTATCGAAGCGCCGAGCGGCCAGGTCCTCTTTGCGGATGAGGAAATTCAGCATTCCGCAGTCGTAGAAGCGCAGGTTCCATCTTTCGTCCTCGTCTATCTGGAGAAGAGAGATGTACTCAGGGGCCGCCTCGTGGACTTCCTCGAAAAACGGCATACCGAGAAGCTTGTGCCCGTAGTCGAAATCAGCAGTTGTCTTGAAACAGATCGCTTCGTCGCATAGACAAGCAGCCTCGCCGTCTTCATTGATGGTGATGTGAGTGTTGAGATTCTCGTCTTCAGGAGAATAGATCACCTTGAACGCCTCCTTTGGCCAGAAACCCAATCCCTCGGCCGGAGCTTCCATGTCGCCAAGGAAATAATCGAGGTCGGCGAAGAAATACAGCATTCCCTTATGCGGAAGAATGTTTTCCTCGTCATATCCGGCGATCTCGTCCAGCTTTATCTGACAGATGAACGTCATCAGCAGCTCGCCTTCGCCATCGTAGTCATCGTCATTGTCCTGCAGAAGCGGAAACTCCACCCCGTCCGGAAGGTCCGGAAAACCCCACCAATGGCTCTTGCCCTGGAGAGAACCCTCTGTCAATGAGGTAGTTATCTTTATCGCCATAACTGTCTGTCAATCTGTGTTTTTGTAAAGTTAACAAATATATTATCTTTGCCGACGGAAAATATAATTTTCAATGTTATGAATAAAGCAAGATTGACAGTACTTCTTTTCACCCTGACAGCCTCAGTGGCTGTCTCAGCACAGAACTTCCAATCCAGGCGACCTGCAGAAGGGGAGCGGCTGTTCACCTCAGAGAAAATAGAAAGCGTGATAGACAATGTCACGGCGCAGCTTACGAATCCGAAGCTCGCGTGGATGTTCCGCAACTGTTTCCCTAATACGCTTGATACCACAGTGCACTTCCGCGAAGACAGCGACGGCAACCCGGACACCTTCGTATATACTGGAGATATTCATGCGATGTGGCTGCGGGATTCCGGAGCACAGGTCTGGCCGTACGTCCGTTATGCGTCTGAAGATGAGCATCTTCGGGCAATGATTGCCGGAGTCATAAACAGGCAGTTCCTGTCCCTCTGCATTGACCCTTATGCAAATGCATTCAATGACGGCCCGACAGGAGAAGGCTGGACGACAGACGATACTGGTTCGCCAAAAGATCCGAATGTCTATGAAAGAAAGTGGGAAATCGACTCTCAATGTTATCCTATACGCCTTGCTTACGAGTACTGGAAAGTCACCGGTGATACATCGGTATTCGGTGATAAATGGATGAACGGAATGAAACGGGTTCTCGAGGTGATGAGAGAACAGCAGCGCAAAGACGGACCTGGCTCCTACATATTCCTGCGTGTGACAGACCGTCAGCTCGATACCAAATGCTACCGGGGACATGGCAATCCGGTGAAACCGTGCGGCCTGATCGCCTCAGCATTCCGTCCGTCAGACGATGCCACTACATTTGAATACCTCGTTCCGTCCAATTTCTTCGCGGTTTCTTCACTCAGAAAGGCAGCCGAGATCTTCGAAAAGGTGAACAAGGACAAGAAAATGGCAAAGGAATGCCGTGCGATCGCAGATGAAGTGGCTGCAGCACTCAAGAAGGAAGCAGTCGTATATCATCCTGAGTTCGGAAACATCTATGCATTCGAAGTGGACGGCTACGGAAACCATTTCCTGATGGATGATGCCAATGCACCAAGCCTCCTGTCGCTTGCATACCTCGATCCGTCCATGGCCAATGATCCTATCTATCTCAATACCAGACGTTTCGTATGGAGTGACAGCAATCCGTATTTCTATAAGGGCACGGCAGGCGAAGGCATCAGCGGACCGCATATCGGTTTTGAGAATATCTGGCCGATGAGTATAATGATGCGCGCTTTCACCTCCACCGATGACGATGAACTTTTGGATTGCATTCTGATGCTGATGAATACAGATGCCGGCACCGGGTTTATTCACGAATCATTCTATAAGGATGACCAATATGACTTCACCCGTGAGTGGTTCGCATGGCAGAACACGCTCTTCGGAGAACTCATCCTCAAGCTCATCGACGATAACAAACTGCCACTTCTGAACAGCATTGCACTGGATGCCGACGGTAAGGCATATTTGAAAAATTCTACTTTACGCTGAAAAAGTGCGGAAACAAAGCAGAATTTTTTTAACTTTGGGCGTTTTTGCGGGTAATCATACGGAAAGCATTAAACTTTCGACAGCAAGGTATGTCTAAAATACGTTTGGTTAAAATCTGCGGGTGAAAAAGGCAGGGCTATATACAGCGGTCATCATGACTGCGTTACTTACAACTCATGCTCTTCAGGCTCAGTCCAATGAGTCTGTAAGTGCGGGCATAAATATAACTGCCACACGCCCCAAGGCCAATTCCGACAAGATTTTAGGAATCGACCGCTGGTCTTTCCGGGTCAATGCCCTCGAACTTCTCTGTACAGTTCCCAATGTCAATGCTGAGTTCGACATTTCGTCTTCACCCTATAACAGATGGACTCTCGGACTTACTGCAAAATATAACTGGAACACCTGGCACAGCGTTCCTCCATCTCATGTATTCAATATGTTCGAGATAAGGCCGGAATTCCGCAAGTGGTTCAGAATGAAGCCGAAAGAAGGTTCGAAAGACCCTGTTAAAGAGCGTGCGTACTTCATCGGCGGCTATGTCAGTGGCGGCACATATTCCATAAAACCGGGAAAATACGGCATTCAAGGACCTCTTTTCAGTGTCGGAGCCCTTTTCGGATATGACTTTCCTTTATATACATACAGACATTTTGCGATAGACTTTGAACTCGGGGCTGCTGCAGGAGTCGGTGTGACATCCTATACAGGATACTCAATGAACCGCAGCAGTACTGACTTTGTGGAAGCACCGGAACATTCCAAAGGATGGCACGTGTGTCCTTTCCCTGTCGTATCTGAAATCAAGGCGTGTCTGGTGTTCAGGACATTGTCCATCAAGGAGAAATATAAGAAAGTAGATAGTCAGAAACTGATTATCAAGCAGGAAGCTGAGGATGCCAAGCGTCTGGCTGCCGAGAACAAGGCCGAACTGAAACAGCAAAAGAAAGAACTGAAGCATCAGAAAGCGGAAATCAAAAAACAGAAGCGTGAAGTCACTGAACAGCAGCGCCTAAAGGCTGATGACGAGAAAAAGGAGGTGGTACAATGAAAAATAACTTCCTGAATATCATTGTCCCGCTCAGACGAGCCATTGTTCCGCTGACCCTTATCAGTGCTTTTGCATTGTCCTGCGTCCAGCTCGACTTGAAGACCGCGGACGATACTTCGGATGAGACGGCGATTGCCTTTTCTGTGGATTGGGGCGAAAAAGAGAACACGTCGCGTCCGGACTCGGTTCATATTGCGATGAACAAGATCTCTGACAATATCAGGTATTCATACTCGACCGATGCAGCCGGAGCGTTCTTCCTTACAGATGAAGATACTACCGGAGTGCACCGGGAATATGCCGTGTATGGTAACTATGTGATGTTGGCATATTATTGTGACAGAAGTGATTACAGTCTTTCGGGACCGCAGCGCTTCATGAAGGACAAAACCATTTCGGTGAGAGATTTCACCGCTACTGTCAATGACCTTCCGGCAGAGGAACTGGAGGATTTTCGCGGTGGCTCGAAAGTGGATTTCAATTCGGCTTACCGCTTTATCCGTACGCCGGCCCCTGTCTGGACATCATCGCTGAAAGGAGTGGTTTCAGACACGAGAGAGAATGTCTATCGTCTCACGATGCAACCGATGCAGCAGAAAATCACTGTGGCAGTCAAGATTATCCCGGAAGAAGACGTCAGAATCATCTCGGTCACAGCAGAACTTTCGGGAGTCCCGGCGTCATTTGCACTTCTTACAGGAGAAGTTTCAGAGAAAGATCTCGCAAGAGTCATATTCTCAATGTCCCGTTCGGAATATGGCTACGAGGGCACTGTGGCCGTTCCTGGACTGCTTCCGTCGGAAAACAGCAGTCTGCGCACAGGTCCGGGCATACTGAGGCTGAGCGTTACAGCGGCAAGAGGAGACGAGACAAGGATACTTTACCCGGCAATTAACATAGGAGACAAAATAGTATCCGCTTCTCTGATGACGTCAGTGCCTGGTTCGGACGGAAGACGCATAGCAAAGCGTGAGGCGCGACTGGAGATTGGGGATGAGTTGCGGATCGGGGCTGAAAATTTCAGCAGTGAAGGCGGGGGAGACGGCGTGGAAGCCTGGTTCGACAGCGGAGTGATAGATGTAGAAATATAAGACACATTTAGTATATAATAATTGGATAAACTGTTACGCATATCGCTTATCGCATTGATACTCACGGCTTGCCAGAATTCTTGGCAGGGAGTGAGGGACGGCGATTACGACGACTTCGGAGGGGGAGAGCCGGTTCTGGTTCTTGTCGGAGTCGGCGGCTCAGGTGTATCCTACAGCAAGGGCAGCGGAGCCGTTGACGGCATTGACGGCAAGAAATGGGCTGATGTCAATGTCTATGTCTATGCGTTCAATCAGGACGGATCCTCATTCTCCACCACGGCAGCTTCATCAGGGAACGGATGTCTTGTGGATGCGTCTCTGGACAATGCCGGCTGGCGTTCTGGCCGCAAAGCCTATTATGACGGCTCCGACGGCTATCTCTCATGGGTGGATTCGGAGAAGGAGGCCTATTACCCTACAGGCAGGGAGATATATGATTTCTATGCCTATTACATTGACAATCTGGATATTCCGCAGTCTTCCATAAGCCGGGGCAGGGACAAGATCTCGTTTCCGGTCACGATCGACGGCAGCATTGACCTGATGACAGGAAAAGCTCCTCTCAGCGAGAATGTATTCAAAGGCACACTGCTCTCTGAAACCGAGAAGGCGCTGGTGCGCAAATATGCATTCAGTTCATATACGGCGAGGAGAAACATAAATCCGAAACTCGAATTCACGCACCATCTCACCCGTCTCCGTTTTGAACTTTATCCGGCATCAGACGGAGCCAACACGGTGATGGTCAATTCAGTAGAAGTCAAATCAAGGACTCGGGGAACATTTACGGTAGTGAGCAGGAAAGAGGCGGAACTCGGAGTGAATTTCTCTTCCGGCCGCAGTCCGCTCTATCTGGCGGAGGCAGACGGCAGCGCGTTGAAACAGGACACTTATCATACGGATTACAACGGAGATTTTACGGACGTGCTGTATGAAAGGCCTCACGTCCAGGTAGGCGGTTCGCTCCTTGTAGCACCAGACACGGAATATGAAGTGAAGATAGAGATGAGAGAGGCTAAAGGTCAGTCATACAATACTACATCATCTTTTACCATACGCACCTCGTCCGGCTTTCAGGCAGGCAGACAATATGTGGTGAGACTGGCCATATACGGAATGATGGATGTGCGTCCGAATGTGGAAGTGGAGCCGTGGGGGACTGGAGGAAGTATAATCCTTGACGAAGAAGACAAAATTAAATAAACAACATAACTATTTTAAACCCAAATGATTATGAAAAAGTATCATTTACTCGCAGCTGTTGCCTTCGTAGCGTTGGCAGCTTGCACCAAGAACGGACAGACCAATGTTCCTGAAATTACTGATCCTCTCGAGGACGGGACACCGGTTCCGGTACTTTTCTCTGCTGTTTCCCCATCAACAGGAGTACAGGTGAAATCTGTAGGCGCAGTTGACAAGGCGTGGAGCGGTCAGGAACTCAAGATCTACGGTTATGACAGGACAGTCACTGACTTCAGAGGCGAGGCATTCATTGACAATGTCTCGGCAACAGCACCGGCTGACGGCAACAAGGGCGCTATCGAAGTGCATAACAATGCCGCTCAGAACGAGCCATTCTACTATGTTACAGGCAAATACTATGATTTCTACGGATACCACATTGACGATGCCGCTGCAGGAGATCCTGTAAAGACCGAAACATCAGTGTCAGTTCCATTCGAACTCAAAGGTTCCCAGGATCTTATGCTTGCAAAAGCTGACCAGCAGACCGATATCGACGCAGCAGGAAAGACTGACGAGGTCAATGCTGACAAAGCCTACAGTGCGTTTGCCGCAAGACGTGGTGTTCATCCGAACCTTCTGTTCAAACACCAGCTTACAAGATTCACTTTCGAAATCGTGGCAGGTTCCGAGGCAGGAAGCGATATCTATGTGACTGGCGTGAAGATTGCTTCCAAATACAAGGGAAGTCTCGAAGTCGTAGGACAGAACAGAGGTCTTGTAGATGTTGCTGATGAAACTGCAGAACTTTCTCTTATGGAGAAGGGAGTCAATGGAGTTCAGGCTCTTACGGAAGTTAAACCTGAAGCTTACGTAGAAGGCAAGACGAACTACAAAGCTATTGGAGAAAGCCTTATGGTTATCCCTGGAGAGGCTACCTACAAGCTTTACGTCTCTACACGTCAGGATGGAGTGACAACAGAAATCGCTCCTCAGGAGTGGATTCTCGACATTGCCAAGATAGAAGGTGCTCCGGAAGGCGCGACCAAATTCGAGGCCGGTTATTCATATAAGGTGAAGATCGTCATCTACGGTCTTGAGGAAGTCAAGATTACCGCTGAACTCGAGGACTGGAAAGAGGGCGGTTCTACTGTTCTTGACCCGGATTTGATGTAATTTATTCATTGTCAATGACTTCTGAAAAATGAAGAAATACATTTGCATATTAGCTTTGGCTGTGGCTTCTCTTGCAGGATGCAACAAGGATTCTGCAAGGGAAGATGAAAATGCCTGGATACACGACGAAAGTCTGCGAGTCCCGGTACTTTTCGGTTCAGCTTCCAATATAGAAGCCACTACCAAAGCCATACAGGAAGGCCTAGTCACGGGAAGTGTGATGAACAGCCTTGACGTGGGCATTGTCGGTGTCGCCGAAAAGCAGAGCGATGCCACTCCTGTCACTTGGAGTACTGACCTCGAAGGGTCCATACTCATTGACAATCTTGGAGTTACGACTACATCAACTGGTGCTGTGGTCTTCTCTCCGAAGATTTACTATCCTTTCGGCAACAAGTACGCGTATTCATTCTACAGCTACTATCCGTACAAGAATACGGAAGGCCAGACCGCTTCAGTCGCTGACGGTGCTTACAAGATTACTTACAATCTCGGAAACACCGACATCCTCTGGGCAAGTGCAGTAGCTCAGGATTACAATGGGACGACCGGTTTCAATGCTGCCTATTGCCGTGCAGTGAAACTCAACGGCGTGGATTCCCAGTATTATCCGAAACTTCAGTACAGCCACCTTCTGACCGCGCTCGTATTCCGCATCGTAGGCAAGGACAATGATATCGAAAATTATGATGTCAAGGTTACCGGAATGCAGATTACCAACACTTCCAGCACGGCGACACTCTGCATTGCTGACAGCAAGGGAGAGCAGTCAGGCGTGCTTACCGGAAGCGAAGACGGCGGCAGTATAGGATTCACGGACTTGGATGTGGCACCGACTGCAACCGAATCTGACCTCTGTACGATTTTGGCGATGCCTGCGCGTAATTATACTGCAGCCATTACGCTTACTGTTGACGGCGCGAACAAGAGCACGGTCGCTCTTCCTCTCGGAAGCACGGACGGCCGTACCAAGTATGACGCCGGTTACATCTACTATTTTACAGTCACCATCAACAGCCCTCAGGAAATCACAATCGTGGAAACAGGGCTGAAAGAATGGATACCGGGTACCAATCCTACACCTGGCGGAGAAATCTGATTTTGAGACTGTTGAAAAAATATCTGATGGCATCTGCTGTGCTGCTCGGAGTCCTTTTGGGCTTTGAGCAGCTTGCCGGTGCTCAGCAGGTTGCCCTGCGTTCCAATGTTCTGAATGACGTATTGCTGACTCCTGATATAGGACTGGAAATGGTGACGGGCGAGCACAGTTCGCTGTCCGTATCCGTTTTCGGACACAGCAGGCCTTATGGCATTGACTCGAAACTGATTGCGGCTCAGCCGCAGTTCCGCTGGTGGTTCAATGGCAGGCCTCTGGTCCGGGAGTATGTGGGCATCGCGGCATTGTTCTCGTCCTATGACATGTCGATGGGCGAGCGCAGCTACAAAGGTATTGCAGGCGGAATCGGTATTACAGGAGGGTATGTGTTGCCTCTGGGCAGGCGCTGGGGCGTGGAATTCTCCGGCGGCGTAGGCGTGGTCGCATTCAGTCAGAGGCGTTCGGGCCGTTATGACAGTTTCGGCGACCTGGATGGAGAGGCGCACAACTCACGAGGTTATAAGCTTATGCCGATGAATCTCGGCGTTACATTCATATATATAATGAAATAGCCGGTAATGAAGAGGTATCTGAAAATATTCCTTTTGTTTACGCTTCTGTTTTTCGTGCTTCCTCTCGGGGCGCAGGAGATGAAGCGTGTCACAGGACATATACTCGACAAGACCAGCGGCAAGCCGATTGACCTCAAACAAGTGTCCGTAAATATTTACGGCTTCAATACAGTTGCTCAGGCTGAAGATGTGAAGAAGCAGATGGACGGGGATGAAAACACTTTCGTAGCCCCTGACTCACAGGCCTTTCCGGATGACAACGGCTATTTTGAAATCTCCATCCCGGAGACTGGCGCGCTGATTTTCAAGGCTGACATGAAGCCTGCGGTCTTGGAGAAAGTCAATTTCCGGCTTGAGATCAATGTCAAGATCGAGATGGGCAACTATATCCGTACCAGTACAGTCACTGCGGTACGTGATCAGGTGGGAGTGCTTGACCCTCAGGGCGATATAGAAGGAAACTGGCTCAAGGCGAGGAGCACGATCGCGCTTCCTGAGAACAGCGGCAAGAGCAATGCGAGGATGATTGTCCAACCGGTTCTGCTGGATGGTGTGACCAAGGACACTCTCCGCTATCTTAAGCCTACCGTGATGGACGGCGGGGAATATCGTCTCACCCAGCTGAGGCGTATGAACTACAATCCTGCACTCGATCTTCTAAATCGTTGGATATCACCGGATACGCTCACTGCATCCGCTCAAATCGTCAATTGGGCAGATACTATTTATCTGGAGGACCCGTCGAAGAACTATCAGGTGAAGGGCATCATCCAGCTCGAGGACTACAACCTCCCGTATTTCAGGAAGGACTATTTCCTCGCATCCTCGAGACTTAGACGTCCGCTCCGTTTCCTGGAGTATTCTATGGATCCGTATATGCTTGACCCTGAGCAATATCGTGAGCGGGCAAGAAGAGAAAAACGCAATACTGCCGGGAACATGTCATTGACCTTTATGGTCGGAAAAGCGCAGCTTTCGGCTGATGACGAGGTGGGGCGGCGGCAGATAGATTCCATCAAGACTGTCCTGCTGGACATTATCCATGGCGAGGGCTCGCAGCTGAAGGAGTTCCATATCACCGGTACTGCTTCACCGGACGGACCTTATGCGGGAAATGTGAACCTTGCGAAAAAACGTATGGAATACGCTCTGAATCAGATAGTTTCGGTGCTGCCGAAAGCCGTCAGGGACAGGGTGTACATGACTACTTCCGCATCTGTTGCTCCTTGGACAGCTGTCGCTGAACTGCTTGAGGCAGATTCGCTTATGGTCCAGGCCAAGGCCATAAGGGATATTGTCTCGGCCAATCCTGGGACTCCCGACCGTCAATGGGGAAAGATACGGGCATTGCCGTATTATCGTTCATTGATAGTGAATTACCTTCCGCGTCTACGTTCTGTCAGGTATCAGTACGGATATGAGATTTTCAGGGAACTTACGCCGGCGGAAATTATGGAGCGTTACCGTTCCGATGAAGATTACAGGAGCGGGAAAAAGAAATTCGCGCTTTATGAATACTGGCATCTGTTCCAGATGGTCAAGGACAAGGATGAACTGGAGAAGCTATACAAGAGGGCTTATGATGAGTCCATAGAGGCGAACGGAAGGCCTTGGATACTCGCAGCGAATTCACTTGCAGCCTCTTACATCGCCAGAGGCGTGACTGACACTACATTGCTCAAGGGCTTCATTGACCTTCAGACTCCTTCCGTGGATTACCGTCTGATGAGGATGGACGGGAACGGATATGAGATAGTAAACCCGGAGGCCGTGGTCGCCAATCAGATGATCATGTATGTGATGTCCAATAACTTCCGTAAGGCCGGTCAGCTCACGAATATTCTTCCGGACAATGACAGGAACCGTCTGGTAAGGGCTTTTGCTCTCTGTCTCGGAGGGTATTACAAGGGTGGCAATACTCCGCAGCAGCGAAGCCGTGCCCGTGAAGTGTTCGAGACTGTTTCAGCAAGTTCTCCGCTCAACAAGGTGGTGCTCTGTCTTGCCATGAATACCAAGACCTATGATGCTCTTGCGGAGGAAGCAGTGGCCGCTTTGCCTGAGCAGGCTGCTCTGACTGATTACCTCAAGGCCGTGATTTATGGCCGCAAGGGAGCCAGGACTCAGGATTTTATGGATGATATGGCGTCGGAAGATTACCTCCTGTCCTGTTTCCATAAAGATCCGGCGTTCATTGACATAGCCGCCGGGGATGGGGATATTGTAGAAACTATAATGAAAAGTGCACGTGACAGATATGAGAATGGGGAGTAAATTGGTTTCGGCAGCGTTGTCGCTTGTGTTTCTGCCTCTGGGCATCCAGGCTCAGGAGGTGGATACCACGAGTTTCAATGCATTGGAATACAGTATGCAGAAACGCTATCGCCCTCGGAATGAGGCGTTTGTCTCGGAAAAATTCCTGGACAATACCTTTCTGCGTGCGGGAATGGGTACTGTGGGCCTGTTCCGCAATTCCGTGTCAAGTTATTCTCAAGGACCGTCAGTCTCAGTTTCAGTCGGTAAGATGTTTGATCCGCTGAATGCGGTAAGCGTAGGCGGAACGGTGTCTGAGTTCCGGCGCAATGTGGATGGCGTCCGTGTATGGCGTGTAGGAGCAGGCATTTCGCACAGTTTCGATTTTACGTCATATTTCTACGGCTATTCGCCTTCAAGAATATTCAATGTCTCCACAATAGAGGGGGCGGAAGTCTCGCTTGTACGCACTTCCGGGAAGTATTCTGCTGCTGTTCAGGTGAATATGGGCATTGACCTGCGTGCAAGAATCGCACGTGAGATGGATATCTTCTTCACTCCTTCATTTATGCTCGGCAACGACGGTACGGATTGCCTGTATTCTCCGGACAGATGCCATATCGGTTATGGCTTCAATTTCGGCCTGCTCGCTTATTTCAACAGGGTCAATGCCGCAGGGCGCGAAGGTTTCGGGGCCTGGTTTGTCCGCGATGCGTCGATTTCTTTCTCTGGAGGTGTCCAGCTCCAGCTCGCGGACATTGTCGGAGAAACAGTAGGCTATCTTCCTTCAGCCCGGGAGAGTGCAGCCCTTTCATACGCCAAACTGCTGAACGGACCGCTTTCTGTCAGACTGTCAGGGTTTTACGGTCGTGATGTATGGAAGAAGTTCAATGACGGAAGGCAGATGAACTGTTATTATGGCGGTGTCAGGGGAGAACTTATGTTCGAGACGCTTTATTGGCGCAAAAACAGCCGTCAGATATTTTCAATGCCGTTGCTTCTCGGCCCTGAGGCCGGACTTATATGGAAAACAGACGACGGATATGCTATCCGCCGCCTGTATCTCGGTCTTTCTGCCGGTATTCAGTTCCGGTTCAATCTTGCCTCGCATTTCGGCCTTTTCATCGAGCCGAGAATGTCAGTCGTTCCTTATTCATGGAAGTCACGCAGCGGAAATGTTCTCGTAAAGTCATTCACCACCTGGTATGACACGCTGTTCGCTCTTCAGATGGGTGTCAATATTCCGCTTTGACGGCTTTCCCGTTTTTCAAATCGCTAAAATCCCCAGTCAGATGCTTTGAATGTGCTTTTCGGTGCATTCGGTACATTGACGAAGTACTTGAATCCTGTGAGTTTCTCAAGGTCTGAAATCGACATCAGGTCCTTGGCGTTGAGCTTGTAGTTCTTTCCTTTCTGCTTTGCGGCGGTCTCATGACGGAGCACATATGCGACACATTTAAGTTCGTCAGCAGAGCACTGTGTTACTGATTTGCCGGTGTTGCCTTTCTTTGTGCGGAGCAGGGCATAATAGAACATTGTCGGCATGCTGACATCTGAACGGCCTCCGAACTGAATAGTCTTTGCCTTTTGTGTCTTGCCGTAAACGTCGGTGTAATCGTCGAAATAACAGCCGATTACCATATAGAGGCTGTCCTGTGGAACAATCCCGTCAACATAACCTTCGAGTGTGTTCCAAGGTGCACCCCCAGTGTTGAATCCGTCTTGGTCCTGAGGTGCGATATTCGAATAGTAGAAGACCTGACGGTTGGTATTTGTAGAAGATGTCCTTTCGTTGGAACCGAGCATATGGCCCTTGTTACATCCTCCTCCAGTTGCTTTTGAATTATACTGGATAGTCGAAGGAATGTCCGGATCTTTTCCGTAGGCGTTGGTTCTGTCTGCCTGTCCTATCGGATGAAGACTGTTGTGCCTGATTGCAGCAACCCATACCGGGCAATGACGGCTTTTGCTGAAGCATACGGTGTAGTTTCTCGCTCTTTTCCCGTTGTGAGCATATTTTTCCGGGCCGTTGCAGAGATGATATGCATAATACAAGTCGCTGTTTTCCGCATCAACAAGGTATTTTGTGCCTTCTTTCTTGGCATTGACGGCAGGAAGCTCGAACCATTTTGCCCCTGTCGTAACTGACGGCTCAGGGTTAGGACCAGGTTCCGGATTTGGCTCCGGTTCAGGATTAGGATTCGGTTCTGGTTCCGGTTCCGGGTCTGGATTCTCAGGTTTGTGCGGAGTGTCAGGTGTTTCAATGTCGGTTTTATTGTCATCCGGCGAACAAGCCACGAAAGCCGGCATCATAGTAAGTGCAAATGCGAGCACTGCCGCTGAAAGTGTCCTTTTAAGATTCATTTCTAACTATTTTATATTGTTCTCCCCGGGTAAGCCGCGAGACCTTTTTCGAGGACGTCCAGGGCTTTTTCCAGTTCCGGAACTTCCAGAACATAGGCAATGCGGATATGATTCTGTCCGACACCAGGTGTCTTGTAGAACGAGGCTGCGGGGGTTACCATCGTGGTCTGTCCCTCATATCTGAATTCGGTAAGCATCCACTTTGCGAAGCTCTCTGCATTGTCCACTGGAATTTCGGCAATGGTATAGAATGCGCCCATCGGGACAGGGGAGAACACTCCCGGCATTGCATTGAGCCTGCTGAGCATGTAGTCGCGTCTTCTGATATATTCTTCCTTTACGGCTTCAAAATAAGACTGAGGGGTGTCCAGCGCTCCGATAGCGGCAAGCTGGCCGTAGATCGGAGGACAGAGGCGTGCCTGGGCATATTTCATCGCCGCGGCCATCACGTCCTTGTTGTGTGAGATGATGCAGCCGATACGGCAGCCGCACAGATTGTACCTCTTGGAGACGGAATCGACCAGAATGACGTTCTGCTCAAGTCCGGGGATGTTCATTGCCGAGAAATGCGGCTCGTCAGTATAGCAGAACTCTCTGTAAACCTCGTCGGAAATCAGGAAGAGATCGTGCTTTTTGGCAACCTCGCCGAGCGCAAGCATGTTTTCCTTGGTGTAGAGCGTACCGGTAGGATTTCCGGGATTGCTGATGAGGATGGCCTTGGTGCGCGGAGTGATAAGTTTCTCGAACTCAGACATTTCCGGAACTTTGAATCCGTTGCGGATGTCTGTCGGCACAGCCTTCAGCGTGATGCCGTTCATGAAAGCGAACGTGTTGTAGTTCGTGTAGAACGGTTCCAGCACAATGACTTCGTCACCCTCGTCGCAAGTAATCTGAAGGGACAGGTTCACGCCTTCGCTTCCCGCCACTGTGACGATGAGCTCAGGAACATCAATGTCGATTCCGATTTTCTTGTAGTACTTTTCTACAAGTCCTTTGCGCAGCTCTATCAGACCTGCCGAATTTGAGTAGGATACGTGGTCCAATGTGTTCTGGCGTACTGCTTCCAATGCGCACTCAGGGGATTTGATATCCGGCTGGCCGACATTGAGATGATAGACTTTTATACCTGAAGATTTTGCGGCATCCGCGAATGGAACCAGTTTTCTGATGGCCGATGCCGGCATCAGTTCAGACTTGCGGGAGATTTTTGTCATTTTGTTACGTTTTAATTTAACTATTACCGTTTTAGTTAAAAAATATATCCTATATAATGATGCAAAGATAGTGATTTTTTTTACCTTTGTGGACGTACTTAACAAAATCAACAACATTATGTCAACTTTCAGACAAAGAGCATTGGACGAAGCATCCGCACATGCTGCGGAGCGATTCTTCGTTGAGAAGAGACCGGTATCGGCTTACTTCGGAGAAAACGTGTTTGACCTCGCCAAAATGAGGAAATACATGTCTCAGACTGCTTACGATGCTGTCATTGCTGCTGTAAAGTTCGGCAAGAAGATCGACAGGGCTGTAGCCAATGAAATCGCATCAGCCATGAAGACTTGGGCTACCGAGAAGGGTGCTACGCATTACACCCATCTTTTCCAGCCGCTTACCGGTACTACTGCAGAAAAGCACGAGTCTTTCGTTACTGTGAAAGACGGCCAGGCATTCGAGAGATTCAGCGGAAGCGCGCTCGTCCAGCAGGAGCCTGATGCATCCAGTTTTCCGAATGGAGGACTGCGTAACACATTTGAAGCCAGAGGTTATTCCGCATGGGACCCTAACTCTCCGGTATTCATCTTGGACGAGACACTCTGTATCCCGTCCGTATTCGTGTCGTACACAGGCGAGGCTCTTGACATGAAAGTGCCGAATTTGCGCTCAATCCAGGCGCTAAGCAACGCTGCAACGTCAGTGGTGAATCTTTTCGACAAGTCCGTAAAGGCTGTTTCTGTCAATGTCGGACTTGAGCAGGAATACTTCCTTGTTGATGAATCACTGTACAATGCGCGTCCTGACCTTAAGCTTTGCGACAGGACAGTAATCGGTCACACTTCAGCCAAAGACCAGCAGTTGTCCGACCACTATTTCGGAGCGATTCCGAGCCGTGTGGAAGCGTTTATGAAAGATTTTGAGACAGAGGCGTACAAACTCGGAATCCAGCTTCAGACAAGACACAATGAGGTGGCCCCTAACCAGTTCGAGTGCGCCCCAGTGTTCTGTGAGGCGACGAAAGCCATTGACCAGAATATGCTGTTGATGATACTTATGCCGAAAGTGGCTGAGAAACATCATCTTAAAGTGATTTTCCATGAAAAACCTTTCGACGGCATCAACGGTAGCGGAAAACATTGCAACTGGTCAATGCAGACAGACACTGGCGTGAATCTCCTGTCCCCAGGCAAGACTCCGACCAAGAATCTCCAGTTCCTTGCATTCTATGCTTCAGTAGTACGTGCCGTATATCGCCATGACTACCTGCTGATGACATCCGTATGTTCATTGAACAACTCATATAGACTTGGCGGCCACGAGGCACCTCCCGCTGTGATGTCCATCTTCTCAGGCTCTACATTGTCAAAAATTTTCGACAATATCCTGAACATGAAGGATTTCGCTGATGCAGAGGCCAGCAAGGCTTCCATCCAGATGGTCAGCTCCATTCCTGAAATCGTTCAGGACAATACCGACAGGAACAGGACATCTCCATTTGCCTTTACCGGAAACCGTTTTGAATTCCGTGCTGTAGGATCTTCTGCCAATGCGGCAGGCGCAACATATGTGCTGAACTCGATTGTGGCTGAGAGTCTTAATGATTTCCGCAAGGAAGTAGATGAGCTTGAAGCCAATGGTGAGAATCGCCAGAGTGCAGTGCTTACAGTGGTGAGAAAGTTCATTGCCGAGTCCAGGAATGTGATGTTTGAAGGAAACGGTTACAGCAAGGAATGGGAAGAGGAGGCTGCCAAGAGGGGATTGAGAGCTGTGCGCAATGTTCCTGAGGCATTTAAAGTATTCCTTGAGAAGGATTCGGTGGAAATGTTTGATAAACTGGGAGTTCTGTCACCAGTGGAATCACAGGCCCGTTACGAGGTCATGAACGAGACATATGTAAAGAAGCTTCAGATTGAAGCCAGACTTATCGGTGACGTCTGCCTGAACCACGTGGTTCCTGCTGCTGTAAGTTACCAGAATATCCTGGTGAAGAGCATCCAGGGATGCAAGGATGTGTTCGGAGAAGAATTCAAGTCCCTCTGCAAGGCGGACATGGATACCTACAAGAAGATTTCCGGTTTCGTGAACAATATCTCCGCTGATGTGGAAGCGCTTGTGGAAGCCCGCAAGAAAGCGAACAAGGTGGAAGATATGGCTGAAAGGGCATATTTGTACTCGACAGAAGTCAAGAATGAAATGGACAAGGTACGTTACAATGCTGACCATCTCGAGATGCTTGTAGATGACGAACTCTGGCCATTACCAAAATATCGAGAGCTATTGTTCTTCTAAAAAATTGATTGTGAGGAAGTTATTAGTATTACTAACATTACTGTCACCGGCCTTCGCGGTTTCTTGTACGAACCGTGAGGTCGGTGACCCTTTGTCTATACCTTTTGTAAAGGAGGCAATTTCAGACACGACATCGGCAGTATATTGCCAGGTGAAGTCAGGCTGTTTGGATGGAGTGTACGGCTCCATATCCGTAATCGGACCGGCTCAGGAGGCATTGATTATGACGGAAGCATTGTCCTGTTGCGATTATTTCGACAATGTGGACGGAAGAAGCGTCCCGGACGGACTTCCTGATTTTGCGGGCGAGACGCTTGACCTGATATGCGATTCTGCGAATGCACCCTATGAAGGATATGTCGCCAAAGGCAATGAGAATTATCTTAAGGAATTGAATTTCAAGAATTTCCTGAGCGCATTGGACACTACTTGCGCCGTGGGGCAGTTCGACAAGAATTCATTGACAAGAAAGCAGTCCTCCAAGATCGTGATACTGGCTTCCCCATATTCGTCCGCTTACGGTTACAGGGATATAATGTCCATCGTTAAGAAGGCAAGGCCTCAGGTCAATGTGGTTTCTGTCTGTCATTCCATGTTTGATTATGCTGTTTCCCGCCATGGGGACAAGTCCAGTGTCATGGTATGGACAAGTGAAGACATTCTGGGCGCAGGAGTCTATTCTGCGGTCTGCTCGGATTTGTCTGATGATTATCCGTCAATGAAACATGTGACCGTCTGTCCGGATCACTCAGGAACATTGAAAGAAAGGATATTGTCTTTCCTGGACAAATGCAAGGCTACGGAGATGACTGAAAAGATAGATGCTGCGATTGTGGATGATATGTCTCTGGATGCTGACAGTCTCAATGCGGAATTGGGCATTATGCTCGACAATGGTACCGACGGCATCGAAGTTTACAAGTCATTGTTGTCTGACGGGTTTGAGTTCATTGATCCGAAGCATGCAGTGACGGCGCAGTGCGAGCGCTATTTGAGAAAAGAAAATTATTTCACTCACAGGGTGGCGTATCCTATCGTGAATATCTATTGTACAGTGCCTGTTTCAGGATTGTCGTCGTCTGATTATGATGAAAACGGCGGTTTTACTGATTCCTTCAAGTATGATAGGGCGGATAATTCAGATAATGAGACGTTCCTTCTCATTGAAGCGCCAGGAGAATTTTTGTCGGACAGTCAGAAGGCTTACTTGAGAAGGTATGCCGGAAATATTTATAGTCAATATGTTTCAAATTAGTATTCAACCGGAAGAAATAGACAAACTGAAGTTGGCTGCTTTTGACGGGAAGATCACTGTCATAGACAAGCCGGGAGATGAGTTTGACAGGGCGGTAGCATATTTGAGGCGGCAGAAGGTCATTGGCTTCGATACGGAGTCAAGGCCTTGTTTCACGTCATTTCAGCCGAAGGGCGGTGTGGCTCTTCTGCAGCTTTCCGGACCTAAGGAGGCGTTTCTGTTCAGAATCAAGCATGTCGGAATGGAAAAACGTCTTTGCCGGATATTGTCTGACGAGAAGATAATCAAAGTGGGTGCCGCAGTTCATGATGATGTGCGAGGTCTTCAGAAATACACTGAGTTCGAGGCCCGTGGATTTGTGGACCTGCAGAAAATCGTATGGGAATACGGAATTCGGGACAAGAGTGTCAAGAAAATGTCCGCGATTATTCTCGGCGTGAGGATATCCAAGACTCAGCAGCTCTCCAATTGGGAAGCGGAGGTGCTTTCTGAGGCTCAGATGCTTTATGCGGCTACTGACGCTTGGGTGTGCCGGGAGATGTACAAGGCGTTGCTCAAGTCGGAAAAGCATCCGCTGACTCCGGAAGAAATGATTCCGCCGGCTCAACTTGCTCACAATGAGGAACATCAGTCGGAGAAGAAGAAAGAGGCTGAGACGAAAAAGGAGAAAAAGGAAGAGGAAGAGAGCAAGGCGAAGAAACATAACAGGCGATACTGGATGCGTAAGCGCTATTACAGGAACAAGCGAAGAAACAAAAACAAAAATAAGGACAATGGTAAAGATAATACTGAAAAAAGGTAGAGAGGAGTCATTGAGGAGATTCCATCCCTGGGTGTTCTCGGGGGCGATCGCGCAGGTGGTAGGTGAACCTGCTGAAGGTGACGTGGTGAGTGTGCATGGCTCTGACGGAAAGTTTCTTGCAGCGGGACATTATCAGATCGGTTCCATTGCCGTAAGGGTTTTGAGTTTCGACAGCGCTGTAATCAATGAAGATTATTGGAAGTCAATGCTGTTGAAAGCTTTTGCAGTACGCAAGGCTGTCGGACTGGCCGACAATGCACAGACAAATTGTTTCCGGCTTGTCCATGGAGAAGGTGACGGACTTCCTGGACTTATAATCGATTGGTATGACGGGGTTTGCGTTATGCAGGCGCATTCTGTGGGCATGTTCAGGGCCAAGAAGCAGATAGCTGATGCTCTGGTGTCCATATTCGGGGACAGCCTGAAGGCTGTGTATGACAAGAGTTCCGGTACGGCTCCGTTCAAGGCCGGGCTCGATCTTGTGGACGGATACCTTTACAAGAAAGCGGATTTCTGTGACGATGAACAGGTCGTGACCGAAAACGGCAACAAGTTCATAGTGAACTGGACAGAAGGCCAGAAGACAGGTTTTTTCTTGGACCAGAGAGAGAACAGGGCCCTTGTCGGCAGATATGCTTCAGGTCGTAATGTGCTGAACCTGTTCTGTTATACTGGAGGTTTCTCAATCTACGCTTTAGATGCCGGAGCATCTCATGTGGATTCTGTGGACAGTTCGGCGAAGGCGATGGCACTGGTGGACAAGAACGTGGCCTTAGGCGGTTTCGAGCCGTCACGCCATACCAGTTATTGCACTGACGCTCTGGATTTTCTGAGAGACATTCCTGCAGACAAATATGATCTGATGATAGTGGATCCGCCTGCGTTCGCCAAGCATCGCGGGGCATTGAAAAATGCATTGAGAGCATACCAGCGTCTGAATGCTGCTGCTATTTCAAAGGTTGCTCCAGGAGGTCTTGTATTTACGTTCAGCTGCTCCCAGGTTGTGGACAAAGAGGCATTTGCTCTTGCGGTGTTCTCAGCAGCCGCTCAGTGCGGACGTAGTGTGAGGATTCTTGACAGGCTCAATCAACCGGCAGACCACTCCGTGAATATCTATCATCCGGAAGGGGAGTACCTGAAGGGACTGCTGCTTTATGTGGAATAACAAGGACTGTCTGCTATTGCAGTCGTCTGAATATAAACGTTTTACGGCCGAATTTCACTTTGGCCGTAATTTTTTTTGCTTTTTTGAATACGTTTTATATTGCTGTATTCCAAAAGATTGCGAATCTGGGTTAAAAATATCGTAAAAGATTGATACGAAAATATTTGCAGCGAAGTGATAAAGTCGTAACTTTGCAATCGAGTTGATGATGAGGTTCTCTCACAGACAACTCGTTGGTTATTAGTTTTAGTGTTATTAATTATGTGGTTAGTGTGAGTTTTTGCGCGTGAGGCGTCATTACTCAACGATTTAAAAAGGTCCTTCAAAAAGGGCTTTTTTATTTAACTTGTTCCTAAATCGTTTTTATACCCATCTGCAGATATTTTATGATGCTTCGGGAACTGCTATTGCCGGAATTTGGCAAGTTCCTGATAGACAAGATGAACCGGGAGTCCCATGATGGTAAAGAATGAGCCTTCTATGCGGTCAATGCCGATATAGCCGATCCATTCCTGAATACCGTAGGCGCCGGCCTTGTCGAAAGGCCTGAAATTGTCCACATAGTATTCTATCTCACTGTCGGTCAGTTCTTTGAAATGAACGTATGCCGTGTCAGAAACAGTCTCTTTACGCTTGTTGCTTCTCAATGTCAATGCAGTGGTGACATGATGAACCCTTCCGGATAGTTTTTTCAGCATTGATATTGCATCCTCGCGGCTGTGCGGCTTGCCCATAATCACATCGTCGCAGTAAACCATTGTGTCTGACGTGATCAGGATCTCGTCATCTTCAAGAGGCCTGTGAAACCCGTCAGACTTGCCTTCCGACATCAATGCCGGAATCTCGCCGAGAGGCGTGTCCTTATCGTAATGCTCTGTAAATGAAGTGTCTGTATCGATCGTGAAACGAAGTCCCAAGCCTTCAAGCAGTTCCTTGCGCCTCGGCGAAGCGCTTGACAGAATCAGCCTGTGGCCGTTAAGAGAAAGTCCTGAATTCATTGCGTTTACTCTGGTTAAAACTTGGCGGTATAGCCGGCGACATCGAAAACCCAGTCTCCTCTGGATTTCATAACCTGCTGGATGACATCACGTACGCATCCGCGTCCTCCCGGGAAAGGGGAGACATAATCGGAAACGCTCTTGACCTCCTCCACAGCGTCAGACGGGCAGGCGCCTATTCCGCATGCCCTGAGGACAGGGATGTCCGGAAGGTCGTCCCCTACATACAGCACCTCATCTGCGTCTAATGAATATTTCGAGCAAAAGTGATTGAAATCCAATATCTTGTCTCTGGAACCGAGATAGATGTCTTCTGGAATGAGGCCGCAGGTGCGGAATCTCTGGACAATGGAACCAGACCTCCCGCCGGTTATTATGGCGACGGGATATTTATGGAGGACAGCCATTCTTACGCCGAAAGAATCCTTGGCGCCGAAAGTGCGGAACAGTTCCCCGTTCAGGTCGCAAAGGATTCCTCCGTCAGTGAAAACGCCGTCAATGTCGAAAGCAAAAGCCTTGATCTTGGAAAAATCCATGTCCGTTATGATTTGGCTCCGTTATTGAACGGAGGAAAATCTCCGAGATTGAAAGTGTTGCCTTTATCTCGCTGAGACGGCTGTGATTCCAGGCTTATAGGGCCGAAATTGTTTTCGTATTTTGAAACATTGTCAGTCAATGCCGCCAACAGTCTCTTCGCGTGCTCCGGAGTCATTATTATACGGCTGCAGATGTCCGGCTTCGGCATTCCAGGAAGCATCTTCGCAAAGTCAATGATGAATTCACTGTGAGAGTGCGTAATGATGGCAAGATTCGAGTATGTTCCGGCTGCAACTTCCGGTCTGAGCTCGAGGCTCATTTTGTTGTCTTCGTTATTTTCCATATCATGAGTGTTCTAATTAACACAAATTTACTAATTTTTCTTAACTTTGCATGATTTGAACATAATGTAATTATACGATTACTGTAAAAGAAAAATTATAAACATGGAATTGTCGGCAAAATACGATCCGTCTCAGGTAGAGGACAAGTGGTATGCCTATTGGCTCAAGAACAAGTTTTTCCATTCGGAACCGGATGAAAGAGAACCATATACTATAGTTATTCCGCCACCAAACGTGACAGGTATTCTTCATATGGGACACGTTCTGAACAATACGCTCAATGATGTGCTTGTCAGAAAAGCCAGAATGGACGGCAAGAACGCTTGCTGGATACCAGGTACTGACCACGCATCCATTGCGACAGAAAGCAAGGTTGTGGCAAGGCTCAAGTCTCAGGGAATCAACAAGGAAGACCTCACCAGAGAGGAGTTCCTCAAATATGCTTGGGAATGGAAAGAAGAGCATGGCGGCATTATCCTCAGTCAGCTCCGCAAACTCGGAGCATCCTGTGACTGGGACCGTACCAAATTCACCATGGATCCGGATTTGACGGAATCCGTCATCAATACTTTCGTGTATTTTTACAAGAAGGGATTGATTTACAGGGGAGTGCGTATGGTAAACTGGGATCCTGAAGGACATACCGCAGTCAGTGACGAGGAAGTTGTGCACAAGGAGACCAAGAGCCATTTCTATCACCTCAGATACTATATCTCTGACGGCAACGGAAACCGCACGGACAAATATATAATTGTCGCAACCACACGTCCTGAGACCATCATGGCGGATGCTGCGGTCAGCATCAACCCTGACGACGAGCGCTATCATTGGCTTAAAGGAAAGAAAGTCCTCATTCCATTGATAGACAAGGAAATACCTGTCATCGAAGACTCTTATGTCGAGATCGGCTTCGGTACCGGCTGTCTGAAAGTGACTCCGGCTCACGATGTCAATGACTATGAAATCGGCCTTCGTCACAATCTTCCTGTAATCGACATCATCGACGATCACGGAAAACTCAACGAAAAGGCGCAGATTCTTGTAGGAGAGGACCGTTTCGTGGCCCGCAAGAAAATCCAGAAGATGCTGGAGGAAGCCGGTTGCCTCGAAAAAGTGGAGGAATATGTCTCTCCTGTAGGATATTCAGAAAGGACCAATGCTGTTATCGAGCCGAGGCTTTCTACCCAGTGGTTCCTGAAAATGGGACATCTTGCGGAAATGGCGCTCGACTCTGTGGAAAGCGGCCGCGTGAAGCTCATCCCGGACAAATACAGAAACACCTACAAACATTGGATGGAAACTGTACGCGACTGGTGCATCAGCCGTCAGTTGTGGTGGGGGCAGCGTATTCCTGCATATTATCTGCCTGACGGACAGTATGTTGTCGAGGCTACACCTGAAGCTGCACTTGAGGCTGCGAAGAAGATTGACCCTTCAATCACGGCGGATCAGCTTAGGCAGGATGAGGATGTGCTCGACACGTGGTTCTCTTCTTGGCTCTGGCCTATTTCGGTGTTCGATGCTGAAAAGCCTGGACATCCGGAACATGCTGCAAACAAGGATTTGGCATACTATTATCCTACAAATGACCTGGTTACAGGACCGGACATCCTTTTCTTCTGGGTTGCCAGAATGATTATGGCCGGAGACGAATTCATGAACGCGGAGCCGTTCCACAATGTTTATCTCACCGGTATCGTGAGGGACAAGCTCGGCAGGAAGATGTCCAAGACATTGGGCAATTCTCCTGACCCACTTGACTTGATAGCAAAATATGGTGCGGACGCAGTGAGAATCGGTATGCTTCTCTGCGCTTCTGCCGGCAATGACATATTCTATGATGAATCCCAGGTGGAGCAGGGACGTAATTTCTGCGGAAAAATCTGGAACTCATACAGACTTGTAAAGGGATGGGCTGTTTCAGAAGAAATCGGTCAGCCTCAGTCAAGTGCCATTGCTGTAAAATGGTTCAGGAACAAACTCAGCCAGACCATTGCCACAGTTGAAGACCATTATGCGAAGTTCAGAATCTCAGATGCATTGATGAGCATATACAAACTCTTCTGGGACGACTACTGCTCTTGGTACTTGGAACTTATCAAACCTGCTTACGGACAGCCGATGGACAAGGTTACCTATACGGAAACTTTAGGCTTCTTCGAGGCTCTTCTCAAGATGATTCACCCTGTGATGCCGTTCATCACGGAGGAACTCTGGCAGGATATGGCAGAGCGCAAGGAAGGCGAGACGATAATGTTCCAGCCTTCTCCTGTAGCAGGAGAATTCGATGAAGCATTTATCTCATCTTTCGAACTTGCTGAAGAAGCTGTCAATGCAATCAGAGGAATCAGACAGCAGAAGAACATATCACCTAAAGAAGAACTTCAGGTGATGTTCAAGGGTGAATTCCCGGCAGAAATGCTTGCAGTAGTCGCAAAACTCGCCAATACATCTTCTGCGGAAGTCGTTGCGGATTTCGGTAACACATCTGAAGGTGTTTCACAGATGGTCAGGACGGTGGAAATGTATGTTCCGCTGACCGGCAAGGTCAATGTGGAGGAAGAAATCGCCAAACTTGAAGCTGAGCTTGACTATCAGAAGAAGTTCCTCGAGTCTGTAAGGCGCAAGCTTTCCAACGAGAAGTTTACGGCTCACGCTCCTGAAAAAGTAGTGGCTGTAGAACGCCAGAAAGAAGCTGACTCGCTTTCGAAGATTGAAAGCTATGAGGCTCAGCTGAAGGCACTTAAGTCAATGTAGGTTATGATGTACTTTGAGACCAGTTTTCCGGTACGCTACTATGAAACGGACCAGATGGGAATCGTTCACCATTCAAATTATATCCGTTACTTCGAGTGTGCGCGAAATCTGATGATAAGGGAAGGCGGATATCCGATAGAACAATGCGAGGCGGAAGGAATCGTGATTCCTGTCGTATCCGTGGAATGCAAATACAAACATTCGGCCAAGATGGGGGACGTGCTGAGGTGCACAGCCTCCATCGACAAGCTGCCGTTGGCAAAGCTCGTCATCAAGCAGGCCGTCTATAATCAGGATAATGTGCTGTGTGCTTGCGGTCAGGTCGTATTGGGCTTTTTGAATAAGGAAACCGGTCGGCCTGTAGCTTGCCCTGAAAAAATGCTGGAGATGATAAGCTCCAGAATGAATGATAGATAATTACTCTTAAAATCAATAAGTTATGACAATTTATCCGTTAGGCGTATTTGGCTGGGGGGAAATAGTTATCATCGCTTTGGTGATTCTCCTTCTTTTCGGTGGAAAGAAAATTCCTGAACTCATGCGCGGCTTGGGTAAGGGTGTAAGAAGTTTCAAGGATGGAATGAGTGACGTTGAAAAACAGATCAACGACATTGAAAATGATCTTGACAAACCGTCAAAAACCGATTCGAAACAATAAATTCCTGGAAAAGTGGGCGGAAGTGGCGATGAAATGAGTTTCTGGGATCACCTTGACGTGCTGAGGGGGACATTGTTCCGCTCAGTGCTCTGCATTGTGTTTTTCAGTGTGATCCTCCTGTGCTTCAAAGGATTTCTGTTCGATGACGTAATTCTCGCGCCGACAAGGCCTGATTTCTGGCTTTACAGCTGGCTGAACTTGCCGTTTGAGATGCAACTGATAAATACTGACATATCCGCGCAGTTTTTTATTCATCTCAAGGTTTCGTTTATATGTGGATTTGTAATATCCTTTCCTTATGTGTGTTATGAGGTGTGGATGTTTGTAGCTCCGGCACTTTATCCGGCAGAGAAATCGGCAGTCCGGAAAGCATTCTCATTTGCATCAGTTCTCTTCTATGCGGGACTGGTAATCGGCTATTACCTCATACTGCCCATTACATTGAACTTCTTCCAGAACTATACTGTCAGTTCTGAAGTTACGAACACCATCACGCTCGACTCATACATCTCGATGTTCACGTCAATGGTCCTTCTGTTCGGAATTGTTTTCGAGTTTCCTGTCCTGATCGCAGTGCTGAACAGAATGGGAATAGTTTCAAGGGAAAGCCTGGGCAAATACAGAAGGCACGCAGTGGTGGCGATTCTCATCATTGCCGCTATAATTACGCCCGCTGACCCGTTTTCAATGCTGATTGCAGCGGCGCCGCTTTATCTCTTGTACGAACTGAGCATATTGGCGTGCGTCAGAAAATCTGAAAATAATCTCTGATAATGATATCAATTAACGGTATTACAGTTGCTTACGGAAACTATGTGCTGCTGGACAATGTCAGTTTTCATATAAGCGAGAACGACAAAATCGGTCTGGTAGGCAAGAACGGAGCGGGGAAGTCCACGATAATGAAACTTATATGTGGCGAACAGACTCCGACATCAGGGCACATTGACCTTCCGAACCATATAAAGATAGGATATCTGCCGCAGATAATGCAGCATAACAAGGGAAAGACCGTCATTGAAGAAACGATGACGGCTTTTGCGTCAATGACTGCACTTGAAAATGAGCTTGACGAGATAGGCCGTCAGCTTGCGGAAAGGACAGACTACGAGTCAGATGAATATATGTCATTGATTTCGAGGATGAATGAGATCAATGATACATTGGCGATAGAGCATTCGGAACCGCCTGCTGTCCAGGCAGAGAAGACATTGTTGGGACTCGGTTTCAAGGATGAGGATTTTGGCCGAAAGACTGAGACTTTCAGCCAGGGCTGGAATATGCGTATAGAATTGGCGAAAATCCTTCTCTCCAGACCGGACGTGCTGCTGCTCGACGAGCCTACCAACCATCTGGATATAGAGTCCATAGAATGGCTTGAAGATTATCTGAAGGCTTATCGCGGCTCAGTTTTGCTCGTATCTCATGACAGGCGCTTCCTGGACAATATCACAAACCGAACAATCGAGATAATGGTGGGACATATCCACGATTACAAAGTGCCTTATACTCAGTATCTTGAGCTCCGCAAGGAGCGTCTTCAGCAGCAGGTGGCCGCTTATGAAAACCAGCAGAAGATGATAGAAAAGACTGAGGATTTCATAAACAAGTTCAGGTACAAGCCGACAAAGTCGAATCAGGTGCAGTCCAGAATCAAGGCTCTCGAGAAACTGGACAGGATCGAGATCGATGAGACGGACAATTCCACGATGACGGTGAAATTTCCTCCGGCTCCGCGTTCTGGAGATGTGGTATTCAAAGGAACAGACCTGACTGTAGGTTATCCACAGAAAGTCGTGTTCAAGAATGCAGAAATAGAAATCAGACGAGGCGAGAAGGTCGCGCTTGTGGGCAGGAACGGTGAAGGAAAGACCACATTGATGCGAGTCATAATGGGGGAGCTGGAGCCTATATCGGGTGAAGCCCGTGTCGGACATAATGTCAATGTGGGCTATTTTGCCCAGAATCAGGAGGATGTGCTCGACAAGAGTCTTACTGTACTGGAAACGCTCGAAAGCATTGCTTCCGGTGACATCCGCACCAAACTGAGAGATATCCTTGCCGCTTTCCTTTTCAAGGGAGAGGACATTGACAAGAAAGTGTCGATTCTGAGCGGTGGCGAGAGGGCGCGTCTTGGAATGGCGAAGCTGATGCTTCAGCCGTATAACCTGCTGGCGCTCGATGAGCCTACAAACCACATGGACATTCGTTCAAAGGACGTGCTGAAACAGGCTCTGAAGAATTTTGACGGCACATTGGTAATCGTTTCGCACGACAGGGACTTCTTGGATGGCCTTGTGGACAAGCTGTACGAATTCAGGGACGGTCGTGTCAAGGAGCATCTGGGTGGAATTCAGGACTTCCTGGATGAGCGCAGAATAGAAACTCTCCAGGAACTTGAACGGAGGTTCAAACCTGAGGAAAAGCCTGTAGTACAGGAAGTTTCAGAGGGAAAGAAAGATTTCGTGGCACGAAAAGCCGTCTCCAAAGAGGATCGTAAGGTGCGTAACCGCATAGCTTTCCTGGAAAAGGAGATTGCAAAACTTGAGGAAAGCATGAAGAAAATAGAGGCAGTGCTGTCGTCTCCGGGAGCTGACGATGATGTGATGGAACTGACCAGAACGTATCTGGAAGACAAAAGAGACTTGGATGCCAAGACCGAGGAGTGGGCAGAACTCTCGGAAAGCATTGACGGATAGAAGATTGGCTAAACTTGAGTAATATATGTTCGTACTTGATTCCCACTGTGATACGCCATCACAGATAATGAGGTTGAGAAATTTAGGCATCGACAACCCGTATGCTCATGTGGATTTTCCGAAATTGGCGCGAGGGGGAGTGGACGCTTCCTTTTTCGCATTGTTCACACCTGGCACGATGGCGCCTGATGCTGCCACAAGGTATGCTTTGGAAATGCTCGCCGGTGTCAATGATGCTGTAGAGGCCGCCCAGGACATGGCCGCAATGGCATATTCACCAGAAGATGCTCTGAAGAACAAGGCCGCCGGCAAGACCTCCATCTTTATCGGCATGGAAAACGGTTTGCCTATACAGGAGAGTATGGCTTTGCTCAGGCAGTTCTATCGTATGGGAGTCCGTTATCTCACATTGACACATAATACTGACAATCAGATATGTGACTCTGCGGCCCAGGGAAAAAGATGGGGCGGTCTGAGTCCGTTCGGAAGAAAGGTCGTGGCTGAAATGAACCGGCTCGGAATGATTATAGATCTGGCACATGCTTCAGATTCCACGTTCTTCGATTGTGTGCGCTGTTCCAAGGCACCTGTTGTTTCTACCCATTCATGCTGCAGGGCATTGGCAAGTCACCGTAGAAACATGTCTGACGAAATGCTGAAGGCGATTGCAGCGGTGGATGGCGTCATACAGGTAAACTTCTATCCGTTGTTCTTGTCCGATGATTTCGGCATTGAACTGGAGAGATCCGGATTGGATCCGATAGCCGATGCTGTGGAAGCGCAGTTCATACAGGATCCGGCATCACCTGAAAAATACCGTGCGTGGGTGGAAGTCCAGAAGAAATTGTCAATGCTGAAGCGCCCTTCATACAAGACGGTTGTCGATCATATCGACCATGCGGTAAGTGTAGCCGGAATCGACCATGTCGGAATTGGCTCCGATTTTGACGGAATCAATGTGACTCCGGAAGGGTTGGAAGACGTCTCCAAGATGCCGGTAATCTTCGACGAAATGAGAAAACGGGGCTACTCTGAAAATGACATCGAAAAGGTTGCCGGAGCCAATTTCTTGCGTGTCATGAGGGACGTAAGATCCGTATCTGAGGGCTAAATATTGGCAGATTATTAACAAAAATGAATGTAACAAAAATGTTTTCATCTAAAACATCATTGTTACATTCATTGATTATTAAATAGATAGGTCTGCCTTTACAACAGTTAACAGAAAATACAATGCTGACGCGGCAAAACGCTCGATGTTCCGCTTACGGTCATTTTTGTAATTGAATTTCTTCGTTTTTGTAACTCCGGAAGCAGTGCTTACACCTACCCAGACCGTGCCGTCAGGGTTTACACCGTCACCTCCTCCAGGGCCGGCAAGACCTGTGGTGGAAACAGCATAGTCAGAGCCGAGAAGTTTGCGTACTCCGTCAGCCATGGCAGCTGCCACCTCGCTGCTTACCACGCCATGCCTTTCAATAATCTCAGCCGGGACGCCAAGCACTTTTTCCTTTACCGGGATGGCGTATGAAGTCACGGAACCAAGATAATATTCAGAAGAGCCGGGAACCGTAGTGATCAGATGCGAGATCTCACCGCCGGTGCAGGACTCGGCAGCACTCAATGTCTTGTGGTGTGCTTTCAGAATCTCACCCAGGGCGTGTTCAAGCGTATCATCGCAGTCGGAGTAGATAACATCCCCGAGAATCGCTTTCAATGCCTCAAAATGCTCGGAAATGCGGGCTTCTTCCTCATTCTTGTCTCCACCATAGATGGAGAGCCTTAATCTGACGCCTGTGAGGGGATTAGGAAGGTAAGCGAGATGCATGTCAGAAGGCAGTGTGTCTTCCCACGCCTCGATTTTCTTTGCAAGTGCCGACTCCGCCAAGGAGTAAGTCATTATGCTTCTGTGATATATGGCAGTCAGACCGAAATGCGCACGAATATCGTTTATCACGTCAGGAAGCATATTCATTGTCTCGAACGGAACACCTGGCATCGAATACAGCACAGCCGGATGCCCATATCTCGATTCTGGGAAACGGAATACCATAATAGGAGCCGTTCCGTAGCGGTTGGGGATAACTTCACATTTGTCCGGGACGCTTGCCTGAGCCACGTTCGTATCCAGTATGTCGAGACCGCGGGAATGAAGTATATTCCTCATTATCAATGACTGAGCCTCGTTTATGACATAGCTCCCGCTGCCGGAAAGCTCTGCCAGTGCAGCTTTTGTGATATCATCTTTGGTCGGTCCGAGTCCGCCTGTGCATATCACCACTTCATGAGTCCTGAGTTCTTCGTCCAGTGCAGAAACGATCACGTCGTGAACATCACCTATTGATCTCATCTGCGTGACTTTCAATCCTATAGCATTAAGCGCCACAGCTATTCCGCTTGAATTCGTGTCCACAATCTGGCCGATCAGAATCTCGTCCCCGATTGTGCAGATACTTGCCTCTGTCATAGCTTTACAAATTATTGGAATCCAATTTCTTAAGTATTCTCTCAACCAGTGCCGGCCCCTCATAGATGAAGCCGCTGTAGATCTCCACCAGAGAAGCGCCTGCATCAAGCATTTCCTGAGCCTGTTCCGGCGACATGATGCCGCCCACACCGATTACAGGCAGTTTTCCTCCTGTTTTGCTCGAGATATATCTTACCATTTCGAGGTTTCTTTCGTAAATAGGGGCGCCGGACATGCCTCCGTTGCCGATTTCGTATATCTTCTCTTGTGGAATCGTAAGGCCGTCGCGCTTCCTCGTGGTATTGCCTGCCACGATACCGTCAATGCCCGAAAGCATGGCATAGTCCAGAATCTCATCTATCTGAGTATGAGTCAGATCCGGAGACAATTTCAGCAAAATAGGCTTATATACGTCAAGTCCTGTCCTCATGTTCAGGATGTTGTCCATGAAGTCGGACAGCGCTGATGTGTCCTGGAGGCTTGTAAGGCCTACTACATTAGGGCAGGAGATATTGACCACAAACATATCCACGAAGTCGTACAGAAGGGAAAAAGCCGCTTTGTAATCTTCTGCGACCTGCTCTCCCTGAGAAGCCGAATTCGGTGCAATGTTACCCGCGATTATGACCTCAGGATGCGCCTTGTTAAGGTTTGCTATCGCATTGGCAATGCCCTTGTTGTTGATGCCCATACGATTGATGATAGCCCTGTCCTTGATAACCCTGAACAGTCTCGGCTTAGGATTTCCCGGCTGCGGCTTTACTGTCAATGAGCCTATTTCGACGAAACCGAACCCAAAGTCAGACAACTCGTTATAACATTCGCCGTTCTTGTCCAGACCACCTGCAAGTCCTACTGGATTCGGAAACTTGATGCCGAAGACTTCCTTGGCCAATGCAGGGTGTTCCCGTTTGTAGATCAGTCTGATGATGCTGCGTACGAAAGGAATCTTTCCCAATACCTTGAGACTGTTCAATGTGAACTGATGAGCCGTCTCAGGATTGAATTTGAATAGAATCGGTCGGATGATGGACTTGTACATACTGGATATGAATTTTACGACTGCAAAGATACTCAGAATCTTGCCTTCTTGTCAATCCATGCTGAAAAATATGTCCTTTTACTTTATTTCAATGAAAGTATTGTCATCGTAAAACACTACAATTTTCGATATTTTGCGCTGATTATCAATTACTTGAATAGGACCGGCAGGGGAGTCCTGACTCTTCGAGGCTTCAATATTCGTTTCACGCCCTGCAGATGTACGTGCAATATTGGATTCTCGCGGCGTCTGGACAGGCACTTCCTGTACTACAGGCTGTGAAAACAGATCAGGAGCAGGATTCGCTTCCTGAGTCGGGGCAGCTTGTGGCTTCTCGACCATCATGGTCTTGTACATCTTGCCTTTGCCGTTCATTAGCCATTCAATGTTAAGGTTAGGGTAGTGCTCCATCATACTGTTCAGAAAATCCCAGCCGGGCTTGTTCCTTCCGGCCAATATATGGGATACACTTGCTCTTGCCACATTGATGGTGTCGGCAAACTGAGACTGGGAGATGTTCTCCGCAGCAAGAAATTGTTCTAATCTGCTGTTCATATTTCTAAACGTTGTGGTTACAAAAGTAATATGAATAAATGTAAAAAACAAGTGTTTACATTTGGTTATCCTGTACACAGGTGTAAATTGTAAACAAATGCACAATAAAGATAGACTAAAAACAACTTGATATAATAAAACGTAAATGCTTAGGTTTCAGCGGATAAACATTTAAATACAATCCCCTCACCTCTATTTTACCCCACTCAGAGCAGGAATTTACACTAAATAAGTAAATCAATGGTTAAAGTATTTTAATATAAAACACAGAATATCAATAATATAGCATTATTATAAATGCATTATAAGAAACACTTATATTACATCGGTTAAAATTCACAAATATAAACACATTGTATTGTTAACTTATGTTAAATTTACAGCAATTAACAAAAGTGACAATAATGTAACGGGGTTAAAGTTAACTTTGTAAACAAGACATAGATACAAATTGTAAACTCCGTGACATTGTCAAATTCACAGAATTTTCAAAAGTTCTTCCGATATTCTTAATCTATGCGTAATTTTGCAGCCGCAAACGATGAAAGACATAATGTCTGCAATCATACATAAGAAAATACATTGAATATGATACCTGAACTGAGAATAGAAGATTATAACTACCCGCTGCCAGATGAGAGGATCGCAAAATATCCCCTGTCAGAGCGTGATTCTTCAAAATTATTGAGATACGAGAACGGAAAAGTTTCCGAATATGTCTTCCGTGACATTCCCGGTCTGCTTCCTGACAATGCCATAATGGTATTCAACGACACTAAAGTCGTTCCTGCGCGTCTGCATTTTGTACGACCTACCGGTGCCAGAATCGAGATTTTCTGCTTACAGCCGGTAAAACCTGAGGAATACAACCTGTCATTTGCTGCAACTGACTCCTGCACTTGGAAATGCGTAATCGGCAATGCCAAGAAATGGAAAGGAGATGTACTTTCGCTCTATAACCCGCAGGAAGATGAGGCAGTTACGGCATTGAACATGCGTGCTGAACTGGTCTCAAGAGAAGGCGAAACCGGCATTGTACGCTTCAGTTGGGACGGCGGTCATCCGTTCTCCCGTGTGCTTGAGATCTGCGGAACAATCCCTATTCCGCCATATCTGAACCGGGAAAGCGAGGCTTTGGACGTGGAACGTTATCAGACGCTTTATGCTAAGATAAGAGGCTCTGTGGCAGCTCCTACGGCAGGTCTTCATTTTACGGAGAAAGTTCTTGAGGAAATCAAGGCCAAAGGCATTGACATGGAAAACGTGTGTCTGCACGTAGGTGCCGGTACATTCCTCCCAGTAAAGGACTCGGAAGTTTCCAAACATTCAATGCATCGTGAGCCGTTTGTCGTGTCCCTGGACTTCCTTAAGGACATTCTGGAATCAGGAAAAAAGATAATCGCTGTCGGAACCACTTCTGTAAGGACACTTGAATCCCTGTACTATGCGGGCGTGAACTGTATTGAAAAAGGTCATCCGGAGGATGTGGAGCAGTGGGCTCCTTACACACGTGAGTATGAACCGACCACCAGGGAAGCCATTGCGGCACTTGTCAAATACTTGGAAGACAATTCATTGACAGAACTCAAGGTCGGGACGCGCATCATCATTGTCCCTGGATTCAAATTCCGTCTTGTGGATGTCCTAGTGACGAATTTCCATCAGCCTGAGAGTACATTGATCCTGCTTGTGTCCGCTTTCGTGGGTGGAGACTGGCGTACAATTTACGATTACGCGCTGTCCCACAATTTCCGCTTCCTGAGCTATGGGGACAGTTCGCTGCTGTTCAGAAACTGTTAATGCTCAGTGATTTATAATGCTGAAATGTTCAGACTGAGTTCTTTGATGCCCATGCTGCACAGTGTGGGCATAAATTTTTTGTCTGAGGCCATTTCTCCGCACACGGCTGCTTCAATCCCGGCTTCTTCAGCAGCATTCGAGACAATGCTGATTGCGGACAATACAGCCGGATCGTCATATCTATATAGATAGGACACTGCGCTGTTTCCCCTGTCAGATGCCATAATGTACTGCGTCAAATCATTGGTGCCGATGCTGAAGAATCCAGCCCTGGATGCGAATTCTTTGGCCATAAGCACTGCTGCCGGAGTTTCTACCATCATTCCGGACTGAATGTCCGCATTGAACTTGATTTTCTCGGCGGTGAGTTCCTTTTTACATTCATCCAGTATCGAAATGGCCCCGCACCATTCTTCTAACGTGCTGAGCATCGGGAACATGACGCGGACATTACCGTAGGCGGATGCCCGTAGGATGGCTCTCAGCTGAGTTTTGAAAATCTCTGGTTTGTGCAGGCACAGCCTTATAGCACGCAGCCCGAGAAACGGATTGTCCTCATGGTCCATATGAAAATACGGCAGGTGTTTGTCTCCGCCTATGTCCAATGTCCTTATAGTCAATATCTTGCCTGCGCAGATTTCAGCTGCCTCGCGGTATGCGTCGAACTGTGTCTGCTCATCCGGAAATCCGTCTTTGCTTTCCATGAACAGGAATTCACTGCGGAACAGGCCAATGCCCTCAGCTCCTTTTCCAATGGCATTGCGTACATCTTCAATACTGCCTGCATTGGCATAGACCTTGACTCCTGGATATTCTCTATTTATCTGGCTTACAGTGCTTTCTGCCGTCAGTTTTGCCTCCATCCTCGTCTGGAATGCAGTCTCGGCAGCATCGTCAGGCGAGATGATTACCTGACTGTTGTCGGCATCGAGGATAGTTCGTTCTCCGTCAGAAATTTCTGTCGTGCAGCTGCATACGCCTGTGAGGACTGGAATCCCTTTGGTTTGGGCGATAATGCAGACGTGGCTTGTGGTGCTGCCTTTTTCCGACACCATTCCCTTTATACGGGATAAGTCCAGGGCTTCCAAATCTGAAGGATAGAATTCTTCTGCTACTAAGATTATATGTTCATAATCAGGAAGTTGCAACATCCTCTCCGTTTCTCCTGCAAGTATCCGTTTAAGTCTTGCGACAACATCCTTGACATCATCTTTTCTCGCCTGCAGGTATTCGTCATCCAGTTCGTCGAACATTGCGCAGATATCTCCGCAGGCCTTGTCTGTCGCCTCCATGACGGATAATCCTGTGCCTATGGCAGCGTCAATGGCTTCCCGCAGCATCGGATCTTCTGCAATTTCCGCATGTGCTTCGAAGATGCTGTCTTTTTCAGCGAGATGCCGAAGTTCTTCCGAAAGCCTTGCAAAGCTTTCGTCGATATCTATCGTTTCAGTGCTCTCGAGTTTGCTTCTATGCAGAATGAATGCATTCCCTGCACATAATCCTCTGGACTTTGCCGGTGATGTAAGGATTTTCATGCTACTTGAGTTCCTGTACGAATGTTGCAATGCGTTCTGCCACAGTAGTTTCATTGTCGCCCTCAGCAATGATCTCCAGTTCCGTTCCTTTCTTGAGGCCGAGAGTAAGAAGCGAAATCATACTCGTTCCCGATGTGGATTTTCCATTGGCCTTCAATGTTACTTTTGTCGGAGCGGACTCCTTGATGAGTTTGATGAGTTCAGTTGCGGGACGTGCATGGATGCCGTTCTCCGCAGTTACAGTTACTTTTACGCTATTCATTGTTGTTCAATATGTTATAAATTATATTCGGATCTTCTGCAGACATCAGGGTCTTAAGTTTGTCCTCGTCTTCAAATGTCTCGCCGAGCGATGCCAAAATCTCTATATGTTCATCGCCTTTGCCTGCAATTCCTGCGATCAGATATGCTTTCTCATTCCCGAAATCCACTCCTTCAGGATATTGAAGAATGACGATTCCTGAACGGATGATGTCCTTTTTGGCCTCATCCGTGCCGTGAGGAATGGCAATTCCCATGCCCATATAGGTCGTGGACTCATTTTCGCGTTTCAGCATTGCCTCTGCATATCCTTTCTGGACATATCCTTTCTGCTCGAGAAGGTGCCCTGCACGGAGTATTGCGTCATCTTTGCTTTCGGTCTTGAGCCCGGTAAGGATGTTGTCTTTGGCAAGCACTTCATGGTTGCTGCCTTTAAGCGATTCCAGGAGCCTGTCCAGTGCCGGATCATCCATGAAGTTCTCAATTCCTATTACGACTGTCTTTTTTCCGCCTTCTGCACTGTTCTTTTCCACTTTTTCCAATGCCCTGTCTTTCAAATGGTTCTGACAGACCACAATGTCGGTATCAGCAGGAATATCTTCGATGGCGCAGTTGCTGATATCCGCGTCAATGTTTTCGTACGCGGCTCTTTTACGGAACCTTGTAGCCCCGAGAGCGCTTGAGCCCATACCTGCGTCGCAGGCGAACTTTATGCGCTGTCTTTTGCCGGATTTGGATATGCTTACATCTGCATTGACCTGATTGTCAGTGGCATTGGCCTTGCGTCCCTTTATGAGTGGGAGCGAGACGGCGAACGAGACTCCAGCGGCAATCAGAACTCCGGCCAATACGATGAGTGTCTGGCCTTTAGGCGCCATCGCCAGCACGGAAATTATGCTCCCGGGGGATGCCGGTGCTACCAGTCCGCCGCCGAATATGCTGAAAAACAGGAGGCTCGCGGAACTGCCGGCAATCATTGATATCAGCAGCAGAGGGTTTGCGAGTACATACGGGAAATAGATTTCGTGGATTCCTCCGAAGAAATGTATGATGGCCGCTCCTGGTGCCGATGTCTTGGAACTGCCTTTGCCGACAGCCCAGTACGCAAGCAGCATACCCAGTCCCGCACCGGGATTTGCTTCGATCAGGAACATTACCGATTGGCCGATTTCGTGAACCTGCTCGATTCCGATGGGTGAGAAAATCCCGTGATTTATGGCATTGTTCAGAAACAGGATCTTGGCTGGCTCTACCACTAACGATATCAGCGGCAGCATTTTATGTGCGATCAATGCTTCTGCGGCGCGGCTGACCAGCCCTGTGAGGGAACTTATCGCATTGCCCACTACAAGGAAGCCGGCGATGGCGAGAAGCATACCGATAATGCCGACCGAAAAGTTGTTCACCAGCATCTCGAAGCCGCTCCTGACGCGTCCTTTGGTCAGCTTGTCGAACTCCTTTATGGCCAAACCGCCAGCCGGCCCCATAATCATCGCGCCTATGAACATCGGAATGTCGCTGCCCGCGATTACGCCGATTGTCGCTATCGCCCCGGTTACTCCGCCTCTGTCGCCAGCGATGTTCTTGCCCGCCGTATAGGCGATAAGAATCGGAAGGAGATAGGTCAATGCAGGTGAAACGAGCTTTGCCAGGTTGTCGTTGGGCAGCCATCCGTCAGGGATAAAGAGGGCTGTGATGAGTCCCCAGGCTATGAAGGCTCCTATGTTGGGCATTACCATGGCGCTCATCGAGCGTCCGATACGCATGATAGTGTTCTTGAATTTCATTGGTCCAGTGCTATGCAGTCGCATTATTTCTTACAAATATAAAACAATTCTGCCGACAAAATCACCTATTTGAAATCAATAATATTACTTTTGGAGCAGCCTTTGGAATAGAACTTTTTGCATATTCACGTGGTTTTTATTAGTTTTGTCCCTTGATACTGCATTTTGTGGAGATATCCGCGAATGTATGATATCCTAAACCAATTTTTTAAGATTATGAGTGAAGAATTGAATGAATTCACCGACATCAGTCCTTATACGGATGCGGAAGCGGTAGAGGCGCTTGGTAAACTTGCAGATCATCCCGCTGTTGTGGAAGTGTCTAAAGCTATATTTCCGGACAAAGAGCCTGAATTCCTCAGAAAAATACTAAAGAGCGTAAAGAGCATTGACGAGTTCCAGATTCTTGTAATGAACAAGGCTGTAGAGTGGGTTCTGTCCACGACTGCACACAATTTCTCCTATGACGGCATCGGGAACCTCAAGAAAATCAACGGCAAGTTCCTGGCGATGTCCAATCACCGCGACATTATTCTTGACCCTGCGATAACTCAGGTGGTGCTTTACCGCAATGCGATTCCTATGACTGAGATAGCAGTGGGAAGCAACCTGTTGACCAACAAGTACATAGAATATCTCATCCGCTCGAACAGGATGATCAAGGTCATTCGCGGAATCAATGCGAGACAGCTCTATCTTTCATCACAGGTCCTTTCGAAATATATCAGAGAGTGCATCACCTCCGGCCGCAGTTCCATCTGGATTGCCCAGCGTGAAGGCAGGGCCAAGGACGGTATCGACACTACTGAGCAGGGCCTGCTCAAGATGCTGGATATGAGCGGTACTGCTGATTTCACTACGAATTTTGAGGAACTTAACATTGTTCCGCTCAGTATTTCATACGAATATGAGCCGTGCGATATCCTCAAGGCTCGTGAGCGCCTGATTTCACGGACACAGAAATATGTCAAGGGCTCCCGTGAGGATCTCATAAGCATTATGACCGGAATCGAGCAGCAGAAGGGCAATATCCATCTGAATATCGGTTCGCCGCTCACTCATGATGAGATCGAGGCTGCGTCATGCTGTAACAAGAATGACCGCTACCAGGCGATCCGGCATGCAGTTGACGTCAGGATTATAGAAGGTTACAAGTTGTGGAAGACCAACTATATCGGTTATGATATGGTGAACCACACTTTCAAATACCGTGACAAATATACTCCGGAAGATGTTGCTCAGTTTACGGATTACGTTGAGCATCAGCTCGATAAGGTGGAGAAGTCTCTGTGCAGGGCTGATTTGAGAGACATATTCCTGAGGATATATGCGAATCCTGTAGTCAGTCTTGAGAATCTTATGATAGAACGTGCCGCTGCTTCCCGGCAGTAACAGAATGTGAGGAACATATATAAAAAATCAGTAGTCGAAACCGGCTACTGATTTTTTATATGCACATCCATCTGCGGGAACGGGAAACTTAGTCCGCTCTTGGGAATCTCCGTGAATATGGCCTCGTTTATGTCATATATCACATCCCAGTAATCCTCAGCATTGACCCAGCCTTTCATTACGTATTCTATGCTGCTGTCTTTCATCGAATTAAGCGCTACGAAAGGGGCAGCGGAGCCTGGTGTTGTCCCGTCAAGGATACGCTTGTCGGATTTCAGGATATTCATCAGGACTTCCTTGGCCTTGGCATTGTCCGTGCTGTAGTCGAGATTAACAAACCACTCGCAGCGGTTCACATTTCTCTCGAAGAAGTTCTTTATGTTTCCGTTTGAAAGCGCACCGTTAGGCAGGACGACGGTTTCATTGTTGAATGTCCTGAGCTTGGTGCTGAAGATATTCACTTCTGTCACAATACCGGAGAAACCTAAAGCATTGATATAGTCTCCAGCCTTGAACGGCTTGAACATCAATATCATAATGCCTCCGGCGAAATTCTGCACTGTTCCGCTCAGCGCCATACCTATCGCCATACCGCCTGCAGCGAGCAGGGCCGCAAGTGAAGTAGTGTTCACTCCTAATGTGCCTATCGTGATGATGACGAGCAGCACTGTCAATGTGATGGTGATAAGACTGGTGACGAACGATGCAAGTGTCTTTTCTGTATGCTTGCGTTCGAATATCCTTCGGAGCAGTACCTTTACCCGCTTTATGATCCAGAGACCGACTGCGTATATTGCAATGGCGGCCAGCACCTTGAAGCCGAATGTGATGGCATCATGGATAAGGCTCTGGAAGAACTGATCTGGGTTGGTTGTCAGTTCTTTAGCCATATTGCTCAATGCAACTTTCGCTGAGTCCGGATTGAACTTTGCGGTATCCAGCTGCGAAGCTATTTGCGGAATTTGTAGAATCATCTATCAGAACAATTTGTCTATTGCTGCAATTATTTCTTCTGCAGGCAGTTCCGGGCTCAGAACCAGGTCCGGTTCCTTGAGTATGAACCCTTTTCTCGTAGCGCTCAGCATACCGCCCCCTGTCACATTGAGCATAATGGTTTCATCCTTCTTCACGGTACCGCAGTCGATTGCCTGTTTCAGACTGGCCACCGCACATGCTGAGGCAGGGAAAATGTCATATCCTTCTGCGCTGTAATAGCGTACAACCCATGATACGATCTCATCGTTGGTGACCTTGAACATATCGCCGCCCGATTTCTCAAGCACATCGAACAGGCCGCCTGCTATGCTGTATGGAGGTTTTCTGTTGGAGAGAACCTTTCCGAGAATGACTTCCGCCTTTGTCCTGGACTCTTCAGGAGTCATCGATACGAGTTCACGGCTGTGATTCTTCCAAGAGTCATACATGATAGTGAACGGAGCATTCTGGCTAGCATAGACTCTCATATTGTTCTTGCCGAATCTGCCGTCGGCAGCGAGCCTCTCTGCGTTTTCCCAAGCGGCAATAGCGCCCGTGCCGCTACCTACAGCCTGGAAATATGCATCAGGAATACGGCCAATCACTTCCACGGCTGACAGTACTGTGGTTCCCATACCGTCTCTTCTGGCCACGTTCTTGGCACCGCCTTCAGCCATATATCTCGGATCCTTGCAGAGTTTGTCTCCCAATGCGATGGCGTCATAATAGTCCGTGCCTGTCGGGGTTGCGACTATCTTTACGCAAGATGACAGCTTCTTTCTGAACCAGAGTTCGCTGATATTGTCATAAGGAATGCAGATGACGATAGGAATGTTGTTGTCAGAGCATACTTTGGCAAATGCTCTTGCTGTATTTCCGGCAGACTGGACAACCAGGATTCTCTTGTTCTTCTTCGGCAGTCTTGCGCATACGGAAAAGGCCTCAGTTTCTTTGAATGAACAGGTTTCCATTCTGGCGCCAAGGCGAGGGCAATAACCTGAGAATGTAATGTATAGATTCTCAAGGCCTAACATATTGGCCAACCCCTTGCTCTTATACGTTACAGGTGCGTGTGAATGTCTGAGAGTTTTACGCACTGGAAGCCATTCTGCGTATCTGTAAAGCCCTTTGAGGTCATCTCTCGGGGTGAATTTGGTGTTATTGTAAACAGCTCTTACAAGTGAAGGAGCAGTTGCTTCCGGGTCGGCAAGAGACCAGCCCTCATCATCGAAAATTCGACCGTTTGATACATTGATCAACTTATAATCGATTGGCTTGAACATATTGGTTTAGATTTATTTCTTGATTATCAGGAATGTCATGTATGCAGCTTCTAAAATCAGTAGGAGCAGGCCGTCAGCCCGGTCCAGCTGGTTCTTCTTGTTTGTATGGATACTTGCCCATATCACGAGTGAACTGAGCAGTAGGGCGCCCAGGTCCACATAACTCATGCCCGCCATGGAGAGCGGATGTATCAATGCGGAGCCTCCAAGAATCAGGAGAATGTTGAACACATTGGAGCCCAAAATGTTGCCAAGGGCAAGCTGTCCCTTTTTCTTGAATGCGGCTACGATGCAGGTCACAAGTTCAGGCATTGACGTGCCGCCGGCAAGAATCGTGATGGCAATGAGTTTGTCGCTGACATTGAGCATCTTGGCTATGGATGTAGCTGAATTGACGAACATTCTGCCGCCGAAAACAAGTCCCGCAAGTCCGGCAACTATCAGCACTGCTGCCAATGTCGGTTTTATAACCTTTTCATTTTCATTGCTTTCTGTCTGATTTGCCGTGTCGAAACGGAAGCACATATAAATGTACGCAGCAAACAGCACGAGGAGAATCGCTCCATCCAGTCTGCCCAGCACGTCATCTCCGATGCCGAAAAGGGTACGACTCATTCCTAAAGCGATAAATATCAATGTTATGGCTATGTTCAGAGGTATATCCTTTTTCCTGTTCATCGGAGTAATGTCCATCGGCAAAATCAATGCTGTGGCTCCCAATATCATGAAGACATTGAAAATATTCGAGCCTACTACATTGCCGATTGCGATATCTCCGTTTCCCTGAAGGGCACCGATGAAACTGACTACCATCTCAGGTGCTGATGTGCCCATTCCGACTATCGTAAGTCCTATGACGAAGTCGCTGACTCCAAACCTCTTGGCAATGGATGATGCTCCATCTACCAGAAAGTCTGCACCGAGAACTACAAGTGCAAGTCCGACTATAAGCAATAAACACTCTATCAGCATGTTACCTTAAAATTATTCTTCTTCTTTGTCTTTTAATTTCAATGCGCATACATTCTCCACGTGCATCGTATGAGGGAACATATCCACCGGCTGTACAGCAGTAATCTCGTACATAGGGGACATCATTGCCAGATCCCTTGCCTGTGAGGCAGGATTGCAGCTGACATATACGATGCGTTCAGGAGCGGCCTCCATAATGACTTTTACCACATCCGGATGCATTCCGGCTCTTGGCGGGTCGATAATCATCACTTCCGGCTTGCCGTGCTCTTTTATGAAATCGGCTGTCAGGATATCTTTCATGTCGCCGTCGAAGAATGTGCAGTTGGTGATTCCGTTAGCCTCCGCATTTATCCGCGCGTCCTCGATTGCTTCTTTAACATATTCGATACCAATCACTTTGGATGCTTTGTCCGAAATGAACTGTGCGATCGTGCCGGTGCCGGTATAGAGGTCATATACGACTTCATTTCCAGTCAATGCTGCAAATTCCTTGGCTACTGAATACAGTTTGTAGGCTTGTTCGCTGTTCGTCTGGTAGAATGATTTGGGACCAATCTTGAATTTCAATTTGCCCATGGTCTCCCAGATGGCGTCCTCTCCTTTATATAATATGCAGTCCAGATCGGAAATCGAGTCATTGAGCTTTTCGTTTATCACGTAATGCAGCGACTTGATTTGCGGAAATTCTGCTGCAATGGCATCGAGCATCGGGACAATCTTGTCCTGGTCGTCGTAAGCGAAACATACTGTGAGCATTACGTCGCCGACTTGATTGTTTCGGATAATGATATTTCTCAGGAAACCAGTATTTTCCCGGATGTTGTAGAACTCGAGGTTATGAGTGACGGCGTATTCCCTGATGAAAAGCCTGATCTCATTTGAAGGCTCCGGCTGCAGGCTGCAATGCTTGATATCCAATACTTTATCGAAGAATTTGCCTACATGGAAGCCTAGTCCAAGACGCTCCTCGTCAGTGAGGCTGTCCGGATCTTCATTGTTGTAGATCCATCTTTTGTTCGAGAATGTGAATTCGAGTTTGTTCCTGTAGTATTTGGTCTTGTCTGACGGCAGGATAGGGGAGATGTCCGGAATTTCCAGATGTCCGATGCGGACCAGCTGGTCCCAGACTTGCTGCTGTTTGGCTTTCAGCTGCATATCGTAAGGCAATGGTTGCCAGCGGCATCCTCCGCATATTCCGAAGTGCTCGCAGAAAGGCTGAAGCCTGTCCTCGGAAGGTTTCACTATTTCGAGAATGAAACCTTCCATATAGTTCTTTTTCTTTTTTGTCACCTTGACATTGACAATGTCTCCCGGAACTGCGAATTCTACGAAAACCACTGTCCCATCCACGTGAGCAAGTGATTTTCCTTCTGCCGCAACAGCTTCTATCTTAACATTTTCAAGTATGAGGTCGAGTTTTTTACGTCCCATTTCAATTGTCGTTTCTAACGATGGCTTGTGATACATTTATCATAAAGTCTCCCATTGCCTCCAGTTCTGCTATCATATCGAGGAAATAGTTGAGAGACTGATAGTTTCCAGTGTGGTGCTCTATCTGCAGAATGCCTTCTTCTCTCAGCTTGTTGCGAGTTTCGTTGATGTCATCTTCTGATGCATAGGCATTGGAAATGTCTTTGACTCCTTCCAGAGTCGTAGCGTTTTTCAGATTCTCAACCATTACGTCATAGCCTTTTTCGACTTTAGAACTCAATGTGAGTATCTTGGATATGGAGTCGTCATCAAATTTTCTGTTGTGCACGCGTTCTCTTTCCAATATCCTGCTTATGTTTTCTCCACTGTCGCCGAGGCTTTCGAGCTCGCCTATGACACGGTAGAGCACTTTGACCTGCTCTGCTTCTTCTTCTGTGAGATTGCCTGTGGAGACATTGCTCAGGAAACCTGCGATTTCATATTCGAGTTTGTCGGACAGTTCCTCCAGGTGCACGAGTTTCACCCGGTATTCTTCGAATTTGTCAGGATCTTTTTCCATAACAGCATTTTTCACATTGTCAAAGCCGTTTCTGAGTATTTCAGCGAAGTGTACGACCTCTTTGAATGCCTGTGAAATGGCTATGGCAGGTGTGCCGAAGTTGCGAGAGGTGATGTAAATCAGATTGCTGTATTCATTTGTTTCGCTGTCAGATTCCTGGACGCATTTGGTGACAAGTTTCTCGATGAATTTGGTGAACCAGGCGAGGATGCAGGTGTCGAACAGGTTGAAGAGCGTATGGAAAAGCGCTATTCCGAAGACTCCTGCCCAAATGCCTGGAGCAATTCCCAATGCTGTCGTTATGCAGCCGACAAGGCCAATCAGCGGTTTGAATGCGATAAGTGCAAGTACGGCGCCGAAAACATTGAAGAATGTATGTACCAATGCTGCTCTTTTTGCTTGTATATTTGCGTCTGTAGCAGCCATGTTTGCGGAGATTGTGGTTCCGATGTTCTCACCGAGCACCATAGCTGCAGCAAGCTCGAAATTGATCCATCCGCAGCTGAGCATTACCATCGTAAGTGTCACAGCTCCAGTTGATTGCATTCCGAATGCAAGGATACATCCGATGGCCATAAACATTGGAACGCCGAGGAAATTGTTGGTCTGGAGCTCAGAAATGCGGTAGGCGAGTCCATGAAGTTGGCCGGTACTTGGGAATGTGGACATTATGAAGGACACGCCAAGGAAAAGAAGACCGAATCCCAGGAGAACGTCTCCGAACACCTTGCGTTTCTGTCCCTTCATCATTGTCAGAATGAATCCGGCTGCAATAAGTGGATATGTAACGTATTTTATATCAATGAGAAAGCCCAACAGAGCAATTATCCAAGTGGTGAAGGATGCACCGATGTTCGCTCCCATTATGACGAGAATGGCCTGGCTCAGTGCAAGTACGCCGGCATTGACGAAACTTACTACCATTACGGTTGCCGCGCTTGATGATTCGGCGATTGTAGTTATGCAAAATCCGGACAGAATACTGTTGACAGGATTCTTTTTCATCCAAGGAAGGAATTTCTGGAGTCTGTCGCCGGACAGTTTGAGAAGTCCGTTGCTCAGCATATTGAGGCCGTATAGGAACAATCCAATGGCACCGAGTAGGGAGAAGATCTGTAAAAACATACCTAACTTAACATAATATAAATTGTATAACACACAGGTTACATTATTAACCTACAAATCTATTTATATTATGTCAGACTACAAAATTTCGTTTGTCTCCGTGTCGCTCGGACGCCGTATCTCCTTTGCTGAGTACGTGGGTGTTAAATGCGACTTTATGCCTCTTGAAATGTTTATGGTTGCTTGTGCTATCATTACCAAACACCCTGAGGATTTTCCTTGTCTTAAGGTTGTTTCACGTTCTGATACTGGCCGTGAGATTTCTTCTTGTATTCTCTTTAAAGCACCTAAGGTATGATTCCGCAATTGATTTATTTTAAGGTTTTTACCCCTCGTCATAAGTTCGTCATTGAAAAGCATGAAACAAAGCGTTTAGCGCGTTGGATTGATAGAGCCTCTAAGGATTCTTCTATTGTTATTGCCCGTTGTATGCTTGTTCAAACCGGTTATAAATCATTTACTTACCATTATGAGAAAATTTACCGCATCTAAGCCACCTGTTGGTATTGTTTATATTGTCGCTAAGTATGTCAAAACTCCTGCCGGTATTTGCTCTATGATTCAGGAAAGTGTAACAGACTTCGGTTCATCTTCCAATAAGTGCTATTTCGGTCACGAAGTTCTAAAGGATTTCTTGCGATATGTTGATTATTTAGACCATAAATACACCGACTTGGGTTATAAAGTCCATAGAGTATGCAATATTTCGATATCGAGGTAAAAGTTCTTCAGTCATGTGTCCATGCTGAGGATGAAATTCAAGCATATGAAAAACTTATTAAACATCTTACTCATTATGTACAATTTAGAGTTAAAAGCGCTTACGGAACTGATTTGTTCCACACTCAGGAAGATATGGGTAACCCTGACTTTGAATAAGAAGCGCGCCCTTATCGTTGTTGTTTCTGCTGCTGTTGCTGCTGTTGCTCTGTTTCTCACCTCTTGTGGCACTACACGTACTGTCGTTCGCACTCAGGGTAAAGGCACTACTAATGCTCAAATCAGTGTCACTACAAACAACCCGACTTCGGTCAGTGTAGAAACTCACTTGGATAGTACCAAACTTCAGATTAACAAGTCACCTAAAGCATCACTTTAGATAAGTATTTCTTATGTGCTTACGGCCAATGACGCGTAAAATAGAATCGCGCGGACATATACGAATTGTTACACACCCTTGTGGCAAGTGCCTCGAGTGCGTTGCTCAGTTGCAAAATGACTGGGCTAACCGTATGTCTGATGAGTTCAAGCAGTGGAAACATGCGTATTTTGGTACGTTTACCTATGGTAACAGTTGTATCCCCTATGTTGATGTGCTTCCTACTGAGTTACCGCCGGATAAACTTGATTACCTTAAGTCCGCTATTGCTAATATTCCGCAATCTGCTTCTCTTGCTAAAGCTCGTAATCGGAATGATCTATTTTCTGACTACCTTACGCCGGAATCGCTTGATAATCTTTCTATCCGTGTTCCTTACGTATCAAAGTATGATATTCAGTGCTTCATTAAGCGTGTGCGCACTTCCTATGAGCGCAAGTATAATGAGCCTTTAGAGTTGAAGTATTTCATTTGTAGCGAATATGGCCCTTGCACCCTGCGTCCCCATTACCATGGTCTTTTCTTTTCATCTGCTTGTTGGGAACGTCTTGCGCCTTTCATTTACAAACATTACACTTATGGGGCGATACGTGATTTCCATGAACTCGAATTGCGTGACGGTGGTATTTCTGACGCTTGCGCTTACTGTGCTAAGTATTGTTGTAAGCCTGCTGAATTTGAAAACCCTTACGTTGTTGCCGGTCTTATCCCCAAGCCTTTCCGTTTAATGTCCAAGGGGATTGGTGAGGTTGAACGTTCTCGTGTTGTCTCTGCTGCTAATTCTTATCGTGGTATTAAACGAATTGGTCGCAATAACTATTATGGCTATAATCCTCAGTTCCTTGAGTGGCTACGCCTTAAACTCTCGCGTTTCTCTCAGGACAAATCCGGCAACTGGCACATTGTCAAACAACCTAGATATTACACTGATAAATGTTTTCCTCAGTCGTATGTCTATACAAGAACTTTAATACATGAAAAAGATGGCTCTTTCACGCCCACTTTCCGTAAAACTCGCCGGAAAAATTGCGATTCGCTTCTATGTCTTGCATATACGCGCTATATGGAAGATAGATATATACGACTATGCGATGAAAAATTTCAATCACTTAAAGCCCAATTTCCTACCCTTTGCGATACGGAAATTATACATAAGGCAGAGATTGAACGCACTCAGAATTTACGCGAACGTTACGCTAAACGTCTATCGTCGTTTGTCAAATTTTATGGTAAATCATTCCTAAGAGATACCTAGTTAAAAACTTAACCTATAAAAAACTATGTCACATTCTTCTAAACTATTCGAACAGCACAAAGTTCAGATAAAGAATAAATCTGGCTTTGACCTTGCACACTCTAATTTTCTTACTCAGAAGTGCGGTACGCTCACCCCTGTTTGTACTGTTCCTATGCTTCCTGGCGATAGTATAAGTTTGGGATTTATGTCTCAAATCAAGTTGCCGCCTATGGCTACCAGTTTCTATGGACGTGTTGACTACCGTCTAGAAGCGTTTTTTGTCCCTTACCGTATTCTTTGGGGCGGTTGGGAAAATTTCTACACTCAACCTATTGCCGACCCTTACGGCTCTATGGTGGAAAGGCCGCACTCTTTGCCTAATCTCGTTGGCTCTTTTGTTCCTGATTTGCTTAATACTATGTTTGGCCGTGGCTCTCTTGCTGATTACTTGGGTTTGAAAGGCTATAAAATTGCTTCTTCTCCTACTATTGCACAGGTTGCGCTTAACAATATTCTCCCGTTTCTTGCCTATCATAAAATTTATGATGATTGGTATCGAAATGCCAATATTCAGAAGCCTGTTTTTGTTCGTCATAATTCTTATGATGAAAAAACTGCTTTGTCCGGTTGTCCTTATATTTCTACTACTATTACAGCCGGTAATATCTCTACTGGTGGCATTCCTGATGTTGATATGAATGTTGATGTTACTGACACTAACACTCCACTTACTTCTATTGGTTTTTGCTGATTTTTCTACTGCTCCCCGTGGTGTTATCCATGCTAATCCTGTTTTTTCGGACGGTAAATCTTTATTTTCTGCTGAATTCAACTTGCAAATGCAACAGAATTCTGATTAAT
>ULYL01055223.1_pt1 | contig 57469 bp, 37 predicted proteins | sample 1962211 | NCBI WGS metagenome assembly ULYL01 (sample SAMEA4835864, study PRJEB28245) | human gut metagenome | biome: gut microbiome; material: fecal sample | place: Denmark | collected 2008
AGCACGTGACACCCACAATCAGATCGAATACGCCAAGGAGATTACGCGCGAGGAAGAACGTAAGGCGATAGCAATCAACTTAATTCAGTTGGGGACGCCATGTGAGATCGTGGCGAAGGCGACCGGCTTGTCCGTGGAGGAGGTTCTGAAGTTGCAGAAAGAGTCATAGAGCAACCTTCCCACTTGAAAGGCCACATCAAAAGTCCATAATGGTCCAAATTGAAAATGCTGGAGGGCATTTCTTGCAAAAAGGAGCTCTTTTCCGGCGGAGATGGGGTTTTGTATGAGAATATTACGATTCGGCGCAGACAAGGCAAATACTCTTACGATTTTTAAGCAGCAATAAACCTATCAGCACTAGTTTATAAGCGTTTTGTAAATTTCACAACATATTTCTTTCTATGATTCAATCACTTACAAAATCAAAAAAGTGAAAAATATCTTCTGAAAAATTGTTATTTAGAAATTGATTTCATATCTTTCGCATAGAAAAAAACGAAAGCATTAGAACTAAAGTTTTGTATTTGTGAAAGGTCTCTTCTTTTAAGTAACATGAGAATAGTAAGTTGCCTCAGATTAAGAGAAGACTTTTGAGGATAGATCTGTTTTCGAAGAAGGAGTGTGCCGGTGGCACATGACTGATGAGAAAAAAAGATATAGACCGAAAAGATTCCTTAAGATGATGCAAGTTACTTTTTGAAGGTTACTAAGCAACAGAAAAGTCAAGTTACTGAAATTCCTGATCAAACAGGAAGGCCCCGCACAGATAAAAGGGGCGGAGAAGAGATATCATATTAACCATCAACCAATCTTATTGTTTGAACGGATGCCGTTGTGAAACGGCATCCGTTAATTTGTAGAAGTCCTGCCCCACGGAAAGCCCATGAAGCAAGGTTGCCGACTTATTTCTCAAGAATAGCCATAAGTAACATGATAACAATAAGTTGCCTCAGATTAAGAGAAGACTTTCGAGGATAGATCTGTTTTCGAAGAAGGAGTGTGCCGGTGGCACATGACTGATGAGAAAAAAGATATAGACCGAAAAGATTCCTTAAGATGATGCAGGTTATTCTTTGAAGGTTACTAAGCACCTACAGCAGAAACACAAGATATCCGAACCCCATCAGAAGAGACAGGAGGAAAGTGGAAATGACCAGAAGCGGAAGCATCGGGTCCAATGCCTTGCCGGACCTTGTCCAGACACCGTGAAGATGCGCCACGAACAGCGGCAACGTTATGAAATACAGCCAGTGCCACACATCCGGGAAACGCAGAAGATTGAACGCCACCAGACACAACCAGCCGGAAACAATCAGGACCGTCTGATATATCTTGGCTCTTTTCACCCCGATACGCATCGGAGTAGTGACACGGAGTCCGGCATCAGAATCTATATCCCTGATATTGTTCACATTGAGGACAGCGACACTGAAACATCCTATGGCCACAGCCGGCAGCAGCATTATCCAGTAGGGAAAGGCGTGAGACATCACGAAGTACGAACCGAGCACAGACACGATGCCGAAGAAAATGAACACAGACATATCCCCGAGCCCCCTGTAGCCATAAGGATTCTTCCCGAGGGTGTATTTTATGGCCGCACCGATAGCCGCAGCGCCAAGAACAATCAGACATATCGGCTCCAATGCGAACAATGTACCGAAAGACGCCTGAAGCATAAGCAGTCCGGACAATGCGCAGGCAACAGCCATCACCACCACGAATCTTTTGACCTCTTTCACAGTCAGTCCGCCTTCACCCAGAGAATACTGCGGTCCCTCACGGCCAGAACCGTCCACACCGCTCAGGGCATCGCCCAGTTCATTGGAGACATTGGACAATATCTGGAGACAGACCGTCGTAAGCATCACCAGCACAGCAACTTTCCAGCTGACAGAATAATCCGCTGCCGCAAGCATAATTCCAAGGCAGACACCGGCAAGAGACAGAGGCAACGTCCTCAATCTCATTGACTTGACATAAGAAGAAAATTTCGACATACTAAGCATTCCTTTTCGGGAAAAACACCTTCAGAGCTATCGACATTCCGTGGAACACTGCAAAGAAGAGACCCTGGCAGCGGCAGTCGTACAGAAACTGTTCACGCGGCGGACGCCCCTTGGGACTATGCAGAAAAGCCACGCGCTCCTTGAGAGTATATGCGCGGTTACGCCATTTAGGCACACCAGGATTTCTGTCGCATATGCCCAGGACGCCCGGAGCCACGACCTCCGTAACCTTGGCCTTCATTGCCCTGGCGCCATAGTCGAAATCCCCGAAACTATGACTGTAATGAGGATCCAGATTCCCTAGAATCCGATAGACATGAGACGGAACAAGGACAATGTTGCCATTGAAAATCTGACACGGAACAGGAATGGCAGGATCCGGCGTCACAAGCTTCCCCGATTTTGTCCGCCCGCCATAGCTCAATTTTCCTTTTGCATCCTCTGTAGTACCGACCACGATGGACTTGTGCCTGAGGAACTCAGACGTCTCCATAATGCAGGAAAGAGCGCCTTCCTTCATCAATGTATCATCATTGAGCCAAAGATAGAAATCCTGTTCATCCGCAGCAGCCGCGTCCCAGGCGGTCCTCATTCCGTGATTCCAGAACAATGAACCGTCACCCCTGATGACATGAGTCTGGGGATAAGTCTGCAGGACAGCCTCAGAAGTCCCGTCAGTAGAACCGTCATCCACCAGATAGACCGAAAAGGAATAAGTATCATCCCCTTTCATCGAATCTATCTGACGATAGCAGTTTTCGAGACAGGCCAATGTCTTTTCCCGCCTGTTGTGGACAGTCAGCAGAACAGCTACCTTTTTCATTATGAATCGAGTTTAAGTACAGCCATAAACGCACTCTGAGGCACCTGGACAGTACCTATCTGACGCATACGCTTTTTTCCCTCCTTCTGTTTCTCCAAAAGCTTTCTCTTACGGGTCACGTCACCGCCGTAGCACTTGGCAGTCACATCCTTACGTACCTGGCGGACAGTTTCCCGGGCAATGATTTTCGCTCCGATCGCAGCCTGGATGGCGATATCGAACTGCTGACGCGGGATCAGGTCCTTGAGCTTCAAGCAGATCTTTCTGCCGAAATCATAGGCACGGTCCTCATGGATAAGCGTGGACAGCGCATCCGCAGGATCACCATTGAGCAGAATATCTAGCTTGACCAGCTTGGCAGGACGATAACCCTTTACATGATAGTCAAATGAAGCGTATCCTTTGGAAATCGTCTTGAGCTTGTCATAGAAATCGAACACGATCTCGGAAAGCGGCATCTCATAAGTCAGCTCCACCCTGTCCGCAGTCACATAATGCTCGCCCATGAGCGTACCCCTCTTGTCAATGCAGAGCTTCATTATAGGCCCGTAGAACTCTGTATTAGTAATAATCTGGGCCCTGATATAAGGTTCCTCGATATGGTCAATGAGAGTCGGCGCCGGAAGACCGGAAGGATTGTGCACGTCAATGCAATCCCCCTTGCTCGTATATACCTTGTACGAAACGTTAGGGACCGTCGTGATGACATCCATATTGAACTCCCTGAAAAGCCTTTCCTGGACAATCTCCAGATGGAGCAATCCCAGGAAACCGCAGCGGAAACCGAAACCGAGCGCCATAGAAGACTCCGGCTCATAGACAAATGAAGCATCATTGAGCTGGAATTTCTCCAATGTCGAACGCAGTTCCTCGTATTTGTCCGCCTGGACCGGATACATTCCGGCGAAAAGCATCGGCTTGACCTCCTCGAAACCGGCAATGGCTTTCGAGCAAGGCCTTTCCACGTGAGTTATGGTATCACCCACCTTGACCTCGGCAGCCGTCTTGATACCTGAAATGATGTAGCCCACATTGCCGCAGCTCACTTCTTTGGTCGGGCAGAGCCTCATCTTGAGGACACCTACCTCGTCAGCCACATACTCCTGTCCCGTATTGAAGAACTTGACCTTGTCGCCTGCATGGATAACGCCGTTCTTGATCTTATAGTACGCGATGATTCCCCGGAACGAGTTGAATACCGAGTCGAAAATCAATGCCTGGAGCGGAGCCTCAGGGTTGCCTGTCGGAGCAGGAATCTTTTCCACGATGGCATCCAGAAGCGGCGCCACACCCAGACCAGTCCTTGCAGAAACATGATACACCTCCTCAGGCTTGCAGCCGAGCAGCTCGCAAACCTCATCAGTCACCACATCCGGCCTGGCAGCATCCATATCTATCTTGTTCAGAACCGGGATAATCTCAAGGCCATGCTCAATCGCCTGATACAGGTTCGAAATAGTCTGAGCCTGAACACCTTGCGTAGCATCCACCACCAGCAGAGCCCCCTCACAGGAAGCGATGGAACGGGACACCTCGTATGAGAAATCCACGTGGCCCGGAGTGTCAATGAGATTCAGCACATAGGGTTCACCCTTGTAGGAGTACTCCATCTGTATAGCGTGGCTCTTGATGGTGATGCCCTTTTCCCTCTCCAAATCCATATCGTCCAGCACCTGATTTTCCATCTCTCTTGCACCCAATGTCTGGGTAAGTTCAATGAGCCTATCGGCAAGGGTACTCTTTCCGTGGTCTATATGAGCAATTATGCAGAAATTCCTTATGTGTTTCATCTGTAATTATTTAGCAGAATCATTAGCCGAAACGGTGTCAGCCTCGTTAAGATACTCGTCCATCTGGGAACCGGCGCTCAGGATATTGACCAATGAGGTCTTCAGTTCCTTGACAGCGTCAGCCGCTCCTCCCTTCTCCAATTCATCTATCAGGTAATAGAGGAACTGGCAGCAGGTCTCGAACTCAGACTGGGCATAGTCGTAGAAGTCCATATAGAACTGTGTGGACTGGACAAGTTCACGGCCGAGTTTCAATCCGAGTTCAGCGGCCTTGTCCGGGGCACCGACAGCAAAATAATCGCTTACCATATTCACCACCATATAATCATTGGTAGTAAAGCCGAGCGGAATGGACTCGAGCGGCCAGACATTGTCCGGCATTGACTCCTGGCATTTGTCCAGCACCTTCAGAGCACGCTCCTTGTCACCTGTCTTGAGCAGGGCATTGGCTGTGGACACGAACAGCTCGCGCTGCGGAAGCACTCCGAGGAACGTGTAATAGTTCTGATAATCAACATCATAGTTATCCTTGCGGATATCATTCCATGTATAGACGTTCATCATCTTGTCGTAGAGTTCATCCACATCCACTAGTCCCGGATCAGAAGCAGTTATCTTGTTCTTGAACGGAACCAGCTTGCTGGAATATCCCTCGTACATCAGATAATCGCGCAGTCCGATATTCAAGTCACCGCCCTGGCTGAGCACATTCAGAGGCCTGTCCCATTGATAATTGGAGAGGAAATCCAGAACAAAGAGCTCGGCCTTGGTAAGGACGTTCTTCTTCTTAGGAATGGTCAGGATGATTTCATCCGGAATCATATCCGCGAACTTAGGACTGACAATGCCGGACTTGAGAGCATTTTCCTTGTTTACAGGTATGCTCATCTTGCGCGACACTATGTAATCGACCTTCTTGCCGTTTTCCAGAACCAGTTTTGCATCAGGATGCTTGAACACATCCATCACTACTGATATCGGAAGCACCTGGTTGCGGCTGTCCGAGATATAGATGAAATCATTGGTACCGTACAGATACTGCGCAGGCCCGACAGTCAACGGAAGAGGCTTGGACTCGTTGCAGGCCCATTTCATCTGGCCGATATGCCAGTCCGTTCCGAGCAGTGAAGTATTCACGATGCGCACATCCGGACGCACATTTTCGACCTCCTGGGCATACCACAGAGGGAAAGTATCATTGTCCCCGTGCGTAATCAGCACGCCCTGCGGTCCGACCGAATTCAGATAGTTCTTCGCCATCTCGACCGATGTCCTTCTGTTGCTCCTGTCATGGTCGTCCCAGTTTTCCGAAGCCATCAGCGCAGGCACGCAGAGACAGGCCAATGTCAATGCTCCCGCAAATGCGGCAGGATATTTCGAGCGCAGGCTCTCGCCCAGCCAGTGGAACAATGCCATTGCACCGAAACCTATCCATATCGCAAACGCATAGAATGACCCGGCGTAAGCATAGTCACGCTCACGCACCTGATAAGGTGACTGGTTGAGATACAGGACAATGGCGATTCCCGTCATGAAGAACAGCAGGAAGTTCAGCCAACAGCCTCTCTTGTCCCTTTCGAACTGGAAGAACAGGCCCAGAATACCTAAAATCAACGGAAGAAGATAATAGTGGTTCTTGCCCTTGTTGTGCTTCAGGACATCAGGCGCATTGCTCTGGTCCCCGAGCCTCAACTCGTCAATAGGCTTGATGCCGCATTCCCAGTTACCATAGAACTTGTCTCCCGGGACAGGGCTGTGTATATCATTCTGCCTTCCGGCGAAGTTCCACATGAAGTATCTCCAATACATCCAGTTCATCTGGAAATCGAAGAAGAAGTTCAGGTTGGCCCCGAATGACGGCTTCTTATAGTCGGCACCAGGTATCACACGGCCTTTTCCGCCGGTGTAGGACTCATAGAATTGCACGTATTTCTGGTCGCCGCCGTTCCACATTCTCGGGAACAGCATCTTGCCGGTATTCTCATAAACAGGCTCTGCCGGCCCATCTACATACTTGTATTTTCCATCCAACGGCGCCCAGTACTTTTTCACCTCCATATGGCATGGAGCACCGTAATACTGGCCGTAAACCAGAGGCGTGGTTCCATACTGCTCACGTGAGAGATAGCGCACAAGCGTAAATGCATTGTCCGGCTGGTACTCATTGGTCGGAGGCATCACATTGGAACGGATAACCACTATCGCGAATACTGAGAAGCCGATCACAATGGTGGTAAAGCTCAGCAATACCGTATTCATCAATGCTTTGCCTTCTTTGTATGTCTTGAATGCACCCCAGAAGCAGAGAGCGAGGAGCGCGACCATAAAGAATGCCGCACCGCTGTTGTACGGGAGGCCTAACACATTGACAAAGAACAGGTCAGCGTAAGCTGCTACCTTAGGAAGGTACGGAATGATGACGAAAAAGAGCAGACCGACTATGACTACGGAAAGCATGAATATGCCCACGTACTGCCAGAAGGTGTAGTGCCCGTCCTCGCGTTTCCTGTAGAAGTACAGGAATACCAATAGCGGAATCGTCAGAAGGTTCAGCAGATGTACTCCGATGGAAAGTCCCATGAGGAACGATATCAGCAGTATCCATCTGTTTGCATATGGCGTATCCGCCTGCTCGTACCATCTGGTCATCGCCCAGATTACCAAGGCGGTAAAAAGCGACGACATCGCATAGACCTCACCCTCGACTGCGGAGAACCAGAATGTATCAGAGAAGCAGTATGCCAATGCTCCGATGGCGCCGCTGCCGCAGATCAATATCGTCTGGCTCAGACTCCACTCTCCGTTCTCAGCCGGTTTCCCTTCCAGCCTCTTGGCGAAGAAAACGATGGTGAGATAGAGAAGGAAGATGGTCAATGCGGAACAGAGCGCACTCATGGCATTGACTGCAATGGCTGCATGCGCTCCGTCCGTAAACATTGTGAAGAATCTCGCAATGAGCTGGAATACAGGGTTTCCTGGCGGGTGACCTACTTCGAGCTTATATGATGAAGCGATAAATTCGCCACAATCCCAGAATGAAGCGGTCGATTCTATGGTGGAAAGGTACGTGAAGGCTGCAATGACAAAGACTGCGGCAGCTGTGATACGATTCCAGAGTCTGAATTTCTTGTTGTCCATATTCTTAAGGTTCGGCAATATTTCTTATATTTTTGCTTAAAACTACAAATATAAGAAGAAAAATCCTGTTTTCCTTTTCTACCTGAACCTTGTATGCCGAACAGTTTCCTATTGTTTAAGATTCTTTTTTACAGTAACCATAAAACTGGTACTCAGCCGGCCATCTCCATATCTATAATTCAATGTTACGAGAGCTTTTCCTGTCTTGCCAGGAGCAACCAAATTGAGGTCCTGATCGACTGTAGCGATGAGCGGATCGGCAGAAACAACTGTAATCTTGCTCTTGTCCAAGGTGAAATTCGTCTCAATGTCAGATTCGATGTTGATTTTTTTGGACAATGACAAAATCAACGTATATGACGTTTTTTTCATTGTCATCGTGACATTATCAACTTCGACAGGACAGGTTGCAAATTTTCCCTCCAGCATAGCCCGTATTTCGGCATTGCCGGCTGCGACAGCCGTCACCTTGCCTTCCGCATTCACGGTAGCGACCCCCTCATTGGTACTTAACCATTTGATATTCTGATTTGTAGCATCACTTGGCTGCACGTGCGGAATAAGAGAATATGTATCTCCGACAGGCAATTTCAATGAAGACGGCTCTATAGTGATTCCGGTTACCGGAACTTCCTTTTTCTCTACAGTGATCTCACATGACGCGCTGAACTCACCGCCTTCGGTCTTTACTGTAACCGTGGCCTTTCCTGCCTTTCTTGCCTCCACATAACCATTGATGCCGCCCGATGTACTGATCACGCTGACAACATCAAGATCACTGGTCCACCATTCCACATTTTTATTGGTCGCATTTGCAGGCTCTACCGTAGCTGTAAGTGTTCCTTTTTCCCCTTCACGAAGTGTCATAGACTCAGCACTCAACTTGACGCCCGTCACAGCGATGACCTTCTTTTTCACAGTCACCTCACATGACGCACTGAATCCGCCGTCATTGGTCTTCACGGTTATCGTCGCCTTTCCTTCCCCGACAGCAGTCACGAGGCCCTCCTGACTTACGGTAGCCGCACTCTCATTACTGCTTTCCCACACGACACTCTTGTCCGTAGCATTTTCCGGTGTCACTGCCGCTGCCAGATTTTCCTCTTCACCTTCCACGAGAGTCAGTTCGGTATTGCCCAATACGACGCCCGTCACAGCGATAACCTTTTTGTTCACAGTCACTTCGCATGACGCACTGAATCCGCCGTCATTGGTCTTCACGGTTATCGTCGCCTTTCCTTCCCCGACAGCAGTCACGAGGCCCTCCTGACTTACGGTAGCCGCACTCTCATTACCGCTTTCCCACACGACACTCTTGTCCGTAGCATTTTCCGGCATCACGGTAGCAACCAGGGTCTCAGTTTCTCCTTCCACGAGAGTGATCGAGGTCTTGTTCAATCCGACTTCTGTCACCGACACGCTTTTAACCTTTTCCTTTTTGCAGGAATAGGTGGTAATCAATGTTATGCTCAGAAGGATTGTAAATAATGCAAAAAATTTGTTTTTCATGGTTATTACTTTTATTACTTTTTAACTCCGCCAAATTTAGGATTATCACAGTACCAATCCAAACAAATCATCTACGTAATTTTACGTATTTTTTTGCTTTTCTATGCGAAAAATCACCATATCCGCCCCAAATCCGACAAAATGCGCCCGAGTTCAGCGGTCTTCCGCGTCGCCTTCGCCTGTAGGAAATTTTTGTCAAGTAAAATTAAAAGCCTAACTTTATGAGTCTTGTGAAGACAACACATAACGGACAATTAACATTTAAAAACAAAATAACATCTAACAGACAGACAATGAAAAGAATTTTATTCTCGGCAGCATTGACCTGCATCCTGGCAATGGGCGCGACAGCTCAGGAAATCACGAAAGAATGCAAAGAGCGGGCGGCCAAGCTCGTGGAGCAGATGACTCTCGATGAGAAAATCGACTACATCTCAGGTGCCACGGACGGCTTCCACATCAGAGCCATTGACAGGCTCGGCATCCCTGAAATCAGAATGGCGGACGGTCCTCAAGGCGTAAGGAACAACACCAAGAGTACACTTTTCGCCTGCGGAGTAGCCGCTGCAGCGACATGGAACCAGACATTGGCTTACCAGATGGGCGTATCATTGGGCCAGGACTCGAGAGCACGCGGAGTGCACATCCTGCTCGGTCCGGGAGTAAACATTTACAGAAGCCCGTTGTGCGGCAGAAACTTCGAATATATGGGAGAAGACCCGTACCTCGCAGCCCGCACTGCTGTCAATTATATAGAAGGTGTTCAGTCCCAGGGCGTCATGGCCACCATCAAGCATTTCGCTCTGAACAATCAGGAATATGACAGACACCACGTCAGCTCAGACGCAGACGAAAGGACCATCAACGAGATTTACTTCCCTACTTTCAAGGCCGCCGTCGAAGAGGCTCACGTAGGTTCAGTAATGACCAGCTACAACCTCGTGAACAATGTCCACGCTTCAGCCAGTCCGTTCCTCATCAGAGAAAACCTGAAAGGAAAATGGGCATTTGACGGATTTGTAATGTCAGACTGGACCTCAACATATTCCACCCTCGAGTGCATCAAAGGCGGACTCGATCTCGAAATGCCGGGTGCCCAGTATTTCAAGAAGGAACTCATAAAGCCTCTTATCGAGAGCGGAGTCGTGACCGAAGCCGAAATCGACGAGAAAGTCTGCAACATACTCCAGACATTGATAGCATTCGGCTTCCTCGACAGACCGCAGCTCGACAAGAACATCTCCGAGGACAACCAGTACTCACGCGAAACCGCCTACAAGATGGCAAGCGAATCTGCTGTTCTCCTGAAAAACGACGGCATCCTCCCTCTCAAGCCGGGACGCAAGACCAAGACCGTCATACTCGGCCCTAACGCAGACGTTATACCATGCGGAGGCGGCAGCGGAAAAGTAAGCCCGTTGTATTCCATCTCATTGTACGCAGGAATGCAGGAACTCGGAAAGAACTACCCGGTACAGCTCGTGACACCTGACGAGAACGGTTCATACGACACACCGGAAAACGTGAAGTCCATCGAAAGCGCTACTACAGTGATAGTTGTGGCCGGTTTCAACACCAAGACAGAGAAAGAGAACGCGGACAGGACATTCACACTCCCTGAAGGACAGGACGAGCTCATCAGCTTTGCAGCGGCACATAATCAGAATGTAGTGACTGTAGTTTACGCAGGCGGCGGATTCGACATGTCCAAGTGGATGGACAAGGTCAAGGCTATCGTCCTGGGATGGTATCCTGGTCAGGAGGGCGGTCTCGCGCTTGCAAGAATGCTCGCCGGAGAATTCTCCCCGTCAGGCAGACTGCCTATGAGCATCGAGGCGAAATGGGAAGACAATCCTGTCCACGACAGCTATTATCCGAAGGAGAAAGCCGAAAACAAACGCGGATTCACCAACAGATACGTGACCTACAGCGAAGGCGTGTTCATGGGCTACAGAGGCTATGACAGACTCGGCACCAAGCCGCTCTTCCCGTTCGGATACGGACTCACCTACACCACCTTCGACTACAAGGACATAGCAGTCACACCTAGCGGCGAAGGCTTCGACGTAACCTTCACATTGACAAATACCGGTTCGAAAGCCGCGGCAGAGGTCGTTCAGGTCTATGTCGGCGAGCAGAATCCGACAGTGGCACGCCCGAAGAAGGAGCTCAAGGGATATGACAAGATCTATCTGAACAAGGGAGAATCCAGACTCGTCACCATCTTCCTGCCGAAATCAGCATTCGAATTCTATGATGTCAATATCCACGACTTCCGCGCGAACAACGGCAAGTTCAATGTCATGGTCGGCGCTTCCGTAGAGGACATCAGGCTCAATGCTGAGATAACAAGATAGTGCAGAAAAAACAACGGCAATCAGCGGAACTTCTTGTCGTCTTCGATCATTCCCAAATAGGATGAATAGCGCTCAGGACTGATTTCACCGTTCTCTACGGCATCTTTCACAGCGCAGCCCGGCTCATGAGTGTGAGTGCAGGGCGTAAAACGACAGTTTTCCGCAGCTTTAAGCATTTCGGGGAAGTAGCTTGCTATTTCCCCTTTTTCCAAATTCACCAGGCCGAAGCCGCGGAGTCCCGGAGTATCGATGACTGCCCCGCCTGAAGCAAGACGGTACATCTCATATAAGGAAGTGGTGTGCTTGCCCTGCAGATGGGCGATGGAAATCTTCCCGATTTTCGGGTCCAGCGACGGGTCCAGAGCTTTTATCAATGATGACTTGCCCACGCCTGACTCTCCGGAGAACAGGCAGACCTTCCCGTCACATATACTGCGGAGTTCATCTATGCCTTCAACTGTCTTGGCGGATGCCTGTACGACACGGTAACCCGCTTTTGTATAGATGTTTATAAAGTTGCCAACAGCCTCAGGAGCCTCTTTTCCATACAAGTCAACCTTGTTCATGACTATGGTGACAGGAACTCCGTAAACCTCGCAGGTTACCAGCATCCTGTCCAGGAAAGGCAGCTTTATTTCAGGAAAATAGAGCGTCACCACCGCAAATGCCATATCGATATTGGCCGCGATCACATGCGACTGTCTGGACAGGTTCGTGGACTTCCTTATGACATAATTTTTCCTGTCCAGCACCTCAGTAATGAGGGCAGGATGTGTCAATGTTATGTCTGCCGCATCGTCCATATCAGTTTCGAAGCGCACCCTGTCACCTACCGCGACAGGATTCGTGGCCTCGCTGGATTTCAGGCGGACACGGCCTTTCAGGACTGCCGGAAAAGGATTCCATTCAGGCAGCAATGACAGCATGAAATGACTGCCCGCATTTTTCACTACAGTTGCTTCTCCGGTCATAATCGCAAAACTTAACAGTCTTCCCAGATGTAGATCTTGTCCCCACGGCGAAGCCTTACCGGAATCTTGCCTTCTGCATTGACAGAAGCGCCGGCACGGCTCTCGGCAGAGTCACCGGCTGAAACATCACCCGGAGCAGGGGTTATCTCGACCTCACCATCCCTGACACCGGGATTCTCCGGCACGATGGCGACAGAACATCTTACACCTTTCACGGCCTCCTCGGCAGGCTTAAGAGCCACACGCAAGTCATTGACAGTAAACTCAATAACTCCAGTAGTCGCGCCCGTAGCCATACAGTGGGCACCGACCTTGAGCGGCACAGATTCCACGGCGATTTCAGCGACGCCGATACGGTCAAACCAGTTCGTCACCTTGCCGCAATACACTTTCTTCCTCGTGGCGGAGCTGCCGTAAACCGCACTCCATTCACCTAAGCGCGCACCCTGATAGTATCCGTCCCAGAAGCCCCTGTTGAACACCTCGGAGAGTTCCGCCTTGAGAGACGCGGCGAGCTCCGGAGTATAAGTCCCGTCACAGACTGCATCAGCCGCCTGACGGTAACACTGGGCACAACGCTTCACATATTCCGCCGAACGCGCCCTGCCCTCTATCTTGAAGACCTTGACACCCGCGTCTATGATCTTGTCCATAAACTCGATGGTACACAGGTCCTTGGGGGACATTATATATTTGTTGTCAATGTTCAGGCTGTTGCCGGTTTCAAGATCGGTGACCTCATAACCGCGACGGCAGAGCTGATAGCAGGATCCGCGGTTTGCCGAAGCGCCATAAGTCTGGAGACTGAGGTAGCACTTCCCTGAAATGGCCATGCACAACGCCCCGTGAGCGAACATCTCTATCCGGACAAGTTCCCCTGACGGGCCCTTGATTCCGTCCCTCAGGATGGTCTCGTAAATGTCCTTCACCTGATTCAGATTCAGCTCCCTGGCCAGGACAACAACATCCGCAAACTGGGCATAGAAGCGCAGCGCCTCCACATTGGAAATGCTCAACTGTGTGGAAATATGCACCTCCATACCTATCTGACGGCAATACATTATCGCAGCCATGTCCGAAGCGATGACCGCGTCCACGCCCGCCGCCTTCGCCGCATCCAGTGCCTTGTGAGAAGGTTCAATGTCTTCCTGATAAAGGACAATGTTCAATGTCAGGTACGTCTTGACGCCATATTGCCTGCATATTCTGACAACCTCCGCCAGATCTTCCGGCTGGAAATTATTGGCAGAATGAGAACGCATATTCAGATTGCCGACCCCGAAATATACAGAGTCAGCACCACCCTCAATGGCTGCCATCAGACATTCAAAATTGCCCGCAGGCGCCATTATCTCCAATTCCTTCTTTTCCATTGACCTTAATTGTTTCTTCCAACCAACTTGTCCGCGAAGCGCTTGAGCATCTCGAAACGCACTTTTCCGAGATTCAGGCTTTCCACCGACTGCAGAGCGTCATCGGTAAGGCTGACTATTTCATTCTGAGCCATTTTATCCACACCGAGACGTGTATATATTGCCTTGACGGCAGCTATTTTGGCGGCTTTTTCTTCCGGAGTGTCCACCGGCATTGACAATGCCTTTTCCATCTCTTCCGGCGCGAGCGAGCAGGCCTTGATGGTGAGCCAGCATTTCTTGTTGTTCACAATGTCGCCGCCGATAGGTTTTCCGAACACTTTCTCGTCACCGAAAGCATCGAGCCAGTCGTCAGCTATCTGGAATGCCAGACCGAGCGAATAACCATATCTGTAGAGATTTCCTGACGCTTCGTCATCTGCACCGCCTATGACCGCGCCCATCTTCGCCGCACATGCGATAAGCACGGCGGTCTTGAGGCCGATCATACGCATATACTGGTCCATCGTGACGTTCTCCTCATGCTCGAAATCCATGTCATACTGCTGACCTTCACAGACTTGCGCAGCCGTGTTGTTGAACAGTTTCAGGACCTTGCCGAGCACATCCTCCGGAGCCATGGACACGCAGCGGTAACTGTCGATGCACATCACGTCGCCGGAGAGAATCGCGCCGTCTTCGCCCCATTTGGTCCAGACAGTAGGATTGCCCCTGCGCAGCGGTGACTTGTCCATGATGTCATCATGTATCAATGTAAATGTATGGAACACTTCGAGTCCCGCAGCAGGCTGGAGAATGCTGTCGTCAAATTCATCCTTGAAGAGAGAATACGCTGTAAGACAAAGCCTTGGACGAAGCCTCTTGCCTCCGCCCTCTATCATATATCTCAATGGGTCGTAGAGCCCTGCCGGCTCTCTGGAGAAACTGATTTCCGAGAACAATGCCCTGATGATCTCGTCTATCTGCATTTCGCTGATCATAACACCAAATTTTTCACGAAGTTAGCAACTTTCGAGAAATAATCTGTGTCATCCTGAGGAATCTTTATTCGTTGCGGTACTGGCTTGGCGTAAGACCCGTATGCGACTTGAAGAATTTGTAGAACACCGACTGGTTCGGGAAATTCAGCTTCGACACTATCTCCTTTATGGAGAGGTCGGAATATTTCAGCATATTCTTCGACTCGAGTATCACGAAAGAGTCAATCCACTCCGGAGCTGAACGCCCGCTTACAGTCTTCACCAGTTTTGACAGATATTTAGGCGTGAGGCAGAGTTTGTCGGCATAGAATGCCATGTTCCGCTCTGTAGTATGATAGTCCGTGACAAGACGCAGGAACTGGTCATATACATTCTTGGCCTTTGCAGAAGGAGCCTGCGGTTTGCGCTCCGCCTCAGAAAGGCGGTCAGCCCATATTGACCCCAGGAAATAGGAAATGGACGAAACCAGCGAGCCTATCGCTTCCTTCTTGTTCGGGATGGATGTGGCAAGAATGGTGGAGGCGAGCTGAAGATATTCTTTGCAGACAGAGCGCTCCATGTCATTCAGCTGGATGCACGGGTTGTCCAGAAGGGCGACGCTTTCATTGAACAGCCTGTTGAAATCAAACCTGACACCTGACATGAAGGCTTTGGACATCGCCACTACGATGAAGTGCAGATCCTTATTGTCGCTTTCCACCTCCGGGACACGGATGATATTGCCTGGGACATTCAGTACCAATGAGTTCTCTTCTATCTGGAAAGAATCCAGGTTCACATCCAGCCGAATACGCCCTTTTTGACAGAAAATCAACATATAGCCGTCGAACCTGAAAGGATACTGGAACATCTTCAGTTCGTCGTCATACTTCAAGTCCGCTATGAGAAGATCATCGCCCAAACCTTTCCCGGGCATTTCCGGGAACATATCCCTGAATTTCCGGATACTTATATTATGTAAAACGTCCTGCTGTATCATGATATTGAATTACCTTGGTGCAATTCTGCAAATATACTCACTTTTTGCAAAAAATCGTTTTTTTCGACCAAAATAACAATATCCAAGCAAAATTTAATCAAAAACCGTACAATATAGCAACCTTTTTGTATCATCACCCCTGAGGATTCCGGTGCCTGTAAGAGTGGGCACTGGACAGCGATGGGTGGCGCGTTGACGATTCCGACAAGGAGTATGACATCAGCACATTAGATGCGAAAGAACACTATGATACCGTGCAAATGGGATTCTTTGGGGTCAGGGGGAAAACCCTGTGTATTATGCCTTCCTCTACTACCGAGTGCGGTAAGTTAGAGCCGGTAAGCGGCATAGCCAGCGGCGAATTGCGGAGCACTTGAGCAGAGCGGGCTTTTGCCGAAGTCGGTGTTGTTTCCGGTCGTGAGAATTTCAGGCGAAACCGCCGCTGCCGGCATGATTACCCCCGATGTGAACTTTATGGAGGATGTCAAGAAAGCAGACATAGGTGATTTCTGAACCGATGAGCATACTTATAAGACCGTTGGTGTTAGCATAATGAATTGATTTATAAGTAATTACGCTGGGTTGAGACTGAATTCATATATGCTCATCACCCTAATTTTTTATGGGAGTGAGCATACTGGACAGTGAGTTAAAATTAGTGTAACAATCAATGGCTCAGTAGGTTACAAGAGTATTTGTAGCTTTGGAGATATGCTCATTGGTTCAGAAATACCTCAGATAGGTATGGGCCCTAACCTGCACTTGGTCGAGTCCTGAGTTTCCTAAACAGAGACGACCGAGGACGCCGTAAGCGAATTGCGAAGTGTACCAGATGCGAAAAGTAGACTGTAGACACATTTCCTCAGTGACAAAACATAAACCCGAAATAAACTCTCGGGCCGCGGACGAAATCGCTCTGGCGGGAGGTGGCGTCAAGGAGCCAGCAGGCTTCAGAAACGACACCCAGATATGCCATGAAGAGCATCATAGCCAACATCACGACTTCAGAGAATGAAAAGGACAATGAAGAGGTGTAGCCCGACAGGCGGTCAACCACGGCGGACGTGGCCAGCCCACGGCCTCGGGAAGTGGGAGGTGCCTGCCGGATACAAGTTCTCGCGCGAGCGAGGACGCAGGAGACGGTAGGAGGGCCGAACGAAGCAGCGCGGTGTGAGTTTCGCCGTGACTGACTGCCTGTCGGCGTAAAATCACCGTCAGTGCATTACATAGTTGCACAATTGCAAAAGCCCAAGAATCGCCATTACAGCGCTCTGGGGCCTTTATATCTTAAAATCAAAGTGTCAAAGATGAGTTTTTCATTGAGCATCACCGACATAGGACGTGGCGAACTCTCCGAAATTCAGGGAGACCGTCAGTTTGCCGGCAATGATTTTACCGGAGAGCGAGGTCACTTTATATTTTGCATAAGGCATTCCCATGGCCAGCGGAACGATGTCGTTGCCTGAAAGAGTGATCTCATTTTCGCGAATTTCACACTTGACTCCAGGAACAGTGACATCCAGAGAAACAGGCATCTGAGGAACGAACTTGACCTTGTTGAAGATGATGGTCGCCGTGCCGTCATCCTGGAGACTGACATTGACATTGACATTTTCGGAAACATTGTCCTTGCCGCCGGCTACTACCGTCAGGGTGCCGGAGTAAACGGTTTCGGCCGGAGTTTCGATGATTTTCACCGGTTCATTCTTGGAACAAGCGGCAGCAACTACTGAAACGGCCGCAATCAAAAAAGCATTTAATAATTTCATAATAACTATATAATTAATTTATTTACAATCACTTAAAAATCCAGAGCAATGCCGGCATTGAAGCGTCTCGGCTTGCCGGTCTGGAAAAACGAATTGCCTACAGACTTGAAATAGAACACGCTGTAGGAGGTATCGGCGAGGTTTTCCCCGCGAACGAAAAACTGGACTTTGCGGAAAGACAGCCTTGCATCGAAACCCAGAAGAGAATACGGCGGCTGAACCAGGGTTCCGCTTTCGTTCCAGGAGACGGAGCCGTTCCAGAGAATGTCGGCAGACAACATCAGGGAGTTCAGGAACTTGGAATTGAAATCGAACCTGTACCCTGCCCTGGCATATAGTGAAGAAGACGGAGAATACGGAATCCTGTTTCCGGAATAGTCTTCATGACCATCGTCATACGAGACGAAACGGGCATCCATGAAAGAGGCGGAGAAATTCACATTCAGGCCTTTCCATCTCCAGGAGAGCTCGGATTCCACGCCACGGCTCCGGGATTTGGCAGCATTGGCCATCATGCGTCCTGTCCCCTTCCCACGCGGGAACACGGTAATCTGCTGATTCCGGCAGCTGATATGGTATGCGGTCGCGGATGCGGTCAGAAAATGTCCGGCGGCATTGATTCCGAAACGCAGTCCGGCCTCGTAATCCATGCAGGACTCCGGCCTGTAGCTGGTGGATGATGCCGGAATCTCCTCAGCAGCATCGAGATACACGCCAAGTTCGGACATCATTCCGTTCATCATGCGGTTCTGCAGGATGTCAGAAAAAATCTGGGTGTTGAAACCTCCGGATTTGTAACCGCGCGAAACGGAGCCCGTCAGTTTCAGGTCAATGCCGCGATGCCTCATGGCTTCAGTGGCGGCATCGAAAAGGGCTGACGCTTTCGGAAGAATCTGGAAAAACGACATGTGTTCATTTCCACGGTAGCTGGTCGGTAAATCCTTGTACGAAGGCATTGGCGTAAGCTTGAAATGAATGTCCGAACTGGAGTCGTATGACATGTGGTCGCCTTCATAATCCACCCGGAGCCCGGCGGTAAAGAGCCATCTGGACAGACGGAAATATGACTCATGATAAGCGGCCATGTTGTAGCTCCAGAGAACGAAATCATTGGAAATCAAGAAATTGTCCTCCTCGATCATGAGTTTGCCGAACTCCTGCGGAATGTAGGCATTGGCATTGTCCAGAATGAGGGAATTGATGCCGTCGCGGAGAAATGTCACGGGCGCGCCCATACCGTTGCGGCGGACGAATGCGAAAACACCGCTTTGATGATTCCACCAGGCGGGATACGTCTGCGGACGTAGTACAACTTCTTGTGTCACAGATGCTTGCCGCTGCGTCTGGTTCAATGTAAACATCGACGCGGATGTAAAATCCTGATCCAGATCCATGGAATCAAACAACATCTGCAGGCTGGTTACCGAACTCAGTTTCCATTTGTCCAAATCCACATTGACACGCAGCCCGTCCATCACGAAAAGGCGTCTGTAAGCACTTCTGTCATTGTAATTTACAGGATAGAGCCAGCCTCCGGCCAATGATTCCCCGCCTTGTGACGCATCCGTGACATCAGCCTTCCAGAGCCGGTAAGGATAGCCGCCCTGATCCGTATAAGATGCATGTAAGGTATTGTCAATGAAAGCATTGCCACGGTTTTTCACATATCGGAGACGCACGGATACTGCATCGGAAACATCACACTTGCTGCCTGAATATTCATTGGTATAAAATCCGTCAGAGTGGCCGTACATTACGGCGGCACCGAGATTGTTCTTATACATGGAAGCATTGACTCTCAACGAATTGGCGCTGCCGTATTCGACATTGGCCCTTACTCCCTGCCATACAGCCGGGGACAATGTTTCCACAGCCATGACACCGAGCATGGAATTGCGCCCGTAGAGCGTACCCTGGGGACCGCGGAGCATGTCAATCCGCCGGATGTCCATGAATGAAAAATCATAACAGTTCTTGTCCAGGACCGGCACGTCGTCGATATACAGGCCGATTACCGGGTTTTCCATACGCGAGCCGATGCCGCGCACATAAATGGTTGACGTCATCGACGACCCGTAATCGGGCATCGCCAGCCCGGGAACAATGCCGGCCAAATTCTTGGGAGAGGCAAGTCCCGCTACCTCTATCTCCTTCATAGTCAAAGAAGTAACCGGGACAGCAATCTCATTTTTCGTCAATGTTTGTTTCAATGATGAGGATATGACAGCGCCCGACAATGTATCTTTCACGACAGGTGTCGCCGTCACCAGCATCACTGCCACAATAAAATGAATCATAGTTCGTTTATTAAGCGGCGGCAAAAGTACAAGATACAATGATTTCCGTCATTGCACTATTTGCACATCCTAAAGGACGATTTATACCATTCTTTCGCGGAAAGAGGAAGGAGAGATGCCGGTCATCTTGCGGAAAAACCGGGAAAAATATGACGCTTCGGAGAAACAGAGACGTTCAGCGATTTCCGACATTGGCATAGACCTGTCGCAGAGAAGTTCGCGGGCAAGGGCCAGACGGGCATTGTCAATCCATTCGCCGGCACTTTTTCCGGTTTCGGCCTTGACGGTGCGATTTAGATGGCTGGGAGTGACGCCCAGAAGCGAAGCGTAACCGGCAACGCTGGAAAAGGGCTGCGAAACATCGAACACTTTTTCGAGGTAAGACGAGCATAGCCTGGAGGACGCGGAACCGCCCGGAGCCGGAAGGAGCTCATCGAACTGGCTGAGTATCACCTCTATCAGGCTTCTGACGATGGCGACCTGACCAGCATGACGCATGAGACGTATCATGAGTTCATCGTAGAAAAGTTTGTCCTCTACGGGGATGGAAAGAACCGACGGTTCCTTCATGCGAAGCACTGAATGTCCGGCATTGCGAAGCAACTCGGTAGAGAAGGCTCCCATGTAGCCTATCGTGTCCTTGAAATACTTCACGGAATAGTGAATGAACGGAGGTATCAGGGCGAAGTCGCTGGCTTTCAACAGATAAGGGCGTCTGTCAATATCTATGAGCACCTCTCCTGAAAGGAGATAGACATACGACCAATCGTCTCGGGCAATCGAGTGCATCGGATGTGCAGTCACTTGCCCGGCAGCATTGAGTGGACGTATTACGAAGAGGCTCATAATTCCGCAAATTTACTCACTTTTTGCAAAAAATCGTTTTTTTCGACCAAAATAACAATATTTAAGCAAAATTTAATTGAAAAGAGCACTATTTGGCAACCTTTTTGTATCTTTGCCCCGACGTTTGAACAGACAAAACAGACATTGAAAATAAGAAATTATAAAGATATGAACAGACAACGACTTAGACTCGGACTCATCACAGCGGCAGCGCTTCTGCCTCTGGGCATGATGGGACAGGAAACACTGACATTGGAACAGTGCCGGGAAATGGCTTTGCAGAACAACAAGAGCATCGAACAGGCCAAGACACGTGTGGAAATGGCCGGCTACGACAGGAAAATCGCAAGGGCTAACTACTTTCCGAACATCAGCGCTACCGGCGCATATATGTATAATGAAAAGAACCTCGCACTGATAAGTGACGAAATGTCAGGCAAACTGACAGGTGCCGGTGCAGCTCTCCAGGGCGCCGTCAGCGAGAAGGTGACCAATGTCATTGAGGCATTGAACAAGATTCCGGGAGGCTCTGACATCATCAGCAGCGAGATGGGACAGGCCATCCTCGGTGCGCTCCAGAAAGGCGAGATCAGTTCAGCCATCACCAAAATAGGCACTGAAATCGACGACGCCTTCCATCTGGACATCCATAACGTGTTCGCAGGTATGGTTTCACTCCAGCAGCCGGTATTCATGGGCGGCAAGATTGTCAATGCCAACAAGATGGCAAAACTGGCGGAGGACCTGTCCAAGGCCAAATACGACAAGGAATATCAGGACTTGCTGACCACCGTGGACCAGGCTTACTGGCAGGTAGTCTCCGTTTCGAACAAGAAGAGAATGGCAGAGAACTATGCCGACCTTCTCGAGAAGATGGAGCACGATGTAACCATTTCTGTCAATGAGGGTGTAGCGACCGAGTCTGACGCATTGTCAATAAAGGTCAAGGCCAATGAAGCGAACATGCTCAAGACCAAGGCCACCAACGGGCTCGTACTCGCCAAAATGCTGCTCTGCAAGGAGATAGGCATTGACCTGAATTCTGAAATCGCCCTCGCTGACGAGGAACTGAGCGCCGTTCCTGCACCTCAGCTGACTGCCCAGAAGGATCTGGAACAGATCTACGAAGACAGGCCTGAGACAAGGAGTCTGGGACTTGCCACTCAGATTTATGATGCGAAAGTGAAGATAGCACGCGCGGACATGATGCCTAAAGTGGCATTGACAGCTAACTATATAGTAAGCAATCCGAACCTCTACAACGGATTCCAGAACAAGTTCGGCGGCATGTTCAATGTTGGCGCCATGATCAACATCCCTATTTTCCACGGAACTGAGGCGCTGCAGAAAACACGCAAGGCAAAGGCTGAGGCGACATTGTTCAGAAGCCAGCTGGAGGAAGCCAAAGAGCTTATCAACCTGCAGGTTACACAGCTCCGCAAGCAGCAGAACGAGGCTCTGGACAAACTCGACATGGCTGAGAGCAACCTCAAGAGTGCGGAAGAGAATCTCCGTACCGCGTCCATCGGTTTCGAGGCCGGAGTCGTGACTGCCAATGTGGCTCTTGCCGCACACACGGCATGGCTCAAGGCGCAGTCAGAGTACATTGACGCGGGCATTGAACTTCAGATGAACTATGTAAACCTCCAGAAGGCAGAGGGCAATTATAAATCAGATATCGATTCAGAAAAATAAAAACAGAAAAATACTATGGGACAGACTAAGAAATCTTACAACCTTGTAATAGGTGTTGTAGCGCTGCTTGTCATTATTATGGTTATAGCAGTGGTGGGATATTTCGTATCAAAGCCGAAACCGCTGGTTATCCAGGGCGAGGCTGAGGCTACAGAGTACAGAGTTTCCGGAAAGGTGCCGGGAAGAATCGAGGCGCTTTTCGTGAAAGAGGGCGAGATGGTGCACAAGGGAGATACTGTCGTATTCATCGACTGCCCTGAGGTCCATGCCAAACTCGAGCAGGTTACTGCATTGAAGAACGCAGCCAAGGCTCAGCAGAACAAGGCCATCAACGGAGCAAGGAAAGAGCAGATCACAGGCGCTTACGAACTCTGGCAGAAAGCTATCGTGGCGGAGAAGGTCATGAAGAAGTCTTACGACAGAATCAAGAACCTCTATGACCAGAAAGTCGTTTCAGCACAGAAATATGACGAAGTGGAGGCTCAGTACAATGCTGCCGTAGCCACCACAAAGGCAGCCAAGAGCCAGTATGACATGGCTGTCAATGGCGCGCGCTCAGAAGACAAGGCTGCCGCTGCCGCTCTCGTGGACCAGGCCAACGGTGCTCTCATGGAGGTCAATGCAGCTCTTGCTGAGCTTTACCTCACTTCTCCTGCATCCGGTATCATTTCCGCTACCTTCCCTAAAGTCGGCGAACTTGTAGGACAGGGCTCACCTATCATGACCATTACAGACCTCGACGACATGTGGTTCACTTTCAATGTAAGAGAGGACTATCTCCACGGTCTGAAACAGGGCGACAAGGTAACCGTAAGCGTTCCTGCTCTTGACGACAAGGAGTGCACCGCTACCGTGACCTACATCGCTGTCCGTGAGTCTTATGCCACATGGAAAGCCACCAAGGAGACAGGCATGTACGATGCCAAGACATTTGAAGTGAGAGCTGTTCCTGACACTCCGCTTGAGGGCTTGCGTCCGGGAATGTCAGCAATCGTGAAAGACAGCAAAATTCTTAAGAAATAATCAGTTATGAGTTTTTGGCATAACATAGCCGCAGTCGTTCGCCGTGAACTGAGGATAATGAGGAACAGACCGATTTATCTTCTCGGTTCAGTGGTGACTGTGGCCTTCTGCGCCATCTTCTTCCTGACCTTTCTGAAAGACGGACTGCCGCACGACCTGCCTGTAGGCATCGTGGACTATGACAACTCGACATTGTCCCGGAACTTCGCAAGGCAGCTGGACGCGACACAGCTCGGAAAGGTGATCAGATATGACACTTTCGCACAGGCGAGAGAGGACATGCAGAGCGGTAAGCTTACAGCGGTCTGCGTCATCCCTGAAGGCATGTATGCAGATGTACAGGCAAGCCGCCGACCGACTTTCACATATTACCTGAACGGTCTTTATTTCGTCGGAGGAGCATTGTCCTACAAGAATATTCTCACGATGATCAACCTTGCGGACGGCGCCGTCCAGAGAGAGGTGCTCAGAGCGAAAGGTGTCAATGAAGATGCTATCATGGGCAGAATCCGTCCAGTGAACGTGGATGTGCATCAGATCGGCAACCAGTACACCAACTACGGTTACTATCTGACCAACATCTTCCTGCCGGGCGTATTGGAGATGGCTATAATCATCATCTTGATCTACTCATTGGGAGCAGAACTGAAATACGGCACATCCAGACATCTGCTGCAGACGGCCGGCGACTCCATGTTCACCGCGCTTCTCGGCAAGATTATAGTCTATACGACGCTGTTCTCGATACTGGGACTCATCCTTATACTGCTGATGTACGACTGGATGCATTTCCCGATAAACGGCTCTATCTGGAACATGTTCCTCGATATCCTGCTGCTGGTGCTTGCCAGCGAGGGAGTGGCGATATTCATTATCGGTATGCTGCCGATTCCGCGACTTGCACTGAGTATCGGCGCCCTGTACAGCGTGCTTGCATTCTCAATGTCAGGCTTCACGCTGCCGGTAGAGGCGATGCCGCCATATATCCAGGGACTTGCAGAAGCGTTCCCGCTCAGGCACTACTTCCAGTTCTACTCACGTGAGGTCATCTTCGGAACAGGTTTCGCAGGATGGTATAAAGAGGTGATACACATGCTCATTTTCCTCTTCCTGCCGGTATTGGCCATCTGGAGACTCAAGCGAGCTTATGTTTTACAGAATTTCCCTAAAAAATAGTCGATATGAAAAAAGACAGTTACATAAGTACGTGGTTTCGCGACTTTTGGGGAATTTTCACCCACGAACTGAAACTCATATTCTCCGATTCCGGAGTTATGATCATATTCTTCCTTGCCGGACTCGTCTATCCGCTGCTGTACAATGTAATGTACCTCAACGGCATACTTAACGAGACTCCTATCGCCGTCGTGGACAATGCCGACTGCTCAGCCAGCCGACGTTTCGCCCGCGAAGTCGATGCCACAAGAGAGTGCGCTGTGAAATATCATTGCATCAATGTCCTTGAGGCACAGGAGCTTATGAAGGAAGGCAAGATTCGCGGCTACCTGTATTTCCCATCTGACTACGGAGACAAGCTCGCAAGACTGGAGACCGCCACATTGTCAGTTTATGCTGACATGAGCAGCTTCCTCTACTACAAGAACATCCTTATGGCAAGCAACATGGTGATGCTCAATGAAGTGGGCAGCATCCAGATGGAACGGTACGCGGCGGCGGGATTCAGCGGCGAACAGGCCGCATCCCTCGTGCAGGCCATCCCATACGAGGAGAACAACCCTTACAACAGGGCATTCTCCTACTCGCTGTTCCTCCTGTCAGCCATATTGCTCGTAATCGTCCAGCAGACGCTGTTCTACGGAATGTCGATGCTGGTGGGTACGGCACGAGAGGAGAACCGCAGTTTCGCCACGCTTCCGGACAGGCTTGAAGGCCACGGAGTAGTGCGTGTGGTTCTCGGACGAGGCCTGGCCTATTGGCTGATATACATGGGAATTGCCATATATATCGCCACGATAGTGCCGTCCATATTCGGATTGCCGCAGAGAGGCAACTTCTGGGATATCATACTGCTACTGCTGTTCTTCGTGACGGACTGCGTGATGTTCTCGATGACATGGAGCGCACTGATCACCAGAAGAGAGTCAGTATTTCTTCTGTTCCTTGTGGTATCGCCTATCTGCCTGTTCCTGACAGGTTTTTCATGGCCTACTACAGCATTCCCTGAGTTCTGGAAATGGTTCTCATACCTATTCCCGACCACATTCGGATGCCAGAGCTTCATAAACCTCAACACTGCCGGCGGCGACTTGTGGACTTCACATACTCAGATGTTCTGGATGACCGTCCAGACCATCGTGTACTTCTGCACAGCCTGCATCGCCATCTTTGTAGAGAACTGGGTTATCCACCACAAGGCCATGCTTGAAGAAAAGAAAATGGAACTGGCCAAACGTGCCGGCGTGGACTTGGAAGAAGACCGCAAAATCATAGCAGGAGAATAATTTTCCACATATATATCGAAAAAGGCCGTGCATTGAGCACGACCTTTTTTCATATTATAGCGACTCACGTACTATAGGCGCTGTCCTCCGATGAATTCACGCATGATGGATGTAGGCGGAATCGCAGATATCTCGTCCGGTGAAAGAGCCACAATATAGTCCAGGAACTTGAGCAGACGCACCGCCTCAGTATATGCAGGTGAAGACGGGGCAATCCTGCGCAGCAGCGGCTCAGCATAGTATTTGAGCATCGGAAGCTCGTAGATCAATGCTGAATTGAACGCCGCATCCGCATTTTCCTGGAACGGGAAGATATTGCAGTTCTCTCCACGGCGCACACTGTACCAGCGGGTTATCGTCTCCTCCGGAGTGATGCCACGTACACGGTTGTCACGCACCATACGGCGCAGCAGACGGTTGTCGGAAGTGGAGATATTGTTGTTCTCATCCACATTGAGCGAAGTCAGCGCTGAGGCATAAACTCTGAAAATTTTGGAATTGTCCACATCCGGAACCATAGCAGGGTCGAGGGCGTGGATACCTTCCATAATAAGTATCTCCTTTTCACCCAGCGAGATACGCTTGCCGGACGGCATTGACCTGCCTGCCTTGAAATCAAACTTGGGCAGCTCGACCTCCTTGCCCGCGAACAGGTCGTTCAACTGGCTGTTGAGAAGTTTGAGGTCCATCGCCTCCAACGCCTCGAAGTCATAGTTCCCCTCACTGTCCTTAGGCGTATGCTCCCTGTCCACGAAATAATTGTCCAGTTCTATAACCTTTGGAACAAGCCCGAGCACACGGCACTGAAGCGCAATCCTCAGCGATGACGAAGTCTTTCCGCTGGAGGACGGTCCGGCAATGAAAACAGCCTTGACCCGACCCCTTCGCTCATATATCTGGTCGGCAATGGCCGCATATTTTCTTTCGTGCAGAGCCTCCGACAGATTTATCAGTTCCACAGCATGTCCCTCGGAAATGGCCTTGTTCAACGCCCCTATACCATTGATCCTGATAATGGAGCACCAGTCGGAATATTCCGCGAGAGTTGCCGCAATCTTGGACTGAGTCTTGACAGGAATCACTTTCGAGAAATCGCCCTCCGACGGAAACTGCAGACAGAAGCCTTCAGCGAACGGAAGAAGGTCGAACACTTTCAGATAACCGGTCGAAGGGAGTAGCGGTCCATGGAAGGTATCTGCATGTCCGTCAAGGAAATACACACTGCATATGAACTTGCCGAGAGACTTCTGGAGCTCAGCTTTTTCCGGCTGGTTATTCTCCTCGAACATCTTCTCTGCCGTTACGGCATCTATCTTCTCCTTCCTGAATGGCATGTCGGCGGATACGATTTCCTGCATTCTGCTCTTGACAGAGGCCAGCTGCTCCTGCGTCAGTGCCAATGTCCTGCAACGTCCGTCCTCCTGTTTCCTGGTCTCTATCACCTTGCAGTAGAGACCGCTCGGAAGCGAATGGTCTATCACCAGGACCTTGTCCGGAAACAGCTCACGCACAGCGTTCTGCAGCACGAAGCACAGGGAACGCAGGTAGGTGCGCCTTCCGTCAGGATGATTGTATCCGATGAACTCCACCTCGTGAGTCATCGCCAGCTTGAAGTCAAGTTCCTTCAGTTTGTGGTCCACCAATGCCGCGAGCACGGGATATACCACTCCTGTTCTGTCATCTTTCACGACAGGGCAGACCTGCTTGGAAAAATCACCGAGTTTCTCGAACAGAGGCAACTCGTAACGCCTCCCGTCATTGACAAGGAGAACTTCAAATTTGTCAGCAGTATTGTTCATAATTATGTGTTTAACGCTTGCCTATTATGCCTTCGAGCGCATCCTTCAGATAAGGTCCTGTGACGGATGCCGGATTTGCCGCAAGTTCCTCGGGGGTTCCCTGAGCCACCACATAACCGCCTCGGCGTCCGCCGTCCGGCCCCATGTCGAACATATAGTCCGCGCATTTCAGCACATCGAGGTTATGCTCTATGACTATCACGGTGTTACCGCAGTCCACCAGCTTCTGAAGCACGCCCAAAAGCACCTTGATATCCTCAAAATGCAGGCCAGTGGTAGGCTCGTCGAGTATATAAAGGGTGTTTCCTGTGTCCTTCCGGTAGAGTTCCGATGCAAGTTTCATCCTCTGGCTCTCTCCGCCAGACAATGTGACCGCAGACTGGCCGAGATGAACGTAGCCGAGTCCCACATCCACGAGGGCCTTCAGTTTCTGGGAAATCTTGGGAATCTCCTTGAAAAACTCATAGGCCTGGGCTATCGGCATCTCCAGCACGTCATTGATACTGCGTCCCTTATACTTGACCGCAAGCGTGTCCTCCTTGTAACGGTGGCCGCGGCACTCATCGCAGACGACATTGACAGAAGGCAGGAAATTCATTTCTATCACCTTGATACCGGCCCCTTTACAAGCCTCGCAACGGCCTCCTGCGACATTGAAAGAGAACCTTCCGGCTCCGAATCCGCGCACTTTGGCGTCAGGCGTTTCGGCAAACAGGGTACGGATATCATTGAACACACCCGTAAATGTGGCCGGATTGCTCCTCGGAGTCCTGCCGATAGGGCTCTGGTCGATTTCTATGAGCTTGTCGATGTTTTCGACTCCGATAATGTCAGAATACGGCAGAGGATGCATCTTGGCATTGTAGAACTTGTTCTTCAGTATCGGCATCAATGTCTCGTTTATGAGCGAGGATTTGCCGCTGCCGCTGACTCCGCTGATACCGATAAAGACGCCCAAAGGGAAGTCTATGTCAATGTCTTTCAAGTTGTTGCCCGACGCGCCACGGATTCCGAGCACCTTTCCGTTCCCTTTTCGGCGGACGGCCGGCACTTCGATACGCCTCTTTCCGGTAAGATAATCCAGGGTCAATGACGGCCCGATCGTATAGGATGACAAGTTTTTCTTGTCATTTTCTCCGACAGCGTCTCCTGCAGCCTCTTTTCCCGATTCGCCCAACAGAAGGGAAACAGGAGCATTGACACAGATCTTTCCGCCGTTCTCTCCCGCGCCCGGTCCTACATCGACAAGCCAGTCCGCACTGTACATCGTCTCGGCGTCGTGCTCGACTACCATCACGGAGTTCCCCTCGTCGCGCAGTTCCTTGAGCGAATGGATCAGCTTCCTGTTGTCGCGCTGATGAAGTCCGATGCTCGGCTCATCCAGGATGTACAACACATTGACCAGCTTGGAGCCGATCTGTGTCGCGAGTCTGATGCGCTGGCTCTCACCGCCTGACAATGAAGCGGTTGCGCGGTCGAGAGAGAGGTAATCCAGTCCTACATCCAGCATAAAACCGGTACGCTCGCCGAGTTCCTTCAATATGTCGCGGGCGATGATGTTCTCCCTGTCGGACAGCTTGGAGGGCAGTTCCTTAATCCATTTGGCAAGGGACGACATCTCCATCGCGGCGACCTCGGATATGGTTTTCCCGTCGATTTTGAAACAGGTGGTCTGCTGGTTAAGCCTTGTTCCGTGGCAGACCGGGCAGACGATCTTGTCCTCGATGTCGTCCACAATTCCGGGGAACGACACCATTTCCGACATATTTCCGTCACCCACACGGAAAAGCTCGTCCGAGCCATAGACAATCAGCGAAATCGCCTCGTCCGGCACATCCTCTATCGGATCGTATAACGAAAAGTTATATCTTCTTGCTATGGAGCGTATTATATCGAATTTCTTCGTCTCCCGCATCTTTCCGAGCGGGACGATTCCGCCATCAGCGATAGAAACGCTGCGGTCCGGAATAATCGTGTCAATGTTCACATCGACGATCGTTCCGAGTCCTTTGCAATGCGGACAGTAGCCTTCCGGAGAATTGAACGAGAACGAATGCGGCGCCGGCTCCTGAAGCGAAATGCCGGAATCCGGATCCACCAGATGCTTGGAATAATGCTGTATCTCCCCGGTCTCCAAGTCGAGCACGGCAAGCGAGCCTTTTCCACGTCCCAATGCTGTAGCGACTGAATCCTTCACCCTCTTGTCATCACCTGTGGCAGGCTTCATCTTGTCCACCACAAGCTCGATGAAATGGGCCTTGTACCTGTCCAGAGCCGTTACTGTGGCCAGGTCACGGAGTTCCCCGTCGATGCGCACCTGAGTAAAGCCACGTTTGCGGAGATTGTCGAACAGTTCCTTGTAATGACCTTTTCGGCCACGCACGAGAGGCGCGAGAAGATAACATTTCCGCTGATTGTACTTCTGCATTATGAGCGAAACTATCTGCTCATCAGTGTAGCGGGACATTTCCTTCCCCGTTACAGGAGAATATGCCCGCGACGCCCTCGCATACAGAAGCCTGAGGAAATCATAAATCTCGGTTATGGTACCGACAGTGGAACGCGGATTGTTGCCCGTGGTCTTCTGCTCAATGGCGATAATCGGACTCAGGCCGTTGATTTCCTCAACCTCCGGCTTCTCCAGAACCCCCATAAAATGCTTGGCATAAGCGGATAACGTATCCATATAACGCCGCTGTCCCTCCGCATAGATGGTGTCGAAAGCCAATGACGACTTGCCGCTGCCGCTCAATCCGGTTATGACCACGAACTCCCCTCTCGGAATATCCAGACTGACATTCTTGAGGTTATGGGCCTTTGCGCCCCTAATTTCTATGAAATCTTTTTCTTCCAATTTATTGTGCTCCAAACATTAGAGCCATCCGCCGCCGGAGCTTCTGACTCCCCTTACAACTATCGAGAGTTTCCTGGATATCTTCATGCCTCCCATGGACGAACCTGTGCCGACATTGGTGCCGCCCGCTACCGCATTGACAGTCAATATGGCATTGCCGGAGCGCTTCGGGGTCAATGTAAGTTTTCCTTTGTTCACCACAGGCACCGATTTCAGTCCGAGCGTGCTCATATCCTCTGCCGAAATCTCGATTCCGGTATAGGTCAATGATTCATATCCTTCACCGAACAATGACTCGAGGCTGACCTCCTGCGTCTCTCCCACGACCAATGCCTCACAAGGTATGCCTTCTATCTGCATCAGCAGTCTCCACGCATTGACCTTACCCGTTCCCATCTTGCCGGCGAACTTGGAGAAATTATAAGAACGGACACTATTTTCATCTTCATAATAATAGCCTTTTCCGGAGAAAGCCGAGTCGCTGAACTTGTCCACAGACGTAAGCAGCATCGACTTGAACTCATCTGTCGTGCACTTCACGCCCAGTTTCTTCATATACGAAAGGCCCAGCGCAGCCACGCCGCTCACATGCGGACAGGCCATCGAGGTTCCGTCCATATATGCATATCCGGAACCGTCGAGATATTCGTCTCTCAAATCCGGCGGCACGGTGGACAGGATGGAGGCTTCATCCATAGGGTCATCAGATGAACTCTTCATCGGAGAACAATAGTCTCCACCGGGAGCTGCGATATTGCAGCCCGGTCCGTAATTCGTGTAAAAAGCCGGCTTGCCGTTGCAGGCGAACGCTGTCACGGAGATATAATCCGTCATTCCGCCAGGATAGCCCGACATGGCCGCCATTTCATTTCCGGCAGCGAAAACCACTATTCCGCCGTTGATAGGGTTGTCCCTGCTTGATCCTATGAAATAATTGTAAGCTTCTACCTCTACCTTGTTCTCGTTTATATAGGCATTGTCCGACCTGACCTCACCGCCGTCCACTCCAAAAGAGCACTGGAGTACAGAAGCTCCGTGGTCCGCAGCATATTTCGCTGCACGTGCGACCGTCGATGCTGTAGGCTCAGCGTCGCCCGAGAATATCTGGCAGGACATAATACGAACACCGTCGCCCTTGCCGGTTCCGCCTGCCACACTTGAAACGCCGGTGCCGTTATTGTTCACTGCTGCGATGATACCGGCCACGTGTGTACCGTGTCCGGTATCCCCATTTTCCAGCCAGGATATCGAGCCGTTGCTCTTTATGAAATTGTAGCCGTGCAGATCATTGTTCGTCGGAGACGGATTGGTCCACATGTTCGCGCTCAGGTCAGGATGCGTATAGTCCACGCCCTCATCCACGACTGCGACAATGATGGACGGGTCACCGCCCGTAAGCGCCCAGGCATCCCTTACATTCACGTCCTCCCCTATCACGGCTCCGGAAGGATAGTCCTTGGTCTGGTTGCTGAGGTTCCACTGCTTGCTGAAAAGCGGGTCGTTCATAGCTGCACCGCTGGCACCGGCCTTGGTGGCCATAGCCTCGGGGCAAGGTCTGACGCGCTTGCTTATCACTCTGTCCATCAATGTATTGTACTGCACTTTAGCCACCTTCTTTTCAGAGGAAAGCCTGGCAGCGACCTTCTGCACATCCGTCTTGCCGTCCAATGTCAGTTCATACCATCTGTCCAGACCGAAGCGCTTTTCCTCAGCTTCCCTTCCGGGAAATGACTCGAACAGCGGAGCTATCGATACGGCTCCTGCATTCTCTGCTATCCTGCTGAGTTCCGCAGTATCTGAAACATCACCATCCACATAGACGAGGATGGAGTTGCCGTCAGCATTGTGACTTGTATTTACAATTTTTCCATTGGCCTCTCCTTTGCCTGAGGGAGAGACTTCATTCGTGAGAAATGATGAACATCCTGTCAGAACCAATGAGAGGATGCCCACCGAAAAAGCGAATTTCTTCATAATTATTTATCCAGTGCGTTTGCCTTCACGTCTGCAGGGACCTCATCCCTTACATACGTGGTCATCTCGTCGGTGCCGTTCTTAGCAGTAAGCACCATCATATCGCCGTCAATATCAACATTGTACGTAGAGCTTCCCCATGCAGAGCCGTCGGTATAGACTCCGGTTATGCCATTCTTTACATACTGCCAGGTTCCGGTATAATGAAGATAACGTCCAGCCTGCATAAGCTGCCAGGTGTCGAATGTACCGTCTGACTTGAAGTCGATATAAACAACGATTCCGTAGGTCTGTCCCGCCTTGGTGACAGCACTTATGTCATCCAGTTTCCAGGAGCCTACGACATTTATGTCCTTGTCTTTTTTATTGCATCCCGCAAGCAGGGCAAGAGCAGTCAACATGAGGACTGCGAATTTCCAAATTCTCATATTCTATTTTCTTATTGTTCAATATTTTACAACCATCCGCCATTTTCACTTGACACGCCTCTCGCCACAAGTGACACTGTTTTGCTTATTGTCAGACCTCCCATGTTCTCGCCATTGCCCGGAGTCTGTCCGCCGGCAACCGCGTTTATGGTGATCTTGACGTTTCCTGATTTCTTAGGGCATATCACGAGGCGTCCTGCCTTGATTTCCGGCATCGCCGCCAGATCCAATGTCCTGTAATCTTCGTCAGATATGTCCACGCCCAGATATTTCAGCGAACTATATGAGCCGCCGAATATGCTTTCAAGACTGACAGCCTGCTCCAGACCTACCACAGCAGTCAGACATGGGGTTCCCTCGATGTTCATCAAGAATTTCCATGCGTCGATGCTTCCGGTTCCCATCTTGCCTCTGTATTTGGAAAGGCTCAGCGGGCCGATTGCATAACCGCTCGCATACAGACAGGTCTGCTTGATGCCGAGACACTGGGCATTCATGTCATTGACAGATGTCAGCAACATTGACTTGAACTCATCCTTCGTGCAGGTCTTGCCGAGTTTCTTCATGTAGGAAAGGCCGAGTGCCGCCACACCGCTTACGTGCGGGCAGGCCATGGATGTTCCCTGCATGTAGCCGTAGCCTTTTCCGTCATAGTCAGTCGAATAGATATATCCTTCAGGCATGGTGGAGAGCACGCAACCGTCGCAGAGGTATGTATTACCGTCTGAAGAAGTGTAGTAGAATTCTCCGCCAGGCGCTGCTATATTGCATCCTGGACCATAGTTGGTATAACCTGTCGGCTTGTAATCTGAAGCGAAAGCTGTCACGGAGATGATGTCAGCGAGCGCTCCAGGATAAGCGGACATTTCCTTGCCGTCGTTGCCCGCAGCGAAGAACGCCACACCGCCATTGATAGGATTGTCGAAGCCAAGTTCCTTTCTGTCAGCGTTTTCGAAGTATTCGATAGCCGCATAGACAAGTGGCTGTCTGGTCTTGTAGGACTTGTCAGAGAGGACTGCACCTGCCTGGAAGCCCCATGAGCACTGGAGGATGCTTGCGCCGTTGTCAGCAGCATAGCGGATAGCCTTGGCAAGATACTCTTCGGTACAGTTCTGGCCGCCTGAATAAATCTGGCAGGACATGATACGCACGCCGTCACCCTTTCCGCTTCCGCCGGCAATTCCGCTAATGCCCACGTTATTGTTGTTCACGGCCGCCACGACTCCGGCCACATGAGTGCCATGTCCCTGGTCGCCGACTCCGCCACTTGAGGATCTGAGTTTGTTCCAGCTGATCTGCGGCTCATTCATGCTGAAATTATAGCCATAGACATCATCCACATAGCCGTTTCCGTCATCATCAATTCCGTTGCCGGGGATTTCCTTTTCATTTTTCCACATATTGGCCGCGAGGTCAGGGTGATTGTAAGCCACACCCTCGTCCACGACTGCCACGATGATGGAAGGGTCACCGGTCGTAAGTTTCCATGCATCATAGACATTGATGTCCGAGCCCGGTACGGATGTATCGACCGGCTTGCCTTTCTGTGTGGAATGATAATGCCACTGGGATGCGAGCGCAGGGTCATTGAAAGGAGTCTGTATGTTACTTGTAGCCTTGGTGGCAGGAGCCGGTTTCCATGATGCGGATTTCATCTCGTCCAGTCCTTTCAGCCTGTTGTTGTACTGTATCCTTTCGATTCCGTCCTCCTTGGAGAGCAGTTCCACAGCCTGACGGAGGTCCGTTTCAGGAGCGAATGTCAATGTGTACCACCTGTCGAGTCCGAAACGGCAGATCTCGCTTTCTGAGGAAGCCAATTTCTGGAACACCCTGTCATAGCTGACCGCACCGGCCGCTTCTGCGATCCTGTCCATTTCCGTCGGCACAGCAACGTTGCTGCTGATATAGACTATCAATGAATTTTCACCTGATGCATCAGGCTGATTCAAGACTTTGGCAGCCGGCGAATCGGCTCTGTTCTCGGAATATTCTTCCGCACAGCCGACTGCAGCCAACGTTGCAGCCAAGAATAAAATTTTTACACCAACCTTCATAATTTGATCTTATTGTCTGTAATTGTACTTGCTTCGTATATGTAAGTATCCTTCTTGTCAGGGTATGTACGCATCGTCAAGTGTCCGTCTTTGGTCTCCACGAGATACTCGCTGCTCCATTCCTTGCCGTCCGAATAGATACCGCTCAGGACATTGCCGCTCAGCACCCACATTCCCTCGTACTTCTGGAAACGTCCCGCTCCTTTCTGCTGCCACATGGCAAATGAGCCGTTCTGGCTGAACCTGAGATATATCGTCACCGTTTCATTGCCGACCATCGCACTCCTTGTGGCAAATTCCACACTGGAGAGTTCCCAGTCGCCTATAATGTTCAAGGGCGCATCATCCACCTTGTTACAGGACACGCCCAACAGCAGAAATCCTGCCAAAAGGGCCAAGAATCTTTTCATCATAACCATCCTCCGTTGGCGCTTTTATGGGATTTCACAATCACGGAGACTTCCCGGTTCATGGACATGCCTCCGATGGCGTCATCCGTTCCGATGGCGGGTCCGCCGCCAACTGCATTGATCCGGATCCTGCAGGAACCGCATCTGGTAGGATGTATCCATAGTTTTCCCTGCTCGATATAAGGGTTTTTCTGGAGGCCCAATGCCATTTTGTCTTCGGTGGAGACTTCTACCGACAAGTATTTCAACGACTTGGAGCCGCCGCCGAAATATGGCGAGAGGTCCAATGCCTGGTTTTTCCCGACTACAGCGTCAATGCACGGAGTGCCCTCGATATTCATCATCAGTTTCCATGCATCCACCGCTCCGGTACCCATTTTGCCCTTGTACGTAATCATCGAGACGCTGCTTATGCCTGATCCAGCCACATATTCCTTGGATGCCGCGGTAAGGCGCGAGTCGATATCCTGGACCGAGGACAGCAGCAGGCTTTTGAATTCCGGCAATGTGAATTTGCGGCCGAGCTTCTTGGCATAGGACAGGCCCAATGCCACTACTCCGCTCACGTGCGGACAGGCCATCGATGTTCCGTACATAAATGCGTAATCCGCTCCGTCGAACAGTTCGGAAGGCACGGTGGACAGTATCATCGCCTTGTATGATGTGTAGGGCGCCAGGCCTTGCTCTCCGCCCGGGGCCGAGATATTGCATCCGGGGCCGTAGTTCGTATAGTTAGCAGGAAGGAAGTCCGGTGCAAATGCCGAGACGCTTATTATGTCTGTCAATGCGCCAGGATAGGCCGCATAGCCCTGCGAGTCATTGCCTGATGCGAAAATCGCTATGTTTCCGTCGAGGACAGGGTTGTTGGACGCGGCCTCGAAATAGCGTATGGCGTCGTATTCGAGGGCATTGCTTCCCCCGTTTCCGGTTTTGTATTCCGCATCCGACTTGAACCGGCCTGACGGATAGCCGAAGGAGCAGGATATTATGGAGGCGCCGTTGTCGGCTGCGTACTTGATGGCGTTTGCGACTATCTGGGAGGTTCCGCCGGTGTTGTTGTCGAATATCTGACAGGACATGATGCGCACGCCGTCACCGTTTCCGCTTCCGCCTGCCACACCGCAGATGCCTTCAGCATTGTTGTTTACTGCCGCCACGATCCCGGCACAATGCGTTCCGTGTCCGGAATCCTGCTCCGACGCCCACGATATCGGTCCGTTTTTCACGAAGTTGAATCCGTGAATATCGTCTATATAGCCATTGCCGTCATCGTCATTGCCGTTCGCGCTCTCCTTCGGGTTGGTCCACATGTTGGCCGCAAGGTCTGGATGAGTGTATTTCACACCTTCATCGACCACGGCCACGATAATGGACGGGTCACCGGCAGTTATCTCTTTCCAGACATTCTCCACATTGATATCAGCCCCCGCGTAAGCGGCAGTGGCAATGTTCTTGTCGCCGGTGTTCTTGTAGTTCCACTGGTCCTTCAGGGCAGGGTCATTGAACTTGCCGGAAGCGGCCATCAGGACCTTCTCCGGCTGAATGAAGTACGGAAACGCCTTACAGTCAGAGGATTTCTTATAGGTGATGCTGTACTGGACAGTCTGCACCGACTCTGACGCGGCCAGGAGCTTCACGCCTTCGTCCATGTCAGTCCCGCTCTGATACGAGACCTCGTACCATCTGTCCAGACCGAACTTCTTTTCCAGATCCTTTCGTGAGGGATTGCTGTGAAAGACCGGTGTCAATGCCACCACGCCACTCTCCATCATATCCGCCACCTCGGTTTCGGACGGAAGAGAGGAGAACTTTACCAACAGATTATGCCCGGTAGAGCCGGGGGATTTTGTGTTTATGATCTTCAATGCATCCTCAGCATTGCCCGCAGATACACCATCATTGACCTTGGCGCACGAAGCCTCCAGAAAGGCGATGCCCAAGGCCAATGACATCAGTTGAATATGTTTCATACACATATATCGGGTCGATTTTTTCAGCCCATAAAGTTATCTAAAAAATATGGCCCGACAAAATTATCAGAATGAATATCCCAATGTGACTCCCAAACTGTTTTTCAGCACCTGGGAACCCACCAGATAAGCCACATCCAGACGCACGCCGAAGAACTTCACGCCGGCGCCGAGTGAACCGTAACTCGGAATCGCTTTCTTGTCATCTCCATAGTGGTATCCTGCACGCACGAACACCATGTCATCGAAGGAATACTCCGCGCCCAGCCCTGCCATGAAGCCACCTGAGAAGAGGACGTCAGCATCTGCATTGACAGCAATCGAAGAAGTCCCCAAGCCTATCGTGTATCCTGCTCCTGCCTTCACGAGAGACGGCTGGGAGTAGGTGTTTTCTCCATATTTTACCTTGCTGCCGAGGTTATTTGCCGAAATGCCCGCACGGATATTGTTCTTCTGGAAAAACACGCCTGCATCCACGCCGAAGACATTGGACGAAGCCTCCGGTGCAATGTCCGACTTGGTCAATCTCGCAGACAGTCCGAGCGACAGAAAATCCACGATTCTGTAAGAGACGCCCACTGCGGCATTGAACTCTTTAGGAGTGTAGGAGCCTTCACGAGAGGCATTGCCGCTTTCCGTGGTAATATCGTATGACGGCTGGGCGAAGTACTTGAATGACAAGCCTATAGCCAGCCTCTTTTCACTGCGCCACATAGCACCTGCACTGATGATTTTGTCGGAAGCATAGGCCGGCTGCCACATTCCGTAGGACACGCCTGCGGAAAATCTGGACGGGCTGAACGACATGCCTGCAACATTGTTTTCCACCTGATAGGCAGTAGGAGTCGCAGCCACATTGGCAGAGGCAGTTCCAAGCCCGGCCGCATCAGACGGAACAAGCAGCGAAGGCAAGGTCTGGGCCGATGAAGCCACTGCGGCAAAAAACATCATTATAGTCAATACTTTTCTCATAACTGTCAGAGTTTTACGATGTTGGACTTGATCTCCTTACCGTCCGCATTCACCACTACGGTATATGTTCCGGCTGAAGCGGCGGACATATCCACCTTGACAGGCTCGAATGGCGTCACGCCTGTGAAACTGCCCTTGAAGAACACGGCACCTGAGGCTGCTATCACCTTGACAGAAACGGAGTTGCTCTCCTTGCCGAGTCTCAGGTTCAGCACATTCTTCACCGGATTAGGGTAGCAGGTCAGCTCCTTGGAACCGTCCGTGACCATCACTTTAAACGAAGCAGATACGGATTCTCCACGCACATCCGTTCCCGTTACCGTAATTTCAGACGTGCCGTAATTCATCGTGGTAATCAGGAATTTCCTGTCGGAATAGGTCATATTGGCCACATCCGGATTGGAGAACTCGAATTTGTAGGTAAGGTCCTCACCATCCTCGTCATAGAAATAGTCCGCTACATCGACTTCCTCGGTACCGGATGCCTTGGAAGTATAGAAACGGTTCTCCATCTCCTTGACCAGCACCGGTTTATGATTTTCCAATACGGTATATTTCACCTTAGCCGCAGCTGCCAGCCCGTAATAATCAGTAACTGTCATCTCTGCCGTATATGTGCCTGAAGGCGTATTCGGGCCTGCGATTTTCACCTTCGGATTTTCTCTTGTCAATGTGTCGAGGACAGCACCTGCAGAACCAGGATTCAGGTCAATGTTGTAGAAATGTCCGTCCGGTTCTTCGATTTCAAAGGATGCCGTCACCGTTTCGTGAGGCTTGAGCGTAAACTCCACCGGAGACAATGCCTTGATAACCGGAGCATTGTTTCCGCCTGTAGATACTTTCACTCTTTCGGTCAATGCAGATTTGTTTCCGGCCAAGTCCACTGCCTGGGCTGCCACATAATACTCCGTGTTGAATTCAGCACCGGTAATCGAGCCGCTCAGCACTTCGCCCACTTTCTGGTTCTCAACATAGAACATACCGAACATCACGTTCTTGGTCGATGTGAAATTGGTCTTGGAGTAGTAGATGAATATCGCGCTCGGCTTGCCGTCATCCGCATCTTCAGGTACAGCGACACTGAATTTGATATTGTTCGACTGGGCGCTGACTGAAAGTCCTGTAGGCTTTTCAGGAGCCACACCGCCGCTGCCGGCAACTGCCTTATAAGCATTGACAAGACCTTTTCCGAGATAATAACCCGCGTTCTGGGCACTGATATCGGTCACTGTTTCCTCCAGCCTCTTTCTGAGGGCATCCGGCGTATATCCCTGTCCTCCGTAACGTGCAAGTATCAGCGCGGCAATGCCTGACACGTGAGGACAGGCCATGGATGTCCCCTGCATTTTGCCGTATTTGTTCCCCGGCAATGTGCTCAGGACCTGATTTCCTTTCTTGGCATCTCCGCCCGGAGCCGCAACATCGCACCACGAGCCGTAATTCGTGTAATATGCACGTTTATAGTCAGCGCCTACTGCAGATACGCTCACCATCCCGTCGTAATCGGAACTTGATGTATTCTTACTGTCATTACCTGCCGCAAATATGACAATGCCGCCCTTCATCGGGGAGTCCGACCTCTGTTTTCCGTTTTTGTCACATCCCGCATTCTTTATGAAATAGTCCACCGCGCTCTTCAGCGAAGAAGGAGCGGTAGTCACCTCCGTATATCCCCAGCTGTTCTGCGATATGACAGCACCATGGTCGGCACTCCACTTTATGGCTTCCGTTGCCGAGCCCTGCTTTTCTCCGTCGAATATCTGGCAGGACATCAGTTTAGCACCCTTCACTCCCTTTTTGGAATTGCCTCCAGCCACACCGCAGACGCCCTTTCCATTGTTGTTCACAGCGGAAATCGTACCGGCCACATGCGTACCATGGTCCTCAGCGTGGATATTGTAGCTGGAAGCCGCGAAATTGTAGCCGTATGCATTGTCCCCGGACTTCTCAGGATTCTTCCACATATTGGCCTTGAGGTCTTCATGATTATAGTCAATGCCGCCGTCAACCACGCCGACAACGATGTCTCCGGTAAACTGCGCATAGTTCGAGTAGTTCCTCCATACAGGGAAAACATTTATGTCACAGCCACTTACAGAGGATGATGCCGTTCCGTTATTGTAATAATGCCACTGGGCAGAAAGCTGCGGGTCATCGAAAGGATAAGACCCTGAGGCAGCCTTTGTGGAAGCATCCGCATAAGAAACCACTGTCGGATTTCCGACAATGGAGAGTTTAGGACAATATTCCACTTCATTGACTCCGGATATGATGAGTCCGTCAGCGGCCTTCGTCATTGACTTTTCCGGATTGTACTCCAGGACATACCAACGGTGCAGTCCCGCCTCTCGCGTACGCTCCTCATACTCACCGGCATACGGAAAGAGCCTTCTCATTTTCACCACGCCCTGTTCCCTCAACGACGGAAATGAAGACAGGTCCACATATCCGTTCTCCCCGGTCGCCTTTTCCAGACTGAGCGCCAGAGTTTCATCCACATTGATGTTCATTTTCGGAAGCAGTTCTTCTTCCGGGATATCCTTTCCGAAGACATTTTCCTTATCTGCCAATGTCCCGTTTTTCTCAAAAGGGTCATTTCCGGAAACGGCACAGGAACTTATCGCCCCGATGCATACAGCCGTTGCGGCCAATCCTATCATTTTTTTCATAAGGTACTGAATCATACTTGGTTACTCAGAAAGATAGTCCACAACTGACAGGACGCTCTGAGGATTTTTCCACTTGATTTTATGTGTTTTGAGGAAGGTTTTCCAGCCGTCAGCCTTGTCAGCAGGAAGTGCTTCCCTGACATCCTTCTCGGCCGCCTTCACTTTCAGTTTCTGCGTGAAGATATAATATGTGCTGACCGTCCGGAGCGGGACTCCGTGGTCTTTCTCATTGAGAATGTTCATATAATTCTGGTTCACCTGGGCATCGGTCTGCACGGATGTAAGTTTCATCGTGGCGGATGAGGTGGATGACGTGCCGTAAGCGCCGGTCGCCTCCCGCGAGGCCTCGAAATCTCCAAGTATTTCGACCACGACCATGCCGTTGTCATTCTTGGCCACGACTTTCATCATGCTCCCATAGACTGGGACAAACACGTCATTCCCGATTTTCACGGCATTGACATCCTTCAGGAAGGCTTCCTTGATAATGCCGCCATCGATATAATGGAGTTTGTCCGCCCTCAGATGGATGTTCAGCTTGCGTGCTTCTTCCTTGCCGCCGTCCAGCACGACAGTGCCGTCAGTAAACTGCGGATACAGATACGGATATGTAGTCGTAGGCTCCTGTGCGGACAGCGCAGCCACCACCCAGAGCAGGCAAGACAATGTCAATATCAACTTTTTCATACTCAATTGCTTTTAGTATTCTTTAAAACTTCTAAATATACGCATTTTTGCTCGAGTTTTGCAAGAATTCCAGCATGATATTCATTTGTTTTTCGATGGGGAATCCGTTGGCGCACATAGAAATAGGGAGACATCTCCTAAGAAACGTCTCCCCATAAATCAAGTGTTCAGTTATCGTTAATTCCTGGTTGCCCTGAAATTCGCAACTGCAACATCTAAACCATTTTCATCCATAGCGAATCCTGTAACATCCTTTCCTTCATAAGTCAGGACAATGACATACGCATCAGATGTCAGCACTCCCGGTGAAGGTATGCTGAAGAGCTGATTGCCCTCACCATTGAAGGAAACAAGGTTCTTGTCATTAAACGTGTCACCCTCGTAGATTTTCACAGTACCGTTGTCAGGATCGAAATCCACATAGAGTTTTCCTTCAAAGCCGAGGAAATTTGTTATCAGCAGATCGCCTTTCTCAACGTCGTCCGTCTCTGCAATCACGAGTTTGTAAGAAACAGGCACTCCATACTTGATAGCCACGCCGGTAACGGTATATGTTCCGAGCACGTCGGCAAGTTTATAACCATAAGAGCAGAAATACAGTTTCTCTGCAGTGAATTCAGAGTTGGTGTTTCCGAAGATATCGACTATAGAGCCGGCTGCAATCTTGTATGACACATAAGAGCCAAAACCAGGATCCTCGTCAATCTTCACGCTCAACTTATTGGCAGCCGCGATCTTGAGCTGCTGACCGGTATAAGCTACTACCCTGCCGTTCGCGTCTTCTGTCTCAATAGAGAGTTTGGCAGCCTTGAGTACACCTGCGAGAGGATACTTGTTATATGAGTATGTAACCATATCAAGTTCTTCCCAGTTGCTGAAGAACTTAACCTCTGGCTCTTCTTCCTCTCCACCTTCTATTCCGCTTCCCTCCTGAGGCTCATCCTCAGTCAGACCAAGCGCAAAAGGCTGAGTCTTATAAGATGCCACAAGGCCTTCAGATTCAAGTTTGGAGCTGACTGTCACATCAGTAAACGCTTCTGCTCTGCCACCTACGAGATTGGCCACGAGGCCCTCTGTGTAAGAGATGGCTACAATTGCTCCCGGAATGGCTTCAGCAGCGTCAAGGCTGACGTAAAGGTTTTTGCCGGAAATGACGAGGCTGTCGGCAGGAACCACTGCTTTCTTGTATTCCACGAGATTGCCGTCTGCTCCGGCTTTGGAATTTCTGGCATAGTAATGAGCCGTAACTGTGCCTTTTCCGGTAAACGCGATAGGATCATCGAACACCAGCACGTAATCAAGATTGGTCGCTGTGGACTGGAAATCATACTCTGTCAGAACAGGTACTGTACCATCAGTGGTGACAGCTGTCGATGTAGCCAATTTACTTACTACGCCCTGAGAGTTGGAAGCCACTGCATATAGGGTATATGCAGTATTTGACTTCAATCCTCCTACCTGAAAACTTACAGATTTGGTCTCGGATGCCTTGAGGACAGCCGCTACAGGATCCTTCTTTTCATTTGCAACAGCATCGCTTTCATAGCCTCCTTTAAGGACGGTCTCCGCATTAAGTGCTTTTGCCGGCCCTGCAATGAGAACATAAGAGTAATAGACATTACCCTCTTTCGGGGTGACTGACACGCTTACAGTATTGTCATCCACTACTGTCGCAGCCACTACAGGCGCGTCGGTTGCGGCGAAATCTATCTTTTCATCCTCCGCAAAGTCCGTGCAGGCAGCAACAGTTGCTGCAAGCGCCAACAATGAATATAATATCTTTTTCATATCTTAGTCGGTTTTATTTTTTAACGGCCTTAATACCAGGATTGACGATATTCAAGTTTCCTGCTCCTTCAATCACTACCCAGACACCCCACTCGGTACCGAAATCAAGAGAGACCTTGTCTCCGTCACGAACAATCGCAACATCTACCGAACCGGTTTCATATCCGTTTTCTCCATCGAAGCCAAGAAGAGTAATAGGGTTACCATTCGAATACTTGTATTCAGACTCCTGACCGAAAGGAATGTTCAATGAGGTAAGATCTTCATTGACAATTCCGTAATAGCGCGTATCCGCTCCGGCAAAACTGTCATTCTGGAACAAGTTGTCTATCCACACCTTATGGTCGTCATCAGCATCCTTGAAGAATGTCATCGTCCAGGTACAAGGTCCATCCCAGTAGTTGACGCCCGTAGCGGTATATTCTCCGAGCATGAAGCCGAGAGGGTGATCACTGTCAGACACTGTCACTGTACAAGTGTTTTCAGAACCTGCCTTGATCGACTCTGTTCCGTTGATAACTATAGTGAACTGCAAGTCCCCGGTATATTCCCCATCAGGAATAGACTTCACTTCAATATATCGGGTGCGGTTTTCCGCATTGAAAGAAAGAGTACCTGACTTGGTGAAAAGTTCGAAGTTCACGCCCTGCTTTGCAGCTTTCTTTTCAGGTTCCTTGACCTCAAATTTGATGGTTTCCTCCAGTCCGGCAACAGAAGCCAATGTCACAGGAATCCTAAGCACATCTTCAGAACCCTCTGAAAGTGTCAAGGAAGTCTTGTCAAATGCCACGAAGGCATCTTTGTCATTGAATTTGGATGGCTCGTTCTTATCGCAGGAAGCAAGAATGGACGCTGCCGCGAGAACTGCTCCAATATATGTATATAAACTTTTCATAACAATACGCTAAAGAGGATTTTGTACAAGGTTCTTATTCAAATCAAGCTCTCTCTTAGGAAGAGGAAGTGCCCATTTCTTGTCAGGGAACGGAACTTCGAGATTGGCTGAGCAAAGAGGATAATCACTTGCTGAACGGGATACGCCCTGGCCCCAACGAGCGAGGTCGTAGATGTAATGGCCTTCCCAAGCGAGTTCTCTACGGCGCTCTTTGGCGATATCTGTCTGACCGACTGAACCATAAGCAGATGCACCTCTGAGGGTAGCCACAGCATTGATGTCATTTACGGCGGTGGTTCCAGGAATAGTCGCTCCACGCATAATGGCCTCAGCTCTGTTCAGATACATCTCAGAAAGACGGAGCACGATTACGTTGTTGCAGTCAGGTGTGTTGTCACCCTTTCCAGGATATTTGCCTGTCCATTTGATTCCGGACTTATTATCTGCATCTGTGCGGTAAAGTGCCAGACGGACATCACCTTCCTCATAGGTTTTGATAAGAGGGTCAGCTGCCTGCGCATCACCGGATCCTTCAGGGCTTGTAAGGTAAGAAAGGTCTTCCCAGCTGCCCCAACCGGCGTTCGTACGCTTTCCGTAAACTTCGAAGATGACCTCACCAGAGCCTTTTTCTGCGCCCCATACGGTCTTGTACTGCTCTGCATTCCAAAGGGAGAACTTGCCGCTTACGATAACCTTGGTAGCATAGTCTGCAGCTTTCTGCCACTCGCCCATGTAGAGGTAAACCCTGGAGAGCAATGCCTGGATTGCATACACACTGACTACAGCAGCTGGATCGGCAACAGTCGCACGTGTATATTCAGGGTCGATTAGGCTCTCTGCCTCAAGCAGGTCGCGGACGATCTTCTCATAGTTTGAGATCACAGTTTCACGTGCAGGAAGTCCTGCAGGATCAGTATGTTCCACGTAAGGAACTCCGAGGCTTTCCTTATCGCTTTTCACGCAATAAGTATATGGCTGGCCATAAGTAAGGACATTGCAGAAATACGAGAACGCCCTTATGAAGAGACACTCGGCTTTCAGATTGTTCAAATCCTGAGCTGTGACAGTGCTTGACTCTTTGCCTTCGAGATTGTCAATCACATTGTTAGCCCTAGATACGACCTGGTAGCATACGGCCCACATCGGAGAAGTACTGGTCTCTGTATAATTCCAAATATAAGGTGCAATACACCTTCCGGAGTTCTTGAAATCAGACTTTTTGCCGTTACCGGAACGCATCTCGGCATCCACGATCCACGTTTGTCCGTACCAGCTTGTCGAAGCGAGAGCGGAATAAGCTCCGAACGTCGCATCATTGAGTCCATCGTATGTGGACAATGTTATCTCCGTACTCTGCGAAAGCTTAGGATCTCTTGTGAGAAAATCCTGGCAACTTACGGCACCGAGAAGCGACGCTATACCGCAAATATATAAAATTGTTCTTTTCATAATCTTCGTTCTTTTATCAGAATGAAACTTCTATACCGCCTACGAAAGACTTGACCATAGAGTGGGATGCTCCCATAGAATATCCGAGAGGACCAAGTTCCGGGTCAAGACCTCTTACGTGATGGAACGTGTAAGGATTCAGCGCGCTGACATAGAGTCTCACGCCAGACATCTTGATAGGCTTCAGGATACGCTCAGGCAGGCTGTACGAGAGGGATACGTCCTTGATTCTCAAATAACTTCCATTCTGAAGCATCCTCGTAGAATATACGTATGGCTTCTTAGGAGCGCCTGCTACCGGTTTTGGCTGCACGCCTGTATCTCCCGGCTTTTTCCAGTAGTTGAGTGAAAGTGTGGATACATTGGTATTCATATCGGCACCGTCCGTGTCTTGGTTCAACCTGATTAGCACTTTGCTGCCGGCCACGAACTCGAAATATCCAGAAAGGGTGATGCCTTTCCAAGAAATGCTCGTGTTGAAACCACCTGTTGCTTTAGGTTCAGGTGTACCTGCATAGATATAACGGGCCTTCGCTGAATCGGATGTAAGATTACCATCCTTGTCATACCAGATAGGGTCACCATTTGAAGGATTCACACCGTACCAGTCTCTCAGGTAATAGGTGAAGAGCCTGCGTCCAGGAGCTATACGGATAGGTGTGCTGTCATTGCCGTGTGCTCTTGAATCAGCTACGGCCAAATACTCTGAACCTGCAAGGTCAAGCACGAGAGAGCGGTTGAGCGCGATATTGAAGCCGGCTGTCCAGTACCAGTCATTGTTGCGGAGAATCACGCCCTCCAACTGGAACTCGATACCCTTGTTTCTGATAGCTCCTACGTTCATGAAGTTACTGCCGAAACCTGTGGTGTAAGGAACCTGCTTGGAGAGAAGCATATCCTTGGTCTTTCTGAAATAGTAATCCAAGCTACCGGTGAGTCTGTCATCGAAGAAACCGAAATCTACACCGATATTGTATGTGGCGTTCTTTTCCCAAGAAAGGTTAGGGTTTTCAGGGCTGGAAGGAACCATACCGGTAATACCGTTGTACTGAGTAGTACCATAAAGTCCATAGGCCTTGTATGGAGCGATATTGTTGTTACCGTTCACGCCATAGGATGCGCGGATCTTCAATGCGCTGAGCCACTGTCTGCTCCACTTCATCCAGTTCTCTTTGCTTACGTTCCAAGAACCGCCGACTGACCAGAACACACCCCATTTGTTGTTGGAGCCGAACAGTGAACTACCGTCTGCACGGACTGAAGCCTGCAGGTAATATCTGTTCAGATAGTTGTAATCAAGTACTCCAAAGAAAGAGAGAAGTGATTCATCCACGAGATTGTAATCTCCCTGGTCGTCTGCAGCAGGAGATGTGGTAGGATATGGAATCAAAGGATTCACCTTAGGTGAGCTCAAGCCCAACAGGTCCATTTTGTCACGCATAGCTTCCTGTCCTGCAAGCAATCTTACAGAATGGTCACCGTACTTGTCCTCAAATGTGATGGTGTTGGATGTAGTATATCGGATGTCCTTGCTCCAGTAAGAAAATAGGGTAGCCGTACCCTTATTAGTCTCCGGGGCCCAATACTGGCGGGAATCCACATATACGAACTCAAGTCCGTTGTTTGTCTTGAAGGTGAGCTGTCTGATCGGTTTCCACTCGAGATACATGCTGCCCTGAAGACGGTAGTCCTTGTCATTGTATGTATCATACTCGGCTATCGCACGCGGGTTGGTGTCTGAGTTCTCAGGAATATTCACATTGAAACTTCCGTCTTCGTTGCGGAACGGAGTCCACGGCAAGATGGACCACATCGCCACTGTAGGGTTCGAGTAATAGAGGTCACCCATCTGGCCGGAATTGGAGTTTGCATAGCTCAAGTTGAATTTCGCTCCGGTCTTGAGTGATCTGGTAAGCCTCATGTCGGCATTGACTCTGGCTGTAAGTCTCTCATAATCCACGCCATAGAACACACCCTCATTCTTGTGGTATGAAACTGAGGAATAATAGGAAGCCTTGTCGGTTCCGCCGGTAGCATTGATCTCATACTCCTGGAGAGTTCCGACTCTGGTCAGTTCCTTGTACCAGTTGGTAGTGCCGTTGGCAAGGAGTGACTGAGGATAATAGTACTGAGAAGTAGGATCATCAGGATTGTAACCTGCATTGATGGCGCAGTCACGACGATAGGCAATAAGTTCAGAACCGGTAAGAGGTCTTACATTATTGTCATTGATAAGCTGCTGAGCACCGTATTTGGCCCTTGCGGTAAATCTTGCCTTTCCTGCCTTTCCGCTCTTGGTGGTAACGAGAATGACTCCGTTCGCAGCACGGGATCCGTAAACTGAGGCCGCAGCAGCGTCCTTGAGGACTGTGATGGACTCGATGTCGTTAGGGTTAAGGAAGGTGGATGATGAACCGCCGCCCACACCGGTATTTGAGAGCTGACGGAAGTCCAATGACATCACAGGAATACCGTCAACCACCCACAGAGGCTCGTTACCTGCATTGATGGAAGAGGTACCGCGCACACGGATTGAAGAGGTGGAACCAGGCTGTCCTGAACCGGATGTGATGGTCACACCGGCCATTTTTCCTGAAAGCATTTTATCAACGGATGTGGCAGGCACTTCTGCGAGCTCCGAATTCTTGACTGATGAAACAGAACCGGTATTAGCCTCTCTGCGGACTGTTCCGTAAGCCACAACGACTACATCGTCGAGGACGTTCTTGTCCGGATCGAGTCTAATGTCCAATGCTGTTCTGCCGTCCACGAGTATCTCTGCTGTCGCATAACCTAAACATGATACTGTGAGGGATGAGCTCCCCGGCACTGAAATGGAATATGCTCCGTTGGCGTCAGTCATCGTATAGACTTTCGTACTGCCCTTAAGCTGGACAGATGCATAAGGGACTCCTTCGCCGGAGCTCGCATCTGTGACGAATCCTGAAACGGTCAGATTCTGCGCATTCAATGCAGAAGAAATCCCCAGAAACAGGACTGCCGTGAAAAGAAGACAAATCTTTTTCATAAGCATTTACATTAGTTTAACATATATTGATATTCTTTGGTTCAAGTATCTCTAAGCGTCCTTGACCTGCCCTTTCCGAAAAGGGCGTTTACGCAAATATCAAGATTAAATTCAAAAAAAACAATATATAAGCAGATTAGATTCGCATAATTGATAGTGATTTATACCGTTTTAACTAAAATATCATAAACAAAACAAACTATTTTAGGTTAAGTTTTGAAGAAACGTAACGTTTTAATGTTTGTTTTCATAAGTGAATGAAAAATAAAAATCGACTGCCTGAGCAGCCGATTTTTCACCTAAAACGTTATTTTATCCCTTTTCTGATAGGAAAAGACTGATTTCTTACATCACTTCGCTCCTTTTCCTCCGGAAAACCCTATTTTTTCTCCGGTTCAGCAGTAAAAAACTTATACTGGAACAGTACCAAATAGAAAGCACCTACGGTGACGCAACTGTCCGCGAAGTTGAATACCGGCTCGAAGAAGCGGAACGGATGTCCTCCTATGAAAGGCATCCATGTCGGCCAGGTCGTGTCGATGAGCGGGAAATAGAACATGTCCACCACTTTGCCGAACATCACAGGTGCATAATTTCCTCCGAACTGCGCCACCTCGTATGGTGTCGAAGCAGAGAAAATCTGTCCGTAAAGCAGACAGTCCACGATGTTGCCCAAGGCTCCCGCTGTAATCAATGTCAGGCCGACAAGGACTCCGGTAGGCACAGGGGCATACTTGAGGACCTTCCCTGCGGCATCGATTTCAGCCGGCCGTCCACGCCGCACGAGGCGGGTTATCCACCAGCAAAGGAATCCGAAGAGAGCCACGCGGAACGCGGTCAGCACGAATTTGCCTACCATCCCGCCGAACTTCATCCCGAATGCCATTCCCTCATTTTCTATGAAGAGAATCTGGAACCAGTTGCCGAAAACGCTGAAATGCTCGCCCAAAGTCATATTGGACTTGACCAGCAGTTTTATCACCTGGTCCACTACCACGAGAAGAATTCCTAGAATCAGCAGCCACCTGCCTTTGGAAATCCTGAATCTATTTTCCGCCATTATTGAGTTTTTCCTTCGCTTCTACTGTAAGGGTTGCGTGAGGTACCAGACGGAGACGCTCCTTAGGGATGAGCTTTCCTGTCACGCGGCAGATACCGTAAGACTTGTTCTCGATACGCACGAGCGCAGCCTCAAGGTTCTGTATGAACTTGTACTGCCTCTGAGCCAACTGGCTTGCCTCTTCACGTGAAAGCTGCATTGCGCCGTCGTCTTCTACAGTCTTGAATGAAGGGGTGGTGTCCTCGATATCATTTGTACCGTTGTGCATCACGACATACCTGAGAGTATTGTACTCTTTCTTGGCCTTGTCGAGCATCTCCAATATGATCTTCTTGAACTCCTCAAGTTCTTCATCACTGTAACGGGTCTTTTCTACAGGCTCGAGGTTTGCTTTATTTTCTTCCATAAGCGTAAGTGTTATCTGCGTGTTACCGCAATCATTATTGTATTCTCGTTCCACTCCACTTCTGTTGCCTTACCAGTCGCCTCGCCCTTTCCGGCCAATGTGACTGACAATGACAATGTCTGTGCGGAAACGTATTCTTTATATGTTTTTAAAGAGGATTCTATCTCTGCAGCGTCGTCGCCGTCCGCGTAAATGACTACATCTACCTTGTCGGTAACGTCGAAACCGCTGTCCTTGCGGATGTTCTGGATTCTGTTCACGAGTTCGCGTGCCACGCCTTCGTTCTTCAGTTCAGGGCTCACTTCGATGTCGAGGGCCAATGTAAGAGGGCCTTCTGATGCCACGAGCCATCCCGGCATGTCCTCTGACGAGATCATGTAGTCTCCAGGATTCAGCTCCACGTCACCGCCTTCAAGTTTCAATGTATATGCAACAGACTGAGCCTCAGCGTTCTGTATGGCATTGATCTCCTGCTGCGGTATGTCGGCGAAAGCAGCGGCAATCTCTTTCATTCTCTTGCCGTAAACTTTTCCGAGCGTCTTGAAGTTAGGTTTGATCTTCTTGGTGATGATGCCTGTCGTGTCGGAAATGAATTCCGCATCCTTGACATTGACCTCACCCAAAAGCAGAGCCTTGACCTTCTCGAGCTGCTCGCGGACCTTGTCTGAGATGACAGGAATCACGAGTTTGCTGAGAGGCTGACGTACCTTGATATTGACCTTCCTGCGGAGCGCAAGCACCATTGACGAAGCTCTCTGAGCGAGTTCCATCCTCTCTTCGAGGTCCTTGTCAATGACGGTTTCGTCGCATTCCGGCATCAGCACGTAGTGCACGGACTCTTCTCCGTCCGGAACCAGGTCGAGGTAGAGCTGGTCCATGTAGAACGGCGCTATCGGAGCTCCGAGCACAGCTATGGTCTTGAGCACTTCGTAAAGTGTCTGGTATGCAGCGAGTTTGTCCTCATTGTCAGCACTTCCCCAGAAGCGTTTTCTGTTCAGACGCACGTACCAGTTGCTCAGATGGTCGCATACGAAGTCCTGTATCATTCTTCCTGCGGAAGTCACGTCGTAGTCCTCGTATGCCGCCTTCACGTCTTTTATCAATGTGTTGAGGAGGGAGATTATCCACCTGTCGATTTCCGGTCTGCGGCTGTACGGAACTGCCGGAGCCTTAGGATCGAAGTTGTCCACATTGGCATAAAGCGCGAAGAATGAATATGTATTGTAGAGCGTGCCGAAGAATTTTCTTCTGACTTCATCCACGCCGTCTTCATCGTAACGGAGGTTGTCCCATGGCTGGGCATTGGTAAGCATATACCATCTGAGTGCGTCCGGGCCGAATTTGTCGAGCTGCTCGAACGGGTTCACGGCATTGCCGAGGCGCTTGCTCATCTTGTCGCCGTTCTTGTCGAGGACGAGACCGTTGGAGATGACGCGCTTGAATGCAGGTGTGCCGCTTACCATGGTATGAATTGCATGCAGGGTGTAGAACCAGCCACGTGTCTGGTCAACGCCTTCCGCAATGAAGTCTGCGGTGCAGCCGAACTTCTTGTCGCCCAGGGCACGGAGACCTTCCTGTGCATATGGCATTGAACCGGAATCGAACCAGACGTCGATAAGATCGCTTTCGCGCACCATCTTCTTGCCTGAGTCAGATACGAGGAAGACATTGTCCACATAAGGTCTGTGGAGGTCGATCTTGTCGTAGTTCTCCTTGCTCATGTCTTCCGGATCGAAGCCTCTGTCCTTCAATGGGTTGGATGGCATTATGCCGGCAGCGACAGCCTTCTCGATTTCTGCGTAGAACTCTTTCAGGCTTCCGATGCACTTCTCTTCCTTGCCATCCTCTGTACGCCAGATAGGAAGCGGAGTTCCCCAGAAACGGCTTCTGGAGAGGTTCCAGTCCTGGATGTTCTCCAGCCACTGTCCGAAACGTCCTGTGCCGGTAGATTCCGGTTTCCAGACGATGGTCTTGTTCAATGCCACCATCTGCTCCTTCACGGCCGTGGTCTTGATGAACCACGCATCCAGCGGATAGTAGAGCACCGGCTTGTCGGTTCTCCAGCTGTGAGGGTAGCTGTGGACGTGTTTCTGTATCTTGAACGCTCTTCCGTCCATCTTCATCATCATGCACAGGTCGATGTCCAGTGTAGGCGCATCTTTCGGAAGGGAGTCGTCAAATGCGTTTTTCACGTAACGGCCGGCGTATTCTTTATATTCCGGCGAAACGTGTGTCTTCACATATTCAGGGTCAAGGTCTTCCAGCGGATAGAATCTTCCGTCGTGATCGACCTGAGGCTGAGGGTTGCAGTTTCTGTCCAGCACCATCATCGGGGCAATGCCTGCTGCGGCTGCGACTTTCTTGTCGTCGGCACCGAATGTCGGGGCAATGTGGACAATACCTGTCGTGCCTTCGTCCGTGGAGACGTAGTCGCCGGTGATTACCCTGAACGCGTCGCCTTCAAGCGGCTTGAACCAAGGAATCAGCTGGTGATATCTTACGCCTGCGAGCTCTGAGCCCTTGAATGTTCCTTCGAGGACCTTGAACGGAATCAGTTTGTCTCCCTGCTTGTAGTCATCGAGGGAGAGTTCCGCCGCCTTAGGATTGAACCAGTCTGAGACCAATGCCTTGGCTACGATGTAGATAGCCTCCGCACCGGTGTACGGGTTGAAGGACTTCACTCTGACATAGTCAATGTCAGGGCCGACGCAAAGTGCTGTGTTTGAAGGCAATGTCCACGGTGTAGTGGTCCATGCCAGGAAATATACAGGAAGTGTCTCCAGTCCGAAGAGCGGCTGTGACTTGGCGTCCTTGATGACTTCGAACTGCACTGTGGCTGTGGTATCAGTCACATCTTTATAACATCCCGGCTGGTTCAGTTCGTGTGAACTGAGTCCTGTTCCGTCGGACGGAGAATACGGCTGTATGGAGAATCCCTTGTACAGGAGTCCCTTGTCATATATCTTGCGGAGAAGATACCACAATGTCTCGATGTAGCGGTTGTCATAGGTGATGTACGGGTCGTTCATATCCACCCAGTAACCGATGCGCTCGGTCATGTTCACCCACTCACGAGTGTATTTCATCACCTCGTGACGGCAAGTATCATTGTATTCCTCTACCGATATCTTCTTCCCGATGTCATCCTTGTGGATTCCGAGTTTTTTCTCCACACCGATCTCCACAGGCAGTCCATGGGTATCCCATCCTGCACGGCGGTTTACCTTGAAGCCGCTCTGGGTCTTGTACCTGCAGATGGCATCCTTGATGGAACGCGCCATAACATGGTGAATACCAGGCATTCCGTTTGCAGAAGGAGGTCCCTCGAAGAAAATGAACTCCGGAGCGCCTTCTCTAAGTTCGAGTGATTTCTCAAACGCATTATGTTTCTTCCACCTGTCCAGCACTTCACTGCCGACAGTTACCAGATTCAAGCCCTTGTATTCTTTGAATGTCATAGTTTTTTATATAATTTTGCAGTCTGCAAAGATAGGAATTTTTAATTAAGAAGAAAAAATATATAATATAATAGGTATGAACACATTGGATATCATATTGATTATCTGTCTCTCCGCCGCCCTGATCGAAGGTCTGGTCAGGGGTTTCACGGAGCAGATCATCGCATTGGTGTCCATCATTGCCGGTACCTGGGCAGCATTCAAGTTCTCGCAGCTTGTCTGCTCCATGCTCCAACCGTATCTCCAGATTTCCGAGAAGGTCCTGTACGTGATTGTCTTCGTCCTGATGATTGTCGTGGTCATTCTGCTGCTGCGGCTTCTCGGTAAGGTCATCAAGGCCAGCATCAAGTTCGTGATGCTCGGATGGCTGGACAGGCTGCTCGGCGCGTTGTTCGCATTGATAAAGGTTTCATTGATCATAGGAATAGTAATTATACTTTTCAATACGATTAACTCCTCGTTTCATATTGTCTCTGAGTCGGTTATGGAGAATTCCGTCATATACGCGCCGATGAAGAGGTTCGCGTATGGAGTTTTCCCTTATTTTAAAGAACTTCTTTTCAAGAATTAGAAAATATGTCACGTATATTATTTATAGAAACATCTACTGCATTGTGCTCCACCGCCCTTTCTGAGGACGGCAAGATAGTCTCCGTCAAGGAAAACGCTGAGCGCAAGCACGCATCGCTCACGGCGCCGTTCATCAAGGAGATGCTCGATGAAAGAGGCCTGAGAGTGAAGGACTGCGATGCCGTATGTGTAAGCAAGGGTCCCGGGTCATATACCGGTCTCCGTGTTGGTGTATCTACTGCCAAGGGCCTGTGCTTCGGCGCGGGCATCCCTTTGGTCGCAATAGGCTCGCTGGACACTCTCGTCTGGCAGGCTATCGGGGAAGGTCTTCTTCCTGAAGGGTGCAAGTACATTGTCCCGATGATAGATGCGAGAAGGATGGAGGTCTATACTGCCGTTTTCAATGCTGATGGCAGCCAGGCGAGCGAAACTGAGCCGAAAATCATTGACTCAGAAAGCTTTGCCGATATTCTGAGCGAGGGTCCGGTCCTGTTCATCGGCGACGGTGCGGACAAATGCAGGGAAACCATCCTGTCTCCGAATGCGCACTTCGTCCAGGCTTGTCCGAAGGCTGAGTCAATGCTGGTTCCGGGATCGAGGCTGCTGTCTGAGGGCAAAACCGAGGACGTGGCATATTTCGAGCCGTTCTATCTGAAGCAGTTCGTGCCGACTGTGTCCAAGAAAAAGATTCTGTAGTTGATTTTGATTGTTTTTTCGGGGATAGCTTCCTTTCGGAAAAGGCAGTGCAGCGGGTATGCACGGCTGATGAAAAGGAGCTGGACCGGAAAGACACGCAAAGATCCGCATTTTGTGTGCGGAAGGTGTAGCGAAAAGTGTTCCGCTGCGCTGTAATAGTATATATAATCAGTTGAAAATGAAACGAACCATTTACCAATCTCCCGCAATTTCTGTCGTGGAGGTTTTCGCAGAAGCATCATTCTGCCAGTCGAAAGACGTTCATCAGAATTCTTTCGTTTTTTCACCAAGTGAAGCTTTCGGTCTTTTGGAAGAGGAGGACTAGGGATGAGGAAGATATTGACTTTCGCGGCCATTTTGGCTGCCGCCATTTCCTGCAACAAAGCGGAAATCATCGTCCCGAACAAGCCTCTCGGCGATTCGGTAACTCTCACTGTTACAAGCACTAAGGTCGGCATTGACGGAAACTCCTATGTATTCGAGCCGGGCGACCGGATTTTCGCTAAGGCTTCGAACGGAAGCACTGCCACGCTGAGCAACACGGCCGATGCGCCGGGCACTTTCTCCGGGACTTTCAGCGAACCGGTCAGCGATGACGCGGCCATCGATCTGTCCTACAACTGCGACGGTTTCACGCAGAACGGCAAGCCATGGCTCTCCGCCCACGATGAACAGTTCTCAAGGGATTCCGACGGCAGGATTCTTCTCAATGCTGAATTCAGCGCGCCTGCTGGCGTCCGTGCCATAGCCATCACCACCGGTTTCGACGCGACTGTCGATTTCCACGCCAAGAGCCCTGTCTCCGGTTTCGACGGCAAGACGTTTTCCGGCAATGCAGCTGTTACCGGCCTGAGCGTGTCCGCCGCCAACGGCTTCACGACTTTTGTCAATGTTCCTGACGGTCTCGAGGGTGGTTTCTACTTGAAATTCTCCGACAGCGAGGCCCGGTCAATGTTCAAGAGCTACGCTTCAGGCAGCGTCATCACCCAGAACACCAGGGTCTCTGTCAATGAATTTGTGCCAGTGGATGTGCAGTTTGACGTGAACATCTCAGGTTTCCCGACTTCATACAGTTACTATGTTGCGAACGAGGGTATCGAGGGCATCTCCGCAAAGGATGTAGCTAAAGCCAACAGCATTTCCAACGACTGGATGGGCTCAGGCTCAGCTTCTTACGTCATGACCTCAACGGGGATTCCGTCCAGACTCCTGACATTCGAGTCCTTCACACTGAGTGTTGACGGCAAGGAATATGTCAGCTCTTCACGGAAGGAGGCTGGGACGCCAATCGTGGTGGATGCGACTCCGGGCCACACGTGGGGCCAGAAAGACATCACAGCCACAGTGAGGTACAAGGACGTGGAAGGCAACGAATACACTGCCACCAAAACCATCACGCGCCACATCACCGGCCTGCCATACGTTGCAGCGCCACCGAAGGACAAGGGGAACAATAAGTGGGAGAGCAATTATGCATTGTTGCTTAATAACGTCACATTCGGAGCTGATGCAGTGACACTGTCAGCGACTTCCAGAGCACCGGAAATAACATCCCCGGCTTTCCACATCCCTGAGGAGCTGGATGTGACGGTAAACACCAATCACAGTCTGGCGTACAAGAATATTTTCGGCGTAAAGAAAACAGTCTTTGAGGTAGCAGCGAATAACAAGACCATAATCTCAAACGGCGACGAGTGCACCAAGTTAGACATGTCCGGCAACGGCAGACTCGCCCCCGCAGGCAACACGGTCACCTGCAAAAGCAACTACCCCATGGCCGGCCCGTCCGTCACGATCTTCTCCGTCGCCATCAACTACCGATAGCGAATACCGATAGCGAACGCTCACACGCAGGATGCCTCCGCTCAACATGGGCGCATTTTGGAACAACCTGAATGTCATGCATCTTGGCAAATAACTATAAATCAAGCAATTACACTAAATACTCAAAGCCAGGTTACCCTAAAAAACATAGGACCTGGCTTTCTGCATTTTACGCAACCATCAGAGTTTCAACGACTTACACGATTTCTCTACTTGCAAGTTGTTCCAGTTTTTTTCCCCATGTTAATCTGTTCTTGACATTTCCATGGGCAAAAGTACGGAACAGCTAAAAACGCGTCAATACGTAACTGCGGAGACGCTTACCATCGTACTGAAAAAAGTTTACCGGCATTGACCGGCGGGCGCAACCTGTAAGTTACTGTTTATTAAGCATTTAACCGAAATCAGAGTTGTGGTTTTCAGTAAGCGTCTCCGCGGTTACGTATTGACCGGACTA
>ULYL01014195.1_pt1 | contig 57360 bp, 43 predicted proteins | sample 1962211 | NCBI WGS metagenome assembly ULYL01 (sample SAMEA4835864, study PRJEB28245) | human gut metagenome | biome: gut microbiome; material: fecal sample | place: Denmark | collected 2008
AGATAAAAACTTATCTCATTCTCAATTACTTATAAAAAATACGTACTTTCCATACTTTAAACATTGTGTTTTTTGTAGTGTAACAATTGTTTATGCTATAGTGAAGCTGGTTGATGTGGGCAATGGATTTCCTGAAGTGTTAGAAATGATGGTGTGTGGCTATTTTCGGCTATTTGAACTTGTTCTTTGGCTATTTATAGTCGTTTTATCGGTCATTTCCGGTCATTTTCGGCTATTTGAACTTGTTGTTTGGCTATTTATAGTCTTTTATCGGTCATTTTCGGCTATTTTCGGCTATTTTGGGTCATCATTTGGCCATTTTTGGCTATACTACCAGTTTCCTATTAATATTCCTCCATTAATTTAGGATAAAGACTCTCTTGCAACATCTACTAAGCTGCTTGCTTTCAAGGTGTATATGATTTCGTGTACTCTTGTTCTGGCTTTTTGGGGATAGCGATGTTTTGATTACCACCTAGGTTTGCCAATATTTTGCTTGAAATTAGAAAAATCAGAAAATAATGAGGTAAATGTTTGGAGGTTACTCTCGTTTTTTATACCTTTGCGGTTACTATGATATTGGAATGAAAAGAGAACAACATTTCTCTTTAAAGATGAATAGTTATAGATGATCACCTTATATATATGGTGTAAAGTTCGGATTTTCGGTATATAGTTCTTGGCTTTGAAGGCTTGGTGTAAAACCTTGGTTCTTTGCCTAAGAAACAATTTAAAAACAGAATAGCCATGAGTCAAGAAGGACTTATAACTTCTAATGACAGATTGACTGTTAACATGAAGTTTGACTTTTTAATGAAACTGAGATGAAATATAAAGAGTATTCGGAAGAGGCTTACCAAAGCATACTTTCCTACGTTATCAATTCCGTAAGGATAGACGTGAATGATCCTGGCATCAAGCGTTTATATATTCAAGCAGCAAGGGTGCCTAAATTCTCTATTGAATATAGTTGTGAAGATATTGCCCTTATTATGCCTGAGATAGAAAAGGCAGTGTGGACGTGGAAGAAAGAGTATGCAGAAGATTCCTTCTTTGTTGATGGAGGTGAGAATTGGTGGATGGTAAAGAATAAGGTGGGAACCTTTACCTACACAACCAACCGTCTCTTTATGAATATGTGTGAAATCAAAGGTATATTAGAACTTGTAAAGGACGCTATTGACAAATATAGGGTTATTATTGCAGCAAGCCGTGATTTTGCTGACTACGAACTGCTGAGAGAGTATTGTGATTACTATCTCAAGAACAAGAAGAATATAGTTGTCGTTTCCAGCCAAACCTCAGGTTCTGATGCCCTGGACAAGAGATATGCTCAGGAAAGAGGTTATAGACTTGATGTATATCCGGCAGACGGTGAAACCTTCGGAGAGGCTGATGGATATGACTGTAACTCTGAGATGATTGATAATGCTGATGCTCTCATCGTCTTCTGGTATGGGGTAGGCAGAGAGGTAAGGAAAATGATTGAAACAGCTTGGAAGTTTGACTTGGAGCTGCATGAAATCGAAATTTAACAATATAATTTTCATATGAAAAAGAGATTTGTAAAGAAGATGAAGCATTATAAAGTGTTGCCAAAGAGACTTACCAATAAGTTTATGTCTCATGCTTTTGGCGTAGAAGATTACTTTAGTGTTTCTTATCGTGTTAAGGATTGTGTAAAAGTATATGTTCGTGATGTGTGGGGCCGAATACTTATCTATAGTCTCAACTATTACGATGGTAGGGTAGAACACTCTCATGGTTACAAGATGTGGCATGACGATGAGCTGTATCATATAAGAAAGGGAATGCCTTATACAGGTGAGTAGAAATATTATCAAAACTTAAAGCGATATACGATGCAGCAGAATGAGAATGAAATAAAAAAGAAGAAAGAGTTGTTCGATCTGTCTCTTATCTTCACCGAAGGAGATGAAGATTGCAAGTTTGGTGTAATCGTGAAGGCCAAGAAGGATGGTCAGGAAACGAAGCTGATGGAGTTCGATGGTGATTCTATTGGTATGTGTTATCATGGGTTGAAAGTTGTTCTCGGGGAAGTTTCCAGTCTTCATTTTAAGCATCTTCATGAGACTGGACAACTGTCTGATGAAGACTATACAGCCATTATGGCGCAAGCTGAGTAGAAGGAACAAAGTGAACTAATAGGGTAGAGAAAAAATACAAAAGATATGGATATAATCAAGCAAATCATCAACTGTGAGACGAACACGAAGTTCGTCAAGGTTTACAATAGTGGGGATATCGAGATTCCTGATGTCATATTCTATGTTCTTTACGAAAGTGGGGATATGGATGTAGTTGGGCGTTCTCTTCATGAAGAATATCCTCAGATAGCTGGAGAGGTGGAGGACGAAGATGATAGTGTTCTTCTTGGTGTTCTCAAGGGGGATCATATCGATGCCTTTTTCAATTACTTGGAATACGAGTGTGACGATGCGTTTGTTACTGTCAAATCATTCGTGAAAGAGGCAAAAAGAATACTCCCATATCTGCGTATAGACAAAAGCGTGGATGAATGGATCAAAGAACATTAAAAATATAATAGATTATGTTCAAAATGCCATATTGGCATCTTGAACAAAGTAGGGTAGTAACCATTTAAAGTAAAACGACAATGAAACAAAAAAAGAACAATATTGATTGCACTCCTACTAAACAAGAGGAGGGTGCTATTAATGAATTAATCAGCTGGTGTGAAAAATCCGATGCAGTTGCCTTCTTCAAGATGACCTGCAAGAAAATATATGATGTTACTATTACTGTTCGCAAGAAAGGAGCAATATCTTGCGATGAGTTCTCTCTAGAGCAGTACGAAGCTATCAAGGCTATGGCTGAAGAGAAGCTTGTCCAAGTAGAGGATAAACAGAAGCTCCAGGACATTATCGATGTTTGCGAAAGTAATATTGCGGATGCGAAAGAAAAGGCGAAGGAGCAAGAGACATAGACAAAGAGTGGTCTGACTACATCGCCAAGGAACGTGAAGCCGAGCTGTCGAGTATCATCAAGGATGAGCGACAGAAACCAGAAGAAACAAAGAAGTTCATCGACCAGGCGTTTGAAGATGGCTACGTGACCTCAACAGGTCTGGCCATAACCAACGTGCTGCCACCGATTCCGCTATTCGGTGGGGGCAAGGCTAATCGTGAAAAGAAGAAAGAAACGGTACTTACAAAGCTTACCGGATTCTTCAACAAGTTCTTTAACGTATAGGCCATGTATCTCAACTTAAAAAACTAGGCACAAGAATAATGCAAAAAGTTTATGAAAGACTTTTAGCCACCATGTCAAAACGACAACAATAATAGTTGCGAAGGCATAACCGCTTTCACTACGAGTTTGACAGAACTACATCGAAAATATAAGTTTGAAACTATAAGATTCAATGCTGCAAAAGCTCGTCATCGAAAGTACCTGGCCTCCATAGAGAAAGAGTATATATCAGCTAATTATCCTTTTAAAGAAGGCGATGTTGTGAGAATTTTTGTCGGTGAACCTATTTTAATAGTCATAGACAGAATGTACTTTACCTACAGAGGAAGTGAGGAAGCTACATATAATGTCCCTATCGTTAGTGTCGATGGGCATGCAATAGATGAAGAAGGATATGATTTGTTCTATTTCCCAGACTCTGATCAGAAAGTTAGCTACATAAAGGATGCTGACGAGATCAAAGAGATAGTTGATATAATTCCGAAAGGAAGAAGAAAATGAAAAGTACCAAGTCCTTGGCAATGCGATCAAGACGGAAGGATTCTGTAACACAATCAAAAAAAACGCAAGGTCTAGGGTATTTTGTAGAAATTATCAGTTTACGACAGTATAACTATTGGTAAAGTTGCGAGGGAGGTAGTGGATTATTTCACTACCTCTCGTTTTAGAAAACATGATTTTTTATATGGCAAATATTCCTCAGTCAGATTTCTTATCGACCAAGAACTTGAGCCGGGTGTTTAACAATACCACGGCAACATATAAATTCTACTGGTTCCAGTCCCTTCTTCAGATGCACAACGAAGAAGGGGTATATCGCATGAATGTATGGGACTTGGTTATCAGGATGGTTGCCAATGCCTGGTTTCCGATTCATTACTTCCATCTGTCATTTGGTTCCATGGATTCTCTGCACAAGATTGTGACGGAGTTGCAATGGATCACATCTTTGCCTATGGATGCCAGAAAGGAAGAGGTGGTGGAGTGTCTTATTGCCAGTTTGGATGAGAAGAAGGTCAAGGACCAGCTGGCTACCTTGATCAGGAATGTACCCTATCGTTTTCTCAGTCCTTGGATCAATTACACCAGTGATGCTGATGTGATTGCCCGCAGTCATGCTTACGAGAACGGATGTTTGTACTCCATTCAGAAGACAAAGGATGAGTTTTATATCACCATCAATCCTGTTTGGAGCAAGTATCTGCAGGATTATTACGGTATCCTGACCGACTTCATCAATTGGAATCTCACCCTCTTCTTGCAGCAGAGGAATCCGAACATACCTAATATCCCTAACAAGCTTTCACGTCCGATGGAGAGGACATCACTCAACAGGCAGCGTAGGTTCTGGGATGACGTGATCAAGGTAGGTGGTCATGTTCATTGCATCTATACAGGGCAGGAGATTCACATAGGGGATTATGCCGTGGATCATTTTCTGCCTTGGAGTTTTGTGGCACATGACCAACTCTGGAATCTCATACCTGCTGATAACTCGATTAACAGCAGCAAGAGTGACAAGCTGCCTCCTTTGGACCGCTTTCTACCTAAGCTGGCAGAGGTACATCGGGAAGCAATCAGGATATATCTGGGTGCTGGCAAGAAAGAAAGTGCTCTGGAAGACTTCACTTCTCTAGGCTATACGCCACGAGATCTGCTACAGTTGAATCGTGAACGGTTCCTGGCGGCATATCAGCAGACTTTCAGTCCGTTGTTTCAGATAGCCCAGAATATGGGATATGAGGTATGGAACGTGTAGGCGGTCATTGATATTGGGCTTATGGACTGGATACTGCAACCAGATTGAAGGTTCATGGCTTTACTTCTAAGTAAAAAGCCTCTTGGTAAGAAGATTGTTACAGTATTTGCCTTTATCTGTAAACAACGACTGGAATACGGTTATGGCAGTGGATCTATTTTCATCTGCCAAGTAAATATAGTGCTTATGGATACATATGAATTGAAGGATATTGACGTTGGTTTTGACTTTACCAGTGATACGGCCCATTATTGGGATGGTTTTTGGAAGGAAGATGATCTGGGGTGGTCCAAGAAGGATCCGGACTCAAAAAGTCCAACTCTTAGGCGGTATCATCAGCTTCTTTGGAGTCGCAGGCTTCCTTGTGGGCAAAGCATGCAGCTGACGGATGGAAGGAGCAGGTATTATCTCAGGTGGGATGAGTTTTACATGGGAAGTGATTCCATCCTGGTCAGTTTTCGGCATTCTGATAAAAGGGAAGTATTGGATGCTGTCCGTAATATGGTTCCTGACTATCATTCTTTCGTGGAGAAGTATGTTAGGGACTTCTACACGATAGGTGGCATGATGCTTTTTCCGCAGCACAGGTATAGTTTCAACTGTGCCCGCGGTTGCAACAAGCGTATCTGTGACCGATGGGACTACACCTTGGAATGCATCAGAAGATATTATCAGGGAGGTACCAGTCCTCTGTCAAGAGCCATGGAAAGGGATAAGGAATTCTTTGATCTCTTTGTTGACTTCAAGGGATTTGTGGACTTTTTCTTCTTGCAGGATTGTGTGGATGAGCATTATGAGAAGGTCAACTTGTGGTTGGGTGAGAGTTTCTTTGAGAAGAATCCTTATCCTCATTCTGCCAGTGAATATCTTGCCTGGATAGAAGCAGAATATGATTTCTTGAGGAAGCGGAATCGGAGAATAGAAGAATTCTGTAGGGCATCCTTGGAGGAGAGTGGAATCTAAACCTTGGGTTGGTTTCCACTCTCCGGGCTCTTGCAGCATGATTGTCTCAATAGCATGAACGCCAAGAATTTCACCATAAATCAACCTATGGACGAATGCATCGGTCTCAGATGGTATTGCTTATACTATCCAGGAATACTTCCAGATAACCGGCATAATATAGCGGAATATTATATAAAGTGAAAGACTTACCTTTCAGGGTAGTAACGGTATCCGATGTCATCGGGCCATTCCAGAGACGCAGTGCCACCTTCTCTTTCGATTCATCCATAAAGAGATGCAAGGAACGCAGTTTGGCATTGCTGCCGGTCTTTACTTCTATCGGAATCAGGTGCGATCTGTATCTTATCAGGAAGTCGATTTCTGCCTGAGAGTTCTTGGCTTCACGTACCCAAAACATTCTTTTCTCGCCAAAGATAAACGTTGAACCCAACAATTCCTGACCTACAATATGCTCTGCTATATCACCATTCCAAAGTTCATCGGTGTCTTTGCTGAAAAGCAAATCTTCCTGCATGCCTGCGACATAATTCACCAAGCCCGTATCTATCCATAACAACTTAGGACTCTTCTTCAAGTCGGGCAAAATCGGAAATGATGCTGTAGTTTGAGGATATACCAATTCCAATAAAAGCGTTTTCTCCAATATCCGGAAAGCATTGCCTGCATCTGCCGCCTTAAAAGAAGAACTTGTGAATTTGGAAAACTGGATGCGGTGGGCTGCAAATGTCCAGCCATAGTTCAAAATGAATCGGATGGCATCTTGCTCCTTGGGTTTACTGGCGTATTTTTCCACATCGTCCCGATAGCCTGAAAGTAGCGCATTAAATACCCCATTCAGTCTGACAATATCCTTATACTTGGCATAATTGGCAACGGCTTCGGGTAAGCCACCCACAATCATATACTTCTTGAACCACTCCATGGCCGAAGAATGCAAAGAAGCTGGCAAGGACATGTTTTCTATACTGTCTGCCATCTGTTTCTGACCCATGGCACGAAGAAACTCTACGAAAGTACATGGATGCAAAGCCATATATTCTACACGGCCAACAGGAAAAGAGATATGTCGCCCCATCAGGCTTTCCAGCAAAGATCCCGCTGCTATCACATAGATTTCAGGATGCTTCTCATAGAAGTAGCGCAAGGTTTGCACTGCCTTCGGCTCATTTTGTATCTCGTCGATAAAAATCAAGGTGCGCTTTCCGAAATCCATCGGTTCATTAGCTTTGAGATAAATTCCAGCTAATATATCTTCGAAAGAATAGTCTGCAGCAAACAGCTCAGCATATTCCTTCTCCTCCAGGTTCATATAAATATAGGTATCAAACTCCTTGGCAAACAACTTTACCAATGTTGTCTTACCCACCTGTCGAGCCCCTCGCAAAACCAGCGGCTTACGATCTTCCTTTTTCGCCCATTGGCGAAGATATTTGATGGCGATTCTTTCAAACATAAGTTTATCTTTAATAATATGGTTATGTATTATCCAAATGATCATATTGAAAGATAGCTTTCAGAAATCAAATGCATTAAAAACATGCCGCAAAGATACAACTTATTTTCAAGAATCCAAACAAAATAGCAAAAAATAAGCATTTCCAAACCAAAAAATCAGTTATTCTGATGCATTTCCAAACCAAAAACCAGTTATACTGATGCATTTCCAAACCAAAATTTCTCAGATTACGATGTATTTCCAAAGCAAAATACAAAAAATGATGCATTTTCAAAGTACATTTTGTCTTATACAGTACAAAGCTTACACTCTTGTAATGAAACCTAATCACAATTGTAATATGCCACTGGATTTTGTCCAATGGTTATAAGCTGGCTTGCATCCTTGTTGAGATAGGGAGAGTTCTCTAGTTCCTTTCCTATGCATTCGTATCTGTTGGGATATCTAGGGTCTGTTGACAAATGCCATTTTTCGGGAACGATTACTTCTTTCACGATTCCATCGACATGGCCTACCACGAGTGAAATCTTGGAAAGTCTTTGTTTGGAGATTCGCCAATATTTTCTGGTGGCTTCATATGTTGATGGGCGATAGTATTCACTATGTCTATCCGTACAGTGGAAGGATCTCTTGATGTTTACAAAGAGAATTCTGTCTGATGCAGATATTTTTATGGGTTCTTTCATCTATTTTTGCTTTTTAAAGATGTTTCTATTATGATGCCGTAACACTATATTTTAATGTTTCATTCATTTCCTGGTCACTGATAGTTGCTCAGGATTTTGCCATGTCTGAGAGTCATGGCTTCAAACGGCATGGCAAAAGTACGAATAAATTCTGAGAAACTCACTCCTTTTGGAGGATTTTTTAGGGCATGGAGCTTTTATACATTCTTTTGGCTTCTACTATGGGGTGAGGTCATACATTCTTTGTGGTATTGAACTCTGTTCTGTTTACATCTGCCATGATTTTTGTAGGCATTGACATAGAGAGTTTTGTCTATTTTCCTTTGGGTTTACAGAATATATCATGTTTATGGCTGGTGCTTTGGGTTATGTCTATATCAGCAAGAGATAGGTTGGCGGTATTTGGGTGAAGGTATATTGCCTTTTTAAGCCATCTCTTGCTGATGTCATGCATATCAAGGAGGTCTCTTCATTTTTGGTGAAGGGTGAACTACCCTCGATGGTGGACCTTCTTCCCACCTTCATGGGTAGTTCACGCTTGACCATTCATTTCGGGACGCACATATGATGTTCTCCTTCAAATGCATGACATGTCTTGATGCCCCAAGGTAGAGTATGCCTTGGCATGCTACCTTGCCACCTGACAGAATGCGTTCTAATCCGTCAGGAGGCTGAAGGGAGATAGGAAAGTTTTCCCGCAGTGTCCTTTGGACATAGTGGGAAAACACATTGTCTTATGGGTTTGATAGTGGTTGCATCTATGGTTCCATTTTGTTTTTGGGGGAGAATAATCCTCACTTTTTTATCTTTTCTAGCCGGTAGCCATCACCTTGGTCTTTTTACTTTGAAAGGTATGTGAAGTCCTGGCAGATACCAAACACCACTTTGTTATCGGCTAAGATTCTTTTCCAGCAGACTTCCACAATCAGAGATTGGGTATTCTAGAAAAGATTCTTGACCGATTGTTTGGCTTACTGACCTTGGGACTTCCATTCTTTTAGCACGTAAAAAGGCTAAAGTGATGACGGTTATGCCGGAATGATTATAAAAAAAGCTCGGATTCTTCTGAAAACAAAAGCTTGAAAAGGCAGTGAATCAGGAAATCCAGAATAATTTTTTGAGTGTTGAACTTTTAAATGAGACAAGATGGAAGTATTTCTTTTTTATCGGACAGACAATTGGAACACCCGTGAGAGCAAGGACTTGATTTACATCGGGACTAGCAAGGAGGCAAGTATCAAGAAGTTGATGAAGTTGGACAGCGAACCCATTACGGAGGAGCAAGCCGAGGACATCAGACGGATGAACCAAAGTCAGTGTAACAATGTGGGGTATGAATGGGAAGTGGAGGTTTGGACTCCGAATCATTTGAGCAGATAACTTTTTTAATGGAATTTTTATGGCAAGAGTGATAGATGAGGGCATGAAAGCCCAGTTGAGCAAGAAGCAGGGCTTCTTCTTGAAGTATTTTCCGGCAAGAATCCGCAATGTGGGTGAGGATGCCAAGGAAGCAAGAAAGCTTATCTATGCTTTCAAGGACGCTAGGGATGAAGCCTACAAGCAGGTGGCGCAGATGGTGGATTCCTACTTGAAGAAAGAGTATGCCGAGGAGGTGAAGGACATGGTTTTCCTTTGCGTGCCTGCTAGTCGCCAGGAGGTGAACAGAAGCCGCTACAAGGAGTTCTGCAAGGAGGTGAGCCGATTGAGCGGTATTCAGAATGGTTATTCCCATCTTATCTTGATGGAGGACCGATTGGCGATTCATGAACGCAGAAGAGGAGGAGAGAAGGAGATTTCCAAGGTGAGCATCATGGACTTTGACAGGGCTTTCTTCAAGGGTAAGAAGGTACTCGTCTTTGATGACATCATCACCACCGGCGGCTCTTATGCCCTCTTTGCCGAGGAAGTGGAGAAGCATGGGGCTCAAGTGGTGGGAGGTCTGTTTTTGGCAAGAACACATTATAAATATAATAAGGTATGAAACTGATTTTGAGCAAGACACAGAGCGTTGCCTTTACGGGGCATCGCTCTATTGCTCCGGAAAAGGTTCCGGAGCTTAGACGTCAGGTGAGGGGAAAGATTAGGCTGCTTTACATGCTGGGGTTCAGAAACTTTGTCTCGGGCATGGCTATGGGCTTTGACATGTTGGCAGCCGAGGAGGTCATCAAGCTCAAGGAAGAGCTTTCGGATTTGAAATTGATTGCCGTTATTCCTTATCGGGGACAGAGTGAGAGGTGGGCTTATCAGCAGCGAGAGCGGTATCAGCGCATCCTTTCCAAGGCTGATGAGGAGATTCTTCTGAGTGAGGGATATTACAATGGTTGTCTGTTGAAGCGCAATGATTACATGTTGGATCATGTAAGCGGTATCATTGCCTATTTTGATGGTAAGCCAATGGGAGGTACTTTTTATACCTGCAGAAATGCCAGGGCTAAGGGTATAGATCTTATCAATCTTTATAGGCTGGTTTAGGAGGTTTCTCGCCAAAAGGCGAGGAACTTTTTGCGTTTTGGGGTATGTGAAAGGTTTGAGGTGCGCAAGCTGGCAAGTTGATACTCTAAACTCCTTGTCAAATAAGCCCCCCGAATTTAACATTTGAAATCTTGGGCATTAACATTTGAATGGCGCTATTATTTTATCTAGACATTTAGCATAAACTGTTTATAAACAGATAGATGGATTGCTATGATGTCTGGTTTTTGTTTTTGTCATCCTGCATAATTCGGTTTTCCCGATATGTTAAATACCAACATAGATTTGGAAAACACCCCGTTTTGATGTTTTCTTTCTTAATTTTGCACCCAGAATCAAAATCGCATATTAAAATTGAAAAGGAATAAAATGAAGGTAAAAAAGTTAATAGTATTCGGGATGACCATGATGTTTGTATTGGCTTCTTGCAATCAACATCCATCCTTCTCTTCCTCCCAGGATGCGTTGGATGGATGCAAGAAGCAGCTGCAGCTTTTGCAGAAGAAGCAGGATGCTTCCATCGAGGAGCTTTCCTCTCTCACCTCCACCTGGCTGGAGGTGCAGGATTCTGCCTACAGCGCTTTCGGCCGCGACTCTTCTCTCAACCTCAAGAGCCCGATGGCGGTGGCGTATTTCATGGTGTCGGATTCCATTCGGACAGAGATCAGCCGTCTGGCCTTTTCCAAGCCTCGCCAACTGCGCGAGGTGATGTATTTCAAGCAGCATACGGCCATGCAGAAGGAGAAGATGGAGAAGTCTGATATCTACCGGGATGCCGTGAAGTATTACGAGAAGCTGGATGATTATCCGATCTACTCCTCTCTTCAGGAGACGATGTCCGCCTATAGTAGTTTGCTCTCTTCTGCCAAGCCATTCAGACAGGGGGATGAACTGATCAAGTTCATCGCCTTGGAGGACAAGTGTTTCAGGAGTCTGATGAAGTATCTCTCTCAGGTGAAGCCGGAAGACCTCCAGCAGCTCACCGTTGCCACAACCCGGGTGTTTGACGGGCTCTACTCTTCGGTGGGAACCCAGGCAGATGAGGTGAACGACAGGACGATGCTTTATCTGAGCATGAGATTCAACCGACGCATTGTGCAGAATGCCTTGGCATGCAAGGACGATATCCTATCTAGGAAACGCCTGTCCACAGCGCAGAAAGCCAACTATCGGTGGATGCTCATTCAGCCGTTCATGGCCATCGACGACTACTCTGCTGCCGTGCTCACCAAGGAACAGGGAGAGCAGCTTCTTTCCCTCTCAGATGACCTGCCGGGGCTGCTTGAAAGGTTAGATGCCAAGAAACATGTACAGGATAAGGAAAACAATTTGACAGAGGTGCTGTCGGATTATTTTCTCAAATCATATCTATCATCCATACTTTAATGAATTCAAATGATCAATACGTTAAATGACTTCAAGCTTTTAGAAAGCGAGGAATTGAAGAATTCCATTGCAGAATTTCTCTTCAAGCTATATTGCAAGCTTCCGGAGCAGTTTAAGGAAAGTGCTTTACCTACCACCGAGAATGATGATTTCGTGGAAGTTGTCATACCTACCCGCAGGCAGGTGATGATGGAAGACCTGGTGGATCTGCTGGAGAAGAAGGTAGGGCTTCATATCCTTTATGCCTCGAAGATGAAGTTCGGCAAGCATCTCAGGGCTGTGGCTTATTCCACACCGGTGGAGGGCAGCATGTTCATCGTCCATCTGGGCAGTGAGCAATATGGAATCCTGGATAGCATGACGGTTCACTTTTTCGACAGTGAAGAGATCATGCTGCTCAGCATTCATCGACTGCTCAGGGACAATACCCATGTGGAGGCAGAGGTCCTGGAATGCCAGAAGATGAACCAGATTCTCTCCCACTTCTTCTAACCGCATATAACTTCTAAAAAATGGTGATGATTGTTTTAAAGGTGGTGTTGGCCCTGCTGCTAACCCTGGTGCCTTTTGTATTCCATTATGTGATCAAGCCCAAGGCTTCCAGCTCCCCGAAGTGGAGAAGTTTCTATAGCTTTCTATCTACCAAGATGCCTTGCATCAGAAGGAAGGCTTCCAAGGTGAAGGCATGGATTTCTTATGTCTATGGGAAGATGCATAGAAGCAGGAACGGAAGAAAATTCTTTATCTTGGTGCTTCTTGTCATGATGCTGGTTTTTCAAGTGGTGGATTATCATGCGGCAAGGCAGGCTTATCAGCTACTTGGGGAATCGTCTCTTCTGTCTGGGGCTATGAGCCTCACACCTTATCATATAAGAGTACCCTTTCTAGGTGAAGTCATGGAGCTGGGGTTAGGAAAGCTGGTGGTGCCCCTTCTTTATCCCTTTCTAACCAAGGTCTGGGTTTATTTCATTGCCTTGGGAACGACTATGATGCTGTTCTCCTATAGGCTTGCCGACAGGGTCCTTCTAAGGATTCATGCAAGCAGAATCTTGCAGATTTCCCTTGCTTCCGTAGCCATTCTGATGGTGGTGGTTTCCATGGGACGCAGCTTCCTGCTCTTTGAATTGCTCATGATGCTGCTCATGGCAGGCATTATTTATCCCTTCCCTCAGCAGCCATCTTCATCCAGGGGAACAGCAAGATGGCAGGACTTGGGCTCCGGGCCTCTGGAGAAGCAGGCCGCCTAGGGTTTTCGGGAAGCTTATATCACATATTTATATTCTATCTAGTAGTTTTTCTAAGTTCAAACATTATATCCAAAAGTTATAACCAAATGGTAAAAGAAAATATAACCACTTCTGAGCTTCACGGCAAGAAGGATGGTTTCGTTATCAGAATGTCGTCAGAGCTCATGGCTTATCTTTGCAACGACTATGCTTATCGTAATCCTAACAGATTCTCCCGCCTGAAGGCCTTGCAGGATCTGCTCATCCGCTATCAGGAGGCCAAGCAGTCTTCTTCTCAAATGAACGTCAATATAGCCCAGCTTATCAAGGCCTGGGGATGGAGCCGTCCTTCGGTGCTGGCTTTTGTGGAGCAGCTCGAGAAGCTGGAGGTCCTGGAGGTATGCAACATGGTAACCAGCAAGGTCGTTCATCTGAAGCCTGGTCTCTTTAGCCCGGCTTTCTCTCTCTCTGACAGCATATAGCTTCCATAGTCAGCCTTCTTTCCAGGAAGGATTTTAAGCGTTAATTTTGTTCTCGGCTTCGGCCAGGTGCCTTCCAGTTTGAGGTCAACTGCCCTACAATAGGGTACGTTTTTCCAGGTGGGCGCTTGCGCCGTAAGCCCTTTTTTCAACATCAGGGGGGAGCCTAATACCAAGTTTGTGACCAAACATGTTTCAAACACCCCTGTTTCAGGGGGACTTCGTGCGGCAAGCCGTGTTTTCATTAGGCTCAGGGACTTTCTCCCTAAGAACCCTTTATTCCCCCTTTAAATTAAGATTTATGGCTAAGCAAGTATTGGATGTACATGCAGGTAAAGGCATGACCACTTCCCAGAGCAACGAGCATCTGCGTAATGCCAACACTGGCGAAAGATTGAAGAAGTGGAGTGGCAATTATGATCCCTCTCGGGAAAAGCTCAATTTTGAAGTGGGGCCGGGAGGTGTCATCGTACCGGTTGACAAGAAGTCTTCCATTCCCTCAAGAATCAAGAAGATATTGAAGCAGCGAGGGGTAGTAGACCCCAATAAGGGTTTGCCTGAGGCCAGATACAGGACTGTGGCAAACATCATTTTGGGCGGGTCCAGAGACCAGATGCACCGTCTGGCGTTTGGATCTCAAGAGGTGAATCTGGAACCTGGTTCTGACAATGCGCATATCAGGAGAATGCCCGAGATTGAATCCTGGGCATTGGATATGTATAAATTTATGAGTAAAAAGTATGGTGAAAAGAATATCGCCGCCTTTATTGTACACCTGGATGAGAAGAATCCCCATATTCATTGTACGCTTCTTCCTATCACCGAGCAGAATAAGTTTTCATGGAGAAAGGTGATGGTTGGAGAGGAAAACAGCAAGATGGCGTATAGCAGGAGGATGACCGAACTTCACAATGAAATCTCCCAGATCAATCTCTCTTATGGTTTGGAACGTGGTGACAGGGTGGCTGAAACCGGAGCCAGGCATCGTACCATCGAGCAATATCATCAGGAGTTGAGAAAGAAGCTCCAGCAGGAAAACGAGCAGCTCTCTGAGACCATTGAGGGTAACCAGGGGGTTATCCAAAGGCAGCAGGCTACCTTGAGCGGTTTGGAGAAGGACATCAAGCATGCCACAGCCCGCTTCAAGGCTCTTCAGACCATGATTACCAATTTGGAGTCTAAGAAGAACAGGTTGCTGCAGGAGGTCGAACAGCTCAATCAAGACCGTGAATCGGGCAAGATCAGTGCTGAAGAGGCAAAGGTGCGTCTTGAGAAGATACACAGTGAACTTCGGGAAGTGGATGAGAAAATTGCCGACAAGACTCAAAAGCTCCATACGGCAGAGAGCCAGCTCGACCAGCTGCAGTCAAAGACCCACTCGGCAGAGAAGAAGTTTGAGGAGGTTCAGCAGAAGCTTCAGAAGGAGGTTCCTTCTCTCAGCAAGACTACCGTCAAGGAGATGCAGCAGATGGGCTACATGATGATGGCCACAGATGCCAAGCGTCGGGCAGCAAAGTATAATGACTTCCTTTCCTCACTTCCTTCTGATCACAGAGAAGTGGCGCTCCGGGCAGGAGATATTCTCTTTGATGGTTCCATAGCAGAAACCATCATGGACTGTGCTGCTCAGGTTACTTCCATCGCAGCTGCTCTTTATCTGGGATATCTGGATGCTGCCACCAGGATCTCCCAATCCGGTGGTGGGGGTGGAAGCCCTGGTACTGGATGGGGCAAACGGGATGACGAGGATGACCTGGCTTTCCGTCAGCGTTGTTTCTTCATGGCCCTTCACATGATGCGCCCTGCACAGAAGCAGCAGAGAAAACGATAGAGTTTAGATGCAGGTTCTTGCCTTTTTGATGATGAATCATTAGATAGTTGTTCGGCTTGGGGGATGTATGGTCATCTTTCATGCCGAACAGCTATCTGTTTTTTGCCTCTTGTAAGTAGAAACGGAAGTAGGCTAGACGCAGGAAGTCTTATAGCATCTAATCTCTCTTCTTTGTTATTCATCCATGTTGTCTGTTTTTGGCATATAATAAAGGTAAATGGCTTTATAGTTTAAATTATATTACGATTTCACTGTTTAATACACTTGCGCTTTTGTGGTTGGTTTTAGGTATAGATTCTCTTTTCTCTTAGATGCTAGTTTTATATCAATTCCAATGAATTGAAATCTCATCAAGTTGTTCCTTCATAGAATCCCTATTATTACAAAGTCTCGTTCCCGGTTATATGAACCTTAATGCTGTTTTTAGTTACTGGCTTTAGCAAAATATGAAGATTTCTAAGAAAAATGACTACGCACAAGATGTTTTTTCAACCTGTGAAATGAATTTTCCTAGGTGTTTCTTAATTCTGCACCAGAAAATAAAAATACGGTTATGTTTTGAATAACTGCCGATTATCAGTTTCATGTTTAAAAATATAGAAATGAATACGTCAATTATAAAACGATTGAAGAAAATTGAAATTCGTTTGAATGAGGTCCTTGATGCAGATCTATTCAATGTTTCCGAGGCTGCCTTTGATGAATTTCAATCAGAAGTAAGTTGCTTTGAGCAAGATTTGAATGAATTATTGGAGTTCCACGGAGAGTATCTACAGTTTTCTGAGCTGAAAAAAATCAGTTCTATTCAAAAGAAAATCAGGCAGGTGAAGAAAGGAAATGTTTTCTTTGACCCCGAACTTGAGAGAAGTATCATGTTCCCAAATAGGGAGGATGAGGAAGAAGATGATTTTGCCTTATAAATGTTCACATATGGATCAGCCTATATCATATAAAAAAGATATGGAGCAAATGGACTTGCTCCAAGCCTTTGAGATGATCGTAGATAAAGCCAAGGATTCTTCGCTGGGAGAGAAGTTTTACCAGGAGGCAGATTCCTATCTTGGTTTTGTTTCAGACAAGCTATGTATCTCCAAGCGAGCTAGTGCTATTATGGCTCTTTTTGCCGACCGGTGTTATGATACCCATATCCAGTTTTCTGACCTAATAGATTATCTGGATTGCAGAATTCTCACATTACTTCGATATACCACCGAGATACAGGAACTTATCGATAAGGAATATGTCTGTCAGAATCGGATAGAAGGACTCAACTATAGCATTCCTATGGAGGTAATGGAGGCATTCCAGCATAACCAGCGATATATTCCTTCGGATGTTGAAGATTTCACAGCCAGAGAACTGTTTGATAAGTTTGATGAACTTTTTTCGAAATGCCGCTGCGAAAAACTGAACAAACAGGTTTTGAGAAAGAAACTCAGAGCGCTGGTTGTCAAGAATAGCAACCTGGCATTTGTCAAGGCAATGGCATTGTATGATATAGATGTGGAGGATAAAGACTTTCCGCTTTTCATCTTGCTGTGTACACTCTTCGTTATCGATGGCGATGATGACATCCGTTGTAATGACTTGAATTTCATCTATGAGGAAGGTGAGTCGGTCTGGCGATGGGCTAAGCGAGACCTTAGCCAAGGAAATCATCGTTTCTTGCAGAATAAGTTCATAGAATATACCAACGATGACGGCTTTGCCGACAGGGAATCCTTTAAGATTACAGACTGTGCAAAGAAGCTACTCTTTTCGGAGATGAATCTTTCTGCTATGCGAGGCTCCCGTCCTAAAGGTGGCATGTTGTCCTTTGAGAGTATCAAGCCTAAACAGCTGTTTTACAACGACAAGGAACGTAAACTGGTAGAAGAACTCGCAGCACTCTTGGATGAAAAGAATTTCCAGAGTATCCGAGACCGCTTGAAGGAAACTAATTTCAGAAGTGGCTTTGCCTGCCTATTCTATGGTGCACCAGGTACCGGAAAGACGGAGACGGTTCTTCAGATAGCCAGGAAAACGGGTCGTGACCTTATACAGGTTAACATCTCGGAAATCAAGAGCATGTGGGTAGGGGAGAGCGAAAAGAACATCAAGGGCGTCTTTGAAGATTACAGAAAGATGGTGAAACAATCGGCGAAGACTCCTATTCTGCTCTTCAATGAAGCAGATGCCATCATCGGCAAGCGTATGGTGGGTGCAGAGAAGGCTGTGGATAAACTGGAGAACAATATACAGAACATCATTCTTCAGGAGATAGAGCAGCTTGATGGCATTCTCATTGCCACAACCAATCTTGCCGAGAATATGGACAAGGTTTTCGAGCGTCGTTTCCTCTATAAAGTGAAGTTTGAAAAGCCTGATTTGCATGGTCGTTTACAGATTTGGCAAACGATGATACCATCTTTGAATGATGCTGATGCTTCTTTCCTTGCCGCCAGATATGATTTCAGTGGTGGAGAGATTGAGAACATTGCCCGCCATTATACCATCCAATCCATTTTGCATGGCAAACCGGCGGTTATGCTCAAATCTCTTGTCGGGTATTGCGATAGTGAAAGGCTGGAAGTAAGAACCCCCAAGAGAAAGGTTGGGTTCTGATGCATCAACCATAAAGAAAAGGCGGTAAATACGAAAAATGTATTTGCCGCCTTTTTCTCCTAGTTTCAGATGATTGTATCTGATATTCCTTAATTGATTAAATCTGGTATTTCTTAGTGAGATTTCTCAATTTTTCGGCAATATCCTCCCTTAGCCATTGAGGTTCCAATACTTCCATGGTATCCATGTTGGAGAATATCTCCTGTTCAAAATCGAATTCAGGCTTCAGATGGTATTCAAAGATAGAATATTCATCTGTGCGCTCTGTTTCCTTTTGTGAGGTATGGAGAGGAAGGTTGCGGATATAGTTGCTTTGGAATGCATCCACCTTGAGTACCACCTTTTGCACCTCAGAGTCCTCGTTGTTGATGATGCCGAAGCAATCCTTGAAATATTCAGCAGGATCCAGATCCTCTGGCAATTTGAATGTTTCTTCAGAGATGGTGACATTTTCCATACGGTCGAGCGCATAACATCGGATGTCATCTGTGCCAGGACTGTATGCCACCACATACCAGCGCTTCTTGAAAGCCTTTACGAAATATGGATGAATGTCAAATTCATGATACTCCTCTTTATTGAAACTATAATAGGATATGAAGATGACATGGTTGTCACGCATCGCCTTGATGATGTCTTCCAGATAGTTTCTGCCAGAGGGCATATCTTCCAGGAGAACTCGTTCCTTGAGCTTGCGACTGTTGCCAACCATAGTATTGAGGGAGAAGGCATTGAGCATCCAGCTTCTGGCACTTCCTTCCTCGAAGCAGTCACCATACTCAATGTAATAGCGGTATCCGTTGCCACAGCTGATGCTGATTTCAAACAGTTCCTCGATGGAATGGAGGTTATTGATAAAGGTACGGCGAGAGAGTTCCGTTCCTTCGCTGAGATCTGAATCCTTCCATCTGCTTTGGATTTCCTTTAAGGTGATGCCTCCCCTTTTTCTGGCCCGATGAATGGTTTCCACCAGCCAGACATATTTATTCAATTGATTGATAGCCATATTATTTTATTTATTTCGTTTCTTATTATTTCGGTACAAAGATAACGGAAAGATAGGAAAAGATGTTGCACAAGTTGAATTATTTTTTTAGTGTGAAGTGATTTTACACCCCCTTTTTCTATCTTTGCATCAAAAACAAAGAAAGAAATGATGAATTGTAACAGAAACAGACAAATGGTCAAGCGCCGTATCTATTCCTTTCAAATGGATGGCGAGAGTAGGGCAGAGGCTATCTGCCGTGCCTTTCAACAGTATACACTTGTAGATTGGTCACTATATAAAAAGGTGTCTTTTCAGATAATATCTTCTGTAAAGCACCCCTTATTGATGGGAGAACTTTCTAAGCTCATGTCTATAGGGCAGTCATTTATGGATTCTGCCCAGGTGGAACTTACCCAAAGGATACAGGTAGGTGACGAGCAAAGATTGCTGTTGATCATACTGGCTTACAAAACTGAAAACGTTGCAAAGCATTAATCTTGATTCCATATGACGAAGCTCTGATAAATGATGGTTGGATTTTATAAAGATATTTGCGAGGGAGTTGCTCATTCACCTTCCATTATATTATCTTGGAGCTTTTCAAGCAGCTTTCTACATTTCTCGCCTCCGTATGTGAATTTTGCAATCTCTTATTAGGGAGTTGGCATTCGACTCTATTATTTTATAAATATTTGCTTGTTAAAGACTATGCTCACGCCCTTGGGGGATGATGGGCGTGAGCATAGTAGTATGTGATAATATTTGACTATCTCTTCTCTCATTTGACAATAGCGTTGTCGTTCAGAAATGAATCTATTAAAACATTGATATAATCATGAGCTTTTTTTATATCATCGTTTTCGATATGATGTTCATCGTTATCATAACCAATATACGGAATATCGAACAAAGGAGAATCCAGATTGGCAACTTGTTGCCAATTCCAGCTGTCACGAGCTGGGTAGATGGTATAACTATACGAGTAACCTAATAAAATATTTCCCCAATTAAATGATTCATATGGAATTATATAATTAGATTGAATATCTATATAGGCAGAAACAGCTCTGTCATCATAATAATTGAGAAGATATACTCCTTCCTTACAACTGTCAGCTTTCAAAACCTTTAGTGTTAGCCAAGACTTTATCAATTCAATATGGTCATGAGGGGCTCTTATAAACTTAGATACCTCATGTCGAATATAGTTCTTCATATATTCAATTTGGTCATCACTTGATATGAGTTCCATTATTTGAGATTTTTCAAGCCACCATGGTGTTTCATCCTTGTGGGAAAAGTAGCAGCCCTCATATTCCCATTTTGTTCGTTGGATATGTCCAATCTGAACGAGTCCGGAAATTACACGGTACAGTCTATACCAATTCGAGAACTGGTATTCTTCTTTTTTTACTTGGTCTTCATTAAGCATTCTGCACAACTTGTCTATTTTCAAGAAACGTTCCTTAAGAGTTTCAAAGTCAATATCCTCTTTGTTACAATCGTTCCAAAGTGGAGTTAAATCGCCCATTAGGTATTCATTATCCTCCCATAAGTCTATGGCTTCAGGGTGTTCCTCACGAAGTTTGTCCTTGATTTGCTCATTCTTGTCATACCATATAGGAATGTCGATGAGAGGAATTTTAGAGAATGTAATCTTTTCGTTTTCAATATTGAGCAGATCTTTATCTTCTACTTGATTAATTATTTGTATCAAATAGCGCCAATCCATTTTGTTTTGTCCCCTTCTTGTAGCTACATTATTTTCATCTTTCGCCCACAAACCATCGAAGTAATTTCTTCTAATGCGACGTGTAAATGCTGTAAGCTGTTTTGTATTAGGATGTTCTGCTAACAATGCAATCAGTGGCAAAACGATATCCAAATCTGCATTTCTAAGCCATTGCCAGACATTTTCTTGATTATCTAGGGCTATATCCTTATTCTGTCTTCTATAAATACTATGCAGAATAGTCTGAAGCTCAACATCGCTAGATATTTTTTCAACAAGTCTTGTCAATGCCTTAAAATACTTTTCAATATTGTCAAGAGAACGGAATTTCTCATAATTTTCCATACTCAGTTTTACTTCTTTTGTTGACTCTTTCATCTTTGTTGGAGCACTTATGAACAGATTTCTTGGATTCAAAGGCACAGGTTTTTCATTCACCCAAGCTCTTTCCTGCATAAGTCCAATCTGCCAATACCACATAAAAAAAACTTGCATGCCATTGTCTGAAGTTGTGTCAGTCCCACGGTGATTCCAGAACCATTCTTCTCTATCTTCCCATTGGTCTGAATACAATTGGACTTGCTCCTTGGTTAATTGGGAATTACCAAGAAGTATTGGCTTGATGTTTTCTGTGGGTGATAAAGGCTCACCTGTAGTGTTTATTATAACATAAGTTTCTTCTCCTCTTGAACGGTTCTCCATGTCATAATAGAGAACTCTAAGATTATTCAAAACAAATTTTCCAAGTTCCAAAAAACAATTAAATTCCAACGAATTAAATACATTATCTATGATTTGCAGTGCAGCAATCATACTTTGAATAGATGCATCGTTGTCGTATTCGGCAAAATACCAGTTTGATAGTTTTATATCAGTAACTTTTGTATTTCTTTCGATGAACACTTTACGTGAAAGATCGCTTAAGAAATAGAGGGTACTTTCACGGATTGCATATTGCAGATGTGGCTCATAATCGTCTTCTCTTTCCTGTTTTGAGATAATATAATCGTCATATACGCCAGAACACTTAATGTTTATGTAGCCCAAAATCAAGAAAAGAGTAGTCAATCTTTGTTGACCATCACATATCTGGATATGATTATGTGGTTGTTCGTACCCGTAAATTAGCCCCATGGTGAGAGAAGTGTCACTCTTTTCTTCAAATAACTCGACAATATTCTTTACGAAGTCAGATACGAGTTCCTTTGTCTTGCTAGATTTTCGGTCTGTTACAGCATAATTGCCCCAGCAATAATCACGTTGCAGATCAGGGATGATAATCTTTGTATCACCTCCAAAAAGGTCTGCTAATGAGTATTCTTTGCCACTAATAAAACTTATAACCTTATTCATGTCTAATCTAAATTGTATAATTTCTTAAAAAGTTCGAGGAATTTATCTGCACTCTTCTCAATATCTTCTATTTCCCAGTTGCTGCTAGCAAATGAGGATATAGTATGGAGTAGATTTCTACTTTCAAAGCACCTCTCATTATTGAAAAACTTTTGTTTTTTCTCTTCAAAAGGCAGATTGCCAAATTCGGAATTATTTATACCATATAGCAGTACAAGATTTCCGATACAATGTTCGCTATATCTTGAATTGTTGCTGAATACGGCTTGTGAATCCTTCAACTCTGAAATTTGGTCTTTTTCTATCTCTTTACCATCTCCTCTAATATATAAAACCGTGTCATGTTCTTTATCATATTCAGTGTGAAAGAACTTCGATTTTGGATATATATGCTCAAGAGATTTATTTTCCCATATTGAAAAATCAAATTTCACACCATTCTGTGCATTAAGTCTGTTATACTCAGTAACGTTAAGCCATAATAATTGCTTAAAGGCTTCGTCATTTGCGACATTATAGACATGAGACTTTGACAGTTTCTCTAATGTTATCTTTGCTTTTTCTACACGCTTTTCTGAATTAGGAGTTTGCATTTCTGTATTTATAGCATCGATAGTATATTCTTCTACAATTTCTTTATGAGTACATCCAACTAAACGCCACTTGGCGTAATCATTCATTGCTTCATAATCACGTTTGTGTTTCAGAAAGTATATAATTATATTATATTTATCTTCTGCCTCACCAGTTGAGCCAATAAGAGATAGTTTCAGATAATTATATGATGTAGGTGCATTAAAGACATCCTCGAATTCTTTTTGTAAATCGCGAAGTCCCTTAAAAACTTCTTTTGCTTTTGTTTTATAACCGTTTTTATTACCGTCAAGAATAAGCTGCTTAAATGATTTGTAGGAAAATTCATTTTTTGAACCTGATTCCTTCTTGAAATAATATTCAAGGAGCAATCCCATTGGCTTATTGACATTAAAGAACTCCTTGACATCTTTTCTATTCCACCAATAAAGCCATTTGTCCCATTCTCTAGCATATTTTGAGCGTAGTGCGTTGTTTTCCCATTCAACAGATATGATTTCTTGAAGAACTGCATATGTGTCTTCTACACTTCTTATTTTTGGGAGGCCTTTAATCTCTTCAGGAAGTGAAACGATATGGAGTATCTCTGCTTTAATGAGTTCTTCATCATGCATAATAGCTTTTTGTCCGTTCATCATTGTAAATGTACGGACAGCTTTAGTGCGATCTATGACGATATAAAGTAGACTTATTTTATTCAAAAGATAATTCAAGAAATCAGTCCTGTCTGTAATCTCTGCAATGAGCTTGTTTATTTGGCTGATTGCCTGCTTAAAATAGTAGATGTCTTGAATTTTGTTATCAGGATCAAATGAGTTGTAGTCAAATTCAGGTTCTTTCAGTTTCTCCAGGAACTCTTTTGATTGCTTTCGAATACTATAGTTCAAAGAAATATCTTTATGTATTATATTTTTGGGGTCAAGACACCACAATAAGAGATATAATGTTGTAGTTCTCTGTTGTCCATCTATTAGGGTTACTTCATTACCCTCTTCAACAACAGTCATTCCTTGAAGAAAATACTGCTGGTTAGGATTATTACGATAGGAGTCAATAAGGCGAGAAACCAAATACTCAACCGAAGTCTCGTCTTTGGATTCTCTAACAGACCACTTATACCCCCTTTGGTAGCTCGGTATGATGAATATTTTACTACCATTATCTGGGTAAAAATACTCCTTAAGAGTTTTGAAATTTGTTGCCATATGTTTGAATCTTGTTTAAAATTACACATACCCCTGATATATAGGGGAAATAATAACAGCTTCCTGGAAAAAAGTTACTGCCCTTATGGTCGTTTAATGACAGAGGAACAACAAATTAAAGAGTAACTGTTATGGCTGCAAAGTTAAGTGTTTTTTTGATTAATCCAACATATTTTGTGTTAAAAGTTCATTGTGAAGCAATTTAATAGCACTTTTAACCTGATTTATAGTACTGATGTCCTTGTTTTCTTTTGATTCATAGTAGATAGAGCTGGCTTCTGATTCATTTAAAGAAGATCCTGCACATAAAATGGGGGGCAAAGATATTTTTCTGGTTAACTGTTTTCTTATGCTCAAATGCTGCCCATAGGGTAAAATAAAAAACTTAAAACCTCATTTCTGTTAACCTACAGGAATGAAGCTTTAAGCCTTCTTATATTAACTAATTGAATAGCTGTACAGATGGGGCGTTGGTTATTTCCGTAGCCATTCTGTTGACAGTATCGTACATCAGCTTGTTGAGCTTGTCATCAAGACAAGTCTTTTTTCCTGGGTGGATCTGCTCTACTTTCTTGTCGTAGAACTTTGCCCATTCTTGTGCCCAAGAGAAGAGCTGCTCATCCACTGGTTCCAAGTTATGCTCGTTGCTTTTCTTTTTGAGTTGCAACAGGTGGGCGATTTTCTCCTTTATGCTTGTATCTTCTACTGTTGCATTTACCAGTTCAGAGAATCTCACCGGTGGAACGGTACCTTCGTCTGTTAACCATTTGCATACAAGGATGCCTCTGAGGTAGTAGAGGAATCTCTTTAATGGAAGTCCATAGTCCTTGATGTATCTGTCATTATGCTTCTTGTAGATGTGATTATAGTGAAACATGGCTTTCTCCCTGTTGAAGTATTGGTCTTCCATTTGCTGTATCTCGCCGATGAACTTTTCGTCCTTGCAGTAGATGATAGGGGAGTGGAGCCATTCAAAGAGGGAAGGGTTGGAACGTTTGAACAGACGCAGGGCTTTCTTCAGGTCCCAGCCCGACATATCCGTTTCATCAGGAAACATCTGCTCGATGGTATCCTTTTGCTCTTCGATATGAAAGTACCACTCTGGTTCATGGACATAGATGAAGCGTACATCCCAATCGCTGTCAGGAGATGAGAAGCCCCATGCCCTGCTGCCGGATTCTACGGCATACAGTATCTTGATGTGGTGTTGCTCCTCGATTTCCCGAAGGTGTTTGCTGATTCTTTCCTGGATAGCGTTCTGCTCTGCTTGATTATTGTTTTGTTCCATCATTTTGCATTTTAATTGTTGTCTTCATCGAAATGGGTATGCTGTTCGTACAGTTCTGCCATTTCCTTGGTCTTGTCTCTCATATAGCTTACTGCATTTCGGGGATAGATGACTCTTACCCCGGGGCCATAGCTCATGAGTACAGAGTAGAGCTCGAAGTTGATGACCACTGAGATCTTGAAGATACAGCTTCCGTCTTCATTCTGCCTGATAAGCTCCTGGCTATGATGAAGCGGCTTGGTCATGATATACTTGCTTTGCTCAGGGGAAGCCCAGAACTTGATGGTGCGTGGCTTGTTGTCGATATTCTTGCTCACCCCTATGACATCGTCGAAGAACTTCTCGCTATCAAACTTCGGGTTCTCTCTGAAGGGTTCATCGACAGGCTCAATGGATACAATTCTGTCAAGGGCAAAGTTGTACAGGACCAAGTCTTTTTTCACTGAGCAGAAAAGGAACCATCTGTTTCTGTATTCCTTCAGCAAATAAGGGTAGAGAATATATTCATTTGCCTCCTTTGCGTTGAAAGATTGATACATGATTCTAAGCGTCTGCTTGTTGGCGATGTAATTGTAGAGAGGGTTCAGAAGTTCCAGTCCTTTGAGGTTCGGCATCGAGTCAAAGTGGATGATGGGCTTTCTGTTGCTTCTGCTGATTGATAGCTTGTCTTGCAATCTTCCCACCACGTCTGCCATCTCCGAGAAATGGTCAAAATCCTCCAGCTGCTTGAGCATTTCAACGGCTTCCTTCATGATTTCATAGTCGTTTTCAGACAGAGGCATGTCGAAGATGGAATAGTTGGGATCAGCATAGCGGTAGTATTTGCCGTCATATACTTCTATAGGGGCATTATAGCCCAGTTTGTCACTGCGCATGATCTGCAGATCGGCCTGCACGGTTCTTAATGACACTCCTTTAGAGATGCCTTCCATGTCATAGAGGGCATCACTGCAAGCATCCACCAGATTGTCGATAGTCCATCGGCGATACTTGTTTCTCAGGCAATTGTCTATAGTCTTGTACCTTATTAAGGCATTCTTGTTTGCTGGCATAAGCTATTCATTTAAAAGTTTGGTGCAAAGATAATAAATAACTCCGCAATCTATTTGCGTAGCCATGAATATTTAACTTTTTCCTGCAAAAAAACAAAAGGAGGACTCCTATTCCAGAAGAGTCCTCCTACATTTGCCGATTAAATATATACATCCACGAAAGAATAAGTTCGTAAACGCTTTGTATTTTACCAATTGTCGTTCTCGTTGCCGGTAAGACCATTCTTGATACACTCCTCAATCTTGTCCATTACTACATTTGAGTAGGCATGTGCCATGATCAAGGCTTTGCAGGATGTCTTTTTATGGGAGTCTTTGGCTGCAAATGGAAAGCAGGAATCCAAGGTCCACTTTTCATCGGAACGAACTGGTGGAGTCTGGCTTCCTCCAAGAGCTGCCATCCATCCGCCGCCCACCATCTTGGTGACACTGTAGAAAGGTACAGTATAGGTAACTCTCACCTTTCCGTCCTTGATATCACACTTGATGACGGGTTTGATGCTCACGTTGTAGGCGTTGCTTCCACCTGCGTGTTGTGCGATGTCTGCTACATAACCTTGTGCGATGATGGTTCCCAGTTCCTTGTCATTGAGCTTGATCACAGAGTTTGCGTCATTGAAGGTGGCAGTGAACCAATAATTGAGAAGAACATAGAGCTGTGCCTTGCTTTGGCCAGGTGCTTCCATGACCTGTACATAGTCGATGGCGTTGTTCTTGTCAAGAGTGAGTTGCTTGCCAAGATTGGAGGCAGCTTCTACCCATTTGTCTCCATATTTCTCCTTGGCATACTTCTCTAGTTCCTCTGCTCTGAGAATCTGGGCGTTTGCTGAAATTAAAGCTGTTAGCAAAAGTGCTAATGACATTATTACCTTTTTCATTGTTTACCTTGTTTTATGAATGTGAATTGTTTATCTCGTTTCTGGCAGATTATCTTCCATTATCATGGTCATGAATCCATGCTTTCTGTTCATAACTGAGTCTATCCCAGTTGGTACGTGGCTTTCTTTTGTCGGTGTGGGTGATGGCTTTGCCAAAACCCTTGAATAACCAGGCAAAGAACAAAACTAAAAAAATACTTCCCATAAAACTAAATATGTTTGTCAGCACCTTGGAACCATTCCTCGGTTTCTCTGAATCTTATTATTATAAATAGGTGTTAGCTATGCAGGGAATTTGTATAGAGATACATTCCTGCAAGATTCAATGAACTGTCATAGTTCATTATTGCATACTTTCTGTGTTTCTAACGATCTTGGCGATATGTATCATTACTATGTTCCATAGCTTTACCAAAACCCTTGAAGAAATTAGCAAAAAACAGTAATAAGAAAATTGCTCCCATGTTATGAATGTTATTAGTCAGTACCTTGGAATCATTCCTCGGTTTCTCTGAATCACGATGCAAAGGTACGGGCGTCCTGTGCAGTCAATCTGCATAGAAAAATATTTCTAAGAAAATGCATAAAAAAGAGAAAAAATCGCTTTTAATGCCATTAGCGATGTCTCTTTTATGTTCAAAGTGTGATGTCATTTAATCGTGTTCATCGATAAGAAATTTGCTCAGTGATGTATTGTTGATAGGAGAATTGGAATATAGTTTTGCCTGATGTAGTTTCAGGCAAAGCTAGTTTTAGTAGAATTTTAGGTAGCTAGTTACATATATCTTGACGTTTGGCGGAAACTTTCATGATGACTTAGTTATAAAGTTCACTAAAATAAAAAGGCGAATGCCATCATGACACCCGCCATTTATGATAGTCTATGTTAATCTTAACCTATTTTCTTTGTAACTGCAAAATAATTATTGTATATTTGCAGCTTGAGGGATGGGTTAACCTTCAGAGACCCGCTCTTATTCCAGCCAGGCTTTTTTAGTCTGGCTTTTTTGTTAGCCTAAGTGAGTGGAAGTTTCATCCATTCTTCTTGCCTCCTCAAACTTTTCTTTCATCGTGGGGTTACCGCGAATGAGTTTCTTGATACTCAGGTCTTCCGTGTCATTGTTAGCGAGACGAAGGTAGTTCTCTGAGCTCAGGAGATTATCCTTCATCTTCTGGAGAGACTTGATGGTCTTGTCAATCTCTTCAATAGCCTTGTTGAATTTTTCGCTGGCTTTCTGATAGTGACCGGCGAATTTGTCACGGAAGGCGTTGACCTTGTTTTCAAAGTTGGTAACATCCACACTTTGCTGGCGAGCCAAAATGAGTTTCTTCTGGTACTCAATGCTCTTCTTGGATGCCTGGGTGAGGAGTGAGATCAGTGGCATGAAGAACTGAGGACGGATTACATACATCTTCGGATATTTGTAGGAAACATCCACGATACCTTCGTTATATAGTTCACTGTCAGGTTCCAGGAGAGAGACCAAAACAGCATACTCGCAGCCTTTTTCTTTTCTGTCTTTGTCGAGCTTGGCAAAGAAGTCCTCGTTTTTATGCTTTGTAGCCGTGGTTTCCATCTCGTTTTTCATTTCAAACATGATGGAAATGTACTCTACGCCATCTGCTGTGTCTCGGAAGATGAAATCTCCCTTACTGCCGCCACTTGCATCATTGTCCTTTTCAAAGTAGGCGCATGGGTACATCATGCTTCTTACTCTGTTGAACTCAGTGCTGCAGTGAACCTCCAGGCTCTCTCCAATCATCTTGGTGGACATGTGGGCTTTCAGTTCCTTGTAGTGATCTACTTCCTCCTGCTTGAGCTTCAGTCGGCTTTGAAAGTCTTCTTTCAAGGTTTTTTCCTTGATGATTGCTTCCTTCTGGGCCAGCTCCATGTCTCCCTTGAGCTTCTGAATCTCCTGTTCCTTCTCTTGGAGGGTCTCCTTACTCTTATTCTGCTCCTCCAGGATGGCAACCTTTAATTTGCTTTCGTTAGAGGACAGCTGTGTCTGCAAGGCTGCGATTTCCTTATCCTTTTTGGCAATCTCTTTTGCCAGGCTGAGCTGGTTGGTATTCTCAATACCTTCTAGTTGGCTCTGAAGCTTGGCAATTTCAGCATCTTTCTGGGTAAGGTTGAGCTCTTTCTCAGAAAGCAGTTTCTGATAGTTCTGTTCTGCTTTCAAGGTCTCAGCCTTTTGCTCAGCCTTCTGCTGTTTCTCGAGTTCCTTCATGCGTCGTTCTACCTCCTGGTTAAACTCTGCATTCTTGACTTGGCCAACAATGGCAGCATAGTCTGCTTCATCTACCTTGAAGACGTTGCCGCATTTAGGGCATTTCAGTTCTTTCATATCGTATATTTTAATCTGTTATTTGATTGAATTGTCTATATTAAGTAAGGATTGATCACTTTCGGAACTTTCCATCTGGTTCCGGAAGGTATCTTCCTGCTATTTCTGTTTTAGCAAAGGGTATGCCAAATATAATTTTCTGCCAAAGGTGAGGTGGAGAAGTAGTGGGAAAGGAACTTTACTGTTCTTATTCCCGGTCACCTACCATGTTGGTTAGAATATATAGTCAGATTTTCCCCATTTGCTAAACAATCCATAGTTCATCGTCAAAGAAGTCCTTCTCGCCCAGTTTCTCACCAATCGCTTTGTATGGCAATTGGCTGCAGCTAGAGCAGATGCAGTGGAAGTGTTTCCAGACGTTGTCGCCGTTCTTGCATTTTTGATCGGTTCTTCTTGGAATGAAGCGTACAAAATGATTGTTCTGCTCACAGTCCTCTCCCCATATCTTCTTGTAGTTATAGCCGCAGATCTCACAGGTTCCTTCAGTAACTTTGGATAGGTATTCTTCAAGTCGATCAGGGATATAGCCAGCCGTAAATGCCTTACTTGCTCTTTGGGAGTCTAATACATTATAGTACTTATAGATGTATTCAGCCCACATTTTTTCAAGCTTGAAAGCCATACTATCCTCGATGACTCTTCCGCTATGTCCACCCGTCCAGTCAAATTCTGGCATGGCTTCTTTGAGTTCCTGGGTGGATATGTAAGGGGCTGTCTCTATGTCAACGATGCATTCACAAAACAGGTCGGCATAATAAACTTCACGGTCTTTCCCGCTCCAGTCCTTATCTTTATAAGGGTCAGATTGGATAGTTCCAGCCATGACGATGCCAGTTTTTCCTTCCCCGACCTTTACCATGAAGAATCTATCTCCATCTTTTACCTGCTCATGGTCCCATATAGACCAGTTGAGGTTTAGATATTCGTTGGGACAGTCTTCTTCATTATAGCTGTCCAATACTTGGATGCACTTGCTCAAGTCTTCCTTATGGAAGCTTGAAATAGCTGGATTCCACATTAAAACAACAGTCTTCATCTTTTTGATATTTTTAGTTCAACAAAGTTCTGATTAATATTTAAGTTGCAATTGTCAAGCAACTATGGTTTATCGATTTAGATGTCTTTTCATACTAGCCTCCTTTTTACCTTACCTTGGGACAATCCCTTGGTTTCTTAGTTTGATGTTGCAAAGGTAATAAGTATGTGTGCAGTCTATCTGCGCAGGAAAAGAAATGTGCCAAAAATGCTTGTAAATGCGTTTTTGGGGGTATTTGAGAAATGATAGCTGAGTAGTTTTTGTCCATATGTAGCGGTCTAATCGGTACCAATATATCACTCCAATCAGTACCGCTGTAGCGCAGTAATCGGTACTAGGCTTTGTCTGAATGTATTTGAAATCTTTGTAGGTTCTTCTATGTATCTTTGAAAAACTCCGAAAATCTTGCAGAATTTTGGAGAGTTCTACAAGATTTTCGGAGAATATGCAAGACGGTGTTTGCTGATGGCTTTACTGTACAAAAGTACCATGGTTTAGTGGCGTATTCTGCGCAGATAAATATTTCTTGAGATTTTCTTCAATTTTTTCCTTAATTGTGTCTCTCAGGCTTTGAGGCGAAAGAACTTCTACGTCTGGTATGAACGAGAGTATCAGCTGGTCCAACTCCTTGTTGGGCTTGACCTTGATGGTGATGGTTCTTTCTTCCAGATTAACTTCCTGTGATTGGTGGAGAGGTTTGGATACAATATAAGGAAAACGATTTTCCGAGAATCTAAGTACCACGGTTTCGATGTCCCCCTTCGGTACCGTTACTCCAATAACGTCGTCGAAATAGGTGTCGAAATTGATCTGAGTATTATTGCAGAACGGAACGTCTACTTTCTTGAATGAAACGATTCTGTCTAATGCATAATTGCCGATTGTATCATATTCAGCGCTTTTTCCGAGCAGGAACCATCTGTTATTATATTGCTTCACGTAGTAGGGATGGCATATGGTCTCGAACTCATGACCTTTGAATGTGCGATAGTGAAGTTTGAGAGGTTGGTGGTTTACTGTGGCATCTATGATATCCGAAAGATGTTCCAATCCCTGGAGTTTATCATTTTGCTCAAAGGAAATGAGATTTTCAGCATTGGCCTTTATGCCAAAGCGGTATTCCAAATTGGAGATAACCTCTTCAAGCCATGCATTGGCAGGGGTGCCTCTATAGCGTCCGAGCATTTGAATGGTTGAACGTAGATTATTCACCTCCTCGATGGACATATCATTATTATATATGGTGAAGTTAGGGTCTTCATATCTATAATAGTGTTCTTTGCCCACAGCCATGGGATAGGCCTTTATAGGTGCATCAAAGGTTACTCTATCGCGCATATACTTAATGTCAGCACGTATTTGGCGAGTACTCACTTCGATACCTGTCAGGTCATAGAGGGCGTCATTTACCTTCTCTTTGAGGTCCTCGAAAGTATATTTATGCTTAAAGTCACTGAAGCATCTGTCTAGTATTTGATATCTGAGTTGGGCATTTTTATTTGTTGGCATGATTGTCTGCTATTATCGTTACTATTATGAAGGTTTGTTGCCTTCGTCAAGTCAGAAGAACCTTGTCTATATTGACCGCTACAAAGATAATCAAAAAAACACAGATAGGATATGATCTCTTAAGAAATTAAGAGTTTTTATACTTCTGTGCAGTATTTGTGCACTGAATTTCATCTCTTTTGATTTTGTGTTGCTCTTTCATGGATAAAAAAATAGTGCCCAGCTTATGGCTGGACACCATTTTCTTACTTTTCTTTTGCAGCTATGGTATATAAGATACCTCCGCTTCTGATTACTTTATTATGCAAGGCAAGGCTCTGCCCCAAATTATTCTTGATCTCGCTATAGGTGATACCTGGATTGATGCTTCGATCCAAGTCCCAGCCGTATGCAATACCTCCATCAGGTCGTATGCTGACATCGTACTTTTCTGATTGAATGGTGAGTGAGCGGTAATGCGGGAGAAGCTCGTATTTGATTTCTACCGGTGTGTTCGCAATCTCACTCATACATTTTTGGAGGAATTGGTCACAATCATTTCTCTTCTTGAAATTCTTTTCCAGAGTGAATGTGTCATCATCTTCAATGTCATAATAGGTTGGAACATAACCTGCATTCTCTTTGCTGGAACGCATGATGGTTAGTCGATCAACTTTCAGTCCATATCTTCTTTTGAGCTGCTTGATCAGACTGGCCAGCAAGATACAACCTAAAGGAGAGTTTAGATATCTATCCGAATAGTTCATGCGTACATGCTGCATACTAGATAAATATTTGCCTATTTGCTCCCATTGAGTTGGGTTACTGTCAACAATTCCGTCTAGAAGGGTATTTGAATCCAGATCTTTCGTAATATACTCTTCGAACATTTGGCTATTTGAAGTAGTCAACTCATGGATGATAGCTTCCTTATCAATCTTTTCAACAGTAAATTTCGGAAAATCTTCTGTTGAAATGAAGATGTTGGCAGCTTGTCCCCAGCTATCATTGAAATCATTACATGCCTCATTGCTGAAATAGATTTTGTGCTCTCCGCTTTTGAAGCTCAGCATGATGAGTGGATGAACATCCTTTTGATCAGTCATGACGTAGATATCCTCCTTGTAGAGCATGTTGAGAGCAGAAGTGAGCTGGTCGGCAGGAAGTAGTTTGAAATTTATCTTCTTGTCGAGAACATAGTTTATCTTTATATCATTTAATGACAACTCCTTTATGTTATGTGCAAATGGGAATGTGTCTGCTTCCCAATTCTCTACTTTGCCTGATATGAATATGGAGAGAGAGTCCAGCATATTGCTTCTCATAAGATGGTAGAGTTCTGTAGTTAAATCAGAAGTTACCTTCTTTGCATCAGGACATATCTTCTTGATGTTGTCATCTACTTCTCTGCTTTCCACTTCCATGGTGAGCCATGAAAGGGCTGCATGACGGTCCAGGTAGTTGAGATACCATTGGGTGTTTCTGTCAATTAAGCAATTAGTACAAGCTTTATCGCAGTTACAACCTTTCAGTGCATCGTATGCAGCTTTGAAAACTTCATCTTTATAATCAAAGAGCAGTGGAGAATAGCCGGAGCCGCCAAGAGCTGTATCATAGATGAAGATGGAATTATAGCTCTCATTATAACCAAAGTCTATTTCTCCATCATTGATGCCAAGTATCTCTGTGAGTTTTCTGCTGAGGATTGCTCCCAGGGAATAGAGTGTATTGGGGTCAATGATAGGGTTGGAGTTGACATCATAGAACTTAATCTCTACCAGGTCTGTTTGATAGCGTCCTACAAGAAGTACATTTCTTCTGATATTTGCTCCATCGTTTTCCGTACCTTGGCACTCTTTGCCTGCCAGGAGATGCTTATGAAGTGCTAAAGGATGCTTGTCATCTGATGCTCCTGCAAATCCGTCTTCTACCTTCATTCTACCACAATATGGGCACAAAGCATATCCATATCCCTTTCCTTTGTTGTAGAACAGAATCTCAGAACCGTTTGCTCCACTTCTCATCTTGAACTTAATGTCATGTTCGTTTTCCGACCATGGTTCCATTTTCAGGAGAACTGGTTGAATAAGATTCATGGCATTGTCATTTTTTAGGACACGAGTGGGCTTGGAATCCCAGCCCACAGTGAATCCTGCCGGTTCAACAATTTCTGTGAAGTGGTTGGTTCCGATGGTCATATTTGAGAGTCCGTGCATCGTTCCCAGCTGGTGGCATGAAGGACATTCATCCAAAGGTTTGCCATATACGATTGTTGTATAGTGGCAGTGGTCGCAATATTGGATGACATTCTTCTTTGTGCTGTCAAAGCGTGATTTTAGTGTGATACCACTAGGTTCATAACACCATTCGTTGATAATGACTTTATTGCCGGGAGCATATGCTGAAACGGCGTGGCTCATGTGTAATGTTGGCATCTTAGCTCCTGTTTTGCCTGCTCTGTCCAGATCTGAGGTGAATTCTACCAGTCCTGTTGGAATACCTGCTGATGGCAGGAAATTGTTCTCAGCCAGCCATGGCATAAGAGAAGAATTGACAAAGTTATTTTTACTGTTTGTCACGGCATATCGTTGACGGGCTGGCGCTCCTTCTGTGTCCTCGATAATCTTATCATAGATTTCTACTCTTTCTACATACTCTTTTTTAAGCTTCAGAATCTTTGCCTTACACTTTTGTGTTGAACTCTCCAAATCTTGAACGGCCAGGATGCTTCCTTTGACTAGTTCTGCATATTTGGGCAATAAGGTCTGGTAATGGCTCTGGTGATTAAGTATGTCGTCGAGGAAATCACAGAAGAGGTCGCATGATGAAACATCTCCACCGAAGAAGTTTTCGATGGTAGCTTTCACTCTGATTCCGCCTCTGGAAGCAACATATGTAGAGAAAAGATAGCTATTGACCTGACGCTGGATGATTTGCACACTTTCCAGTCTTACCTGTGCCATTTGAGTTATGTGTGCCATTGACCAACCTGGATTATTCCAGGCTGACATACCTATCGGATTAGGGGCACAGAAGGTTAAGGCCAACGCTTTTGTTTCCATGCGTCGTCCTGCTCGTCCTGCTCTTTGGAGATAATTTGCAGGTTTTGGTGGTACATCATTCATTACAACCTCAGAGATGCCTTTCAAATCCACACCCATTTCCATGGTTGTTGAACAGGAGAGGATATTGAGGTAGCCTTTATTAAACTGCTCCTCGTATTTGTCCAGTACCTGTCTTTGCTGCTGACCGGAATGCTCACCTGCAATGAAGATTGGTTGCATATGCAGTATGTTTATTATAAGGTTGTTGAGCAATCCTCTATTCTTGATCTCTTGGAGGTTTTTATTAACCCAATCTGTTATATCCTGGTCACTTATGCTCTTTATCCCATCACTTGTTTTCTTTTGGCGCTTAGGATATGGGAACATAGGAAAATGCAACTCAGAAGATTCATCAATCTTAAATCGGTCAAAGTTTGATTTTGATATGTATCCGCTTATTCTTGGGCTGAAACCTCTGAACAGGGTGTCAACAAACACATTGTCCACAGGGCATACGTATGCCTTGTCCATGAGTTGTATTTTTACCTTATCCTTATCTAATAAGTCCAGAATGTATCCATGTTTCTCCCTGTCAACTTCTTCCAGCACATTTTGGGTGAGGTATTTCCATGCGTCTTGTAAGATGCTATTTATCAGATCTATATTTTCCTGGTTAAACTCTTTTGTGGAGTTGATATTCAAGGCTGCACACAAAAGAAGAACAATCCTGTTCTGGCTTTCTTTTACTTTACCCTTTTCAGACAGAGTTACCGTTTGCCATTTGCTTACCTTTCTATTCCCATAGTGGGCGTCTGACCTTGATGGATAAATTGGAGAACTGAAATCTGTTTGTGTTAAGAAAAATTTATAGCTTTCCGAGAGGGCATAGTGACGGTTGCCTCTGATGTAATAATCAAGGCATATTTTGAGAAAGTCCTGCCAATCCGAGTCAGTAAAGCTTCTGGCGGCCAATTTTGTAGGAACTTTGGCACCTTTTAATGTAGGGTATACAACTTTCACCAATCCCAGGGTCTCCAAGGAATTGGAATGCTTTGGTATCCATCCAAACTGGTCAACATAGAGGGCACGAAGGTAGTTGGTAGGTTTGAAATCAATACCGTTAACCCCTCTGCTTCTTGCCTCTCCAAGATGTTTGAACATCTTCTTGAGCTCTATATTTTTCTCTAGCGACTTTTCAATACTCTCCCATGAGACAGGAGTAGGGGATGGGTCCTTGCTGTTTCCCATTCTCTTGTCTTCCAGATTCTTGAATAAAGGCATTAATGGAGCTGGAATCATAGGCATAGTCTTGAATGCCTGATATTGAGCTTCTTCTTCTTTGCTTAATCCTCCTCCTGGGTTGTAATCCTGAAGCCTGACTTCGCAAAGGTTGTGATATATTGCCGTACGAATCCAGTTACGTTCCACATCTTGATTGAGAGTCATTGCAGATTTTGCCGTGTTTTGGCGGCTATCTGTAAATGTAATGAACTTTCTTCCTTCGTATATCAACTCCAAGTCATTCTGATCTGCAGCAGGTTCTGCATTGTCTAGCAATATTGGTGCTAAAATACGGCCCATGAAGGTTGCACTGGCACGGAAATATTGGATTTTTCCAAAGTCAATGCTTCCTCCACAGTGTGGGCATACGTTTTTACCATATTGATCCCAGCACTCCTTATAACCGTTGCCATCATCGTTTTTAATTGCATTAATTCTAGAAACATCTGTACTTATTGTAAAGACGTTTTCTTGTACATTGTTTCTTGGGCATTTATTTGGCTCCTTTGCCAATATGAATGGTGAATAGGGACTGTTGCTCTTTTCAGATTTAGCATCCTCATTGGTATCCTCTTCATCTGAAACGTAATCAAATATATCACTGTTGAGTTTTGTCGTATTCACTCTCATGCGGAAAGCCTCATTCTTATCATTACTTTGTTCTCCAACCAGCAGTGTTCCTCCACAGTGTGGGCATGTCGCTATTTCCAAAAGTGGTTTTTGGCAAGATGGACAGGTAGTGTTCTGGTAGGTGGTTAGGGATCCGAAGTTGATGCTGCTACCTTTATGGGTTTTACAATCCGGATTGGTGCAGACATAGATGCCTCTAATGGATCGAATGAAGAAATGGATACGTGAAGGCAATAGGGCACCTGCTGAACCATCTAGATTCAGCCCCATTATTTTTTCACCAAGCTTGTTTACAAGTCTCAGGCTTTCTTCCCTTGATAGCTTCTTGTTGAAGACATTAGATATGGCGCTAAGTGCCAATGATGGCTCTTTGTTTATCTTTTTTCTTAAGCCCTCAATATCTCCAATCGTTGCCTTTCCTGAGAATTCTTTGTTTATTTCACCTAATAGATCAGCACATGCAGAGTTGTTTAAATCGGGTATAATTCGTTTGCCATCAATAATTTCTATATCTGATGCTGCTTTGCCAGTGATGTCCGATACGAACTGTTTCAGCTCTGTTGCTGTCTTAGGATCTTTTGGGTCACCAATTGTTGCAGAAGTCAGGGCAAAGTTTACCTGTTCTATGGTGACTCCAAAAGCATCCAGAATTCTTCTTATCTGGAGAGAAAGCTCTGCTGCAGAAGATCCTGTATAAGTATGGGCTTCATCCAGTAATATCCATCTCAATTTACCTTGTGATTTCTTAAGAATACTTTGGTCTTCCGGTCTTACCAACATGTAGTTAAGCATTGTTGGATTAGTAAAAAGAATCTGAGGTGGTGTTTCCCTTATTTGTCTTCGAGACAAGAGCTGGGGATGAGCTTGTAATGCCTTGTTTCTTTGTATGTCCTCAGGGGTGTCACCATTGTATATGGCATAGGTGACCTTTGGTGAAAGTGCAGAACACCAGGCATGTACTCTTCGTTGCTGGTTTTTCATCAGGGCATTCAGAGGGTAGATGAAGATGGCTTGCACCCCTTCATTTACTACTGTACTCTTCTGACGATACAGATCCTGTATGACAGGAATCATGAAGCATTCAGTCTTTCCTGAACCCGTTCCAGAAGTTACTACAATGGTCTTCTTGTCATTGAGCAATGTCTTCCAGCTGTTAGTTTGATGGGTATATGGAGCTCTATCCAGAGGAAAGCGATATTCTTCATCTTCTATGCTTCCTATGGCTCTAACAAATTTTTCGTCTAGAACATGCTGTTTGGTTGCATGTTCAAGAAACGTCATGGAAGAGCTTTTCCATGGAAAAATTGTCTGAAAGACAGGAGGGGCAATGAGAGGCTCCTTCTGTGTCAGGAGTTCTCTCAGATAGTTTTGCTCTTCCTTATGACCAGATACCCATGTAGAAACCAAAGAATCTACGAGTGCCTTGTTTGCGTCTGTGTAGAATTTAGCGTAATCCATTATATTTCTTGTTTAATATCTTCAATGCTTTTGTAAATATATACGAATACATCGTGGTGAAGTATGTCCTATAGAAATTGATGATTCTTCTAAGTCGGATATTTTCTTCACTTTTATCTGTCCAGATATCCTTTCCTTCCCCATATGCATACTCTGCTGCAATGATTGGAGATTTTAGAAAGGTGAATTGGTATCCCGTTATGCCTTGACAGGCATTCGGGACAAAATAATTCGCTTCCAGTTTTATGGTTATATACGGCAAGTCTGCATTGTTGTCATTCTTTCCCAAAATCCTAGAGCGTAAATCCAATATTTCTCTTTTAGAGAATAAATCCTCTGTTTCACTTAATTCTCCTGAAATGAATTTCTTAACATCCTCAGTATATTCAGAGTCTAATGTTGTTTTCAGCATTTCCTCCAAGTAGGTCATGAAAAGAGGCATGAGAGTCATAGCTATATTTATGTCAATGGTACTATACATCTCGAAGATACTGTCTATTGCTCTTTGCCAGTCTTCTTGTTTAATCCAATGAATTCCTATAGCGTATTCATGTTCTAGTCTGCTTACTTCAGCGGTGAAAATATGATTCTTGCCAGCAAGAAACATTACTAGAATGAATCTTGTAAGAAGGCTAGGATCCTCTGCAATGGTACTGATGCATTCAAATACCTTGAACGGAAGATGGTATTCTGCTGCTATCTCAAAATACCTGGTAGCACTTTTCCAATGAGGACCATTGTCCAGTCTCTCAGATTCCAGGAATCTTTTCCATCTTACGGTAGTAGCGTCTGTATTCTCATCTTCAATATCTTCTGGTACATCTTCTTCCAGATGAATGACTTTTGGTATCATCTGCTTTTCTTCATATTTGTCAGAGAATATGACGTAGGTATTCGAGTCATGGTTAGACCAACTGCTGCTGATGTTACCATCCGTGCAATAGCCTGAATCTATTATCTCAATACTGGAGTCTGGTATATTTATACCTATAGGAAGGGCCATGACTTTTCCCTTGTATTCTTCTTCTTCCGAATAAGAGGCATCGATATTGAAGACTCTAATTTGTTTTTTATATTCCAATTCGTCATATGACGTACCATATATGTAGCGTTTTATTTTGATGGAAATACCCTCCAAAGAGAAAAGAATATGACTGTTGATATCATCATATTCATCTACATAGAGGTCATAGATTCTTCTGATGGATTCTTCGAAGTTACTCAACGGTATGATACCTTCCGGAAATTTTCCGGTGATGCAAACTTCTGATTCTATGCCTTTTGAATCAATATAGCTGATTCGGTATTTGTTCTCTCTATTTCCATGAGTGATAATACGATAGCTGGTGAGGTCATTTACAGATATAATCTCTCCTTGTTTGACGTGATGGTTCTGTGAATCCAGAATTGATAGTCCTATGAATGGTGCTGGAATTTCTATTTTCAAAGATGGCATGCCAGCTATCAGGATCCTAAATCCTACTGTTGGACATATCTTTCCGCTCTCATTACGCTCAATATGCCATCTGTTTTCAGATATAGAGTGTACTGAAAAGTTTTCGTTTTTTTCCATCACAACTTTTCCTCTGCTATTGTGACATGATATCGTTGCAGAGGTTATGGTTTCATTTGAAGATTCAAATGTCAAGTTACCGATGGAATAGAATGACTCTATCAAAGTATGATTGTCCGGCAGGTCAATCTTGATCTCAATCCATCCAAATGGTAATATATGGCTTCTTGAAATTTTATGCCATATCTTTTCGGTTCTCAATCTGTAATATACGCAATATTGTTTTGATTCGACAGGTTGCCCACTTTCATTCCAAACGGAAATATATGGACACCTGTTAAGCAACTTATAGTTACTGCTTTCTAACCATCCAATGAAGATACCACCAAATTCTACAGAATACTTTGTAAATGTGTTGGTGAATGTCATACGATCAGATGTTGCAGAATTTACCAGTTCCAAAGATTCAGAGAATTCATAGCAAACCACCTCAGTATGATCATACAGTTCAAATATTTTTAAATTCTCTGCATGAACCGCTTCCCATTCTTTGGTGACCAAAATAACGTTACTCTCAGCTTTTCTTCCTCTTTGCTGGATGTATATGTTGTTCGTCTTTTGGAACTGTTGAGGGGTAGAGAACTCTGGTGGATAGCAATTCAGCGCATTGATAAAAAGACATTCTCCTTCATTGGAGATAAGCTTCAATTCAATATATGATTCTCCCTTCCATGAAAATTTTCTTTTTTCAAAGTTCATACAGTGGTAGATTCCGTTCTGGATACCACTTTCACTTTCCTCAAGCTTGCTACGTTTATATGTTGCAACGTATTGTTGATTAACAAATAAGTCGAATGAGAAAGTTTCTTCACAATTCAGTCCGGCTATGGTTCTACTGCTGATGTTGATAGAATGATTCAGACAATAATATAATTCCACCATGTCGTTCTTAAATTGTACTTCCCAGTTGAAAGACAGAGGTTTACGGCTATGTCCCGTTTTTGCTTCTGATGCAGTTCGCTTCAAAGAGCTTGTCAGTTCATGAAGTTCCCCGTCTTTGTTGGAATCGTATGGTAAAAGATCTTCACGGTCTTCTACTATAGCATGTGCAATTTGGGTGGAAATTTCGTATATGCTATCATTTTTGAATGATTTCGGTAAGTAGGAAACACAGCTCATAGTTGCTATATTTGCAGTATTCAAGTCAATATTGAGACTGCTGTATTCTTCCACTAGATGGCGTAAGAATTCTTTATATCCACTAAAATTGGTCTTGTTATTTACGACATAGCCTATAGGCAGACCTCCTTGCATCAAAAGAGATCTGAAATAATGATATCTATTGTCATGGATGAAGTGAAACCCCCATCTCTTATAAGCCAGTCTTGCCGATTTATATAAGTCATCACTGAAGCTTTTTGGAATATTAATGCTTTCAGCGATAGCTTCACTTGAAGGAGAACCGCCATCGTAGATTTTTTGCCACCATATGGCATAATACAATGCAGCTTCTTCTCCCACAGCATAAAGATCTCGCTTGAGATAGGCACGATAGAGACTTCTTGCTAGTTCTTCCTGTTCTTCGGGCGTGATATTCATTTTCCATATTGGGTTCAGAGGTCTAGAAAGGCCTCTGGTCTTTAGAATGTTATCGAAGACAGGATGTTTGCCGGCATCATATGTATATGTTATACTGGCAGTCTCTTTTGCTAGATTTTCATCATCATTCTCAGAGGTTAATTCCTCTTCATAATCAGTTATTGTGCCCCCTTTCTCTACAATTTGGTCTTTATCTTCTAGGGTTTCTGATTCGATTCCCTCAAACTCATTTTTTTCTGATTCTTCATTAGAGCCTGATTCCTCTGTTTTTGCAGCATTCTCAAGAGCAACTAGCTGTTCATATTCGAGAGACTGCATGTCTTCTTGTATGCAAGTCTCTTTCCCTTCTTTAATTTCAATGTATTGCATTGGGTTGGCTTCCTCTGTTATATCAGAAATAGAATTTTCTTCCTCAATGTTATCTGTCGCCACATTGATTTCTGCGTCCAAAGGTTCATCTTGGAGTTCAAACTCTTCAGTTTTGTTTTTGCTTGTTTGTTCACTAGTGGTTGATTCAGCCTTTGTAATATGGTTTACAGGCAATACAGGCAGACTATCTTTCATAGCCTGCTTCTTTTCTTCTTTGATTTCTTCCTGCTGCTTTTCTTGAGCTTGTCCTTTTGTCAAATTCTCTTCTGCAGCTTTCTTACTTTCTAGTTTTGGTGCATCGATGGTATCATTATTGTAAAGATCTATCTGGAGGTTACTTTTTTTAATGAACAGTTCTATTAGTTCATCTTTTGATTCTTGAGAAAAAAATACGATGTTTCTAAAAGCTTGAAAATTTCTCAAATTATCTGTTGCTCTTAGTATTGCACCAATCGTGTAGGTTTTTGCACACTTTAGAGCTTCAAATGTTTCGTCTGATATTAAATTGTGGTCATACAGCTCAATAATAGATGTTGAGTGGTAGATATATATAGGAGTTGATATTTTGTTCTTATTGGATGCTTTAGCGGTCTTCTTTTCCGTTGTCTTAGCTTTTGAATTTTCAGTTTTGGTTGTAACGTTGTCAATTTTCCTGTTGCAGAGTTCTACTTTTAGCCAATTTCTGTATTTTACGATGTTACATAATTCTTCCTTAATAGTCTCTATATGTAAAGAATTGAAATCATTGAAGTATGTTAAATTCTTTGTTTTGTAAAGGATAGCTTCTATTGTAGATAATTCTTTTTGCTTTAATACCTCCAATGTGCATCTTGAAATTAAATTCTGTTCGAATAGTTCGTCAACAGAAGTTGTCAAGTATACGTATATGTTGTTGGCCACCATTTTTGAATTAATGGAGGCTTCTTTACTTTCTGTTATATTTTCCGATTTTCTTTGTGGTTGATGTTTAGAAAATTTATAGTCTTTTATTTTGTATAACACCATAAGTAGGGCATTAAAATCCCTTTCCCCAACTTTGTGCTTTAAATATGTTAAGTGACCTATCATGTTATTTAAAAAAGCATGTACGTCGTTTATCGTATAGATACTTTCTTTTTTTAACAGAGAAAATTCGCTTTCCGTAATTACATTGTTTTGATAATATAATGCTAAATCTACGTTTCCTTCACTACCCAGTTGGGTATGGCAGTCCAGCGCACTAGTGTAGCTGCTCTTTGGGCTAGTTGTGATATGACAGTTATCTTCTTTTTCTTTTCTTTCAGCTTTTGTGAAATTTAGAATGCCTTTCATTGCAGATAACATTTCTTCATATCTCTCTGCCCCAAGTCTTGTTTTCAGATATTCTTTAAAGGTGTTGCTTGCCGATTGAAAAAACAAAATAGCTTCAAAAGTAACAAGCCCAGCTTCTTTGAATATAGACAATTCTTCTTTAGTGATGAACTTGATTTTGCACATTTCATCTACTGTCATGTCTTGGACTGACAGCGGCTTATTTTTTGCAATGAAATTGGCATCAAAAACCTCTTGGTATTGATTTCTTTTGTGTACGACTGAGGAAAGTATATTTTGTATTTGTAGATAATTCCTATGAGTCATTCCTTGAATTGTCAATAATTCCTCAATATTATGAGTGTCACCTATAAAACCTAATAATTTTCCTACGGTAACTAACCTTTTTGAAATTAGGATATTATATGTTTCTAAGCTGATCATGTTGTCATAGAACAACTCTTTGATGGATGTCTCTTCAGTTATTATCATATCTCTATTATTTTTCTGCAAATTTAATAAAAAGATAATTAACTGACGTGTTTTTTATGAAATATTTTTCAGTTTTATGCTATATAACATGATTTTTTCTCTTCTGTGCAGATAGGCTGCACAATATCGATGCTTTTGATGTTTTTATGCATTTCCATATTACCATAACATTCTAGTTTAATAGATGATGATTTTGTGATGTTATGACTTATACGGACCATACCTAGTAAAATAATACAAGCGTGTGGATACGCTGTATGTTTAGTGCTGCAGTATTACATATTAGAAGAAACTAAATGTTATGACAGAATTTTCATTTTAACATATGATCTTCAGTGTTTGTAAACATTTCTCTCTTTCTCTAAAAATCGTGTAACAAAACTGAGCCCATTTTTAGAAGTATTTCCTGGTTCATTATCAAGTAAAATATCAATTGACTATAAGATGTTTACATTAAATGATTTAATTTAAAATGACTTTTCAAAATGGACCCAGTAAATCATTTGTCGGTGCTCTCTCTTCAATTTTACCTTATGCTTGTGGTTTACCTTTTAAACCCTGTCTTCCGGCAAGTACTTATGGATTTAGTCAAATTCTAACCTAGCATGGTAATTGCATCGAAATATTTACCTAAGTCATATTTTTTGTTGATGCAAATGTATGGAACCTCTTCTTTTTCAATTGTTACGATTCGATCTAGTGTATAATATCCCAATTGATTGTACTGCTTTGTCCATGTCAGCAAGAACCACCTATTATTATGTAGCTTTATATAGTAGGGATGGCATGTTACTTCAAATTCGCGTTGGTTGAATGTGCGATAGTAAATCTTGAGAGGCTGCTTGTTGATGATGGCATCTACAAGATTTGGTAGATGTTCCAATCCTTTAAGGCTGTACGTTTCTTCTGCGCTTGGAATCTTTCCGGTTATTCCTAATCTTTCTTCGAGATTCTGGATGATTTCATGCAGAAAAGTTAGTTCTGATGAATCTTTATATTCCTCATACGTTTTTACGGATATATATAAGGATCTTAAAGTTGAACATATTTTCTTTAACTCTTCAAAGGAGAGTTTATTATAAAACATACGGTAGCATGGATCTTCGTATCCGTAATAGCATTTTTCTCCATCTTCCATAGGATAAGATATAATTTGTGTATCTAAAGCTATGTAGTTTTGTATAGCATTGATATCGTCATCCACCAGGTTGGGTAGAATCGAGAAAGATGAATCGCCGAAAAGGACTTCGGCCATTCTTGCTGTAAGTTCTTCGTATGTATATTTATGCTCCTTATCGGATAAGCACCAGTCTAAGATAAGGAATCTCAATTGGGTGATTTTATCAAATTTCATAATCTCTATTTTTAAATTCTACTTTAGTATTCATGAGTCTTGTGCCAATTTCTTGGAAGGTCTTGATGATTGTATCTCGCTGTTTTTCGCGTGGAACCTTCAAACGATTGGCATAATGGGAAAGCAGACCTTTATTGATGTGCGTTGCCTTACTTAGAGTTGCCAGCGGAACATATGTATTATATGCCTTAAGGAGGGAAGCTACATCTGCAAATTGATACGTAAAATCATACTCTTGATTTTTATACCACTCAGGATACCTGTTGTCTGTTTTCAGGAATTCTGGTTCTAAGATTTCAATACATCCTTCTGCTAACTGGATGAATTGATTGAAATCTGGTGATTCGATTTTCTCCACGACATCAAGGCCTAATTCTTGATATACGTAGCCTTCAAATTGTGATTTTTCCCATTTTATATATATAATGTAATGTCTCATGTTTCTTTTTTGGTGCAAAGGTATTCAACTAAATACTTATAACCAAATTAATAAAGTTAAAGTATTCAAACGAATACCATATTGTTGAAAATATGATGTGTTTTTATTCTGTTTCTTAACAAAGGTTAAAGTTTTTGCGCATTTGTCAAAGATTCTCCTCGCGTGCGCGCGTGCGCGACATTCTTAGTTATTGCGTTTTTGGGGGTTGTCTTATTTGTAAATAAATCGCTTTTTACTAAGATTTTAGCCTCTGAAAAAAACGCAGATTTTGTTTGGAACTTATGGGGGAAAATTATAACTTTGCCGCCGAGATGCAGAAATGCTCTCGACATTTATAGCTCTTTGGGATAACTGTGTTTAGGCCTGAATATGTAACACATGGAGCTCCTACCCATTGGCTATGATAGTGAGAGACAATGATAATAATATAACCGTTTAAAAAGAAAGAAAACAATGAAGAAGATTTTGTTTTTGATAGCTGCGTGTTCTTTGTTCAGCAATGCGCATGCACAGAGGGTAGTAGCTCCAGAGCCTGAGTTCATTAATAGCTATTGCGTGCTGACGAGCGATTCTACCTATGATGTCCTGCCTAAGGAGAGTGGCAAGGTGGAGAAGCATCAGAGCAAGTTCTCCAAGTTCTCCAAGATTGCCGGTGCGGTGAGTGATCTCGGTTTTGCCGGTGGACTGGTGGGTGCCAGCACGGGCAGCCTGTCTGGTTTGGAGACCGGAGTGAGAGTGATGGGTACGGCTGCTGGTGTGGGCATGGCTGCAGATGCAGTGAACACTCTGGCTGGAGTAGAAGGCATGGATATTGCCTTTGAAGGTGGACGTTCTGCCTATTCAGTTAAGAGTGTTGGCAATGGCCTTCGTCTGCTCATCAAGGCGGAGAAGAATGAGGTGGATCCTATGGGTATTTACCGAATAGTACGATTCAAGGCTTCCAAGAAGGACAGACGAATTCAGTGGATGACCTTCAAGCCTTCCTTGCTGGGTAGTTCAGATGCCAGGAAGAAGGGATTTTTAGCCTTCACGGGTCACAAGTATGGCAATCAGAGTTATCTGATAGATATTCCTGCTTCTGAACTGGAGCCGGGTGAGTATGGTATCGTCTTCATGGCTGTGGCTTCTGCCCAGGAGATTCCAGTGGGGACTTTTAGTGTAATCAAGTAAGAGTGTAGATTATGGAGATTTTATTTTTGTTGCTGTTGTTTGGAGTGCTTGGCAAGGGAACAACGAAGGCTGTGATGGGTGATGGCAAGAAAAGAAAGCCAAAAACCAATTGGGACAGGTTGAGTTACGAGCAGAAGGCTTGGCTTCATGATCATTCTTGATATTGTCATTAGGATCACTGACAGGGGAGTGGATGCCGCTACAAGCTATTTTACGTTTTTCTTCTCCCTTTGTCTTGCCATTGCTGTGGGATTGCTTATCTGGATCAATACCCCTCGGGGCAAGAAGTGGCTTGATGAACTTTAAATGGTAGGTTATGGTTCAAGAACGTAAGATTGCATTATTGGTGGATGCTGAAAATGTGTCTCATCATCGCATCGGGCAGGTGATGACAGCTGTCAAGAACAACCTGGGTGGCTTGGTTACTGTCAAGCGTATATATGCTGATTGGACCAAGCCCAATATCTCCGCATGGAAGGCTGATCTTCGGAAGCATGCCTTCCTTCCCATTCAGCAGTACTCCTTTACCTCTGGCAAGAACTCTACGGATTTTTCCCTGGTGATTGATGCCATGGATTTGCTGTATCAGAACGATATAGATGTGTTTTACATCGTATCCAGTGACAGTGATTTCACTAGGCTGGCCATGCGCATCAGGGAGTCTGGGAAGATGGTGATTGGTATGGGAGAGAAGAAGACACCTGAGTCTTTTGTCATGGCTTGTCACGATTACATCTTCTTTGACGGGAATCAGGATGCTTGCGGTTCTGCATCCTCTGTCTCCAGTTCTCCTAGTGCTGGTAGTAAGGAGAAGGGAAGTACTTCTCAGCAGATGACTCCTGGAATCAGCCGGAAACTCATGGCCTTGTTAAGGGAGGTGGTCAGTGAGGCTGCAGAGAGCGATGGTTGGTCTGAACTGGGGTGTGTGGCCAGTAGGCTTCATCTCAGGAAACCGGGCTTCAAGGTCAAGACCTATGGTTTCAGCAAGTTCATCAAGCTTATTGAGGCTTGCGGTGATTCTTTCCTTATTGACCTGGATCATCCTATCAGGAAGAAAAAGAAAACCATTCGGAAAGTTTGTTTGAAGAATCGGTAGAATTATAGGAAATGGCTTGTTTCAGTGCAGGTCATTTCTTTTTTTTGAATATTTTTGTTTGCTGCGCAGATAGGCTGCACAGAAATATCGTAATTTTGTGGGCAAATTAATTTTTTTATTATTATGGAAGATAAAAAGGAAGAATTAAGCAGTCATGTGGAGAACATATTCAAGCAGTATGTTCATCCAGGACTTTACATCTGTGATTTGGCCACAGGTGGGGGAAAGTCATATACCATAGGCAAGCTTACCTGTGAGTTTTATCCCAAGCATTTTGAACGCATCATCATCCTGTGTGTTCAGAACAAGCTTATTGAGGGTATGAACCGTGAGATTGAGAAGTTCATCGATCAGGATGGGGGACTTAAGAGTGATGAGAAGCTTATTGTCGAGAACAATGCCGAGGTGGTATTGAAGGCCTGTGGCAGTGGCTCCTTGAAGTCTTTGCTGGATGAAATGGTGTATCAGGTGGGTGAGCTTCGCAAGCATCATGCAGTGGGTAATCTGGAGGGCAAGATTCAGCAGGTCAGGAAATATGTAGCCAGTCTTGAAACTTGGGTAAGGATCTTGGAGGATGATCCTAACAATGCTTCTGCTAAGGAGGCTGTCAATGAAGTGGAGCAAAAAATCAGATATGCAATCAAGAATTTCTTCAATACCTACAAGCATCTTCTTCAAGCTGATGGTGTTGTGAAGAATGTGAGCATCAAGTATGTCTTGAAGCATTTTCCTTCGCTAGAGAAGGTATATCCTCAGGTAAACCTACATAGCAAGAAGGTCTTGCTCATGACGGTTCAAAAAGCGACGTATGGCATTGATCCAATTCTTTCTGAGAGTGTTCATCTCAAGAATTTCACGGATAAGCAGACCTTGATCATCGTTGATGAATCTGACCAGGCTGCTGTGGCCATGCGTGATGTCATCATTGAGCAGGCATGCAACAAGCTAGGGGGAGAGAACAGATACAGCAGGGGATATCTGGGCTACTTGCAATATCTGGACCTGGTGAATAGCCGGAACGAGCTTTCCACTGCCTACTACGATGATAAGCTTGTAGGAGCCCTTGAAAAGGGGCAGAGCATCATACAGGAGAATTGGAAGCGCAAGATGGGAAATGTGGTTCCTTACAAGAATATTTTCCTGAGAAGTTCTGAGCCGATTGATTCATATCGCAGGGGCGTGTTTTTTTCTGGTTCGCTCTTTAAGCTTGATATTGGCAGCGGTAAGGAGAAAGGACGCGCCTATATCTGTTACAAGCATGGAGAGAAAGAGTTTCGGTTGGGACACAGCCTGGATGGAGAAGACTTAAGGAAGGAGTTTCAAGTGGTGGTGCCATTGGATGACTTTCTGCGAATGGTAGGTGGCAATGTAACTGCTGTCAAAAAGCAGCTCTGCAATCTCATTCAGGAATCTCTGAAGCGCAGGCAGGAAGAATTCAGGATCATGGTAGATGACAAGGATCAGTATATGGGTTGGCCAACACAGGAACGTGAGACCCATACGCTGATGGCCCGTTTTGAAAGTGGGGCTGAGAAAATCATAGAACAGCAGCTGCTTGACTACATGACTAATCGCAAGAACCTGGATATCATGGCTGATGACAAGAAAATCAAGATGGCGGACGACTCCTTCTACATGCAGGGGTGTCAGCTTTACCAGGAAGATATAGATGACAGGGACAGTGCACATCGTGTAAGGCTTTCTTGCAGGGAGATTACTACAACTCCGGAGAAGATTCTGTATAGTTTGGTGATTTCTGGTCAGGTGACCGTGGTTTTGTGCTCTGCCACTGCTTCAAGCAAGTCGGTCATCAGCAACCTGGATATTGATCATCTCAAGTTTGTATTGGGGGATCGTGTTCATACATTATCCGAGGAGGAAAGTGAGAAGTTTGATGCATTGGTGGCTGCCACTTATCCTAAGGGACATCGTGTTTATACCGAATCCCTTCAGCATTACCGCTATGCTGACAAGAGAAAGGAGAAGGTAAGGTTGCCGGATCATTATCGCAGGATGTTCAGTCAGGATGCGGTAGATGATGGATATGTTGATGAATGGTTCAAGCTTGCAAGAGAGCGTGTATACAAGACTGGTGGTGAGAGCAGTGATCCTACTTTTGAATTTTATCGCATCTATCAGTTCATAGAGGCCTATCACTGGTTCCACACGCATGATGATATTCACAGCATGCTGTTTTTCCAGAACAGGTCAGCAGTGAAGGACAAGGCCTTGATGACGCAGATGAGGGTATTGGCATGTCTCATAGACGGGTCTTACAAGGACCAGCTGAAGAGCGGGGATTTTGATGATGGGTTGCCTGAATGGGAAAATGAGCATCTTTTCATGTCCAACAACCTTCAGGAAGTGGAGAAGGTGGTGTTGAATGGTTTGAGTGATGGCAGCCTTTCAAAGGTGATGCTTGTGACCGCTTATGGCAGTTTCAAGGCAGGTGCCAACCTGCAATATCAGGTTCCTGAGGGCTTGGACTTTTTAAAGGGAGACAACTGGGAGAAAGATGAGTCTAAGCTCAAGAAGGATTGGGATGCCATTTATCTCCAAAGCCCTACTTCCTATCTGACCATGGATGGTGACAGGACAGGCTTGGCTGATGAACAGGGAATTTATCGGGTGATGATGTCTTTGATGATGCTCAAGGAACGTGGCTGGCTCTCTCCCAACCAGGTTAAAAGATGGTTGGATTGTGCCGTTTCCGGGGGTAAGCTCTACTTCCGTGAAGAGTCTGTAGCCAGGGACAAGGCCTCCTGGGCACTGACCATATTGGAGCAGGCTTTGGGCAGAATCTGCAGAACCAGGAATAAGCCTCATACTACCTACATTCTTTATGACGAGGATATGAAGGGCTACTTTATGAGAGTTGGTCTTCAAAAGTCGCAGACTATGGAGTTCAAGGCTTTGGTAAGCGATGTTGTGGCTCATTATGGTGAATCGGACATGGATATGAGTCGGGTCGATGCAGAAAAGCGAATGAATGACGCAGCTGAAGCCAGGAGAGCATTGAACAGGATGAGACGAAATGCTCTTCATTTTACTCCACATCCTTTTTCAGATGAAGAGGATTTTGATGAGGATGAGGAGCAAAATGGTATTCCATTCAGGGTCAGGAATGGTCAGATCATGAACCAATACTACAAGCAGGCCATTATTACCCAGCCTGTCATAGATAGTTTTGAAGAGCTGACGGAGAAGAGCAAGATAGTCACCTTCCTTCATAAGTGTTATGGGGATTGGGCAAGAAATGATCTTGGAGAGATTGAGGGCTCTTCGGTTTCTCCTTCGTCTGTCCGCTTGGATATATTGATGAAGAATGACGTGATTCGTGCTCATTTTGAGCAGAATGGTTATGCAACGGAATGGAAGCCTGGAGGTTTGATTCTACATCCGGAGATTTTGATGGCAGACTATGCCGGTGAGATTGGTGAAGAGGCATTCAGGGCATTGGTTCTCCGCTATACCCATTGTGATGAAGATGCTTTTGCACATTTGGAGGGAAGGGATTACGAGCTGGCTGACTTTGTCATCAATGATGCCGACGGCAACCACAAGGTAGCTTTTGATGTAAAAAACATGAATCCTCTTATTGAGCATAATGACAGAGAGGGTGATCTGGCTACTTCCAGGAAGCGAAAGATCAAGGAAGAAAGACTCGGCTGTCCTCTTTATACGGTCAACATGCTCAAGATGCCGGCTGACTCTATGGATTCACATGAGATTTGCGGGGTTATTGACAAGGAAGGTCATGTGATTCCTGAGGTAATGGAAAGGATTAAGAAACTCATAGAAAGTTAAATGATTATGGGAAGAAATTTATTTAGTACAGAAGAAATTCTGAAATTGCCCGTGACCACGAATAAATTGTCGGTTACTTGGGATAGTGGTGCTCTTTTCAAAAAGTACTCCATTGTTTCATACAGTATGAAAAGCAGGGATAAGGATCGTAAGAATCTATCTTATGAGCAGCTCTCTGACACCCCTGCCGTATCTGTAGCAGGCTTCTGGGCAAAGTATGGACAGTATGAACAAGGTTGTACCAAGTTCTTCGTACTTGTAAGAAGAGGTGATGAAAAGAAGGTGTTGGAGAGTCTTGGCAAGCAGGAAGATGTGGCTATGCGTCTCGATGACCTATCAGACTATAGTGAGTATCTGCAGAAAAGAATCATTGCATCCTTGGCTGTCAATTCGTTGGGCAAGCATGGCAAAAATGGCATGATGTATAACAATGGTCAGTTGTTGGTATGTGATGACAACAACTTTGGTATTCCTGCTTCGCGCCAGGAGCTTGTATGTTTGAAGCTGGAGGTAAATCAGTATATGAACCTCTCTGCCAAGACGGTTAGCTTTTCACATCCCAAGACCTTTGAAGATTTGAAGCGCAGGAATAATTGTGTTTTCAAGATAGGTAAGGAGATGGATGGTACTCTTTGGCTCGGTAAGCCGCTTTGTCCATTTGTTGTCAAGCAGGGTAAGGAGAACGTCTATAACTTGGATGAGCTCTATATCCAGCAGAAGAGATTCAAGGCAACCCGCAATGTTGTCCCTTATTGGCCATTCGATTCGAAGAAATACAATCATGGCAAGTTGTTTGTGATCCGTCAGGTTGTGGATTTGGTGAATGAGAAATTTGAGAATCTTCTTAAGCTCAGTTTCACTGACTATGATGTGTTGGATTTTCAGGAAGGAAGTCCGGAGAACAAAATGCTGAAAATGTTGGCGGAATACTTTAAGGACAAGGTTATAGGTTTCGAAGATCCATTCAAGACTCCAGCTTCCAAGAAGCAGATTGCTCTGCTCAAAAATTGTATGAAAGAGGGTATCGGTAATTCTTTGGCGTTTGCAAAAAGAGGGCAAGCACCGGATGTGGTGGTTGGATTGTGTCAGCCGGAAGATGATACTGAATATTCAAAGAGCAAGTATGGTAGCTCCATAGCCATTCAACACCTGGTTCATTCTGGAAATGAAAAGCAAGATAAGGTCATTAAGAGTGTGGCTATTAGAATCTTGATGGAGTTGATGGTTAAGGATTGCAATATACATTGTCAGATGCCTCCAGCCTTAGGGGAAATGATGGAGGATTGGACGTTTTACAGTTTCAAGTCTAATAAGGATGTGGCTCATGGAGGGTCTTTGTCTGCAGATATTGAAACCGGAAACTTGCTTTTAAAGGCGTATGGCTTTTCTGACAAACAGGGAGTGGATTTCGATACATTCGTTTCCAATACCATTGGCTATGATCCTACATCACGCATCAAAGGTTTTCGTGATTACAAGGTGATGGCCAAGGATGGAAACATGTATCTCATCGTGGATACGGAAGAAATTCCTATATTGGATGCTTCTTATATCGATGAAGTTTATGCCAGGTATCTGGATGAAGATGATAAGGAGATTCCTACGTTGTCTGTTTTCAAGAGAAAAGCCAATGGTTGCAATCATTGGTATCTTCGTGGCTACATGGGCTTTCATTTATGGAGGGCTGAGGGCTTGAACGGTGAAGGGGCTTACTCATACATATCTGGAAATAACAGTCATAGAATTCAATTCATTGCATCTCAGAAAATAGACAAGATGCCAAGAGTACGTCGTATCTTCATCCTTGAGAAAAAGCATCCTGATAGAGTTTGGGATGATATCCAGCAACTGAAGGTCATGTTACTGGTGGGCTTTGGTCGATGGGGTGAGCAGATGACTTATCCTTTCCCATTTAAGTTCTTGCAGGAGTATCTGGATAAGGAGAGCAAGGAAACATATGAAAAGCATTGGAGTGAATTGTGATGTTTCAAGTTCCCTGTTGTAGTGATATAAGCAGGACCGGTCGAAATATTTCGACCGGTTCACTTCATTCGTTTGTTTCTCGGAAGCGTATGTTCTTTCCTTTTATGGCAATAGACAGCTATACATAATGGGAGAAAATAGGATTCTTACAGCAATGAATTGAAGATTTTTCATGCAATTCAAAAAAAAGTTGTATATTTGCAGCTGGAGACCATCTTTTTTCTGGTAGTGCAGATAGATTGCATAATGGCTTCCTGTTTTTGTACCTGGAAAGTATCATTCTGAATAAAGATGAGGAGCGCTACTGGATGACAGGTGGTAATATGGGGATGTTACCTATACGCATCATTCTTGAGATTTACCAATATGTCATGGAACATCCGGAACTGTAGCTCTTGGTAATTCCTGTGGGTTGCGGTACCGCTCGGTATACTCTAGAAGAGATGGGTTTATGCTCACGGATGCTGCTTTCTTGGGGAATGTATATCTGCCTATCAGCTTCAGAAAGGTGCTGATGGGAGAATTGGGAATATAACATCGTAAGTAAAAATATAAATCAAGAAGTATGAGTCAGTTTAAAGTACATGTTCAGTATATCATTTATGGTTGTTGTGGCATTGAGCTGTTGATTGGCAATAAGCTGATCAAGTGTGATGCCGGTTATGGTGGTCCTAATCCGTTGGCCTCTTTGATTGAAGCCTGCTTGGATTTTTCCATTGCCAAGAAAGAAGGTTATGAATCAGAAGATTACATCGAAGAGACGGAAACCACATGGGATGAAGAGCCGGGGGAGATGCATCTGGAGCTGAAATTATTAAAAAACGATATGGTCATCATGGATATACAGCAGAGGGACGATGAAAAGAACGTTCTTCAAGAATGGCATGAGATAGTTCCTTATGAAGATTTCAAGGAGGCAATTGTTGCGGAGGGCTTTCGTGTTTTGAATGCATTCGGTATCCACGGTTACTATACAGCATGGTCCGATGGTGTTGATTTTCCTTTGGCTGCACTGCTCCATCTTACCGGTAAGCTTCAGTTAAATTGGGATGGAGACAATTGCTTTACGAATTTGTCCAAGGAACTGGAATGTCTTTCAAGCTATATTGAGAAACTTCAAATCAAGGAAGAGACTCATTATGATGAGTGTAAGCTATATTACGAAGCGTGGCAACTGCAAAGTAGTGGCGATCCGTTTGGGGTAGGTGACAAAGTGGATTGGACTTGCGTTATGTCTGCAGAGTATAAAAATGCTCATGGTACCATCATTGATTTTGAAGAAGAGGATCATGGCTTTGCCAAGTATTCCATTAGTGGTACAGTTACCCAAATCATAGCTGAGCGCAGTGAGTTTCCTAAGGGAAAGTGTGTTGTCTCTTATTCTCAGGCAAATACCATTCAAGAGGAAATCCTCAGGGCTGATGGTCATGAAAAGGATTTAAGCTGTGACGAAGAAACGGATAGAACATTTTGGGGATATATCGTTACCCTCAAAGATGTTGTGGTGAAACCCTTGCCGGAAAAGGAAAGCAACATAAATTATGAGTGATTAGTTATAGATTTACTCATTTACACAAAATTAATTATCTAGAAATAACTGGGCCGACTTTAAAAAAGCGATAGGAGATAACGCATCAAAACAACTTTTAAAGTAGGCTCAGTTTGATAGATATTCAATAGTAGGGACGACCGTGAACGACCGCGAAAACGACCGAAAACGACCGAAAACGACCGCGAACGACCGCAAACGACCGCATTTCGACCAAAATGACCGCAATAACGACTACTTTTGTGAATTCACAAACGAGGGCTATGTTATCATCTACAAGTTTAAATAAGGTAAAAAAATAAAGGCATTTTTTGTTGTTTCAATATTTATCGGTAATTTTGGACTCAATATTAATTCTAGAATACATGTCTATGGATGAACAATTGAAAACTGCATATAAACAGGCTATTCAAGATCCTTGTGCTAATCTTGACAAGCTGTCTCGTTTGACTCCTGTTCTTGGTGAGGATGGAGAGCCATATTGTATTGATGGTAGTAAAAGTGTTGTGTTCAAGATGCTGGATCCTGAGTCTGGGAAGTATTATGCCTTGAAATGTTTTGCCGAGATTCCTGATAGTAGCGAGAAGTTACGTTACAAGCTCATTGCCGATGAATTGGTAATGGTGGATTCACCTTATTTTGTACACATGAGATTTATCGAGGATGAAATTCAGGCGGAGATTTCTTATCCTGAAGATAGGTTGCCGGTCTTGTTGATGGATTGGGTGGATGGAGAAACCTTAGCAGAATATCTTGCGGACAACTATCAGTACACCTTTTCTATGTCCATACTGTGCTATCGCTTTTGCAAGATGGCTGCGTGGCTCCATATTCAGGACTTTGCGCATGGAGATATCACTCCTTCCCATATCATGGTTCGTCCCGATGGTACATTGACGCTGATAGGTTATGATGGAATGTTTATTCCTTCCATGAAAGGTAGTCTATCCAGTGCTTTACTTTCTTCTGAATTCTGTCACCCTAAGCGTAAAATTGATGAGTTTGATGAGCATATAGATGATTTCTCTCTCATAAGTATTGCTCTATCTTTGAAAGCAATTTCCTTGGACCCATCTTTGTTTGATTCATATGGTTCGCCAGAAAGGCTTCTTTTTACTAAAGAAGATTATTGCAAGCCAGAACAAAGTAAGGTAATTGCTTCTTTGCAGCAACTCATGTATGATAAGGAATTCTGTTCATTGTATTCTTTCTTTATGCTTGCCCTTGTAAATGGTAATCTCTCATTGGGGTCATTAAAACTGTTTGCATGTGAAAATCCGAGAAAATTGCAAGTAGATGTTCCTGAACCGGAGCAAAAGCATCGGTCAACTTCTCGCCATAAGGTAAGATATAGCGATGATGGCAGGAAGTTTTTTGGAGGCAACTATATTCGTTGTCGTCATTATGTTCTTAATGAAGGGGTAAGGATTATCTGTGATAAGGCTTTTTACGGATGGGACAATCTCGAGAGCATTGAAATACCTTCAAGCGTAGAAGTTATCGGAGATTTTGTATTTGTTGGTTGTAATAATTTGAAGGAAATTCATTGTCAGTCAGGAGTTGCTCCTATTGCTACGGAAGATACATATGGTAATCAGTTTAAATCTGCCGTAATTTATGTACCTACAGGTGCTATCTCTAATTATAAGACTACATCTGGTTGGTGTATGTTCTCTAATTATAAGGAGGATCCGAAATTATCATACATTAGAAAGTCAGATATGAAGAGTGATAATGTTTCTCTATCAAATGACACCCTCTATTGTAATTTGACAAGTGATGAAGTAGGTAATCTGAGGGATTATGTTCTTGGTAGTGCTTCAGACTTAAGTTCTATCAAGCATGCTGTCTTGAGTGGATATCTTGGTGATGGCGATTTTTCATTTCTTGCAGCATTAGCCAGTGCCTACCAATTGTCTTCATTGGATATGACCAATCTCCAATCTACTTATACATATCGTTTTCAGGGGTGCAGTCAACTTAAAGAAGTCAAATACTCAAGATATTGGAACTCCACTGGTTTTTATCTGTTTGAATTATGTGCTAACATCACTAAAGTTGATTTCCCATCGAATATCATTGGCGAAGGTTATTTAACATTTGATAATGGTACTTTCAGAGATTGTATATCATTGGAGGATATTAGAATCCCTTCTACAGTGCAATCTTTCGGTAGTCAGTGTTTTTTTTTACCTTTGCACCCAGGAATCAAGTTAGGATATTTGGTT
>ULYL01007360.1_pt1 | contig 54736 bp, 29 predicted proteins | sample 1962211 | NCBI WGS metagenome assembly ULYL01 (sample SAMEA4835864, study PRJEB28245) | human gut metagenome | biome: gut microbiome; material: fecal sample | place: Denmark | collected 2008
CCTTTCACCATCAAGCAGTTATTCCGATGCGTATTTTTCCATTCGACAAGGTTTTGATATGCCTTTCTTTTTAACATAACGTTCCTCCGAAATCAGGTTTTATTACCGATATTATACTCTGTTTTTTTGTATTTGTCAACCGAAAAGGAATAAAATCGGATATTGTTTTGTCGTAAAAAGGAATAAAATCCGATATTTGTTTCTTTGAAAAAGGAATAAAATCGGAATATCGTAAACCCGAAATCTTTTTATTAGTCTGAAAGCATTAAAAAACGCCGCCCTCCGCAAAAGCAGAGAACGGCGTTTTTCTGTCTGCCGATAAAGTTACATAAACACTCTTACCGTCAGGTCGTGCCATTGATTTTGCCTGAGCATTCCGTTACATTCTTTCCGATAAGATGTTGTTCCGTTACCCGATCTTTCACCGTTTCGGCTTCGCGATAAATGCCTACAAATATAAAATCCGGGTTAGATTCAATCAATTTCTTATAATATTCCTTTTGCGACTCCAAGCTATATTGTTGAAGTTCTTCCTTTGTACTTACTCGGCAATACGACGTTACTTTTTTCTTCATTTGTTTTCCCTATAAAAAATAAAATCATAATGCTGTCATAAACGTAACATTATGATTTTAACATATCTTTTATTTTATGTCTAATAAAGTAACAAACCTGCGCTATTCTTTAGCACAGGTTTGTATACTTATGATGTCTGCGTTGCCCCAAATAGCTGATTTTATCAGCCGTTTTGAGTGTTCATTTCTCTGTTTTCTCGCTTTTTCCGTTCCATTTTCGAACCACGCACTTCGCGATTTCAAAGAAGAGATTTCAAATAATCTTCTACGTTTCTGTATTCGATTCCGTTTTCTAAAGTCGTATTTTCTCCGCGATAAATAACAACTTTTTTAGTGATTTTCCCGTATCTGAATTCCGTGTTTTTCAGTTTTTCTTCGTCAATCAAATGCCTGAATTGCTCTTTCGCTTGTTCCTTGCTGTGCTTTACTTCGTAAATTTCACAAGTCGCATTCGCATTATCCGCAACAACCATATCGAATTCGCCGACGGCAAACTGAAGCTGAAATACCTGCTTTTTCGGATTCGCAATCTTTGTTTCAAGCAACACGATGTCTTCCATCATTCTACCCTTTATATCGCTTAAAATCCGTTCGATAACCGCATTTCTTTCATCTATTGAAAGCTCCTGAAACTCACCGTCTTCAAGCAACGATTGCACGAGTTCTTTTGCTTGCGAATATCTCATTCCCGGTTGAGTAAAAACGGTTTTGAAGTTCTTTTCACGCCCGACAGGCAACGTCTGAATATCGATATCAACCGTTAAATCCAAAGCGTCGAGATACTCTTTAATTTCCCTTCTATGCTCTTCCGAAATCGTTACGGTCTGCTCTTCTCTGTTTCTGATTTCGAGCAGGTTTTTAAGCCGCTTTGTAAATTCTTCTTTGTCGATTCTATCAAGAATATCGTTCGAGTTCTGCCTGTCGTTTCGCAAATTCCTTGCCGAAATTCCCAAATCATGAGACATAAAATCTTTCGTCAGAACGTCTAAAGTGAAACGATGGTTGACGTCTTCGACAACTCTGTTAATCGCGCTTGTTAGTTCGCCTTTCTCGTATAAATCATAAAGCGCGCGGAAATGCCCGCCGTACTGATAGCATTTAAGAGAATGCTGAATATTTTTTGCTATCGCGCTGTCGACGTATTCGTCAACGCTTTTCTTGTTTGCAAACGTGGACTTTTCGTTATAATGAACGCCGCCGAGGCTCATCGTTCCGCCGTAACAAATATACTCGTCGATTCCCTTAATGCCGAGAACTTCTTCAAACTCTCTGTACGGAATAAACGTGGTATGAAGGAAAATACAACGGTCATATAGCTGCTCGTCTTCGGAAAAGAAGAATCCGAGCGAATCTGTACCCGATAATACGATTTTCATTCCGCACGCGGCAAATATATCCGAAAAAAGCGCAGCGCCTTCGATAAAATCTTCGATGAGCGTTACTTCGTCGACAAACACATACTTGTATTCGTCGTTCATCAGGTATTTCAAGTCCTGATTTATATCGCTTAAACCGATTCCCGCACTGACTTGAATAAATGCCGTTTTTGAAAAATCTTCTTCATTCATTTCAGCTATAACCTGGCGTATGAGCGTCGTTTTGCCCGTGCGCCTTAATCCGTAAAGAATAAAAACTCTGTCGCGAACATCTCCGTAAACATAATCGCAAATATTTTTATAAAGATTTCTCTTTTTGTAATTTGCGACTGTCTGAACATAATTTTTTAAGTTTTCCCCGAGCATTACGTCGGTTTTGAAAACGTGCTTTTCTTCTTTCCTCCTCTCCGTTTTCTGCGGTTTGGGAAGCATAAAAGTAAGCTCCTTTTCTCTCTTTTGAAGATCTCTTCTTCTTTCTATCTTCGCGCGTAAATCGTCTACAAGCGCATCATCAACATATTTACTTTTCTTTTTGCCGTCCTCCGTCCATTGCAGATAATATCTTGTTTTGCCGTTTATATTTTTCTTCGAGATATACCCCGCCGGTAATTCGGCTATTTCTTTTTGAACTTGTAAAAGCTCATTCTGAATTTCTTGATTATTCATTATAATCTCCGTCAAATACTGTATGATCTCCCACATTTATTTGTTGTAACCCCATTATAACCCCTTTATTTAGATTTGTCAAGGGGTTATGATAGGTTATAAAACTACTTTTTGAAAATAACAGAGAATTTTGCCGAAAAACATTCAAGCGACTACGTTTTGTAGCCGCTTTTTCGTATTATTTCTTCGCCGATTCCACTTGATTCAGTTCGAACCAAGTAGCATTTTTTATAACTTCATCTGCATTACCTTATCATATAATCAAAAAAATATTTAATTTGCAGAGTTCGTTTCTATCATTTGCCGGATAAATAAGTTTTTGAAAAGAGACTGCTCAGGTAACTTTAAGTTTCCAAAACAGTCTCTAAAAAGGAGCAAAAGTGAATTGTTTCTAAAATCTTGGTTCGCAACCGACAGCAAGCGTTCAGGCGAGAAGCGCGTTGATTTCTTTGCGGAATTTAAGCCACGTCACCGCGCCAATCCGCCCCGTGAAGCCCGATACGCCGATTTTATGCAAACGGCGGAGCAGTTCTTCCCGCCCGATCTTTTTTTCCGCCGCCCGCAAGGCGCAAACGTCCTGCAACCCGTCGAAAAAAACTTCCAGCCGCAACGACGCCAACGCGCCCTCCCTCCCCGGATAAACGATAAAAGAATCTCCGCTCTGAAATCCGCCGTCGGCGTCCGATTGAAAATACGGATCGACGGGATAGCGCGAATACTGAGAATTATAGAAATTAAATCCCCAATGCAGAAAACCTTTCGTTCCCGTTTCGTACAGTTGCGCGCCCAAAATACGGTTGCGTATCGAGGGCATATTGAAAAATCGGTTGGATTCGTAGTGCCCGAATTGACCGCAACAATAATACGCCCATTCGGGAGAAGGTTTGAAGGCAGAAAACGCGTTCGTCGCCACCACTGGCACGTCCACAAGTCCTTTTCTGTAATAGACAGGCTCGCTCATGGCGTCCATAAACCGATACCCGGGAAGCAACTGACGAATTATCTTTGCCGCAGCGGCATAACCTTCGTCATTTTCTTCGGAAGGTTCGTCGGAAATATGGAAATACACCCGTTCCGCATACCCTTCTCTTTTCAGAAAGTTATCTAATTCGGGCAAAAAACGCCGCAAAAACGCTTCGTACTCCCGTCCGCAGGAAAAAGTCTCCCAGCCGAAAATTTTTCTCTCGTTTCCGTCCTCAGAAGCAACGATTTTCGGGCAGTATTTCCCGCCCCATTGCGTCGCCAGATGGCTCATTTCAAAATATCGGATTCCTTTTTTAAAGGCAAAAGACAGAAATTTTTTCAGTTCGCCGAAATCGAAACTAAAACTTTCGCCGTTTTTATAAACGCGTACCAACTGAACGGTTTTTCTCTCCCTACCCACCTCCGTATCGAGCGGCGGCGTAAACAAAGGGACGTACAGCATATTCATCCCGTGCCCGACCGCTTCAGACAGATAACTGCCAAGAACGGTATAAAATTTTTCCGAAAACGGTTCGCAATCATACCGCTCGCAAAGGCAATCGTAATGAAACCAATTCGTATAAATCAAATCGGACGGGGGCAGCAGCGCGTCGACAACCGTCAGCGTATACACCGCGGAAAGAAAAAGACCATTCACGTCGGACACAGTAATAAGGATAGGGTATTTCCCCGCGGGCAAGGCTTCGCTTCCGCCGTCTACCGTCACCCAGAGAGACTGCCATTGTTGCGGACAAAGCCGTATGCCGTTTTCGTGAATCGGCATTAACAGATCGGGATATGCAGCGGCTTTGTTTTCCTGAAAGATCACCCAGTCGTCGCCGTCCGGACGTCTGGTATACCTGCCCGGTATACACTCTACCGTTCGCACGAATACTTTATCGCCGAACGCACTTTCCGCCGAAACCTTGCAATCCAGCCGCAAGGCGTATTCCGAACGGATACACACCTGAAAATGAAAGCGTTCGTTTTTCAGACAAGATCCCTCGTTTTCCAGCAGCGCAGGTTCGCCGTTAGGAAACACTTTATCGAGGGAAGAGACAAGTTTTATTTCAAAATCTTTTCTTTCCATAGTTCTGTTTCGATTTAATGAATTTCCTTTTTCATCGCATATTCCTCTGCCGAAATAATTGTTTTCTTAACTTATTTTTCCAACGTATGCCGTTCAAACATATCGTCTTTTTCCGGCCTTAATACGAAAGAAAAATCAATCTTTCTGTCCGTCATTCTATATTCCGCCGCCAATTCCGGACCGCAGGAGGAAGAACCGATTCCCGACATGCGGTAATCGAGAAACAAATATTTCTTTCCCGTTTCCGGCATATCACAGGCGTGGGGCGTATACTCTTCCGGCAGCCAACGGGAAGCCGTGAAGGAAAACGCCGTATCTGTGCTCACCCCAAGATAAACATTCTCTCCTTCCAAACACACTAACCGGCTGTCGCAATGCGATCCGCTTTCCTGCGGCACATCGTACATATAAAACGCCTCGTCCCACGGGCAGCGATAGAGCCCTACCGGCGCGGCGGCTTTTCTATCGCAGTACGCCTCTCCGGGTCCTCGCCCGAAATAAGTCAGCTCTTCAAACAGCGGACATACGGGCAGACAAATTCCAAAACGCGGCAACCACCAGACGCGCGCGCCGAGTTCCGCGCGCAAGCGGACGTGCACTTCGCCCGAAGCGGTGAAACGATATTCTATCGCCGCGTCCGCCACGGGACTGACGTAGTCGGAAACAATCTTACCTTTTACGACGATTTTCCCGGAATACGTCCGCACGGACACAGGATAAAAATTCGCCCGATCCAGTTGCTGCTGTTTCCACCATATTACGCGATATCTGTCGTTATCGATAGGCGCTCGCCAAACGACGATTCGGCTCTCGCCGTCGATGAGCTTCCGCCCGTTGACGACGTACTCTTGCGGCAGCCCTTTATCCGACAATACAAACCGCCAATTTTCGCCTTTCGCTTCAACCCTTCCTCCATTAAACAGAAATTCCGGGCAAAAGCGTTTTTGTCTGACCGAACTTGCCTTTTCCGACAAAACGAACTGTCTCGTCGCAAGGACGTAACTTTCACCCAGATACCGCGCACGGAAATCGAATCGGGCGTACGCGTATCCCTCCGTTGTTCTAAATTCGTCGGCAAGCGAAAAGACAATGCGTTCTCCCCTGTCCAAAGGACTCAGATCCACCTCTTCGGAATACTTTTTTTCGCCGTTAACTTCAACGGAAAAGACGCACTCCGCTCCGCTGAAATCGAAAAAAGCGTCGCGGGAAAATATTTCGTATCCGCCTTTCTTTTCGGCAACGTCTACGGGGGCGTATGCCTCCCGCACCTCGTAAAGCGAGGGATTAACAAGCCTGTCTGTGGAAACGAGGCCGTCCACGCAAAAATTTCCGTCGTTCGGATAATCGCCGAAATCCCCGCCGTAACGCACTCTTCTTTTCCCGTCCTTTTCGTCTATAACGGAATGGCTGCACCACTCCCAAACAAATCCGCCGCTAAGATTGCGATGTTTGTAAATCAGATTCCAATACAATTCAACGTCGCCGCAGCTATTACCCATGGCATGCGTATATTCGCACAGTACCAAAGGCTTGGGAAATTTCTTTTTCAGAAATTCCTTAATCCAATCCGTATCGGGATACATACGGCTGTAAAGATCGGTAACGGTCTCCGGATAAAATATCATCTTTTCATCGCCCACGGTCGTCCGCTCGTAATGCACCAGCCGCGAAGAATCTTTCTTTTTCAGGATTTCCCCCGCCGTCAGGATATTTTCTCCGAATCCCGATTCGTTTCCCAAAGACCACGAAACAACGGAAGTGCGGTTTTTATCCCGTTCGTACATACGCATCACACGCGATACAAATTGCTCTTTCCATGCGGGATCCCGGCATAAATCAAGGCACAGCCATTTTTCCGTTTCCATGTTCTGCGTTACGGAACCGTGGCTTTCCACGTCCGCTTCCACCATCAAATAAATTCCGTACACGTCGCACAAAACGGGAAAAAGCGGATGAGGCGGATAATGGCTTGTGCGCACCGCATTGATATTGTGCGTCTTCATCAGCCGAATGTCTTTCAGCACGTCCTCTGCCGATTCGACGTATCCGTTAACCGTCATGGAATGTCGGTTCACACCTTTGAATTTCAGAGGTTTTTTATTCAGCAGAACGGTATTTTTTTTCACTTCTATTTTGCGGAAACCTACCCGTTCAAGTATATATTCTCCCGCGCAAGAAATCGTCAGTTCGTACAATTCAGGCTTTTCTCCGTTCCAAAGTTCCGGATTTTCAACGACAAGTTCAGCGTTTTTCCCTTGCGCGCTTGTAATCACAGCGCCTTTGCGGCACAGTATCAGAGATGAAACCCTGTCCCCTTCGAACACGATTTTGCCCCTTTTACCGTCAGGCGAAATCTCCGTTGATATTTTATAGTCGAACAAATGTCCTTCCGGGCGGTTTAATAAGTATACGTCGCGGAAGAGTCCGCTCATGCGCAATTTATCCTGATCTTCAAGATAGCTGCCCGCACACCACTTGAATACAACGACGCGGATCTCGTTTTCGTCGTTTAAAAAATCCGTAACGTCAAATTCCGCGATGCAATGAGATGCGCTGGAATATCCGACGAAAACGTCGTTTATATACAGATATAAACAACTGTCGGCACCGTCGAAATTCAGATAATACCTACCCTTTCGCTCCGGCAACGAAAGACTCGCGATATATACGCCCGCAGGGTTGTCTTTAAGTATATAGGGCGGCGCGTACGGAAAAGGGTAATTGATATTCGTGTATTGATGAGCGTCGTATCCCAGTACTTGCCAATTGGAAGGAGTGGAAATTTTCCTTTCTCCTTTACAAGACCAAATCGCTTCGTCGTATTTCGGGAAATAGGAAAACTCCCATTCCGTTATGTATCTGACTGCAGGCGATTTATCCGATAGGATATCGCACTCCTCAGAAGGGAAAGGAACGTAAAATGCTCGCGCAGGTAAAGCGTTTACTTGTGTTATCAAAGTGTTATGATATAATTTTGCCATTCTTCAACCGATTGTCCGAAAAAGTCACGCGCCCGACAAAGGCCGAGCGCGCGCCTTTCAAACCGTTATTTTAATATTTTTATGCGTTCGCTACGGCGTTCCACGCCGCGTACCCCACAACCGCCGCTTTTTCCGTTTCGGACAGTATGCCGTATATGTCGTTGATCTTCTGTTTCAACTCCGCTTTCGCCGTTTCGTCCGTCAATGCGTTGTATTTCTCTATCAATCCGCTTACGTATTCCGGCGTGGCGTACGTCACCGACGTCATCATTATATCCATCGCGTAGCCGATCATGTATTTCGTGTTTCCGTTCGCGTCTTTCCACCACTGCATATCCAGATAGAAATATCTGTCTGCGGGAAGTTCGAACGATACGAACTGCCATTGTCCCTTTTCCACGCAATGATTTTCGCCGATCTTTCCTTCCCATGCCGCCGACGAAGTCGTAGAGGAATACACCGCGCATCTTCTTGCCTGCGTATCCGCTTTGAAGTAGAAGAATACTTTTATCGCTTTTCCCGTTTCGTTCTTGATTTGCGGCATCACCCGAAACGCGGAATTCGCCGTCCAGTTCTCGCTCACTTTAACGTTCAACGACGCTTCGCCGAGATGGCTCTCGCCCTCGCCCAGCGTTATCGTCTGTTTTTCCGTTGCGTTCAATACCGTATATATGTTCTGATAGTACGCTATAACGGGATCGGAAAACTGTATGAAACAATCTTTGTCCAGACGATCGGTGATATACGTTTTTACAAAACTTTCATACGCCGTTTTTATTTCCGCGTCCGTTTGCAAATCTTGCGTCAGCGAACGATATGCACGAATAACGTCTATTTTTTCTTCGTCGTCGGAATCCTTAGTTATCGCGTTGATTTTCGCGAGGAAATCCGCTTTGACGATCGAACGATAAGCGTTTTCATAGAACGCGTCGTACGCGGCTTTTATCTCCGTATCGTTCTGAAGCGATTCTTCCAGACTTCCGTAATAGGCAACCACCGCCTCCATGTCTTCTCTTGCCGGGGCGTCGCCTGCTGCGGAAATAAGCGCTTTGAGCGTAGCAAGCGCAGGTTTCTTTATATAAGTTTCGCGGAATGATGCATATTTCGCCGCCACCTCAGAATCTTCCTTCGCCGACGCGGGCATCGATTCGTAATACGCGGATACCTCCGCTACTTTCGCCGCCGTATAGTCGGTTCCGAGCGCGTCGACCATGGCAATAAATTCCGCTTTATAATCGATGTGAACCGCTTTAATATCCGTCAGATACAATTCATCGCGGAAGCCGATAGCGGCACGATCCTGCGGCGTATTCCACGTATAAAACCGCAGAACGAATTCCCCTTGCGCCGCCGAAGTAGGAATGCGTATCTTTACCCATTCTCCCGTTGTAAATCCTACTTTCGTCGCTCCGGCGTAATCAAGGTAATACATGCCGTTTGCGTTTGCCGTCGCATAGGAAGAAACCGCCTTTACGTAAAATTCCACCGCGTCGTACCCGTATAAATCCACGTTTTCCGGCATCACCATTCTTATTTCATAGCAATAATAAGAATACAGACTGCCTATATACTGTACGAATTTTGTGGAATATCCCCCCGCTTCTTCGGGCGATTCGGGAACAAGCGATTTTTTGGCGCCGTCCATTGCCTGATATTGCACGCCGGAGGTAATTTGCCCCAATCCCGCTTTGCTTGAAAAATACACAAGCGTAGCGTCGTTCTTTGTCACTCCGTCGAACAGAGCCGCTTTGTACAGCGCTTCTACCTCTTCATAACCCGTTACGAGTTCTCGACTCGCCGCCGAAAGGATTCTGTATACGTCCACGATTTTCGCGACAAGTTCCTGATCGGGATTCGACTTATCGAGTGCGGAAATCAAGCCGTTAACGTATTCGGGCGTAGCAAAGGTCCAAGAACCGATATAAAGATCCGCGCCGTAAGCGAGATTGTCTAGCGAACCGTTATAAAACGTTACCTTAAATGACAGCGCTCCGAGATTATCCTTCGCGGGAAGCCCTTTGTTGGCTATGCCGAAACATTCCGCCGGAATGGATACAAGCGTCCATTTACCGCTTTCCAAAACTACGCCCGTCGGCCACGAGGACATCGTGAGATCTACGCTTGTATTGTTATAAATATAAGTAAATACGCCGTCTTTTCCGCTAAGATCGGTTGCCGAAGGATTTTTTACCGATAAAACCAGCATCTGTTTCGTCGTCGTGTCCGCAGAAGTCGTCACGTGAAGACTGCCTTCCTCTTCGGCGTACGATTTTTCCACCGTGAATCCTACGTTTGCCGCCGTTCCGCCTATATCCGTCTTCGCGTCGATTTGGTTTTCGCCGTATAACGCGCCGTAATAGGCGACTTTCCCGCCGTTTTGAACAGCAACGGAGTTCACGTACTGCTCCACAAAGGAACCATACTTAGCGGAAACGGTAACGCCCCAACTTTCCACAATCTGATTTTTCTCCTCGGCAGAAAGGTTTTTATAGGCGTTGGCAACCGTCAACTTTTCTTTTTCCGAAACGTTCGCCGCATTCTCATCCAAATCGTCTACAGCGGCAATAAACGCCTGCATCGCCGTCAGTTCTATGCGAAATTCGATTGTTTTTTCTGCGGAATTATAATCGTCCGTACCCGCTATCGACGCCGTCAACCCGTAAACGCCCACGGGCACGATTGTTTCCGTTACCACAGCCCCGTTCTTGCTGAGTTGATAGCTCACGTCCGCTCCGTCAACGTATTCGAAGAGTCCTAGCGCGGAAAAATCTACGGCTGCCGCTTCGTAATAATATGTAAAGCTCCCTCCGATAACTTTTTCCGTCGTTCTTAGATTCCACGATCCTTTTTCGACGTTTACCGTTACGGGAATCTCAACCGTATCGTACTTATCGGGATTTTCAGGCGTATAAACAAGGGTAAAACTTTGATTTTCGCCCGCATGCAACGTTGTAGAGCCGCTCTCTTTCCACGAATATCCCTCGTCGAGTTCCACCACGTCCGCCAGCGTAAGCCCCGCTTCATAAGTGACGCTATACGTCGTTGTTACGTCGATGATAGGCGTTTTTCCCGTTACGGTAACTTCGCATACCGCCGTCGTTTCCTCGCCCCCCGCCGTCAGTTTCACCGTAATCGACGCAACGCCTTTCTTATGCGCCACAAGTTCTCCGTTCTCCACGGATACGACGCTCTCGTCAGAAGAAGCGTAAGTCAACAAGTACTTCGATTCCCCGTATCCGCCCGGCATCGCCGTTAAAGTCAACGTGGAATCTGCCGTCATCGTGACTTCCGTTCGGTCGAGCGTAATCGTCAACCGCGGTTGTTCGCCGCCGGGCGCAGGGTCTGTTCCGCACGCGGCGAAAGCAAACCCGGCACCCAGACAAAGCGTTGCCAAAATAACTTTTTTGCTTTTCATTTTCCTTCCTCCCCAAAAAAATTTTTTTTATTATTTTTCGCCGTAAATCGACGAGAAATATATTGCCGTTCTCTCTAATTGTTTGCCGAACGAGATCTGCATAGTAATATTCTCCGATGAAGAAGCGTCAATCTCGAATTCCACCCGCACCCACGTTTTCGCTTTGGCATGCACCGTCTGCCCGTTATAGGTAACGGTATAATCGTAATTACTGTCGTTGTATACGTAGAAATAAATTTTCCGATAGGCATAAACGTTTTCGTCGGGGACGGAAAGGGTAAGATTGTACCAAACGTTTTTCGAGCTGGCGGTAAATTCGCCCTGTTTAATCACAGTGCTTCCCTTTTCGTTTCCGTATGCCACTGCGGTTGTATAAACGGGCTTTTCGCTCATCGCCACGTCGCTCCCGGTGCCTCCGTCTATGCTTGTAAAGATCTGAGCGCTACCGCCATTTTCGCCCAAATGCACCAAAGCGTTTTCCTTAAAGCCGTAGCGATTTTTCAGATATTGTGCATAACGCGTTCTGAACGCTTCGTACCCCACGATTTTTTCACGCTCGGCTGCGTCCGAATTTTCGTACATTTCCACCACGCCTGCCGCCATGGCTTCGCTTTCGGAAGTAATCGCGTCCAAAGCCCCGATCATACCGTTGATCTCCTCAGCCGTTACCGTTTTGAAAGGAGACACGTAAATATCCAGCCCGCTCGTCATCTGCACGGTTACGCCTACGTAATAGAAAAACTTGAACGTAAGTTTGTCGTCTATCGACGTCGGATCTATTTTTGCCCCCGCGCCCAATGCGGCGTTCACCCAAGGCAGCGAATCTTTATCGAGCATCAGCATATTCCATGACTTCGCCTTCAACGTCCAGCGGTTAGGCCACATCTGTACGAAAATATCGAAGTTCATGTTATTGTAAATATACGTATAGATCCCCTGCGCCCCCGAAATATCTTTTATCGTCGGATTCTTTACCGTGAGATACACATGCTCCCACTGCACGTACGTTGCCGCCGAAGTAATGCGGATCGTATCTTCGCCGTAAACCGTCTTGTCTCCGAAAGAAACTTCCGGAATAACGTTTGTCGCGCTCGTTCCGTTGTCCGTACCGAATCTTAACGATACCTGTTCCATACCCAGCGCTTTGCCGTAATAGGTCACGTTCGTATCGCCGGAAGCAATCACGCCGAGAATCTCGCGGGCATAAAATTCGTCGTACCACGCTTTCACGTCTCCCGATTGTTGCCCGGCGGAAAGCGCCGCATAAACGCTGATAATCTCCGCCTTTTCTTTTTCGTCAATCTCTGTTCCGTACGCATCGGCGAGTTTTTGCATAATGCGCAGCGCCACGCTTTCGTACGCAGTCTGCGATTTCTGATTTTCGGAGAGCATCTCGTATATGCCGCGTATCCGTGAAAGTTCTTCAAGCGTCGGATTTCCGCCAAGCGATTCGATCATTTCGTTCACCGTGTCCGCGTTCGCAGGTAACAGCGAGCTGAAATACAGCACGGCATCCGTCGCCAGATTCCAATCGGCTTCGCAGTGAATATTCAACCGAAGCCCGCGAATATCGCCGCGGGAAATTCCGTCGTACACCTTCGCCCATTCGTTGATATAAACTTTCGTCCATGCGTTCGCTTTTAAAGTAAAATACAGCGAATTTCCCACTTCCAGCCGATAATCTTCCGCCGACTCGTTGTACACGTAGAAAAATACCGCGTCGTAATCCGAACTTCCCGCGTCGGAAACGGAAGGCAGCACGAGATACATATTAAGCGTATTCCAGCCGTCCCGTTTTGCTATCGTCAACGCGGTGGAGCCCGATTGACCTGCGTACGACCTCTTATCCGTAAATTCAAACGTTCCGTCAAACGGGCTCAGCCCGAAGATCTTATTCCAATCCTCATCCACCTCTCCCGTATCGTACTGTTCGCGGAACGCCGCCTGATACCGTCCGCACGCTTCCCCGAATGCGGCTACCGAACCGCCCGTCACGCCAAAGCGGGTTTTCGTCGAAGCGTAAAAGTTTTCGAATTGCACATTCACGTTTTGTCTTTCCGCCCCGCCGAGCAACGCATAAGCGAAAAGAACGTCGGAAAGAAATCCGAGATCGGCGTTGGCTACGTCCGTAACTTCAACGCAGCGATTGATATAAGCGGGGATCACCGCGACGTATTTTTCCGCAACGGCTTTCTGCACCGCCGAAGAAGAGAATACGTAAACGTTCTTAATCGCCTCAATCTCTTCCCAGAGCACAGGCAAAACCGATTCGTCCGCTACTGCCAGCCGCGAGCCGATACTGTCGCAGACGGCATTGAACTTCGAGGCGAGCGCCGCCTCGTAATTATTCACGGCACGCTGCGATTTGGGAGAGAGAACGTCGTACAACGAAACGATGCGGGCAAGATTCGTCCCCGTTGCGTCGTCGTCGGCAAGCATATTGTCTACGGTGGACGCATTCAGCCCTTTTACGCAGGACAAATAAAACGTGCCGCCCTCGTTTGCCGACCACGGATTAATTGCAAACTTCAACATGCTGTCCGAAATATTCCCTCTGAACGCCCCGTTTTCTCCGCCGAATACCGTGGACCAATCGGTAAGATACACAAGATTCCACTTTCCTTTTTTAAGCGGTTGCGTCCAACCGACGCCGTTATCCGCCCATGCGTAATATCCGTAATCCTCATCGGAAGCGTTATAGATATAAACGTACCATGTATCGTAATCCGTCATGAAATTATACACAAACGGATCGGTAAATTTTACGTTCAGATCCCACCTTTCGATGCGGCCCGCTTTTTTCCAACTGATTTTCGTGCTTGCTCCCTCGTCTCCGTAATACATATCTGTTGAAAGAGAGGCTTCCACTTTATCCCCTTTCGGGTTGAAAGAAAATTCCGCCTGATCCAGCCCCATTTCACTGTTGAAATAAACAACCGTATCGCGATCCGTTTCCGTATCGGGATGCCTAAGTTTAAGTAACCCCGTCCTGACGGCGGCAACCTTTCCGTAATTCACCAGACACCTTTCGTATTCGCTAAGCGAATCGTACAAAGTTTCGAATTCCTCGATCTGCAGGCGCAGACTTTCTTCGTCTTTAAGCGAAAGTTCGGACACGTCGGGGAATTCGTCGGCGTATTCGTTGAGATAATCCGGCGTAACGTTGGGAAGCAGATACATGTTGGAAAGATACATCTCAACGGAAGGAAGTCCCTGCCATGCGCCGTTTGCCGAATAATAGCAACTGAACGTCATGCCGTTGATATTTTCCGAAGAAAAGTACTCTTTTATTACGGAATTTCCTGAATTTTCGCAGATGCCGTCATAATCCGTAACGGAAACGCGCGTCCATTCCCCCGCAGTACAGGTTACTTCCCAGCCCCAGTTGACGCAGAGGGTAAAGTTTATCGGCGAATCGTTGAACAGATAGAAATAAAACCCTTTGAACCCGGTAATGTCGCTTCTCACCAGATTTTTCAAACGGAATCCGAAGTACACGTTTCCCTCCATATTGGAGACCAATTTCAAAGATCCCTCTTCGCTTCCGTAGGTAAAATCCTCGTCGGTGTTATACACAGGCATTACGCCGAAAGTGTCGGCAATTGTCTCCGTCCCCCGTTCCTCCGCCATAGGCGCGAGAACGTTAGCGTAATTAAGCCCCTCTTTCGCCATGACGATTGCCGTACGCTCCGCCCCGACGCCGTTTTCCCCCGCGGCGCTTGCCGTCACAACGTATTCGCCCGCGCGCTCCGGCACAAAGCTCTCCCCCGCCGCTTCCACTTTTCCGTCGGGCGAGGTTACTTGCACCGTCACGGGCAATTCTTTCCCCGTTACACCGTCCGTCGCCCGAAAAACGGGGAGCGCGGTCTGTTTTCCCACCGTAGCATACACCGTCTTTCTGTCTACGGAAATAAACGGAGCGTTTCTTTCAGCAACGTTGATTTTTATCGAAAATTTTTTTCCTTTTTCGTTCACGCGTAACGTATAGCCGTCAAGGTCTGTAGGCAAAAAGTTTCCGGACGATACGTCTACGGCGTTACCGTCGCTGTCCGAAAGCGCGTAGGTTGCGCCGCTGATGCCGGGCAACGTAAAAGTCTCTCCGTAATACGCCGTATATTCTTTCTCCACCGTTTTTCCCGCGCAGGCATGCAGAACGCCCAACGCGCCGAAAGCCGCCGCAAGTATCGTCGCGCTCAATATCAAACGCCTGATTTTATTCATCATTCGCCCCCCTTCTGAAGCCCAGACCGTTGAGATATAAATCCGCCCGTTCAAAAACGTCGAAAGTATCGTACAGAACCCGCACGGCGGCAATACTGCGTAAATCAACGGAACCTTTGTCGTACAGCGTAAGTTCGGCAGATTCGCCGGGCGCGATTCGCCTGCCATTACGAACCGTATAACCGTTTTTATCTTCTATTTCCAGATAAACGGTGCGGCTGAGCGACGAATGGGCGTTGAATACCGAAGCGACGATCGCGTCGCCCCGGAGCAGCCTTGTAAAATCGATTTTGGAAACGAGTTCGGTATTCACCTCAACGCCGTACTTTTGCATATTATCGTCAAAATAAGAGAAATCGTAATTTTCAAACCCGTTTTTCCCGAACGCCGTCAGACGGAGCGCGCTGCCGATCGGGGATCGAGCGGAAAAGGATACTCCTCCCTCAGGCACTTCGGGCACGCCGTACTGACCTTTCGGCGCGTACCCCGAAACGTAGTCAAGATCTCCCGCGTCTGAAAAAGACAGGATTTCATCGTCCTCGCAAATTTTTTCCGCTTCGGGAATCGGCTCCGATGTACGAAGTGCGTAAAAGTTATCGACGTAATAAACGTGCTCACCCGCTTCGTTGATATGCGGATCGAGTATGGCAAGTTTGAACGAATCGCATCCTTCCCCTTTGTCTTTCAAAGCGAGACGGTTCAAGGAGAACACCGCATTTGTCTGCTTCTTTGCGGGCAGTTCGGCGTATCCGTCGTATAAGATCCTGTTGTTCCCTTCGATATAGAAGAGCAGCACCGCGTCGTAATCGTTGTCGTTAAAAACGTCTACGCCGAAAGAGGAAACATGCCTCACGTCGAGAAGGTCGTACCCCGCCCGTGCGTCCACCGCATCGAAAACCAGCTTAGGCGCATACAGAATACTCGCCGTGTTCGACCAGTTTTCCTGCCGCGAATGGAGTATGTTCAATTTTATCGCACCCGTCCCTTCGGTAGCATGTTCGTTCGTCAGATCGATGCTACCGTATATCGCCTTGTATGCCGTCCGCGTCGCAGATTCGTAATTTTCAAATCCGTTTAACAGAACGAAATTGCTGTCTGCATTTTTTTTCGAGCAGGCGCCTGCAGGCATACAAAACAATGCCGCTAAAAACGCGCACCAAGTTTTTTTCATCTTCTCCTCCTTAATCCACGCCGGTATAATAAATTTTGCCTATCGTAAAGCGTCTGTCTGCAAACGGTTCGTCTTTTCCGTTTCGATTTTTGAATTCTAACCGCAACGAATCGGCGTTCTTCAAATCGCTCCAACGGCAATCGTAGACGTTTTTCAACGTAATTTCCGCGCTTGCCCCCGCGGAAATCACCGCTTGCATATAATCAAACTTACTTTCGCCAAACGCAAGGCGCACGGTCAATTCAAGATCGACTTCCCCCGTGTTTACTATCGTGAACTTAATATCCTTTATCCGATCGAATCCTCCGAAAAGAGAAGCGGAGAAAGACGCATACGGAACGAACGAAACAAGATCGATTAAACTTCCCTCTTTCAGAGAAACAATCGAGAACGACGCCCCCTCCTCTGTGAGAGCAAACGAAGAATCCGCGCTGACAAACACCGTATTTTGGGAGAGTTTTGCTTCGTTGAGTCTGTCTGAAACGAACATATCGTATTCGGTGGCAACGTTGCCTTTTTCGTCTTTTACAACGATGCGGAGCGTCGTCCTGCCCTGTTGCAAATCGTTGATAACGCGATATCTTTTTCCTTCCCCCGCATTTTCCGCCGAAGCGGCAACCCCGTTGATCTCCGCGTTGTATCCTGCGGCTACGTAAACGTCCGTCACGCTGTGCGTGCCGTTTATTACGGGAGAACAGACAACGATTTTCCCTTCGCTCGCCGCCGAGAGATACAATTTGGCAAGATTCTCTCTTACGGCATAAAAAGCCGCGTCCTGCGAGTTGTATACGCTGCCCGTGAAAATCTCTCCGTACAGCGTTTCAAGCACGTCGTTTGCCGAAAATTCCGTGCCGTAATACGCCCCGTATTTTTCCAGAAGTTCCCCGAACGCACAGATCATATCCATGTCTTCCTGCCCGTCCCGGTACGCCGCCAGACGAAGGGAGGAAATAGGTCCTCTTTCCCCGTATTTATAACCGGGATAGGTGAGGTATCCGTCTCCGGGGAACGGCTGAGAACCGTAGTAAAAACGGTTAGGATCGGTATACGGATCCGTCAGTCTGTCCTGAGATACGTTCTTGTAAGAGGAACTTTCCCAATAAAGGTATCCCTCCACGCCGTACGCCGCCTGCATCCACTTCTGTATGCGCGCGCCGATCAGATAATCGTCGATATGAAAGCTCGGATACGGATAAACGGGTTGCATACAGGTATAAAACCACTGTTCTCCGCCCGTCGTTTCCGCGTTCTGCGCATACAATGTGCGTTCATATTCCGTATTGTAATACTGAATGGGCGGGCAATACGTGTTAATTCTATCTTTAAGCGTATCGTTATAAGGCGTGGTTACAATTTGCGGAATATTGCGTACGCTTTCGCACAGCGTCGTGCGGAACGCCGCGATTTCCTCTTCCGTGTAATCCTTTTTGAATGAATCGAAGAATCCGTCCTCGTCGAGCGCTTCAAGAATTTTTTCTTCCATCTCGTCTATTTTTACGCGATAGGTATCCACCGCGTTAAAGGCTGCCTCCGAAGAGGGTTCGTCGATAGGCACGAGATAGTAGTACGCCATATCGACGTAAACGTTTCCGGGCGTGCAAAGCCGCACGATCGGCTCCACGTATTGTCGCAGACTCTCCGTATTTACGTCGTAAGCGCTACGTCCTCTGCGAATGGGGAAACCGAAACTGTTGAAATACGGATGATCTTTATATGTAAGAAATTGTTCCACGAACGCTTCGGGAAGTTGTTCCGATCCCTCAGGAAAATTGGCGGGAGAAATACGGTTATCAAGTAAAAACTCGTAATACGCCGCTCTTAACTCTGCCGTATTGGAAAGTTCGCCGGGAAGAAGATTATCGTCGAAATCCCCGTATGCAAAGCAACTTTTGCCGTACGTTTTGCTCACGTCGATATTCCAGACGTTCACGGAAACGGGAATATCCGTCTTCTTACCGTCTACGTCTAAAGCGAAAGTCCCCGTATAAGTTCCTGCCGGAGTAGAAACCGTGGAAGAAAATTCAACGGTGAGGCTTTGATTGCACCCCTTTTCTATGGTGTTTTCCCTGTATTCCACCGCTTTTTCCATAGGAAGGAGCATATCCGGCGTCCACCCGGTGGGATAGGCTTCATTCGTCTGGTTGGGCGTCTTGCTCGTTACGTTCACATAACCCTGTTTATACACGCGCACGTTTTCTGCCGGAAATACGTTCTCGCCGCTGACAAGGTCGGACGCGGTAAGCGTATAACTTTTTACGTCGTAATCGGGCGTGATTACAAGTTGCGCGCCTTCTACCTCGCTCTTTGCCATCGAAACTTCGATTTTCGGCGCAAACTTCTCATAATCGTGTTTCTCTTTCATTACTTTCGTCGTATTATAAGTCGACCAGATCTCGGCGTTCCCCGTTGTTTCCGTTTTATCGCATGCCGCGCCGAGTACGAAAGCCACGGATAAAAATCCCGCCGAAACGATCGCCCTGCCATTGATATGCCGCATAATTCTCCTCCGATCTTTCACGTTTATTTGCCGATCTGCGCGGTGTTGAGATAATTCGTCCATTCCTTTTCAAGATTCTTGTAATTAGCAAGGAAAATCTCGCTTGCGGACTTGTAATCTTTCGGATTGGAAGCGGATAAATAAACCTCTACGTCAACAAGACCGTTTTCCATGAACTGCATCCCCGTCAATGAGAAAATCTTATTTTTCATCGGCATAAAATAGTGTGAGGATTGTTCGAATAACGCGTTCGTCGATTTCATGAACGAAGATATTCCGTTCTGTAATTCGCTCTTCGAATAATCGTATTTTAACATCGTTCTGTATCCGCCCGAAGCTTTTACGTAAATTTCGATTCCCTCGTCGCTCGCCATAAATTGAAAGAACTTTTTCGCTATATCCTTTTTCGTGGAATAAACGGGGATATAAGCGGTGTGATCTTGTCCGATCGTCTGCATCATCGATCGCGCCGAACGGATATATTCTACGTCCTGCTGCGTCACCCCATCGGGAAGAGTTGCCCCGTCCGCGCCGTCCACATAATCGACCACCGCGCAAAGTTTCGCTTCCTTTTCTTCTTCCGTACCGGTGATGGACGGGCACTTATCGACGATGCTGCTGATGACGGGCATTTTCATAAATTCGATGTCCGTTTCTCCCTCCGCAAAATTAGCGCGCATTTCGCTTTCTATCCAATCTCCGTTTGCCTGCATAACAGCGTCGCCTTCAAGAAACATATTTTGTGCCATCGTAAAGTCCACTTCTTTGCTTCGGGAATGACAGTAACCGTTTTCATCCTTCAATAATACTTCAAGAACTTTCAATGCTTTCTCGAACCCCGGATAGAGGGCAAGTTCCGGAACGTATCTTTTGCCGTTCGGCGCGTACCCCTCGTCGTAAGCCGCCATCGCCTCCAACCCTTCGTACTGCGCCGCCCAGACGACGTAAATCCCCCAATAAGAATCTTTCAGCGAATAGACGAAAGGAACTTTCCCCGCTTTTTTGATAGTGTCTGCCAAAGAAATCAGCTCGTCCGTCGTGCGCGGAAGTTTCCATGAAGGACTCCAGACATTTTTATTATACAGCAGCCCCATCATACCTGCCGCCCAATTAAAATGATAATATTTTCCGTCCGTTTCGTAATAAGCGCGCACGTCTTCCGGAAGTTTTTCGGCGATGGTAACGTCCTCTCCGGGAATTTTCGCGTTATAAATATCCGTCAGATCTTCCAGAATAGGATCGTACGTCGTGTTTCCTACAACGGTAGGGCGAAAAATTCTGTCCCAGAAAGGATACCGCTCGAATACGATGTCCGCCGTGGAACGGCCGGACGTGAGCATGGTGGAAAAGGTGGAATCGTCGCTCGTTTCGTTGATCTTAACCGTAATCCCCTCGTTTTTCTTTTCGAATTCTTCTCCCAGCGCGTACAACCATTTAACGCCATATCCGCCCTCGAAAGCGTCTATGTATAATGTATTGGGGTCGTTCGATGCCCTGCACCCCGCAAGACAACCGAACACCGCCGCAGAACTAAGCAACAAAGCCGTTAATTTTTTAAAAACGTTCATAATAAATCCTCCCTTCAAATATCTTCATATATTTCGCCGACGGTTTTTCCGTCCTCACGCGCAACCCTCGAAAGATCGTTGCCGGAAAGTTCCGCGCTTTCCTTTCTTCCCGCGCTTCCGCCCAACCCGGAATACGCCTCGCGCACGCCCAACGCGGTACCAGCTCTGGCTTCCGCACCTTTAAGAACCGCCGAAACGGTATTTCCCGATAGCAGTAATCCGCCCGACGCATACCCGACAAGTCCGCCCGAATAGCCGTTCCCCTCGCAGGAAACGTTTCCCGAAAACGTACAGTTTCTAACATTTACCTTAAAATACTGAATGACGTTTTCCGATTTTCCGATCAGCCCGCCAACCATGTTTTTGCCAACGACCTCGGCATTTTCCACCGACACGTTTTCAATGAATCCGTCCGCCCAACTGTGGGAATTATAATACCCTACGACGGCCCCGACGCGGCTTCCGCCTTCTACGTACAGATCGGTAAAGTTCAGGTTCCTCACGCTCGCCTCGTAATCGGCGGCGCCGATAAACCCGACGTTATCCTTTGCGCCGTCTTCCGCTGTATGCAGACCGGAAATCGTATGCCCTTTCCCTTCAATCGTTCCTTTAAACGTATGCGCCGCGCCGGGCGTCCAGACGTCGCCGATATATTCGGGGTTGCCTTCGTATTCCCACGTTCCGACGGGAATCCATTCATAGCCGGAAAGATCGATGTCTTTCGTGATTTCAATCGTACAATGCGTGAATCCGTCGAGTTCCCATCCGTTTACGTAAACGGTATGATTCGCCGCGTAAGCGATCCAGGCGAGTTCTTCCGCCGTAGAAACGGAAAAGAGGCAATCTTTGGCGTCCGTCTGATTGGGGCGCCCGACGGGCACGACGGATTTGAGCGGAAATACTCCTTTCACACTGCCGAGAATTCTTCCCTCGTTGAAAAGATACCCGCGGTTTGTCAGCGTAAACCCGTCCGTAATCCGCACCTGTTTCCCTCTGGGAACGGTAAACGATTCTCCTTCCGCCAGAAGCAGATCCGCAGCTACGTCTATACGGGAATATTCCGCGAAAGCGTCGTTCAGTTCCTTTAAAGAATATACGGTGATTTCACCGGGTTCGACGGGGCGCTGATCTTCCGGCAACAGTACGGTATACCCGAAAGTCTTTACGTACCCCTTATACGTAATCGTCATCTGCTTTTCGCCCGCCGTCGAAGTATCGAATCCTACTATCCGGACGTCTTTATCGTCGCAGGAAACAATCTTTACGTCGTCGCCCTCCCGCAATGCAAGAGAGAACGTCTTCATATCTTCCCCGATCTCGTACACCGCCTGCGGATGCACGTCAAAGAGGAGCCGCGAATTTCCGGCTTTGCCGTTATCTCCGCACGCCGCCGCCCCGGCGAGCAACGTTGCCGAAAGAACGGCCGTCAATAGTTTTCTCATAAATACCTCCCTGTACCGAAGGATCGGAATAACTCCCTCTTACCCTTTCAGTCCTCCGGCATAAATATTCGACATAATTTTATTCTGAAACGCCAGAAAGATAGCCATTACGGGAACAAGCGACAAGATCACGCCGGCAAAATATACGGGTTGATTCGCCGTATACGCAATTTTTTTCTCGTAGAGAAAAATTCCCGAAGCCAGCGTAGGGAACGTTCTGCTCATGTATAAAATCGGGGTCAGATAATCGTTCCACATGCCGACAAACCCCATAATTCCCATCGCGGAAACCGCCGGCAAAGCCATGGGAAGCATGATGGAAAAGAACACTTTGATATTTCCCGCGCCGTCGATAAAAGCCGCTTCGGCATAACTCCACGAAATTCCTTTAAAAAACGAATAGATGACAAGAAAATTCATGCCGAATCCCGAACAATACGCCAACAGAATCAGCGGCGAATCCACCATTCCCAGCCGCGAATACAGCCTGTACTGCGCGGGCAAAGAACCGTAAACGGGAATCATCATGATAACGATAACCATGGAATAAATAAATTCCCTGCCGCGAAAGCGGTATTTGCAAACCACGTAAGCCGCCATGGAAGTAAACAGCATTTGTAAAATCGTGCCGCCGAACGAGAACCAGACGGAATTGAGAGTCATGGCGAAAAAATTATTTCCGTTTACGTCAAGTTGAGAAAACGCCGACAGATAGTTTGCAAATTTCGGCGGCTTCGCCATTCCCACGGGATCGCGCATAAACGCTCTGCCTCCGTCTATTAAAGAGGCGTTCAGGCAATATAAGAAAGGATAAACAAGCGCTGCCGCATAAAAGAAAAACAACACGAATACCACGACGAACACGATACGTTCGCTGCGGCTTTTCGCCGTTTTTCGTTTTTTTGCCGCGCGTACGGCGGAGGAAAAGCGAGATTCATTCATAATTTCTTTCCTCCTTTAATCGGCAATGTCCGTTCCGCGGGAAAGCACGCGGCGCATGATAAGCGCGATGGGCGTTCCTATCAGCGTAAAGAAAAGCCCCACCGCAGAAGGATAATAATAAACCGAATATCTCTGCACCTGTTCGTAAAGCCAATAGGAGATAGTCATCGTCCCGTACGCGCCCTCCGTAAAGAGCAGAATCGGCCCGGAGGCGGAAAAGATACCGACAAAAGAAAAGATGATAAGCGTGCTCAACGTCGGCCATACCAACGGAAGAACCAGCGATATAAGTTCCCGCCACATCGTCACGCCGTCTATCTTTCCCGCTTCAAGAATACTTTCATCGATATGGCTCATTGCCCCCGAAAGAAGCACGATATTTCCCCCGAAGCCCGTAAAAATCGTATAAAACAAAATTGTGGAAAGCGCGTACCTGCTGTCTGTAAGATACGGGATCTTATCCCAGCCGAATGCATCGAATATAATTCCGACGGAACCGTTGGACGCGATGATATACTTGAACAGCACAACGTAAACGGAAGCGCTGACTATCGAAGGAAGATAAAAGATGAACCGGAACGCTTTATATCCCGTCACTTTTTTATAAAGAAAATAACACAGCAAAAGCGAAACGGGAAGCACTACGAAGAGATTCGAAAAGAAAAAAATCATCGTGTTTTTCAGCGCCGTCAGCATTACGGCATTTTCGCCCGAAAACTCGGAAAAAAATCTTCTGAAATTGTCTAATCCCCATTCAATCGATCCATTTGACTGCGGTATCTGAAACGCCAATAAAATAGAATCGAAATTCACGTACAGCCAGAATACGAGAAAATTAGCGACGGGAACCGCCAGAAACAACAGGATAAACCCCGTGTCTTTCATTTTTTTCGGATTCGAGAAAAAACCTTTGCCTATCATTTGCGTCGCATCTCCTTTTTACGTCCGATCGTCCATAAAACAATCGCGCACGTCGCGAAACACAACAGAGTTCTTCTTTCGACGAATGCGCCGCACCCGCCCGTTTTTTCGCCTGCTTCCCCTTGCGAAGCAGGGAGATCGCTCTTCCCCGCCGACGAACCGCCTCCGGGAAGCGCGGGCGTTACGCCCTTCACCTCTATCTCGACAATTTCGGAAGAATATAACCGATAAGAAAGGGATTGCACGCCGCTACCCGCGTCCGTGGAGTAGTCAAATCGGTTTTCGCTGTCGTAATACACCACTGCTTTCGCCTTGCCGGGGCGGTCGGCGTAATATTTCCCGTTTGCCGTGCGTATCAGTTTTATATCGCCTTCTATAATCCGTACGGAAAAAATCTCGTTGTTACGCGTCTGCCCCGAACGGGTGCTCACCGCGCCCTTAAAATACACGCTTTCGTCCACGCTTGTCCCCATAGTCACCGAGCGTTTGGAAAAGGTAATTTCGCTTTCCAATTCCTTAGCCCAAAGCGCGTAGTCCGTCGTAAGCGAATATCGGTTGGCGGCGTAAGCGCTCGCAAATTCCCCGGGCGTTCCGTACGTCCACGAATAGGTAAGAATTCCCCTTTTGGCAAGTTCCGCTATCTGGTCGGTATCAAACGTCCGGTAATTGGGGGAATAGGCAAGATTATCGGGGTTGAGTTTTTCAAGCAGTCCCTCAAAGCCCTGATCGTTCACGATTACGCTGCCGTTATCCACGAGCAATTCCACGCTGCATTGCGGCATCTGTTTTCTCAGCTCGGCGGCGACGTTATCCCAATAGGTGATGAACACCATGCGGTCCTGCATGCCGTATTTTTTCACGAGTTCCACAACGGGCGCAACCATATCCGTCTGCCTCTGACGTTTCAGCTCCATATAATGCTTTATGGGTTTATCCGCAAACTCCCGTAAATAGGTGTCGAGATCGAGAATAGGTTCTGTTGGCAGATTTTTATAGCCGTCTATCCTATATTGCTGAAGCTGCGCCCACGTCAATTCGTGAATTTTCCCCGTACCCGTCGTCTGTGCCGCAATGTCATCGATAAAATCTCCGTTCGCCTCCTGCCCGTAAACGCCCGTGCCGTGCATAAGAACCACTACGCCGTCCTTCGTCATATGCAAATCGTTTTCCAACGCGTCCGCACCCGCTTCGTAGGCGTCGATAAACCCTCTCAGCGAATTGGGTTGATAATTCACGGGCATTCCGCCGTGCCCCACCACAAAAGGCGTTCTCGTAAGCGTAGGGGGCGTAAACGTCGCCAGATCAGCCTTCGTCTGCGCCCAGTCCTCGCTGATTACGCCGTGCGCGCCTTTCAGAATCGCCCTGTAATTTTCTTCCGGCGTTCCGCCTGAACAAATCCACACCGTCACCGCGCGCTCGTATAAATAATCAACCAGATCTTCGGGCACGTCGTTGGGAAGCAGGGCGACTCTCGCCCAAGAGGAATTGATTTCCGCACAGATTTCTTTAAATGCGCTTTCGTTTTCAGCGGCGACGCTTTCGTACATTAACGCTCCCGACACCTTTTTCGCCTCGCTCCGCAATTCTTTCAAAAGAGCGGCATCCTCGGATAAAACCACTGCGTCCGAAACGTTTTTTTCAACGAGAAAATCCGCAAGCGCCCCGCCCGTTTCCGCATTGTCGAATCGAATCACAGGCACTACGTCCGCCACCTCAAACGCTTCTATAACCTGAGAAAGAAGAAAAAGTTCGACGCCTTCGCCGTCCACAACGAAAAGACTTCCGTCGCGATATTCTGCGCGGATAAGGGCATTGTCTGCCGGCTCTTCATCCAAGAGAAATAAACTGTCGCGGTCGTTTATAGCCGCGCCAACGCATATAGGCGCGCTCGGCACGTTATAGGTATCCTCGGCGGCTTTCGCGGTCACATTTTCGTTCGCCCCTGCCGTTGCCGCAACAAGTGCAAACGCACATAAAATACTTGCTGTTTTTCTCAAAATCTTTTCCTCCTTTTCTATAAACGGCTGCCCCTCAAACCACCGGCGACGCCCGACATAATTTTTCCGTCGTTCAGTGAATTTATCGGGCGGGAAAAGCGTTTCGGCTGAAAAAACATATTTTTCCTCCTGCGCAAAAACCTCTGTCCCGATTTTTCTTTACATTACCATATTTCTGCCTGTTTGTCAATACCAAATTTTAATTTTTTGATATTTTTTAGTCAATCATACGACGTTTTCTATACAAAAGTACAAAAATGGGCTGTCGCGTTAAGCGCATAAATATCTAAAAAAATAAATAATTATGCAAAAAAACGGCTTTAAACTATAGTGTTTTAAGCCGTTTTTTATATCATATTACATAAAAAATGTTTAACGCGACAGCCCCTTTAAGTTTCAGGATTCGTCGCGAAGATAAAATCTTTTACTTTCGTGAGCCATCGCTTTGTACTTTGCGGGAGAAACGCCTTTTATTTTTTTAAATTGCCTTTCAAACGCCCGCGCACTTGTAAAACCGCACATTTCGCAGATCTGTTCAATACTCTTATAAGGGTACTTCCCAATCATTGAAGCGGCGCGGTTAATATAAAATTCGTTGATATACCCGCTGATTCCTTTATCGAAGCATTTTTTAAACAGTTTATGTAAATACACGTAACTAATACCGGATAATTCCGCAAGCTTTTCCGCCCCTATCCGTTCGTTGCTGTTTTCTATATATTCCACCGCTCTCCTGACGTAAGAATAGCCTTTATACCGCATGACGTGTTTATGATGCAATACGCCGACCTCGAACAGAAGCGCCGATAGATAATGTTCTATCAGAACGTATTTTACGTCCACGTACTCTGCGGAAATGCGTACCATTTTATCAAGCGTGGGCAGTATATCCGCGTCATCGTATTCCTTGAAACAGGGATATTCGTCCATAGAAAAAAGTTGGTATTCCGGAGCGGAAGCAATCAAAGCGCCCAACGGCGGTTGATATCGATAGGACCCTTCGTCGAAAAGTTTAATCTGAAAGTTAAGAATATGCGCGCATTTTTCTACTTCGAGGCGATGGGGAATCGTACTGTCGAATATAACAAATTCGTCCGCCGCGATAGAATATTGTTTCACCATTCCGCCAACGGAAAAAAAGAAGTTGATACGTCCTTCTCTTACAAACATCAACTCGATCCCCTCGTGCGCGTGGGCTTCCATTCGGAAAAGTTCGTCGTATAGCTGATCGTAGCACTGCGTAAGCCGTATATACTTTCTTTCGTTTTTCTGCTGAAAAAATTGATCGTTCATTTCTCACCTCAAAGAAAGTATAACGCATTTTTCCGCAAATGTCAAGACGACTTCAAAATTTTCTATGAAGCAACTGTAGGATTACTCCAAGGAACAACGGCAAAGTAGAACGTTCTCACCGCAAGGACAAGGAATATTTCTACGGCACTCACAGGTTTATGTCTTTTGAGGACTTTATCTTCTCTCGGAACAGTAAAAAAGAGAGAACTTAAAAACTTGTCCTCTCAAAAAAACATTTTGTGTCCTCCTTATCAAACAAAAAGGATATGACGTCAGTTCAAGACCTGTTTTTCGAAAAAGCGCCAAAATGCAGCTGTTAATTTTAAAGATTTTGCCCGACAGCAAAAACACAAGATATAGCAACAAAAAAGCACAAGATACGCAATATCTTGTGCTTTTTGTGTGTTGTAGCTTTTTCGTACTACAAAGATGTCTGCGTTGCCCAAAAAAACTGATTTTATCAGCCGTTTTGAGTTTTCATTTCTCTGTTTTCTCGCTTTTTCCGTTCCGTTTTCGACCCACGCACTTCGCGATTTCAAAGAAGAGATTTCAAATAAACTTTACCTCTTTTCCGAACTCGTTAAACTCCTTATCTTTAACGGAATATATTTTCATACTGTTATCCTTACTTTTGCCCATAGTAAGCATTTTTGCCGTGCTTGCGGAAATAGTGCTTGTCAAGCAAGTATTTGTCCACTCCTTTTGCTTGCGGATTGATACGCTCGGTCTCTATCGCCATTTTAGCTACGGCTTCGAGCGTGACGGCGTTCTCTACTGCTTTCTCAGGCGTTACACCCCACGTAAACGGTCCGTGGTTTTTTACAAGCACGGCGGGAATAGCGTTGCAATCTTTATCCGCAAAGGTTTCGGCAATTACTTTACCGGTATTCAGTTCGTAATCGTTTTCCACTTCCGCTTTGGTGAGTGCTCTTGCGCACGGTACGCTGCCGTAAAATGCGTCGGCGTGTGTTGTTCCGTATGCAGGAATACTTCTTCCTGCTTGCGCCCAAGATGTTGCATAAGTGCTGTGCGTATGTACAATGCCGCCCACGTCCGCAAACGCTTTGTATAAATACAAATGTGTGGGCGTATCGGATGACGGACGGTATTTCCCTTCTATCACCTTACCTTCCAAATCCACTACTACCATATCTTCGGGCTTCATATCGTCGTAACTTACACAGCTCGGCTTAATTACCACAAGTCCGCTCCCACGATCTATTGCCGACACATTATCTTTGTAATACGCTTTGTACGTTTCCGCCGTTACTTCCATCAACATTCCGTATAAAGGCAGAAAGAATTTCTCTGCGTAAGACTTGTCCGACTGCTCGAGTTTTTGAAGTTCGCTAACCGAGAACAACGTCCAACGCCATCATTTTCTTATCGAAATCAAAAACTCGAACTCGAACAAGCCACGCTCGATTTGCTTCGCCCGTACAAGGGCGAATATGCCGTTTAATCGTTCAATCCCTACTCGATGGAATTTTTCAAGAAGATCGCGCCGCAGATTCCGCGCGGTCAGCTTTCGTGCGTATTCGAAAAAAAGGATTTCACCCGGTACAAGCGGTTTGTGTTCAATCACCTCAAGGTGAATAAGATTTCCTCTCCCGATTTTATGTCTTTCGCCGGGAAAGATCTCCCGAACAAATAAGTTACCGGATCCGGTCTCCCCGTTTTTGCCTGGACGGTTCGCAGCAACTCGGACATGGAAAAAGTTTTACCGCATTGCGACAACTTCATTTTCGAGAATTTCATTCCCGTAAACGACGAAAACAACAGAATTTAGAAACAACCGAATTTACAGCAAAAACCCGACCGGAACGTTCGTCAATCCGATCGGGTTTTGTGTTGTTATTCCTTATTATCTTCGTCATATGTACTCCTCAAAAATAACGTCTTTTTCATTATACCACGCCGCGAAAAAAAGACAATCGTTTGAGCCGCCGCCGAAACCGAAATTTATTTTATTTTCGTACGGCTTTCGGGTAAGGAAAATTTCGACGATCGGAGATAACGCAACGGAAAAACCTCGGCGGATCTTACGAAACGTCGAGGTTTTGTATATACGTATTAACGTTTTTGCGACGATAAGCCGCGGAGGACGGTATCGAACAGGTAGAGGTTGAAGTCTGCCGAGTCGATTTTGCGGGCGTCGGAGGCGTAAGCGATCGCCTTTTCTTTTTCGCCACGGGCGAGGTGTCCGAACGCGCACATCATACTTCCCGTAAGAACGTGCGCTTTTACGATATCGTAGCCGAACGGCGGGTACGCGGGCGAGCCGACTCCGTAATAGTCGTTTACGTCGGCGTTTTCGATTCTGTTTTCACCGATGGCGATCATCTCGTTGGCAAGACCGATCGCTCTGCTCTCTTCGCCGCGGGCGCGGTACGCGAGAGTTTGCCAGTAACTGTGGATCGTGGGCGCGCCTTTGGTGGAAACCGCATCGCCGAGGAACTTCGCCGAAACCGCCCCGTCGGTGGTTGCGAGCGCGTAATACAGGGGCGCGTCGTTGACGAAGTAGTTTTTCTCTTCGCCGTAGTTAAGCGGAAACACGAGACCGGATTCGAGGATTTCCGTACGCTTTTTCGCATCTTTTTCGACAAGCCCGCGAAGAAGATACAGCCACGCGTGGTGCTGGGTGAGGTTACCCTCGCCGCCCTCGTACGTGTGGAAACGGTGCCCGTCGAGAACCGCTTTCGCCTTTTCGTACTCGCCCTTTTCGGTTAAAAGAACCGAGTATTGCAAGGTGCAATCGTCACGCGTTGCGACGAGGTCGGGATCCGATTCGTAAAGCGCGAGGCGCTCGTCGATCGGAAGGTCGAGGCTCTTGTAAAGTTGGGTAAGTTCAAAGAAGATACGACCGCTTTCGGGCATAAGGCGACGGGCGGTTTCAAGGCTCTTGCGGGCAAGCGCGGGCTTGTCGAGGTGGTCGTAATACGCGAGCGAAAGGTTGCGGTACGCCGGCGCGAAATCGAGCGATTTAACCGTCTTTTCCCACGCTTTTGCCGCTTCTATATAACGCTCGAACGAATACAGAAGGCAGCCGAGATAGTACGAAGCCATAGGCGTTCCGGCGGCTTTAAGTACTGCGATACTTTCGATACGCGACGGGAAAGCGTACTGCCACGGACTTGCGTCGGCGGCTTTAAGGTACTCTTTACGTTTTGCGCCGCGGGTGAGGTATGCGAGGTAATAGAACTTGCCTGCTCCGTCGTCTGCCGCTTCGAGCGTTTTTACGGCAAGATCGGTAAGACCGAAATCGGAAAGTTCTACGGCAAACTCGATTGCTCTTCTCGTATCGCGGGGATTCGGAATAAACAGCGGATCGGCGGTTTTTATATCCTCTGTCGCCTTGTTGTCGCCGGTAAGGATCGCGAGCGCGTAACGGGCACGAAGGTCGCGTACGTTGGTTTCGAGCGCGAGGCGAAGGAAGTCGACCGCCTGCGATTTGTCTCCGCGTTTCGATGCGATTTTCGCGAGCAGATAGTATGCTGCGGTGCGGTTTGCGTAACTCCAGACTGCCGAATACGCGTCGTCGAACGCGCCTTTTTCGTCACCGAGGCGGAATTTGCAAAGCGCGCGGCGGTAGAACGCGGACGTGTCGTCGGGGTTTGCGTTTCGAAGCCGTTGGCGATCGAGCGCGGTCGTATAGTAAGCGATTGCCTCTTCGAGCATTCCTCTGTCGTAGCAAAGGTCGCCCATTGCCTGATTGCAGCGAATATCGTTTTTGTCGCGGCGGAGCGCTTCGATAAAATAATCCTCGGGACGGTACGCGAAGTGCTTGTACTGGCGAAGGTGCGTGCCGTGAATCCAGAGTTCTTCGAGGGACGAAATCTCGGACGGCTTGGGCGCGGGCTTGCGGGGTTCGATCGGTTTTTTGCCCTGTTTTACGATGGGCGAATACTCGATAACCGTTTCGTTTCCGCGTTTTACGGTAACGCAAAGGTCGTTGAAATCGCCGTCGAAATCCACGGTCGCGGTAAACGGTTTTTCGGGCGAAATTTCGGTTTTGTCCGTATAAATCGTTTTGTTTCCGGCGGTAAGAGTTACGGTGAACTTGCCTTTCGACGTGGAATAATATCCGATAAACGCGCCGTTATCTGTCTTTTCGAGGTTGATTGCTCCCTTTTCGGTTGCGCGTTTTACTTCGCCGATTTCTTTTACTGGGTACCAGAACTGATCGAAAATCTTGGTTTCGTGCGGTGCGATCCACGTAAAATCGGGCTGATTGTCGGTATACACGCCCGTCATAAGTTCTATGTAACGCGTGCCGTCGTCGGTGAGGTTGGCACACCACTTGCGACCGAAATTGCAGTTGCCCCACGTCCAGAGTTTTTTTCCGGGCGAAACGTGATGATTCGCGATAGTGACGATACCCGCTTTTTTGCCGTTGTCGTAACCGGAAACGAAGTCCTCGTCGCTTTGCCCGCGCGAAATCATCATCGAAGTCGGAACCATTATGTTTTTGTGATGATGAATATCGGTGCCTTTGCCGTAATCGAACGGGCGCGCGGTTTTGTAAACGCCGCTCGCAACCGGCCATTCGAGAATCGCCCTGCGGTCGTGGTCGTTTACCGATTCGACGTCCGGCGGGAATACGACATCGTAATCGTCGTTGATCCCTACGGCGAGATTCGCCCACCACATAAAGGGACGTTCGACGCTCGTGCCGTTATACACGGTAACACGGGCGCGAAGGCAGTTCGTACCGGAAATAAGCGACAACTCGGTCATACCTTTAAGACCGTAGAAATAATCGGTTTCGCCCATGACGGCGCGTTTGTCGTCGCCGCTGCCTACGATTGCCCATTCGGCGGGCATGAACGTCGTGGGACGGTGGTGCTGGGGATAGTTGAATTCGATACCGCCCGACACCCACGGTCCTGCCAGACCTACCATTGCGGGTTTGATGACTTTATTCGTATAAACGTATTCGTATCCGTTGGTTTTATCGACCGCGCCGTGAACTTTGCCGCCGATTTCGGGGAGAAGTTCCACTCTCACCCAGTCGTTTTCGAGAACGATCGCCTCGTACTCGCGGTTGTCGTCGCGTTCATTTCCGATGGCGGACGTGTACGGAATCGGATAAACCTTGCCGCTTGCGCCCTGATAGGGACGTTTTTCAAAATACATCGGCAACGGCTCGGGATCACCTACCGGATAGGTGGGAATAACGATTTTCTCTTTTCTTACACTCGTCTTCATAATAAAAAACCTCTCTTATCGTTACAATCATTATAAACGAAAAAAGAGAGATTTTCAAGCCAATAATTTATCGCATTTATCCGCCGAAATATGTCTTTTCGGACGGGTTTTCAGTCGAATTTCAAGCCGTAGAATCTAAGAGTCTCCACGAGCCTGCGCTTGGATTGAAGGCCCGAATTTACAAGCATGGCGTGCATACGGTACTTTACCGTATTTACCGCGAGATTTTCGATTTCCGCGATCTCCTCGTACGGAACGTCTGCAATAATTGCTTTCAGAATCGCAAAGTCGATTTCGTCGCATTTAAGCAGCATGTTTTCGAGAAGTTCGACTTCACGCACGTTCGGATCGCCGTAAAAATCGACGGTTTTACTGCTCTGCGCCATGCCTTTCGGATCGAACGGACGCACTTCCCCGCCGTCGTTTAAGTTAAGATCCATTTCGAGCATCATAAACGTCGAATAGTTTATTTCTTCGCTCTTATCCAAAAACAAATACAGTTCTGCTATCTGAATACCCGCTTTGTAGTAGTTGACAAAAGCAGTGGGGTATTTTACCTGCACATACTCCGAAAACTTCATCGCGCTGCAACTGCAAACGTTGACTTTCGCGGCGATTTCGGGATAACGCGTACAGAAAATAATCGCGACGGCGTCGTTGCTGCAAACGACGTTTTTTACGCCGTCCGAATCGCTTGCGAAACTATCGATACACGCGGTAATATCGCCCTTATTCTCCACTTCGCGATAAACGGTACCCGCCTCCTTTACTGCGAGTTCCATTCCGATATATTTCTGCCTGTCGGTCATCGAATCCTTATTCGCGCCGAGAAAAACGGTCTCGCCGGCGTCTTTATCAAGCAGATATCGGGTAAGGAGATATGTATTTTGCGTGTAGTTAAGCGTTATGCAACTGTACCTGAACGCCGTGTCGATATACTGAAAACCGAACAAAAGCGGGTGTATTCCGAGCCCGTTGAATTTTTCGATGGTTTCGGTTGCCCATTTGAGCGACGCGCAGATCAGAACGACTACGCGCGGCTTGCTTTTTATCTTTTTTTCGTCGGTATACACCTCCACGGCAACGCGCTTGCGACGCGTAACCGAGAGTATTCCGTCCAGAATAAGCCCCACACGGCTGTTCTTCGCGTAATTTTCTTCGATGAGAACAGTTATCATACATTTATTTTAACACATTTTGCGAAATAATGCAACGATTAGCGAATAAAGCGGACAAAAAACCGCTCCCCGTTCGTTGAGAACGGCTTTGCATGAATCGTTCGTTGCCGATTCCGAGAACCTTGCGTATTTCGCCTGCGAGTTTCGCTCCGGCAATTTCGCTGTCCTCTACGACGGGGTGTCCGCCTACGCCGGCAGTTACGCCTTTGTCGAATTTAACCGCGACGGCGTTCGGAAAATCGGATTTCAGTTCGGTTACCGCATTTTCCATTATCTCGTCGAGTCCGGAGCCCGGAGCCATCAGGTTAGAGCAAATGAATACCGGAATATTTTTGCCGTAATACCGCCCTATAACGTCGCGCACGAAATTTACGACGGCGATCTTCATTCCGCCTTTCGAGTATGCGATTCCGTTATCGTCCTTAGCCACACCTTTTAGCGAACGAAAATAATCGTTGGTTCCGAGGTAAATTACAACCGCGTCGGGGCGGTACGAATTGTAGTCGTACGGATACTCGGCGGCGGCAAGATCTACCGCGATACTGTTGTAGTTGTTTGCGACGGTGTACCGTTCTTTGGTGAAGTCGGTGTATTTTAGCGCGATACCGCCGCGCCCGAATACGCGAAACGCCGCGCCGAGATCTTTTGCGCACTCGCCCGCGTACGAACTGAACACGTTTTGCGTTTCCTGAGTGTACAACGCGCTGTCCTTGATATTGCCGTTTTCGTCCTTATACGGGCGAAGCACGCCTTCGCCGCACGTGATCGAATCTCCGTAAAATTCGATATTAAGGCTCGGTTTTGCGGGTGCGGGAAGAAGTTCGCCGTCGGTGGAAATCTGCGAGACGATAAGCCTGTCGCGGTTTGACGGGGTACGTTTAAGCACTTTTACGACGTGTTCGCGGTCGGTAAGCCCATCCGCTATCGTTACTTCGTCCGAGATTCCGCCGACCGATCTTTCGGTTTTGAGAATTTTTGCTTCAGAGTCGGTTTCGCCGTCGACGAACACCGAAAACATACCGTTTGCGTACGATCCGCCGCTCGCTACCGTCTGAACTTGGGCGCGGAGTGCGGTTCCGCGGAAACACACCTCGAATCCGGACGCGCTGTTTATAAACGTTACCCCGCCGAGATCGGGGTTGTAGAAAACTCTGCCGTACGTATTGACGTATTTTGTATAGTCCGCCGCGTTTTCGGTAAGCGCGATTTTATCGATCGGCTGATCCCGCTCGCTCTCTCCGCACGCGACAAGGCACGCGCCCGCCGTCAAAGCAAGCACGAGCGCGCACAACGCCGCAAAAAACTTTCTTGTCGGATTCATCATTTCAACACACCGTTTTTGCGATCTCTCTCGTCCGCAAGCGCACAAAATTTTTCGATCGTTTTTATTTCCTTTACATCATACGGTAAGCCGTTGAAGCGGAAAATGTCGTGCTGCCAGAGCCGAAGATCAAGCGTCGATCCCTCTTTAAGATATTCGATGAAATAGTGTCCCCACGGCTCGTAAGTCTGCGAATACCCCTGCATAAGTCCCCAGTGATACGAACCGATTTTTTCTAGGTAGAACAGCGGGAAAAGTTCGGCTACGTCGTTGCCCGCGATACGATTAAGCCACTCGTTGTTGATAAGCGGGCGGTCGTACTTTTCACGAAGATTCTCGATAATTCGGATCATGTTCTCGTACGATCCGTAATAGTGGAACGTTATTACGTCACTCAGTTCGAGGGCGACCGTTTCGATGTCGCGGCGCGGCTTCGAGAAATCGTCTTCGTAACTCCAACAATCTGCCGTAAGCGGCTGAATCGGATCGTGCGAGCGAATAATCTCGAAGAACTTTTCCATTGCTTTGCGGCTGAGGTCGTAACGTCTGCCGTTCCCGGGTTCGTTCCATACGTCCCAGATCTGAATACGCTCGTCGTGAGCGTACTTCGCGGCGATCTCGTCCACCATTTTGTAGTAGAACGGCTCGATATCCGGCTCGTCGAGAAGACAATACCCGGGTTCGTTGTATCCTGCCGCGTGCGGGCCCGCTTTTATGCCGCTGTGATATCCCCAGTCCACGTTCTGCTCGCCGAAAACGACCTCTCTGAACCTGTCTTTCGGCACGGTGCAGTCATTACCGAGCGTAAGCATTACTTTGATTCCGTAACTGTCCGCAAGCGTAAGATATTCTTCGAGGTTGGACATAAACGAGTCGTGTTCGTAGTACCACACCTCGAACTGAATTATCGCGCGCACGGCGTTGAATCCCGTCTGACGGGCAATATCGAATTCGTACGCGATCTGATCGAAAACTTCCTTATGGTTATACCGCTGCCACATCGCGATGCGATTTACGCAGTTTGACGGATAACCGTTGAATCCTCTTATCCACGGCTGGGCGTTATACCACTCCCACGCGCGTTCTTTACTCCATTTGCCTTTTACTTCTGACATGGTCAGACCTCCTCTATCGTCGCGCTGCGGGTAATTCCGTTGATTTCGCGCATTTTTTCTATGGCAATTTTGGGCGAACGGTCGATTCGGAAAAGACCGTTCTGCTCCTGCATTACGTCGGTAAACTGAGTATAGCAATACCCCTGACAGTCTTTAAGCCCGACTATCGCGGCGGTAAGATCGCGGACGCGGTTTATATACCCTTCTTCGCTGTCCGCCGATTCGCCGTATCCCCAGCCGCTTTGGTCGCCCGCGTACGCTACTCCGCCGTATTCGCTTATAATAACCGGCTGTCCGCCGTACGAAAAGCCGTCCGCGTAAGGCGAGCGCGTATGAAGGTCTAACGGCATTTTCCCGTTCATAAAACCTTGCATATCCGAATAAGCGAGTTTTATTTCCTTGCCCGTCTGGGCGTAATTATGAAGCGTCGCGACGTCGCTGATCGTGTGCTCCCAGCCGTCGTTGGAAATGACGAGGCGAGTCGGATCGAGCGACTTGGTAAGGTAATAAAGCCCTGCCGTGAACGCTTGCATTTTTTCGTTTTCGGACGTTTGAAGCACGCCCCAGCTTTCGTTGACGGGAACGTACGCCATAAGCGAAAGATAGCCTTTGTACTGATTTACGATTTCCGCCCACTCGCGGGTTGCGGCCTCTGCCGAGGCGGAGGTAAAGTCGTAAAAAGCCGGCATTTCAAGCCAGAAATACAGCCCGAGCATATCGCAATAGTAATAGAATCGCTCGTCCTCTATTTTCTGATGAATACGCACGCCATTGAATCCCGCACGCTTTATCAGTTCGACATCGGCCGTCAACGCTTCTTCGCTCGGAGCGGTAAGGTCGCCGCCCTCGAAGTAGCCCTGATCGAGAACCATACGCATGTACAAACACGACAGGTAGTTGAGTTGAATTTCGTTGCCGCATACGCGATAATCGACGAGTCCGACGTAACTGCCCGCCCGGTCGATTTCTTTGCCGTTCTTTTTTAAGATATACTCGACGTCGAAAAACTGTCCGGATCTGCCCGCGCTCCACGGTTTCATGGGCAGAACCTTGTTTTTTAACGTCAGGTCGAGTTTGATTTTGCCGTAATCGTCGTCGCAGGTCACTTCGGTCGAGCGGACGAATTCGCCGTCGAAATACAGCCGCGTTTCGAGCGACAGCCCGTCGGTAAATCTTTGAATTTTATATTCGACAACCGCCTCGCATTCCGCATAGTTGCAAAGCGCGCTTACTCCCGAAAGGTAACCGTCGCCGACCTCTTCGAGCCAGACGGGTTTCCATATTCCGGTGGTGTCGGTATAAAAGCAGGAAATATTCTTTTCGACGTAGCGTTGCTTTCCGCGCACGGTAAGAGCCGAACGACGGTCGACGCATTTTACGACGAGCAGATTTTCGCCGTTTTTGAGGTAGTCGGTAAGATCGAACGTGAAGCGGGCGTAGCCGCCGGCGTGAGTGCCGAGAAGTTCGCCGTTAAGCCAGACTTTGGCTTCGTGATCCGCGCCCTCGAAGTTGATAAGCAGCCGTTTGTTTCGTTTTTTTTCGGCGGTAAACGTGCGCGAATACCACACTGTTTTGTGGAGGTCTTCGACGTTTATTCCGCTTAAAGCGCATTGATACGCGAACGGAACGTTGATTTTCAGGTCGTTTACGCCCGACTTATGCCATTTTTTGCGTTCACCGGCGTTTTCGTCGTCAAACGCGAAATCCCACTCACCGTCAAGCGAGGTGAAGTTTTCGCGCACGAAACGCGGACGAGGATAACCTTTTTTGTAGCATTTTGCGTGTTTCATCAGCCTTTAACTCCTCCTACCGCAAGTCCCTCGATAAAGAAACGCTGGAACACGATATAGATAATGTAAAGAGGCAGACACGCTACGGCCGCTCCCGCAAATGCGATGGGTTTGGGCAAACTTGTGTCGGATGCAAGCGAACGAACCATTATCTGCAGGGTGCGTACGTTTGCCGAAGTGATGTAGATCGACGGCGCGAGGTAGTCGTTCCACGTTCCGACGAACATAAATATGACTTGCGCGGCGATAGCGGGTCCCATAAGAGGGATCATTATCGAACAGTACTGACGCATATACCCCGCTCCGTCCACTTTTGCAGCCTCGAATATCGCCGACGGAATCCCGCGCTGATACTGTACGAAGAAGAACATCATGGACACGCCGCCGAACAGCGAAGGCAGAATAAGCGGCCACAGCGTATCGACTAGGTTAAGTGTGTTGTACGCACGGTACAGCGGCAACATAAGGCACGCGTACGGAATCATAAGCGCGCTGAGTTGGATCATAAGGTGCGCGTCTTTGTGTTTAAGCTCCATTTTCGAGAACGCGAACGCCGACATTCCCGAAATAAACACGCAAACGGGAATCGTCGCGACTTCGACGATCAGGGTATTGAGAACGCCGCGGAAGAGATTGTTGCTTTGCCGGAAAACTTCGGCGTAATTGCTCCACTGCGGACTTTCGGGGAAGATCCTGAGCGTGAACGAGTTGACTTCGTGCGCGTATTTGAGGCTTGACGTTATCATCCAGAAGAACGGAAACACGCAAGTAAAACACACGAGTATGAGGAACAGATAGATTATTACGTACGCAACTACGTCTTTCACTTTCACGGATTTGCGAACGGTTTTCGCGGGCGGAGCGAGACGGGTTGCGGGCAGACTTGTGAAATTATCGTTTTCCATAACCTCCTCCTACTCGCTGTAAACCCATTTTTCGGATATCTTGAACTGCGCAAACGTAATGATCATAATGCTGATCGAAAGGACGAACGAAGCCGCGGAGGCAAGACCGTACAAGCCTTTGCGAATTCCGTACTCCCAGATAAAATACACTATCGTCTGTCCGCCGGAGTGTTTATTCGCGAAAACTTCCGAATCGACGTACGACTGTAAATTTCCGATAACTCCGGTGCAGAGAAGATAGAACAGCGTGGGCGAAATGAGCGGAATCGAGATTTTGAAAAACTGCGTAAAGCGGTTTGCTCCGTCGATTTCGGCGGCCTCGTAATAGCCTTTGGACACCGCCATAAGACCGGCGATACAAAGAATCATCGTTCTGCCGAGGTTTCCCCATACCGTTTTTATGATGATGGCGACTTTGAGCCAGCCTCCGTTGGTCATCCACGGAATATTGACTCCGAGAATCTGATTGATGATGCCGTACTCGTTATCGAATATGTACTGCCAGATTATAGCCATCGCGACCGCCGACGAAACGACGGGAACGTAGATGAGCATACGAATGATTTTCGAGCCGTATACTTTACGTCCCTGCGAAAGAAGGAACGCCACGATAAGCCCGAAAAAGATTCCGAGCGGAACGCTGATAAGAAAAATAAGATTGTTCTTTATCGCGTTAAGGAACGGTTTGCGGTAAGTAAGGCTTGTAAACAAAGCCTTGTAGTTATCGAATCCGAGCCATAATTTGTCAAGTTGGGAAAAGAACGGCTTTCCCGTGTCCGCGCCGGTATAGTCGGTAAAACTGTACAATAACGCCAATAACAGCGGCAGTAGCGTGAAGATAAAAAGTCCGACGTACTTGACCGAAATAAACGCAAGCGCGGTGATATGCTCTTTCTGTTTCAGTTTGCTCGTTCTTTTATTCGGCGCGGGGGCAAGAGACGTCCTCCTGCCCGCCGGCGCCGGATCGGATACGTTTTTTTCGTAAGCCGTCATCGTTTTCCTCCGATATTACATTCTGTCGAGTCTTCTCGCATCGTTATCGAGTGCTTCCTGCATGGTCGGTTTATAAGCCGTAAGGGCGGCTTTTACGTCCACCCACTGACCGTCCTTTGCTTCCCAGAACGAGCCGTACTCGCCGGTGCGCATATCGGTGACGAGGTTGGTTTGCCACGTATCGGTGAAGGTATAGGACGCGGCGCGGTATTTCGCGGTGATTTTGTCGGTCTCGCTCGTACCGTTTACGCAATCGATCCATACTCCGCGGTTGATCGGATTTTTACCGCCGATAAGACCTTTACTGTCGGTAGCGTACTCTTCCGCAAGGCTTTTGAGGTTGGGAATACACTGTCCGCTGCGATACTGGTTACGCTGCGAGCCGCTGTCGGCGGAAAGGTATTTGACGAGTTCGAGCGCGGCGTCTTTGTACTTGCAAATGCGCGAAATCGCGTAGCACATACCGCCCATATAAGCCGTGGAAACCGAGCCTTCCGCATCGCCGCAAAGCACTGGAAGAATATTCCACGTAAAGCGTTTTGCGTTGGTATCCACGTCGATTTCTTTCCAGTAGGTTTTCTGTTTCCACGGACCTGCATAGAAGAAGATCGCTCTTCCTTGCTTAAAGAGGTTTTCGGCGTTCTGCGAACTCGTGCCGGCGGAAGGCAGGATCCCCTCTTTGTAGAGATTCTGCATAAAACTGATCGCGCCTACGAAGTTATCCGAATCGATAGCCGCGGTTCTGCCGCTGTCGTCGGTGAAGAAGTTGGCGTTATTCGAGTAAACCGCGCTTTCCATATCGTAACCGGAACATACGTATTCTGCTTCCGTGCCGGTTTTGAGTTGGGTTTTAAGTTTTTTGCCGAGGTCGATAAAGTCGCTGAAAGTCATCGGGTTTTTAGTGTCGGTGACGCGGCCGAGATCGATCTTGTCTTTCTCTGCGGCGGTTGCGTTATACGCGTTAGCCGCTTTTGTGAGTAGATCCTCGTTGTAGCAAAGCGCGTACGGTCCCTGATCTTTGGGAAGTCCGTAAAGCGCGGCGGAGTCCGTTTTGCCGACTTTTTTGGACGAGTGATCGAAGTAATAAACTTCGTATGCGTTCTCGTAAAGATCGTTAAGCACCGCGTTGTCCACGTGCGAGCGGATATTTGCGAGTTTTCCGCTTGCCGCGTAAGAGGTGAACATTGCGTTGGAAAGCATGAATACGTCGGGAAGGTTGTTACCTTTGCCATCGAGCGCGCTGTTATACGACTGACTGTCCGTATCCCAGTGTACGGAAACGACAATATTCTGATGTTCGGAGTTGAACGTGTTGATATAGTTGCGGTAGTTTACCTCTTCCGTTCCCTCGTCTCTGCCCCAGAATTCGATTTGAACGAGGTCGTTGTTTTTTAGCGATTCCCACTCTTTGCCCGTACCGTCGTCGACGTTTGAATTGCCGCCGCAGCCGGTGAGAGTTGCCAAAGTCATGAGACCTGCGAACAAAAGTGCTACAAACTTATTCGTTTTCATAATTAAATCCTCCTGTCTTAAAGTATCCGATACGAATAATCAGAGTAAATAAACATTGCGCCTTTTTCACTGTAAAAACCTATATATCCGCTAAGGTACGCCTCCGGATCAAAGCAGGACACTACTACGCTGTCGTTCATCAAAATCGTGATGTTACCGTTCTCGGCGCGGACGGTGATTTTAACGACCGCTCCGCCGCGAAGCGACGCCGTGGGCCGACCGAAGAAAAGTTTTTCGCTTTTGGTGTGTCCGTCTTTGGTAAGCGTTACTGCGTTTTCGTTTATATCGAGATAGTAGCCGCGCCAGTTGAGTTGCTGAGCCTTGGCGGTGGCGTAACCGAAGTCGTTCATACGGAACATTATGCCGCCTCTGCCGCTTTGCACGACGGAAACGTTGACGCTCATTTCAAAGTTTGCCGCGCCCTTATCGCCGGTAAGGAACAACGTCTTGTCGTCGGCCGGGTTAAGAATAAGTCCATTTTGCGAATAACTTGCGTTTTTACCCATTTTACGGACGAACGGCGAATCGGCGGCAGCGTCCGATTTGAGCGTACTCGATACGATTTTACCCTTGCCGTCCTTTACCGTCGAAAAGTTGGCTACCGCGAGCGTGCCGTCGTAAACGCGGATTTTGAGCGTATGAAGTCCGGCTCCGCAATCGAAACTGCCAATCGAAAGGTTGACGTAATCGGAATCGCCGAACGCCGCCGCGGCGGGAACTACGAACTTATTTATCGTTTCGTTATCGACGATAATCTCGAACGTGCAACCCGCGCTCTCCTTGCCGATAAGGGCGTTGAGCGCGTACGTATCGGCAGCGGGCGCGTTGACGAGGTATTTCACCCAGTCACCTCGGCTAAGTACCGTTGCGGTTACGGGTACGTTGCCCGTTTTTTCGGTAGAAATCGACCTTGCGATTTTCGCGCCGGCAACCGATTTTGTGGTTTCTTTCTCGCCCTGACGAACGCCGTTGGCGTTGACTTTGCCCTTCGAGAGCGAGAATCCGCGATTTTCACCTTTGAGGTAGGCAAACGCCGGGAACGAACCTGTAAGATCTTTTACCGCGTCGAAGTCGGACGTTCCGAAAGCGTCGTTCGTGAACATAAGCGAAGTGCCTCGCGCGCCCGCGCCGTAACCGATTTTGCCCGCGCCGAGCGAAACGGAAGTTTTTGCGGCAAGCACGTTGTCGAAATAGATTTCCGCTTTGCTTGCGCCGTTTATAACCTTTACGGTGTGGATAGCGTCGGGATTAGTCGAGGTCGGAACGACTCCGTGAGCAAGCGACTCGCTACCTTTTTTTACGGTAAGGTTTGCGCCGTCGATCGCAACGGTCGATCCGCCCGCGACGATTTCAGCCGCGCCGTTCGTAAGGCGGAAAGAAATTTCGGCGGTGAAAACGTTTTCGGTCGACTCCGCGCTTTTGCCGTCCGCAAGGTCGGCTGCCGAAGCCGAATAGTCGGACATTTCGGGTTTGGTGCGGGTGTAGTTGCCGAGTCCGTTGGTAAGAAGGTAACCTTCGTTGGTGAAGTACTGCGTTACGTTGAACTTGCGCGTTCCACCCGTGTTGTCGTTTTCGTTGCGGTAGTTGATTCTGCCCGCGTTGTGGTAAGCGGTGTAAATGCTGTCGAGGTTGGGTCCGACGACGTTTGAACTGTGTCCCAAGCCGCGATAGTCGGTAACCGCGGTATTGCCCGTTTTGCTTGCATACCCGGGAACGGCGGGATTGTCGATACCGGTAGACACGAGCGTGACGTTGTCCCACGGCGAGTTGAGGTTTTCCGTTTCGCCGAACACGATAGCGTTCTTTGCATACGAATAGCCTACCCGATACTGCGGCGCGTCCACGTGGTTTGCCGCATAGGTAAGATATTCGTAACCGTTACGGGAGAACACTCCCGGACCTTCCGTCCATCCGTTTTCGTACGCGTCGTCGATTTTGTGATAAGCGGTCGGATCGACGACTACTTTCGGCTGTCCGTTCTCTTCGATAAAGTCGATCTCGAACCAGCAAACGCGATTGGAATACACGTTTTCGGCGGACAGAAAATACAGTTTCCCGTCGGCGGCAAGATGGAACGACCCGTCGATACCCATTCCGAGGTTTTCGGAAATTTTGGTATAAGGTCCCTGCGGCTTATCCGAGCGGAAGAAGTAATGCCCTTCGCCTCTGCGCGACTCGCACATATAGAACCAACCTTTGTAGTAAACCACCTCGGGCGCGAACGCTATGTACGATTCCGAAGTTGCGTCGTTCTGTCTGGAAGGCGTATATGCCCAGCCTTCCCACTGCCAGTCGACGAGGTTTTCGGACGACCAGCACGGAATTTTTCCGGATGTCTTCTTGTTTCCGTTGAGCGAAGTATAAAGGTAATACCTGCCGTCAAACCGGAACACGAACGGATCGCCGATGTCGTAAACGTCGCCGTCGCCGTCGTAAAACTCGATGTAGTTGTTGTAATAGCCGTAATCGTCCGCGTTTATCGTATAGGCGATTTCGTTAGCGTCGGTGGGCGTGCGCGTTGCGGAATCGTACGGCGGCATGGGCTTTTCGCCGCACCCGAACATCGCCGCCGCGCCCGATACGAGACAGAGCGCGGACGCCGCGATTTTCGTAAATTTGTTTATCTTCATTCTTTTCTCCGTAATGAATTGTCGTGCCGTTGAAGTTCTTATACTCCGATTGCGTTGCCTTCCGCGTCGCAAAGTCCGCAGGAAGATTTTTCGATTGTTCCGCCGTTATTATCGTCCAACTGTCCGATAATACTGCCGGTGGAAATCGTTCCGGTTACCGGCTTTTTCGTCGTAATGCCGACAAGATCGTACGTACTTGCCGCCTTATTGTTGATAAGAGCGTCTTTGTAGCAATAACTCGTCTTTACAATTCCCCTGTTAGCGCCGACGATACCGCCCGTTCCGGTTTTGCCGGTGATATTTCCGAAGTTTTTGCAATTTTCGACAAGAGAATCATTTGGTTTGCGGAGCAATCCTACAATTCCGCCGACAAAGTTGCCGTTCGAGGTTACATTGCCATAATTTACGCAATTTTTGATAGTCACAGTCACCGCAAGGGTGTCGGTTCCGCCGGTGATTCCTCCGGCAAGTGCAGTTCCCCCAGAAGTGCACGTAATCGTTGCGTAGTTGACACAATCCGAAACCGTAACACTGCCGGTACCGAATTTAATATCTCCCGCGATTCCGCCCACGTCCGATCCTCCGCCGGTGACCGATCCTTTCGTCGTTACGCCGGATATCGTGCTTCCTCCCTGAATCTGTCCGGCAAGGATTCCGTCTATGCCTTTTTCACCGGTTACAACGCCTACGACGGTAAGATTTTTTACCGTTGCCTTAATCACGCCGAACAAGCCGAGGTAATTTGTGCCTTCAACTCTCATTCCTGTAATCGCATGCGATTTTCCGTCGAACGTTCCGGTAAACAACGTTCCGGACGTTCCGATAGGCGTCCACGCCTTGTCGTTGAGGTTTATGTCTGCGGTGAGCGCGAAAACCTTATTTGTATACTTTTCGTTGCCGTACGAAGCCGAAAGAAGTTTAAGATCGGCTCCGCTGCCGATAAGGAACGGTTTTTCGGTCGTTCCTTCGCCGCCAAGCGATTCGGAAACGGTTGCGCCGTCCCAGCCGTAATGCGCGGTAAGGGTTAAGTTTGCGGATGCTACGGTTTCGGCGGTGACTTTCTTGTCGCCGTCGAACCAGCCGATAAATACGTCGCCGTTGAGAGGCGCGGTTACGGACGCAGGAAGATTCGAGCCGATAGCCGTACCCTTATCTATCGTAAACACAGTCGCGGTAACTCCGCTGCCGCCTTTTGCGTCGAGCGTTACGGTTACCACTTCCACCCACTGAGCGGTGATAGTTGCTGTCGAGGTCTTGAAGGTGGTTTCCGCCGTTACGTCGTTGCCGCCGTTGTCTTTCCATCCGTTGAGACGGTAGCCGTCGCGGGTGGGGGTAGGAAGTTGCGATCCGATAGCGGTACCGACGTCAAGAACGATGGTTTCGTCCGACGTTACGCCGTCGGCGTATTTAACAGTGATGACCGTATGAGTCGGAGCGGATTCCCACTTCGCTATAAGAGTTACGTTTGCGGTAAAGGTCGACTCGGTAGTAACCTGCGTATCGCCGTCGAACCAGCCGAGGAACGCGTATTCGGAGCGGGTCGGAACGGGAAGTTCGCCGATTGCCGCGCCCTTATCGATAAGGCGGGTGGTTTCCGTTACCTCTCCTTCGTTCGGATCGAAGGTAACGGTTACTTTCTGTTCCCACCCGGCGGTAAGAGTTGCGCTTTCGGAATAGGTCGTATCGTCGTCCGCTTTCGTATCGCCGTTATACCAGCCGAGGAAAGTGTAGCCCGCGCGGGTCGGAACGGGAAGCGACTCGCCGAGAGTTGCGCCCTTATCGATTACGTATTCGGTTTTTCCGAGCGCGTCGCCGCCGTTTACGTTAAGCGTAACGGTAACCTGCTCTGCCCACTTCGCAACGAGCGTTTTGTTCATAACGTTCGCACCGATAACGGTTTCCGCGGTGACTGCGGTGTTGCCGTCGAACCAGCCAAGGAATCGGGAACCGGTTTTCGTTACTTCGGGAAGCGTACCGAGCGCCGAGCCTGCGGCTACGGTGCGTGTTGCGTCGCCGGTAAGAATACCGCCGTCCGCGTTAAACGTGATAACTGCTTTGCTGTCCTCTACTTTGAGGTTGGAGAACGAGGAAGTGTTTGCGGTTGCGACGCCGACTCCCGAATACTTGCCGGTAACGGCTTTGTTTACGGTATAAAGAAGGTTTCCGTTGACGAAAAAGTACGTTTTGTCCGCCGTCGCGGCAACGCTTACGGTGAACGTAAACGGCTCGGCGCTCGTCTTGTACGCATTGTAACCGGTATGGTACGACGTGTCTTTAAGCGCGCCGAGATAGTAACGGGTCGAGAACGCCGCTCCGAGGAATTTGTAACTTCCGTCGGTGTATTCGTAAAGTTGAATCGCTCCGTTGGTATTATTCTTGACGTTGGTGCCGTCGGTACCGAGAATAATTACCCGATACTGCGCGACTTTTACGTCGGACGAGCCTATATACAAATAGGTATTGCCGTAAGTTGTTCCGTACGCTGGAAGCGTGATATCCACCGAGAAAGTCTTGCCGACTACGAGTTCGTAACCGTCCACAAAAGTTTCGCCTCTGCCGGTGATGTTTCCGTTTTCGTCCTCGCTCCACTCGCCGCTGCTGAACTTCGAGTAGGTCGCTTTTCCGTAAAGGGTGAGCGTTTTGATCGCTCCGTCGCCCGTGGCGGTTGCCACGCTTATGTTTCTCTCGTCAACCGGTTGAGTACATTCCGCGTCGTAGTACCACGTGCCGTCGTACGTATGGAAAAGGTGGCGTTCGGGTTTCGGAAGCGTAATATACTTGCCCTCGTACCAGTTTTCGATTGCCGCGTGGGTGTAACCGCCCTCGCCGCCGTCAAACACTATATTATAATGCTGAACCGTCGGATCGTCCCATTCGGCGAACGCGGAAATTCTCCACGTATCCGAAGTAAACGTCGTCGTCTCGGTAAGTTCTTTTAAGGTTGCGCCGTCGTAGTAGAACCAGCCGAGGAAAGTAAGTCCTTCGCGGGTGGGTACGGGAAGAGTTCCCACCGTATCGCCCCAAGCGATTTTGCGTTCGGTTTCGGTGATCGTTGCACCCTCGCCCGCGTCGAAAGTTATTTCCGCTTTGTCCGCGTCTACGAGTCCGATATTCTTATAATGAACCTGATCGGTTTTGGTTACTATTCCGCAGTAACCCGCGTTTACCGCAGCGATTTTACCGCCGGATTTTGCGTTCTCGCCGGTCTTCACCCAAAAATACTCCATTCCGTCCACACCGATAATCCACGTGTCGCCGCATCTGCGGACGGTGTACGTAAACGTGGTGGGTTCGCCCGACTCGCGGCACGCGTTGATCTTGGCAAGATAGGGCGTGTCTTTGAATATCGAGCCGCCGATAACCGCCATTTTGAGTTCTTTGTCGGCGGTTACGACCGCATCTTCGCCCTCGCCTTTCACGGTCGGTCCCCAGATCTGTATAGATCCGAAGTTTGCCGCGTTTGCCGCGGTGCTGCTGATATAGAGGAACATCGGGGAATCGAACATGCCGTTCGTATACGAGTTAGCCGCGAAAACGGCTCCCGCGTCCTGTCCGTATTCGCCGAACGACATCGTAAGGTCGAAAGTCAACGCCTTGCCGTCGGCAAGTTCCGCGCTTTCGTACACGCCCGTTTCCTCGTTGAGCGCGCCGCGAACGTCGCTGAACGCTTTTTTGCCCATGCCGAGGTTGCTTACGAATCCGTCGTCGTCCAGATCGAACTGATTGCTCATTCCCGTATCGTAAACCGCTTTGAGATATACGTCGTTGGGCGGCATTCTGAAATCATTGGTTACGGCTGTATCTTCGGCAAGATTTTTCCAGTACTTAAACGGCGCGGAAACGCCGCCGCGTTCCATATTTTTCGGAACGGGCAGTTCGGAAAGCTTAACTTCGTCCCCGAAATGGTATTCCGCCCTCGGAAAATACTCGTCGATCGAAGAAGTTTCAAAACTTACGTTGTATAAATCCGTCCACTTGGCGTAAAGGGTGATCGTTCCGTCGGTTGCGTAACTTACGTCGATATTCTTTGCGTCGGCGGCTTTATCGTCCGAGCAAGCCTCGTCGTAGTACCAGCCGAGGAACCTGAATCCATACTTGTCGCCTTGCGCGGGCGTGGGAAAGTAGAACTTTGTGTCGCCCACGGTGTATTCGGCTGCGGCGACCGCTCCTCCGCCCATGGAATTATAGTTGAACGTATACTTTTTGGCTTTTCCGCACCCCACAGCCACAGCACCTATAACAGCGACTACAAGGCTCAACACAAGAGCCAAAACCCATCTTTTTTCTCTCCTCATTATCAAAACCTCCGTTTAATTTGCAAACTTGTCGCGGCAAACCCGTGACGGTTTAACCGTTATCACGTTTATTGTATCACGAAACGAAAGCAGTTTCAAGCCAAAATTTTATACGGATCTTGCGAAATAATTTAACTTTTTTCAATCGCAACGATTGAGTTATCCCAAGCGGCAATCGCGGCGCGATTGCACTCCGATAACGGTGACGAGCGTGAGTTTTTCGCGCGGATTTATCGCGATAAGCCCGTGCTTTTCGGGCGGTTCGGGCAGGTGAAAGCAATCGATTGCCGCGGTTTGCGGCTCGATTACCATAAACCCGCCGTCCTTTTCGGCGTAAGTCATGCGGTAGCCGTATTCCGGCGAGGCGAAATACTTTACGACTACGCCGTCCGTCGCGAGAAAACAGTCGGGTTTGTCGATTTTGTACAGTGCGGAAAGGTGGACTTTGCCGATTTCGTACTCGCCGCGGCGCATTTGCTCTTCCCTCTTGCCGGAACCCCATTCGCCGGTGGGGAGGCAATTTTCGTCGCGGAGTTGTTCGCAAACGACGGGAACGGTCGCGAAACATTTGCCTTTGCCCGAAAAAGGCGCGTTGAACGTGGTGTGAAACGCGAGTGTGAGCGGCATTTTTTCGTCGGAACGGTTGATAAAAGTCGTTTTTTCGACGAGTCCGGTTTTATCCGCTGTATATTCGCGCACGACAGAAAAAGCGTGCGGGAATCCGAGGTATTCGTTTTTTTCCGCGTCGTAACGAAACGCGACTTCGTCGGCGGCGAGTTTTATTATTTTAAAAGGCGTCGAATACAGCGCGCCGTGGATATGGCAATTCGTTTTCGGCTCATTGATCGGGAAACCGTATTTTCTGCCGTCAAAGACGAATTCTCCGCCGCTGATACGGTTACACGGAAAAAGGATCGGGTTGCCGTAAAGGTACGGGTTGATTTCAAGGTCGGCTTCCGAAGTCGGGGTGCGCAGTACGTCGCAGCCGAGCGGCGCGTACGTAAGGCGGTAACAAGTCGCGCCGAGCCTCGAAGAAAACTCCGCCTCGTATCCGCAGCCATTTATTTTAACGTCCGTAAGTCTCATATTTTTTTAACCCCACATGAAGATTTTTTCTTTATATTTTACCACAACGTCCGACGGCTTGTCAAAGTTTTTCGAGGCGGCTCAGTAAGGCTTTTTTGGTAATTCGTCACTATCCGGCGGCAAGCCCCTGCGGTGAGTATTCGGGATAATCGTGTGCGCTTATTTTCGTTTCCGCTACGGGGAATTTCTCGACTTCGCACGCAACGACAATGCGATACGGGGGTACGTAACAATAAAGCGGGTGTATTTCCTTATTTTTCCGCGCAGACGGCGCGTTGTCGCAAAAACGTGCATACGTATATGCGTTTTTACAACGCACATAGTTTGGTAAAGTATAGAAAAACGCGCTCCGTTTCACCTCGAAACGCGTTTATATACGTTGATTTATTTTTTGACGTAACCGTTCGGGTTTTGTGTCTGCCACTTCCACAGCGACGCGCACATTTCGTCGATTCCGCGTTCGGCAACCCAACCGAGTTCGCGTTTTGCCTTGTCGGCGTTGGCGTAGCAAGCCGCGATATCGCCGGGACGACGGGGACAGATTTTGTACGGGATCTCGTGTCCGCACGCTTTTTCAAACGCGTGGATAACGTCAAGGACGGAATATCCGTTGCCGGTGCCGAGGTTGAAGATATGCACGCCTGCGTCGTTCATTTTTTCGATCGCTTTGATATGTCCGATCGCAAGGTCAACTACGTGGATATAGTCGCGGACTCCCGTTCCGTCGGGCGTGTCGTAGTCGTTTCCGAACACGTTTACGCACGGAAGTTTGCCGTCGGCAACGCGCGCGATATAAGGAGTAAGGTTGTTGGGGATTCCTTTCGGATCCTCGCCGATAAGTCCGCTTTCGTGTGCGCCTACCGGATTGAAGTAACGAAGAAGAACGATGTTCCACGTGTTATCCGACGCGTAAAGATCCTTTAAGATGCGCTCGATCATAAGTTTGGTCGTACCGTAGGGGTTCGTCGTGGAAAGGTGACAATCCTCGTCGAGGGGAAGGCGTTCAGGCGTGCCGTAAACGGTTGCCGATGACGAGAACACGAGCTTTTTCACGTTATACTCGCGCATAACTTCCAGAAGTACGAGCGTACCGTAAATGTTATTATCGTAATATTCGAGCGGTTTCGAGCAGCTCTCGCCAACGGCTTTCAGTCCGGCGAAGTGGATTACGCTGTCGATTTTGTTTTCTGAGAAGATTTTCTCCATCGCCGCTCTGTCGCGCATGTCCGCGTTATAGAACTTTATTTTCTTTCCGGTAATCGTCTCGACGCGCTTTATGCTCTCGTCGCACGAGTTTACCATGTTATCGAACGCGATAACCTCGTAGCCGCGGTTGAGAAGTTCGACTTCGGTATGCGAGGCGATATAACCCGCGCCGCCGGTAATAAGTACTCTTTTGTCCATAAAAAGCCTCCTTGAATTTGCTTTCGCCTATGAAATTTTACTTTGTGAAGTCCTCGATATACATACCGTAGCCATCCGTCTCAACAATTTTACTGTATTTTTCCATTCTTTCCTTGTCTCCCAGAAACTTAGAGGTCAAGAACAGTCTATAAGCAAAATAGTTTTCTCTAGCCGTAGCGGGACGGTCGATAAAACTTATAAAGAAAGGCGTCGTCCCAAAATGTCCCATATCCGTTTTGGTCAGCTCTTTCTCGTCACTTGCCAAGAAATTTTGCATAAGCTCAGTTGCATCCTTCGTTTGCCCAAGGTATTCAAGCGCTCTCGCATCGTAATACGCATAAGTATAGAGATACATATTCGTGAAATAATCGTAGCGGAAATGCAAATAGCCTTTGAGAATTTCCTCCGCTTTTTCCCTATCGCCAAGTTTATCGTAAGACATTGCTTGGAAGTACCGGAACGGCACTTTCTTTACAGGATTCCAAAGTCCTGCCCCCAAGCTGTCGGGTATTTCGGTCGCAACGCAGAATTCGTTCGCCGCTTCCTCATATTTACCTTCTTCGTAAAGCTTTCTGCCCTGCAAATAATGTGCATACATATACTGGTCGGCAATATAGTGCTCACCGCCTTCGCAAGCCACGAACGCTCTGTCATGCAAAGCTTTGAGCGCCTTTTCGGGTTGCCCTAAATGGTTGTACGCACGAGCAAGCTCAACCACAATATCATCGCGGTAGATTCCCTTTTCTTTGATAATCGCAATAACGCTTTCAGGCTTTTCACCGATTTTTGCAAGCAGGTACACATACTCGAATACCATCTGCTTTTCATCGCTCGGCATCAGTTTCAAGGCCTCTTCCATATAGGCTTTTGCCTTTGCAAAATCCTGTTCACGAGAATACGCTACTACTGCCAAATTACGGCAAATACGGTAGTCCTTCTTAATTGCATACGCCTTTTGCATATATTCATTGCCGTCTGCATACGCCCCTCTACCATAGAGCAACGTCCCCAAGAAGAAGTTAGCGGAAAAGTCTGTTTTCGATTGCGTGCAAACCTCTTTCAACGTTTTCCATTCTATGACACGGGAAGGAAAAGCAATGCCTTCGTTTGCGTATTCGTCGGCAACTCTTCCTGCAAGCACGTCCGCAAGATATCGAGGCATTGCCGTAAGCGTTGTATATTCAGAAACGCCTTTTACAAGCTTACAAATTTCTTCTGTTAGACCGCTCTCCGCCCAGTATGCGAAGATATCCATAAGATTCTGCGACAAATCTGTATGAATTCCGTCCACAAACGTCTTGTAATCCTCCGTCAAAACAGCAAGGAACGCACGAGCAAATAAGTTAAGCTTGTCTCCCTCTAAGCAAGCCTGCAATTTGGCTATAGCCTTCTCTTTATCGCCCTTCAAATAGGTAACGTATGCAGCGTGAGCGCTTGCCACAACCGATTTTGCATTGCCGTTCAACGATTCCTGTAAATGCTCTTCTGCTCTAAAATAATCACCGTTTGCAATATCCAAAAGTCCAAGACGGAGCATAGATACGCATTTATAATCGTACACAAACGCTGCTTTATAGAAATAATCGTACGCACAATTCTTTTTATCCAAAGCGGAAAGGATTAACGCTTTCGTATAGTACAAGCGACCATTTTCCAAGCGTGTATTATATTCCGTCGCAATTTCCTCTGCTTGATTTGCGTAATCAAGCGCTTTTGCAAACTCAAACTTACGGTAGTTAATCTCAGCCAATGCCACTAATGCAGGGGTAAACTTGTTATCTCGCTTCAAACATTCCAAATAACATTCCTCTGCGCTATATTCAGGAGAACGATATTGTTCTGTGTGTAATGCAAGCTTATAAAGCTCAGACGCACTCTCCACTTCCTTAAAATAAGGATATTCTTTTCTCGGCTGAGGAATTTCGCGTTCTTTGGTTACCCCGAAAGTATAATCTGCGTATTGACGATTGCCTACGATGATTTGGATACGGTCGCCCTTTGCAAGTTCATCGCCGAGACGAACGACGTCGTAACAGGGCAAATCGAGATTCAACTCAACCATGCCCCCCTTCATTTTATATAAAAGGACTTTTGCATTCTTCACTGCACGCACCGCCTGCACATGCAATCCCCCCTCGTGGAATAACGCCAAATCGTCATTTGCAAAGATAGGCGTTCCTAAATCGTGAATGGGATACCATTTCTGCGAAAAAGTTTTTGTTTCGTTGGGAAAAATCCAAGAAAAATCGGGTTGGTTGTCGGAGTAGCACCCCGCCATCAACTCTGCATATGCGCCATCGTCGTCGGTAAGTGCATTCTCCCATACGCGAGAAAGCTGATTGTAGCCCCAAGTGAACATCTTTTTACCCGGGGAGATATGATGGTCGGCAATATGTACGATGCCGCCTTTTTTTCCATGGTCGTACCCACCGAAATAATCGTATGCAGATTCCGCAGAGAAATACGAAGTTGCCGCATCTGTATTCTTATGCTTGGAGATATCCGTATCGCCGTTATAGTAAATACCGTTGTATGCGCCGAATTTATCGTTGTTTGCAATGGGATAAGTCGTTACCGAACGCTTATAATGGAAACGAACGTAGTTTACGTCCTCAGGAAAGAAAAGCTCGTAATTCTTGTTTACGGGAACTGCCGTATTTTCCCACCAAAGGAAGGAGCGACGAGTATCCGACAAATTGTCGAGCTTTACCTTCGTTTCAAAAATACACTCCCCCGCTTTTAAGCTCACACCAACCATACCTTTCATTCTGTCAATCGGATCGTGTTCGGAAAGCCAAACGGTTACGTAGTCCTCTCCTTGCTCTACTTCATAGTCCACCGGCATAAAGGTGGACGCACGGTGATGGAAGGGCCAGTTGAATTCCAAGCCACCCGAAGTCCAAGAACCCAAAACACCAATGAGCGCAGGCTTTACTACGTTATTTTTATAAATAAAATGATAGCCCGTGCGCTTATCCTTCGCATACCAAATTTTACCGCCGAGCTTGGGCATAATTGCAAGCTCAATAAACTCATTTTCAAGCTTTAACAGCGTGTATTCTTCTTCTATTCTTTCTTCACGATAAGTTTCTAAAACTACTTTGTTGGGGAAAGGATTTCCCGAAGTTCTTTGGTGTACACGATTTTCTGCAAACATAGGCAGATTTTCCGTTTTACCTTCCTGATAGGTAGGAATTTTTACGACTTCTTCGGTAAAAATAACCTTACTCGTTGCCATAGTGATGTTCTCCTTAACGTTTCCTTTTTTTGTTTTACATAAGTAGTATATCACAAACAACAAAATGCCACAATACAAAAAATCGTGCGATACTTTGCAGCTTTTTTTACACGTAAAATTTCCCAAGAACTTTTATAACTCTCACGGAATTTTTGTTCAAAGTTTTAATTTATACTTGTCTATTAGTTCCATAAACTCCTTACGATTTTCAACACCTGCATTCTTCATCATAGCATAAATACGGTACTTTACCTTATTTACTGAAAAGAACATATCGTCTGCAAGCTGTTCGCAGAAATCCCCTCTTTGTAAGGCTCGTAATATCTTAAAATCGTTCTCATCACAGTTTAAAAGCATTTGCTCAAACGCTCTACCTCACAAACGCTCTCATCAGCATAGAAAGAAATAGTATCCTCATTATATAAACGACCACTTTTGTAAAGAACAAGGTGTACAAGAAAGCAGACACATTTATGTATAAAATAAGCGCAACCAACCGGTGACGCTTGAAATTTTTTTATAAAAAACTTCTAAAATATTTTTTAGGATGGTGCTAAAAAGTAGGGCAAACCTCCCTTAATAAATGGCTAAAATCGGCATGTTGTAAGTTCAAACCTTGATTTTTCAAAAAAACGCCAAAAATCAGCAATGAAATCGACATAGTAGGCTTTCCTATGATGACATTGAAATTACCCTCAAAAACGGGCAAAAAACATACAAAAAAGAGTCAAAAACAAGCGTTTTTGACTCTTTTTTGACCGAATCAGTAATTTCGGTCAACGTAGATGGCTGCTCCTGTCAGGCTCGAACTGACGACACTCGGATTAACAGTCCGATGCTCTACCGACTGAGCTAAGGAGCAATAAATCGATCGCCTTTTTGTATTACAACGATCGAATAAAAACTGAGAAGCGGCGATGACCTATCCTCCCAAGCGGTGTCC
>ULYL01039390.1_pt1 | contig 52337 bp, 54 predicted proteins | sample 1962211 | NCBI WGS metagenome assembly ULYL01 (sample SAMEA4835864, study PRJEB28245) | human gut metagenome | biome: gut microbiome; material: fecal sample | place: Denmark | collected 2008
GGAATTGAACCAGTTAGGTTAGTTCATGCCCGACACACATACAAAAAAATCCGTGGCATCTCTGCCACGGATTTTTTATCCCTTCCCCTCATCAGCATCGAGCATACTGCCATTTCTATCAGCAGCAATCCCCACAGACTGTTACTCTTTAGCTTTTTTCTTACTAGCTTCTTCTATATCTCTGGTTTCTTCTTTAGCATCAGTAACAGCCATTTTAATGACCATACCAATAAAACCAATTACTATAATACCGACAATAGCTAAAATAATTTTCAACCACATAGTTTTCTGTTTTTTAAAAGTTTATAATTTTGTTATTAAATTTTTCAATTCTATATATCATTATTCACGACTATCACTTAAACAAAGCACCGATAAACTGTGGAATTTTCCACATCATCTTCTCGACCTTCGTGATTGTAGGATTCACACCATGAGACTGATACATTCTGATATCCTCCTTCCACATTTGCTTTCTTCTGTCAGAGTCAGTACTCAAACCACCCATACGCATTCTCACGATATACTCTTTCAGATACGTTACACTCAACTCACCACCAAGAAGATAGCGGAAAAGGAAGTCTGAGTCAGCAGCAATCTTGTAACTCTCGTTATACAACCCCTTACGCTCCATCACATCCCTGCGAATATAACAGGTAGGATGCAAAGGAAGCCAGCCATGACGCACTTTCCATAGACGATAAGTACCACCTATCCAGTTGCGCACCACCTTATCAGTATTCTCCGGATTCACAAACAAGCCATCACCGTACAGGAAGTCAGCGTGCGTCTCCTCAAACCTCCGAACGATATGCGAGACAGTCTGGTTAGAGAACAGGAAGTCATCCGAATGTACCAGACCAATCACATCACCCGTAGCAGCACAAATACCCTTGTTGATAGCTTCATACATACCATGGTCAGGCTCAGAGATGATTTTCGAGATTTTGTCCTTATACTCATTGATAATATTCAGCGAATTGTCCTTAGAAGCACCATCCACGACGATATACTCGATGTCAGGATAGTCCTGAGCCAATACGCTCTCTATACAACCACGAATCGTCTGTTCACGGTTGTAACATGATGTTATAATCGTTACTTTCATAATTGTCTTTTTATGGAATAAGAAAAACGAAATCCAATATCAATCTCGTTTTACATGAATATTAAATAAGAACTTATTGAGAATATAACTTCTCGATTCAGCAGGAAGCAGATGTCTGAAAAGCAAGCTGCGCTTGACAAAATAAGTCATAGAATGCCATTTCCGAACAAAAACATTCTCATTACGTTGAAAAGCAGTACGCTGACGCCCAAAATTGCCACCATCGAAAATTTCACGGATGATAAACTCAGCATGATCAGCAACAATCCCCAAAGGCCATTTCTCCTTTTTCAGACCTAACATTTCCACAAGAATATATCCTAAAGCCCCAGCTACCTCACTTAATTGAAGTTCCTCCGCATATCGCCTGAGAACATCAGCATTGATTTCATAACAATGTCTATCAATATAGACTGCCAAATCACAAATCTGACGGATACCTACACCAGCCTCCAAAAGATGGCGTGTAATATGCATCAGCTGATGCAGCACAGACAAAGTAGGCGGCACCGTTTCTATATCCTCCCCTTCTATCCGTACATAATATGGCTCATTAACGGCAAACTCATGATCAATGATATTCTGCAGACGTTTCTGTAAACGATGGTTCTCAAACCTACACATTTGATAGTGCAGTTCCACCTCAAACCCCTTCAGATCAACAGCAAAATGCTTATGTTCCCAAGCACTTTCATTCCCCTGATGAGAATGACCACCCACACGGATAGCCCAGTCGATAGCCTTTTCGCAATCTCGCTCCTGCTTGAAATAGACATCAATATCCCCACAGACCCTGTGCAGAGGATTCGGATAGTTTTGCGCAAAAGCCTGTCCTTTCATCAGCACAGGATGCAAGCCTAAACTTCTCAATTTTCCGAAAAGCGAAATAACCATACGGTTCATCTTCAAGTTTCGCTGTTCCAGCCTCATAACCAAACCTATCCAGTTCAACAGAACATCCTTTGAGACTTCTAAATTCCCCTTGCAATTTGTAAGGACATCAGCTAAAATTCCCAAGACACACTGCTCCTTAGCAAGTTCAAACAACGATTTCCACGAACAATCTCTTATCCTCTCTGCGACTGCCCCATCTTCCCCATCAATCTGTTGGAGGGAAGAATCAGACCGAGACCAAAGAGATAACTTCAGTAAATCAAACAGTTCTTTTTCTACATTTTTCATACTTCAATAATTAGAGAAAACATTTTCTCTTATCATTCGCTCAGTTTCCGTTCTCTAATCTTCACCGCAGGATTACCTTGGTATATACCATTCTCCTCCATATCCTTCGTAGCCACGCTGCCTACTGTCAGTATAGCATTGCGATGAACTGTGACACCGGGGCACACAGTAGTCTTTGCCCCTATCCATGCCCCATCCTCAATAGAGACAGGAGCATTACGATAAGGCATGGATGATATGGTATAGTCATGATTACCAGTAAGGAGCAAAGCACCTTGCGAGATACATACATTGCTGCCAATAACAACCTTATCCAAATTGTCTATCCAGCAGTTCTCTCCTAACCAGCAATCATCACCAACTACCAAGTTCCAAGGCGATTTGATAATGACATTGTTCTTAATCACCAGACCTTTACCAATCTTTGCTCCGAACAAACGAAGCATAGCTATCTTGATACCCATAAATGGATTCCATGAAGCCCTAACTATCAGAGCATTCACGAAATACCATAGGGTCGTCTTTATAAATCCAGCACCTTTCTCAAAGCCAGCGCCATCAAAAGCGGCAAGTTTTACTTGTATTGTTTCCATATTAAAAATCAATAATGAAGTTTAACAATGAACCTAAAATTCAGACTAATCTTTTTCCAGAAAAAGTTTCTTGACTCCATTGGCATCAAAGAAACTTGCATATGTTCCATGGTAAACCTACACAAAGTTATCAAGAGTAGAAAAGACCCATTCTCGCTTACCTATATTAAGAAATTTAAATCGTAATATTCAGTTCTCGCAAAACCGTATTCAAGTCACAATATCTCACTCTCAATGCATCACAGGCATCTGGAATTTTTACTCTTCGTCTGCAATAAGGATCAGCGGTTTCATTTGTCACAAGCGTATATCCCTTTGCCGCAGCTGTAGCCACAAGATAAGCATCTGCTACTGATGCAAATTCAGAAATAGCATCCAGTCTGTAAACAGTATTAGATTGCGCCCAATTCATAACTTCAGCATACTTGCCCATTACATCAAGCTCATTCTCTATATAAAATCCAGTTGGAACATTGTCCCTCATCCAGTCGGTCAATTCATCACCACCTCTATCTATCTCTTCTTTCACCTGAATGTTAGAGAACACATTGCCAGATTTTATCATTCCAGCAATCTTAGTCCAAAAAGTAGGCCACAAGTCCATAGGCATCTCATGTTTTGAACGAATGAATATGTTTGTGTCAAAAATATATGCCATAGACCTTAGATATTATTGGTCATGAAATGCTGGTAGGTATTACCAGACAGACCAGTTAGACGATAAGCCTCCGTATATTCCAACTGACGGCTGTTTACGGCATTGCGCACATGAATAGCAAAGAGTTTTCCTACTCTTTTTACACTGGTAAGATAGAAATCTCCACCACCACTTTTTTTCTTCTCAGATATAGGACGATGGCTATATTCCATCCAGAAATTCTGATAAGCCTGATCGCTCAATAGACCTAAATCATGGGCTCGCCGAGCCACAACAATCTCACTCACCTTAAACAGACGAGTTTGTTTCTTGATATCATGATTCCAAGTTTCACGCAACACATGGGCTGGAACAAGAAATTCAGCAGCCATAGCATCACAATATCTCTCATAGGTATCATGAGCCCCCAAATCCTCGCCAGCATGACCAGCACTTACACCTAACATGATATGCGCCACCTCATGAATCAAGGTAAACAATTGGGCAGACTTACTGTCGGCACTATTCACAAAAATATACGGTGCAACACGATTGACCAATGCAAAGCCACGACATTCACTTACCTTCAAGGTACGTTTCGTATTATTCCCAACGACACCATTGTAGGCAACGAATACACCAACCTGCTCCAATCGTTCTGTCAAAAGACCTACAGCAACATCTGTCCTGGCAAGGCTGAACGCCCATCGAGGTTCCAAATCCAACACATTTCGAAGATGATTAACAGCATCACCTATAGGAGTTTGCAACGTAATACTATTCACCAGCTGACATATCTCAATGTCATTCTCCACAAGATAATCCTCCAACCAATCCTGTCGAGTGCGAATCGTAGTGACCGTATCGTAAACATTGAGATCAAAGCGATTCATTTCTCCAGCATCACCGCGGAACATCGGGAAAGGAATCGTTTCATTTGGAATATTCTGCAAAAACAGATAACCAAAAGGAACATAGAATCTTTTGGCAAATTGCTGCAGTTGGTTTACGGTAGGCAACTTCTCTCCAGAGAGCCAAGACTCCAATTTAGGGAAGACTTCCACAGCCCTCTCTTCATCGAATCCAGCTCTTTCAAATGCCCAAACAAGCATTTCTGGTCGTATATTATTTAATCTTGTTACTGCCATATTACCTTTATAATAATGCAAAAATACGATTTTTTTATAAAGGGCGTCATTTTATTACAATATTTAACCTATCGCCCGGATATTTTTCCCTTCTATTGAGAAATAGCTTCACGGATAACAACAGCAGATTGGTCTTTAGAAGCTCCATCCACGATGATATACTCGATGTAAGGATAATCCTGCGCCTGCACACTCTCTACAGCACCGCGAATCGTCTTCTCACGGTTGTAACAACTCGTTATAATCGAAACCTTCATTTATAGAATAAATTCAAAATCTTTTTCTTAAACTTAACTACCCTATTTATAATAACTGTAGCTATTATAGAAGTCATAACAGACATACAGAAAGTAGCCCAATTTGGTGAAACCTGATCAGCAAAATAATCATATAAGATATTCCAAAATTTAACGGCAAAAGCTCCACCCCAAAAAATGATTAATGCGATAATAAAAGCAGATAGAACCCACCTATTAGCTATTCTCATAAAACACCTTGTAAGCCAACAACTTGGAATCTTATATATATGATTCAAAAAGACAAATATAAGTTTATCAGACTTATCACCTGAAACAACACTTGATAAAGCCAGAAAAACACCATAGAGTGCCCATATTGGGCGTTTCTTAGAGCTGTCAAGCATTGGATGCTCCACTATCCCCCCATTACTTCTATCCATCAATAACTTTATGGAGTCAAAAAGCACCTTATCATGCATTTCTAATTTATCGTAACATAAGACTACATATGGAAGAACATAATGGAAAAAGGATATTCTATATTTATTATCTTGATTTTCTGTCTCTATCATCTCTAGACGACAGGAGAGTAAGGATGTTTCTAAAGACAAGCCTTTCATAGAAGATCTCAACCATTTCTTTCCTTTATCAATACTTTCATTGAAACTTCGCTGAGTTTTTTCAGCCAATTCCGATAATGTCAGTAGAGCATAAGAAGTAAAGAAAATACTTGGCTCATCTCCAAGAACTTCACCCCAACCACCATTTTTATTCTGTATATTAATCAGCCAATGAATAGCAGCCTCAATGTATTCATCATCTTGCACATCAAGAGCAGATAAAGTTCTCAAGACAAAGCAGGTAATATAGACTCTAGCTTCTCCATTTTCCCTAAAAGGCCAGCCCAGATCATCCTTTCCCGATGGATTTTGATCCAAGAGCCATTTTATGCCTTGAGAAATTCTTTCATTATATTGACATTTTTCATTGCAAGCGTGCAACGCTAACAATGCCCAACATGTTGCTTCGACATTAGACTCATTATGGGAATTAGAAATATAAGGCCAGCCACCATCAGAATTTTGCTTATTTGCCAAACCTGCAATCACATTCTCTTCCTTTACAAATGCAGTTCCAAGTTTCTTATGCATAAGAAGTCCTATTGCGGAAGCAACTATACCGATTTTCCTTGCCCCTAAATGTTGATGCCATCCAACATCATTGCCAATAGTCCGAATATTTGCATCCAAATTGTCTAGCAATTCAGAAATGCGAGTATTCACATCAATGGAATCAATATATCTCATCTTAAAAATAAGGCTTTAAATTATTTACCGTATCCATAATAACATCCCAGTTTTGGAGTTCAACCCAATTCCAGCGTTCTGGTGTACCCAGAGCACAAGAGAGTTTATATCTTAGATATTGAGATCTCAAAGTAATTTCTGGAGTAAATACCATTATACGTGAATCTTCAACATACAAATATCTTTCGCTCTTCTTGGCAAATTCATAAGCATCAGTCAGACTATCGAATGTATAGCCTTCCATTTCAGACTTTACAATATCAGAAATACAGACTTCAACAGGAATACAATGAAGATGAGCATGAAAACAATGCCTATGATCCTTGCCTATCAAGCAAGATCCAGTTTTTCCATGTTCATAGAAGATGCAAGCGCCATATACTTTATTCAAGACACCTTTTACTTTCTCTTTTAAGTCAAGATATTCTTGAAATATTTCATTTGGAATATTAGCACAAGCAGGAATATGCTTCTTAGAAACAATCAACAAATAGCCCTCAACTATAGGACCCAAAGAAGCCATTACATAGAAGTTTTCTGTAGCATATAGAATTCGCTCCTTTTCTGGCGGATAACAAAACCTACAGGTTTCCTCTAACTGGCAAGACAAATCTACAATATTGTTCATTCATTACTTAATTTTTCTTTCTCTTATCTTCACCGCAGGATTACCTTGGTATATACCATTCTCCTCCATATCTTTAGTAGCCACGCTGCCTTAGCCCCAAGTTCTTCCGCTATCTCCAGCGTCTTATCAGTAGAAAAAGAGCCTATCACCCATATTTCGTTGACAAACGGAGTGAGCGATTTGATGCAACGAGCGATATGCTTCTCTTCATCTTTAGTCAAGATGATTGCAGTTATAGTATTACTCATATATTACAAATTATATTTTTATCTATCCAAAACCCTCCTTACAAATTCACCTTCTAGGGAAAGCTTCTTTTGTATAGCCACATTACAAGAAGTTACCTTAATGTTCTTTTCTTGACAACCTTCGCCGGATTGCTACCGACGACAGTCCAAGGTTCAACACTTTTATATACAGAAGCCGAAGCACCTACCACAGCCCCCTCTCCTATTTCTACTCCCATACCAATGTATGCACAGCTACCAACCCACGCACCTCGGCGCAAGACTATAGGAGCCGTAATGAGTCCGCAATCCGCCATATTAGCGTGATCTACATCATGCCCTGCAGAGCAGAGATATGAGTACTGCGAAACGATAGCATCGCCTTCCAGTACCACCCAATCCTGGTTATAGCATATCACTTCTGGCCCCAAACAAGCACGATGCCCCATTTGCAGCATCCATGGAGCCCAGATCTTTACAGAAGCATAAAACATTTGCATCCCATTCCACCTTAGCTCCGAACATCCGCAACAAGGCAATACGCCACTTGCGAAACACAGGAGTAATAAAAGGACGGAATAGAAATGCAGCAGCGATGTTCCACACCACTCGCTTTATTTTGATACTCCCAGACACACGTCCAGGAGTATGACGTTCTAAAGTCAACATACAAATAAATATTGTTTAGAAGGTTACTAGGAACTTCCATTTTAGAAACCCTTACCAACCTTACCTAATTAACAGTAAATTAATTATTCTTCTCCATCCACAGAATCATAGTGAATGGTAAAATTAAGAGCCCCCTCCCTTAAAGAGAAATAATCCTCCAATTCATGAGGAATCGGTACAAAGACTTTATTCTTGGTTATAATTGTTGTTGTTGGTAACATTTTTCCACCAGTGAGTTCTCTGTCCAAATGTTTTTTCAACTCCATATCATAATACAATGTATAATTACCACCTTCCAAGGTAAACACGAAGATGATACGGTGCATGCTCCAAATTACTCTTGTTGTATGAGGATTCATAAAGAAAGAATAATACTCCCTGGTCATTGCATTCGTCAATGTCAAGAATTTCCTATAACCATGCAGCAATGAAGATTCAATATCTGTTGTCAACAATTTTGCCTTAGTCTCTACATTTAGGCGCAGGATTGGAGGTAATGGGGCAAATACATCATCTTCTTTTTGTTGTTGAGCCAATTTTTTTTCTTCTTCGGAATCAACATTCACAGAAATTGTTTTAACAACCTCATCTACATTTTTAACATTGTTAACATTCAAAGTTTGTTGGGATTTCTGCTGGCTTTTCTTAATGATTGTAGAAAATTGCTCTATTGTGATTTTACCTTCCTTAAATAGTTCAAATGTGTTATCTATCGACATCAAATCATCCTTATCTATGGAGAAAGACTCTTTTTTCTTTTTCATCAAAGATTGGAAAGCCTCAATTCCCATCCTACTACTTGACGGAATGTAAGGTTTAATCTGTTGATAAATATAGTTGCGTACATAATCCACTATCAAAGGGTCGAAAACAGAATAATCACTCTTATATATCTTAACGATATTAGTAATTTCAGGATCATCTTTTCTGATATAGACGACAACCTCTCCTTCTTTACTTTCTACATAATAGGGAAGATTATGACTGATGTCTGCAAATTCAACCCGGTTTTTGGTTATCAAATATTCTTCTTTTAATTTCTGTTGTATTTTTACCTTAACAGAATACCAAGCAACATTTTCATAACCCCTAATATCATATATCTTCAACACCTCTACATAGTCATCAATCTCTTTAATTCCAGAATTAAGAAGATATCGCAACTGAACATTACGACGTGGATATTCACGAGAAACAATACCAATTACATAATCAGAATCAGAAAACTTCCGCAAAATAGACGTGTCAGAGCCCTTATAAAAACGAGCATGTTCCTTATCTTGTACCAAATCACCTAACTTTATAAATTCATTCTCCTCATTAGCCTTCTGTATATTGATATTCCGTGCCAATTCTACATTATTGTTTACATCTAAATAATGCAAGAAATTTCTATACTTATCCACATATTCTTGTTCAGATATATAGAGAGAAAAAACATCTTCCCAAACATTCATGAGTCGTTGTAATATACCCAGACAAGACTGATTGATTGCTTCTCTACCTGCTGTAGGCTTAAGCATACTCATATTGACTATACCACCAAACGAATAGTAAGAATTCAGAAGTATCGGCGACAATCCAAATCCATTGCGCAAGCCAAACAATCTGTCTTTTTGAGTATCAAGCATTAACTCACCTTCATAATCCATATTTCCTATATGAATATTTTTAACAAAAGCCCTCACGTGTACTGGAGACTTAGAATAGACATCTATAGCATAATCGAATGAGTATAAAAGACCAGAATGTTCCTTTTGTGTATGATAGAAATCCAATCCATTACACCCTTCTTTATAGTCATTCTGGCTAATCAACTCACCATTGAAAAATACAGGTATTTTCAGATATTGCACATACTGTGTAATATAATCCAAAGCATCTTGGGCGGAAATCAGTCTGTCCGGATCCATTGTTGCATCTATTATGGTTCCGTATTCGGTATCAGAATCATATATAGAGTTCATCTCTATATTGTCCAAGTCTTCTCTATTAGCATTACACAAGCATCTAGTATTTGAGTATATTTTCTTAGTAGAAAGTGACAGATGAGTACATACACCAAAATTGGCAAATGCACCGATTCCAAAAGTACCAACAACGCCAGCAGCTTTAGCTATATCATTATTCTTACCGCTTTTTCCTGCAGTCCAGAAGTTTGTTTCGACCTCTTCTGCAGACATACCAATACCATTATCCTTCACCACGATATGTCCATCTTTTACATCTATCGAAATTGAAGGATTTACATATGATGCATCTTCATGACGTCTCATAAGTACGGCATCGTAAGCATTTTGAAGGTTTTCACGAAGAACGACCAACAATGTGTCATAAAGAGACTGGCAAAGCATATTAAGCATAGACTTTGCCTCGAATTTCATTGCTATTTTTCCCATGGTTTTCTATGTTTTCTTATAAATTTTGCCCCTTCTGCGATTTGATTTTTAACTAACATATCGGCAGAATCCTTATAGGGAGACATTTCTATCAGATTTCGAACAACGTCCACATCATTTTTTAAAATTGAAGCTTGCATCAAATAGCAATACTCCATATTCGATAATGGCTGTTTGAATACATTCAGAATAAAGTTCAAATCCTCTCCTTCCAAACATAGTTGCTGAATATATTCATCTACGAATCCTTGCTTAACTGGATTATCAATCTGTTTCATACGTAAGATTCCATTTTTGAAATCTCCAGACTTTCTTGTTTCTTCATCAATAATTCTTATCAAATCATCATCAGACAACTTATTAAGAGGCACATGAAAAGCCAAAAACTTCTTACCCCTCGGCAGATGTTTTTCGCCCCATATCGGATAGGTCGCATCATTCATCTTATCTTCACGACCGAAAACTTCCAAGTTGGCAGAACCGTTTTCTATATCTACATTAATCAGATTATATTGCCGTTTGATACCTGGCAACATTTCTTTTCTACTGCCAAATAAGGTTCCAGAACTTATCAAATGCATTTTGTCACGTTCTATATCTTCAGCCAAGTCATTTAACTCTTCAACCACTTCAGACTTATGCTGGTGTCCAAATAGCCCTACAAGGATATGATTACAAGCCATACTCTTTGTGATATTCATATCCATAAAGTCACATCTATGTGGAACACCATAAATATGATGATGCCATACTCCCAATATCAGATAACCATTACTATAACAACCACTCAAACCTCCGTAGATGCTGTGAAGAGCATTTTCATTTATAGTTCCCATTGCATTGAGATGGTCAAGCTGACAACTGCTATTAAAACAAGCAAAAGCTATCTTATCATCAGGAAATGCTATCAAAGAAGCGTCTTCCTCAGGATTTAGAGGGAAAGTCCTACCGATTGAGGAATAGAACTTGTTAAAAAATGACACAAAACTATCAAATCTTGAAGCATATAACTTCTCATCAAAGATTTGCATAAAGGACAGAGATTTCCAATCAAAACGATAAATCTGTTTCTTGCCATATCGCTCCCAGTAACTTTTTAGTACCATATCCTGTTCGGAAGCATCTATGCGTTTCATACTATTGCTTGACACTGCTCTGTTCACGTCATGATTGCCAGGCACTATGATCAATCGACTAATGTCTCCATTTAAGAATACATCAACCAGATTATGCAAAAATACAGAAACCTCTTCATATTGTTTTAGTATATCTTGATCACCCTTAGCTATATCAGTATTACGAGTTCCTTGTATAAGGTCTCCACATACAACAATATATCTGACTGGATAGATTCCCAAGTTTTCATATTTAGCTTTATCAGACTTCAGGGAATCAATTAATTGATTATAATTGGAATCGGAGTCCTTATGCAAATCAGAAATTTGGATTATTGAAAATTTTGGAGTTTCCATAAAAAACTAGTTAAAAAAGAAACTATTTTCTTTCATTTTAGAGATTGATACACCCCCATCATTTCCTCAGCCATAACCTTAGCCGAGTACTTGTTTTCTATGAGTTTACGGCCATTACGACCCATAGTTTCAAGCTCTTCATCAGAAAATGAGAGGAATCTTCTCAATGTTTCTACTAATGGCAGAGTACCTATTTCTATCCAAGCACCAGCGTTTGATGAGTTGAGATCATTCCATGGAGTTCCCACGGTGGTAATGACAGGAGTACCAGAAGCAAGACTCTCAGCAATGGCAAGACCGAAATTCTCAGAATGAGTAGGCAATACAAAGAAATCGGAAGTCTGGAACAGACGCCATTTCTCATCACCATACACACCACCGATAAGCTGCACGATATCCTGCAGACCACGATTAGAAATCATCTGTTTCATTTCCGCAACATAGGCAGCATCACCCTCACCAGCCACTATAATCTTATATCCCTGCAGTTCAGAGCGAAGTTCAGCAGCAGCCTCAATGAGAAAACAGATACCCTTCTTAATATGCACACGAGAGAGGAACAATATCTGGCGAGTCTTCTTCCAAGACTTCTTCATTTCAATGCCGTCAGCATCAATGCCAAGTTTAACCACCTTGATATTGGAGTTATAACCCAACTTCAAGAGGTTATCGCGTTCGCTCTCTGCCGTAGCCTGAACACAGTCTGCCCTTTGCACCGCAGCTCTTTGATAGAGCCATAGTGCAGGAACCTTCCGAGTCCAGTAATGACGCTTGATAATCCAAGGCTCCAGCATACCATGCGGTGTCAGCACCACCTTATATCCCTGTTTCTGCGCCAAACGTTGAATCATAGCACAATCAGGAGTCCAGCAACAGTTGATATGCACGACATCAGGTTTAATGCTATTCAGCAAGCCGACAACCGTTTTCTTCCAAGCACCAGAGAATGGACGAAAACGAGGAATATCATGCACCTTACAGTTCTCCATTGGCAATGGATTCTCCGAAGCATGAGTCAGGATATGCACATCAGCCAGTTCACCCAATGGCTTTGCCAGCACCTGCATATAAGTAGAAGTACCACCCCATGTTCGGTCGATACTCGGAATATAATGAATAATTTTCATCAGTCTCTTCTAAAAATATCTCGTGTATAAACCTTATCCTTTACATCATCCAGACAAGCATCATAGCGGTTTGCGATGATGGCATGGCTCTGTGTCTTAAAGGCTTCAAGATTGTTCTCTACTCTACTACCAAAGAAAGTACTACCCTCTTCCAAGATTGGCTCATAGATGATAACCTCTGCACCCTTTGCCTTGATACGTTTCATTATGCCCTGGATGGCAGACTGGCGGAAGTTATCACTGTTTGATTTCATAGTCAAACGATAGACACCAATTACGCAGTTGTGCTCTTTGCTTGCATCATAGCTGTTATCATCAGCATAACTATAGTAACCAGCCTTCTGAAGAACAGCATCAGCAATATAGTCCTTGCGAGTACGGTTGCTCTCTACGATTGCCTCAATCAGGTTCTCTGGTACATCAGCATAGTTTGCCAAGAGCTGCTTGGTGTCCTTGGGCAAGCAATAGCCGCCATAACCGAAGCTTGGGTTGTTATAGTGTGTGCCGATACGTGGATCGAGTCCTACACCTTCTATGATAGCCTTGGTATCAAGACCTTTGACCTCAGCGTATGTATCAAGCTCATTGAAGTAGCTTACACGCAAAGCCAGATAGGTATTGGCAAAGAACTTCACAGCTTCAGCTTCCTTCATACCCATAAAGAGTGTATCGATATTCTCCTTGATGGCACCTTCCTGCAAGAGTGCAGCGAAAGTCTTGGCAGCTTCTTTCAACATCTCTACATCTGTTACAGCATTGATTGCCTCGTTCTCTTCTGCGAACTCGGGACGATCGATTATCTTTGGATAACCTACGATAATACGGCTTGGGTAGAGATTATCATAGAGCGCCTTGCTCTCACGAAGGAACTCTGGGGAGAAAAGGAGATTGAACTTCTTGACTCCTTTCTTGGCATACTTTAGGTAAAGACTGCGGGTATAACCTACAGGGATAGTACTCTTGATAACCATCACAGCATCTGGATTCACTTCCAATACCTGATCAATAACTTCTTCTACATGGGTTGTATCGAAGTAGTTCTTTACTGGGTCATAATTGGTTGGTGCTGCAATCACCACGAAGTCAGCATCCTTATAGGCAGTCTTGCCATCAAGAGTTGCAGTCAAGTTCAATGGCTTTTCTGCCAAATACTTCTCAATATAATCGTCCTGGATAGGAGAAATCTTATTGTTGAGTTTCTCCACCTTCTCTGGGATTACATCTACTGCTGTTACATGATGGTGCTGAGATAACAGGGTTGCTATACTCAGACCAACGTAGCCTGTTCCAGCTACTGCTATTTTTATATCTTTGAAATCTTTCATATCGTTTTTTATTTATTGTTAGATACTTTATCTATGATAATCATTGCATGATCAACCATCTGTTCGATAGTCAGATGCTTTGAAACATAATCTCTTGCATTATCTCCCATTCGTTTTATATCTTCAGCATAAAGCGAATTGATCTTACTAATGCAGTCATCAATATCTTTGAATATCAATCCATTTTCTCCTGATTGAATATACGAGTATTCCACACATTGCAGAGTCTCATGAGAGCGTTCAAAAGTAAAGATAGGTTTGCCATACGCCATAGCTTCAACGATAGACAGCCCAACCCAACCAGGCTGAAAATATACATCTGATAAAGCAAAGAGTTCTCTTTTAACCGCCGTATCATATACTGCTCCAAAATCATACACATTGCCATAAGAAGAAAAGTCAGGCTTGCACTTTCCAGAACCAATAATCACAAAACCATACTTTTCATCATCCAATCGCTTGATTGTTTCCAAAAGCAAATCTACTCGGCGGTCAGCAGTAAACCTGGCACAGAATATAAAGATAACATCTTGCTTGACTCCATATTTAGCCTTTAATTCATCTTTTGTCAAATCAGGCTGATACTTAGTCATTTCATCAACGCCAGACAAAGTATTACAGAGAGCCGCCATAGGTTTATCAGGAAAATACTTTTGCCATTGTTCTTTCTCCTTGTCCATATAAAACCACAGACCATCCGCTAAGGCAATCATCCATTTCAGTTTCCAATCAGGCTTTTTCTCTTCTTTCAGATAGCGACGAACAGAAATCCCCTGCCCCCATAGAATGATTTTCTTGTGATGCAACCATTTAGTTAACAAGAGAATCCATGTACCAAGATGAGCAAAATGGAGCATCAGTACCAGGACTTTATTCTCTTTGCCCAACAGAGAGAATGGATTGTAGAACAGCAGTTTCCCCTTGATAAGCTTGCTTGGTATATGTTTACATACAATATGACTCATTTGAAAAGAAGCAGACTTCACATCTTTCGTCTTTTCATAAGTATAAATTTCCTGATCCAGAGATATATCATTGACGGCATCCTGTTTCAGTCGCTTCCCCAACAAGTCAAAGAATTCCTCACGATAATGAGGAATAAACGGTTGTAAGTGAATCAGTTTCTTCATCTATTTATCATTTTTTTCAAAGAATTAGCCAGATTTCTCTGACCTTTCTCATTCAGGTGGATGACATCGCGATACATATCTACAGTGACACCCTCATTCAATCCATCAATCAATTTTATATGATGAGTTTTAGCCCATTCTATAATCATCAATCCACCTTCCTTATATTTCCGGCTCATGACCTCACCCACCTCAGGATGAAGATAAATAAAGAAAGGGATATGCTTTCCCTCAGAGATCTGAAGGAGCTGGTCAAAACCAGGATCAAAATTCAAAGCCTTATTCGCAACACCCTCATCACTCTTCACTTTCTCTACCACTTGTGCATCAGGATCTAAAAGTTGCTTACCTCTAAAATAGACCTTGATACGAGGCATCAGATATCTATCTATCACTTCCCATATAGCCAACTTATATTGTTTATCAGGATAATTAGGATAGATACCGACCACAGGAATATGGCTCATCACATCAAAGGCATCATGACTGCTGCACACAAGCACCATCGCCTTGGCACCAAAAGTACCTTTCTCTTTCAGATAAGCAGCACAGTTGTCTGGTCCCCAACTACCCGACGAAATATTCAGCATCTGCATCCCAGTTTCTTTCGAGAACAAGGTTGTGGCTACACTATCCTGATCAAGCATGGTTCCACCTAAGATAACCGAATCGCCTAACCCAAGGACAATCGTTTTCGTAGAATCCGGCTCTTCACTTCTCTGAGAATAAGAATTGTAATCAATATGAGAGAAAAAGCGATAGCGATGCTGATTCGGCTGCGCTATATACTCATAAGCAGGCGAAGACTGGTATAATACCGCATCACAGAAGCCAAAGACATAGCGGAGAATGATTTCAACAAATACAAAAAGAACTAATAAACTTACAGAAATAGTTATCCATTTTTTACTTACTAATTTCTTCTTCATAAATTTCAATAATTAACCCTACTTTTCTTATGCAGAATATTTGTTCACTTTAAGATTAAAACTAAATAATTTTAAATTCTCTTTATATTTCTGAAGCTAAGAACTGCTTTAACAATCCTTCTTGCATAGCGCTCAAATTCGGAACAGGAATATTCTGAAATGATAATGCTTCTTCAACTGTATTAGCAATCAAAACCTCTTTTCTTCCGGTTGATAGATAATAATCTTCGTATTTGAACATATCTAAACTTTCTGTATCATTCAACATAACACAAGGTATTCCATAAGCATCAGCCAAAATAATTCCATGTAAAGAAGAACTTATTACTAATTTAGCAGAAACAATTTCATCTATAAACCCTTTCCAATCATTTGTTAATGTTGAAACAATATATGCCCCCCCCATAACTGCCAAGTTTACTATAATGAGGAATTACAATATAATCATATTTTTTCATTTTTATAGATGGCTTATAAATATAAGGCATCAAAATTGCAGGATCACCCATAACTGTATTATCGGTATTATAACCCATTTTCCTAAGTTCATTCATAGTTAATGGACCTCTTACTGCTAAAATATTTAAGTTTGGTTTTTTCTTCTGAAATATATCAATACTTTTTCTGTTTAAGAAACCTGAACCAAAAAGAGTAGCAGGAGCACTTATAAATTGGATAATACTTCCAATAACTGCTAATCGCTTGGTCTTGTGCGGAAATTTTCTCAATCGTTTATACTGAAAAAGATAATCAGTAACTATCACAGAAAGATAATCACCTACATTATATTTACCATTAATTTTCTTATTATACCATAATAAATTAATAACCCCAGGCAAAATTGGCCTTTTAATGTCTGCAAATATAAATAAATGTCTAAAAATCTGTAATAATATCTTTTTCATGTTGCCTATATTGATCTATCTTAGAAATTAACTTATCTGATATTCCACTCTTGACCTTGCGTACAAACATCTTTCCAGAATTAATTAACATTTCAAAATCATCCTCATCATAGACCCTTATCTCCCCATTATATTCAATATAATGAAGTGGAGTCAAGCCAACAAGTCCAGGATATTCTCCTTCATGCAATATTGCCTTTTTCGCATATTTAGAATTAAAGACGATTGTTTGAACTAACATTTCATCAGGAGCCAAACAGGTTTTGAAATATCTCTGATATTCTTTATCCGTACAAATTGTATCATAAACAAATTTCAAACAATCACCAGTTAAACACCACCAACTAGAACCGCAATATACTTTATGCTTTTCTTTGCCAATACATATATAGTTCTTTTTTCTGATTTGAAGTAAATCCAAAGCTTCTCTCACAATACCATAGATAAGACGCCTTAGAAACGCATTTCCGAAACTTAGATCTCTAAAATGATATTGACATACTCTTGTTTGCATCTTAGGAGGATTAAAACAATCTGTTAAATTCATGCCCATAATAAACTCTTTGTCAGAAAATTCACTTAAATATGAAGAAATTCGTTGATTGCTCCATAAAGGATAATCAAGACCAGACAAAAAGAACACCCTGTCGAATTTCTTTTCAAAATTCAAAACAGCTTTTATTAGTGCTTTTTGATATTCACATTGTGAAAAGCCCCCCCAACTTGTACTGATTCTATTTTTTAGGAAATGAACATTTTCAAGATTTAATTCTCTAAGAAAAGGTTGAATATCATTTTTTTTATCAATATGAATAAAAAACTCAATATCCTCACCATTCAAGGAAATGACTAATCTTCTTAACTGAATAGGATCAGTATGCGCAGCTATCATATATGCAATTCTCATGACCTATATATTAATTTGTTTCATTAATAATGGATACTTTTTTCTCATCATTTTATGTTCTATCATTAAGCCAATAATAAACCATATTATTAAACATAGATACCATCCTGCTTGAAACATATAACCTTCCAAAATGGAATGGACAGACATAAAGACAAAACTAGCATAAAACAAAATATTATTATAGTCTATACCAATAGCTTTAGGAATCATAATTGCAGCTACCCAAATTAATAGGACAAAAATAATTCCGATAATACCTGCTTGTGCTAAAACTGAAATAAAACTGCCACCAGATTCATTACGACCAACTTGCTTATTTGCTCCAACACCATGAGCAGCAAAGCCGATACCCCAAATAGGAGAAGACTTAAATTCCTCCATACGCTGTCCCCACAATTCATCACGCGATGTATTTTCTGTCGTTATTTCAAGACCATTCTTTTTGTTCATCATCGCCTGAGAATTTTTCATTAAGAATGGTGCAAAGATAACAGCTGCAACTCCAACAATTGCTAAATTTCTAATTACTGCTATTTTTTTAGACTGCATCCATATTATTAGTACAGAGCATGCTAACGAAAGGAAAAATGCAGAACGTGAAGCACCAATCATTGTAACATATAGACTCGCTAAAATCATTGCAAAATAAAAATATTTCAAAGACTTTTTCTTCAAATTATCTCTAAAAGCCATGCTTACAAAAAACAAAGTAGAGAAAGCAGCAGCACAACTTGTCCACATAGGATGACTACAAAATCCGGAAAATTCTGCTACGCGCCCCATTGCAAGACTAAATCTATCAAGGTAGCTATGGTTGATTCCTGCAAATTTTGCATATAAATTAGCTATTGTTGCTATTCCAAATCCTGAAAATATGCAATACATAAGTTTGATTTTATATAGATGCCATTTGATAGATAGTCTTGGCGCTGTCATAAACAAAATTACCGAAAACAAAACCAGACGTAAGTCCAATACCATGTTAATCATTGTAGAAAGCCACAAGAAAACTATGAAAACATAATATAAAGTCGTCTTACTGCATGATTGCAACTTAAATTTACTCATTTTATATAATATCAGAGCAAATGCGATATAGTATGCAAACTGAGGAAACCAAGCAGGAAATAAGTTGGTAAAAACAAAAAATGTGATAAGATACTCAAACTTATGCTGTTTGATGAAAAATTTTATTTGCTTAAACATAGTTTATTTGTTGATTGTTTTCTTCATTCTTTCTACAGCTTGACCGAAAGCAAACATACGACAAGCCTCATTCTTTATCATTTCTCTTGTTATCTTCTCTTGTTTGATATCCTGTATCAATAATTGAAGATTCTTAAGAAATTCTTCAGCAGTACCAAATTCCCACATCATGCCACTTTTTTCAAAATTCCTATACCCCCTGGCAGATACTGTATGAGCTAACACTGGCAATCCATTACGGAAACCATCCATTACCCGGAGTTTCATTCCTCCTCCCAATCTTGCAGGACACAAGAAGATATCACAATCTTGCACGATAGAATCCATGTCCTTAGGATTAGGTATGACAATTACTCTTGGAGACATGGGCTTTATACGTTCTAATAAAGAAGCAGGAGGATTTTTACCAGCTAATACTATATGTATTTCTTCCGGTACAAGAGGAAGAAGTTCGTCCAGAAAATAGTTGATACCATCCATATTCTGCACATTACCCATTGTACCGCTAATCACCATCTTCAAATGTTCTTTTCGGAAAGGTCTTATTTCCGAAAGAGAATGATGATGATCATTCTTAGGATAAAAGCACCCGCCAACTACGGCTTCAGTATTCGACACACCATACATCTCCGTAAATTGCTCCTTGTCTTCTTCCGTCAAGAAGATATTGTAGTCACAATTCAAATATGATTTTCGCTCATTTTTCTTCACCTGATGCAAGAATAACAAACGTTTTAGTAAACCATTATTATCCTTAAAATAATCATACTCGCAATTATGATTGAGTACAATAGTCTTTACACCGCTATTTTTACAAGAACGAACCAAAGACCCCGCAATACTGTTGTGATCAAATACACAATAATCATAATGATTGCTTTTGAGTAAAGCCTTTACTGTCTCTTGGTGGCGATGCATAACCCCGGTAAAAGCAGTCATCACCTTACCGATAAAACCACGAGGAGCTACAGGATAGAAATGAGCCATTGGATATTCTTTCTTGCGTTCGGGAGTTAAATATTCCTTGCAAATACAAACATCCATTTCCGCCCCTTGAAACACCTCTGAGAACAACTGCAGATAGTTACGGCATGCGTAACATCCACCTCCTATTCCCCAGGGATTATGTTTCAATACATATAATATTCTCATGAGATATAAATCTAAAGATTCAATATAAATTTCGCCAATCTTTGCTGCGCTTTCATTTTATAATAGCCTAATGTTTTCTTTTTCACGTCAGTTGTTTTGAAAACGACACCACCCTTAGCATTAGGGTTCCAGCTCTGGGCCACACGATGGATACAAACAACATCCTTCATGCTGGTATATCCTGGCTGGTCAAAATACTGATAAGGATAAACATGAATTCCATTCTTCAACAACTGCATATTATTATTACTATTACTATTGTCGAAGCCATAGTTCTGAGCCAAACTCATCTGGAGATCAGGAATAATCGTCATATCATAGCGAAGACGTTGCTCCAATTGTTCATTATGAGAACGGATGAAATGACGATTCTCATAGAACTCCAGACATTCCCCTATAAAAGGATGCTCCTTCTCTGCGCCAAAGCAATGAGAAGTCAGCATGGTATAATCCTTTCCAGTCTTAGGATGATGATGTACGTAATATTCCCTACCGATGAACATACCATCGTTCAAGAAAGGATCAAATGACTTAAACATCTCTATATCTGTGTCAAGCCAGATGCCACCATAATGATAGACTGCATATAAGCGTACAAAGTCTGCAGCAAAAGCCCACTTTCTCACACTTACAGCCTCGTTGGCAAACACATTATTACATTCAGCCAATTTCTTAGCATCCCATAATATAAACTCATAGTCAGGCAACACCTTCTTCCACGTATCCATACAAGCTTTTAATTCTGCAGGATAGGGGTCACCACTAAACCATGAATAATGAATAATCTTTGGAATCATATTCTTCTAAAAAACAATTTAAATTCTACCTCCACAAAGTACAGCTAATACTTGAGGCAAAGCTTTTTTCAATAAATAGTAAAATGCATAGCAAACTGCAAATGCCACAAAAGGTACAATGACAATTACGAAATAATGAGGCAATGAAAATCTATTTATCATCCCCCCACACCAAGCTAAGACACAAGTATTATGAAACGCATAAATGAAGAACACGGATGAAGCCATGACACTCATTTTCTTCAACATCTTTTCTGGCATCAAGTTCATCAGATAATAACTGGCAAACACACCAGAAAGAATATATGACATTTGACATATATGAGCATATGACTGATCATGAAATAATAAATAGAGTACCAAACTAAAAACTGCCATTGGCCCAACTGCCCATCTCCATTTCAATGCGAAATCACATGGACTTCCAGTTATAGCAGCATTGATTGAGAAATGCCCCCCCCAAGATAAAAAACACGATAGCAGACATACTCAATCCAACAACACCCGTATTAACTCCAGCCAAGTATAGTATAGCAAGAATGCCAACTCCCCAGCTTTTTAGCCTTTTTATATAAAGGTAAACTATTGGACTTAAAATACACATTACCATCAGGTCTCTCACATACCATAAAGGAGAATCGTATGGCATGGTTCCTCCAGTTATATCCCACCAGATATGCCAGATACCATTATTCCATAAATCAGCGAGATAAGTTTGCAATGCCTCGGTACTCTTTCCCCTAAAAATAATGGAAAACAAATTTCCTGCTACAATATTAATCATAGGAAGTAAATTCCAAATCAAATATGGTAACAGTAAAGTTCTGCTTCGTTTTATAAGTTTTCTGAAATATTCCTCTTTACAGAATTGATGACCATAAAAGAAATAATATCCAGAGATCAAGAAAAAAACAGGAACAGCCACATTAGATATTGTCGCCAGCATCAATCCTAAATATCCGTCATTGGTCAAATTCAAATTCTCGTGAACGAAAATCACAAGAATAATCATTGGAACTTTGAGAGCATTAGAATAAGAGGACATTTTTTCTTTATTTATTGGACGACTCGTCATTATATATTTATTCAACTAAAGGTTTATATTGGGCAGGAGCATACACATAAGAAAGGTATCTTTGTACCTGTTGATTTCAAAGAGCGTGCCAATGCAACGACTCCAGGTAAATAGTTTTCTGTACTTAACAGAGTGACATAACAACATTTCATTTTATTCCTTTTATTCTTAAATATATCTTGTTAATTATAAAATAAACCGAGACACTCCAATGTGCCAACTTCATTTTTACGCTATCAGGAAACGTAAATCCTTCTTCGCGCCAAGCGTCCAAGAACTGACGAACTGTTGATTGCAAAGCTTTCTTGTTTACACTATTCACAAGCGAGGCGCTATAAAGCAGATTCTGGAACATTTGCTGGATGCGCATTTCCAACCAAGGTTCAGGCTTTACATTCTCGTCTTTGCACCATTTTAACAACCGTTCTATCACCTGTGGAAGATCCTCCAAGTTCTTACGGCGATAACTATCATCTTGAGTTGCAGAACCTTCACGCAAACGATAATTGTACAAGACTGCATCTAAACGAGCAGGTCGTTGGCATCGTGTCAGATATTTATATTGAAATTCCAAATCCTCGCCAACTCTTGTACCTAAAGAGAAAGCGAGACGTTGGTGGTGCTCAATCATCACCCACGTCTTTTTATAGAAAAGACGTGGGTGATGATTGCACTGGTATTTACAGAGGAAATCATTTTTGGATAAATCTGCAAATTTCACTTTACCTTTTTGATGACCTAAAGAATTCAATTCTTCACTATCATGAAACTTCCTCATGTCAAATAGGACATAATCTGCATCATTCAACACCTCTGGATTTGAAATTTCAAAATCAGGATTAATGCTATCATCTGAATCTACAAACCATATCCACTCACCTTTAGCAGCATCCAGTCCTGCATTTCTTGCAGCACTCACACCAGCATTCTTCTGATGAATAACTCTGAATCTGGAATCCTGTTTTGCATACTCATCACAGATCTGTCCAGATGTATCTGTCGATCCATCATCAACAAGTATTGTCTCCCATCTAACAGCTTTAAGCTGTGAAATACTATCTAAGCATTCACGTAGATATTTTTCCACATTATATACTGGGACAATTATTGAAATAAAGACTTTATCCATTTAGAATAATACATTATGTGGTTCTTCAATGATATTCACATCGTGGCGAAGTGTTGGCTTGCTCTCTATATGATACAACCCCAACCGACCTAACATCATCTTAACTTTCTGCTTGCGAGATAGTTTTTGTATTTTATGAGTTAATTCAACCTCAGGCCATGGCGTCATCTTGCGGTATTTATAGTACAATTCCTTAAAAGGATTAATACATTCATAATGCCAAGGTTTTTGCGGCATACAGAAATGAATGATAGCAGGATTTTTACAAGCATCAATAATCTCCGGATAATACTTTCTGTCAAGATACAACCATTCTTCCACATACAGATAATATTCAAGAAGGTTATAACGGAAAGGAAGCATAAGAATCTGCCCATGATAGATTGCATTAATAATGTCTTGATCATGATTTTTCAACACAGATGCGCCCTTTTCACAAGCCAACTGTTGAGCCTTCTTAAAGAAATCATCTTCTCTCCATTTCTTCAAATTTATCAACATCATACCAGAATTTATATATCCTTCGGACATCGGATAATCCAATCGATTGTACACCCGAATATAATCATTGATACGATCACGAACTCCTGCCACTGCATAATCAGAGATGTCCGTGTTCCATAATTCACATAGAGAACCATTTACGATTACGTCACAATCCAAATACAATACCTTGTCTATTTGCTTTAAACATTCACCCAAATAGAGACGTATGTATGCGCCATAGTCCAAGTATGTATGTTCATCAATAGGGAAGTCTGCAAATGATTCTTTCTTCATTTGATAGAAACAAACTTTTTTCCCTTTGAAACTCTCCACCCAAGATTTAATGATAGCGCATCTTTCTGCTTTCAAATCTGTATGGAGCAGATGAAAAGTAATCTCTGCATTTTCATTATGATCTAAAATAGATGCGATGACAACCGTACTATAGGGTGCATAGTTATTGTCATGACATAAAGCTATATCCATCATATTTCTTATTTTATTCGTTTATGATTCCAGTTAATGTTCTCTTTTAAGATTCGAGCCGGGGTACCTCCAAGCAAAGAACCCTTATTTACATTTTTCATTGAACAAACAACTGATTTAGCAGCTACTACGCAATTCTCAGGAATGTATGCACCCTTTAATATAAGGCATCCCATTCCAATCCAAATATGATCTCCTATGATAATATCCTTTGCATAATTGATTCTTCGACCGTCACTATCTAAAAGAGAATGACTGTCTGAAGTTCTTATTTCACATGGACTTGCAATCATACAATTGGATCCTATAGATATGGTAGTTCCCTCTAAAGCAGCCAACAAGCTGTCGCTTCCTATAAAGTTATGGTTGCCAATTTCTATTTTATTGCCATCATCCTCCATGACAAATCTAACCTTAGAAATATAATTATTGCTGTGAATAATTAATTGGTTCTGATTTCCAAAGACAGAAATGGTAACGTCCTTTAATTTTACTCCATCACCCAAAATAACAGAGTTTCCATTGCCACAACTTGCCAGTTTTAAATGTGAGATTTCACAATCATCTCCACACTTGATAGATATATGTTTGAAATGATTATAAAAAAACAACAGAAACTTTAGCTTCAATCTCTTGGCTATCTTATTTTTGCAAATATCCATTTCTTGATGATTATAAATAAACTTGATATATAACCTTTTTTCTTATATTTTTTGATATATGATATAAAATCATCTAATGGCAGATGAACGGACTGCCATGCTATTAAACCAGCCATTCGTTTTTGATGATTTCTGCAGACTTGTTGGTATCTATATTGTTCCAATGGAGAATCTTCTGGTTTTATACCATTCAGGAGGTTCGTCATCATATCATCATACAAACAGCAAGCTTTGAATTTTATACGGGAAACTGCTTTATTATCATTGGTTTGAGAAGATATGTTGATACCCGACATACGGAAACCGAACAGAATGTCTTTAGTATTGACAACTCCGTTCTTTGCCATTAAGTTACATGTAGCTGTATCAGAAGACCAAGCAAGAGGAAAATCCACAAAGCCTCCAATTCCCTTCAATGAAGAAGTTCTATAAACATAATTTGCAATGCACTCAATATGATTATAGTAATCCAACTGTTCAAAATACTCCAACTGGCTTACACGTTCTTTATACAAAGCATCTTCCTTGAATACTTCACTATTAGCATCTATGCATTGTGCACGTGCATGAAACAGATCCACCTTTGGATATCGCTTTGACAAAGTATCAATCTCAGACAAGAATTCAGGAGAATAGACATCATCATCACTGGCTAAGATACAATACTCCGTATCACATAAGTCCAGGAGTAAGTTCCAATGCGCCACTAGACTCTTACCACCAATATTTTCCTGATTCCGTCGGTACACCACACGATTATCATCTTGGAATTTCTCAACGATATCCTGCAGGTTCTCAGGTGAGCTATCGTCACTAACAATCACCTTAAAGTCAGAATATGTCTGTGATAAGATACTTCTCAAAGCTTCCTCTAAATATTTACCTTTATATGCAGGTAATAGAAATGTATATTTCATTTGAATTTACTAACTAATAAATTAAATCAGAATGAACTAAATAAAAATGGTATCCAATAATCCACATCATTGCCAACCCCATATACACTTTCCTATTTTCATTGCCAAAAACGTAGTCCATATTATATTTTTCCATAATCATATTCTATTTACCAATCATCCATTTACAATGTTTATTAAAAAGAATATCCAGCAAAGGTAGCATCACAAAGTTAGCTAATGAAAAAGCAACAAATAATTCATAACCTATAAGATGCATTATATTCTGAAATAATAGAGAAGAAACTCCAAGTACTACCCAATGTGCCGTATAGTATGTCATTGAGTTTTTCCCAATACTGATAAATGGAATCTGAATAGATTTAACCTTTTTGAATATCGCATTGATAGTGATAATTCCTCCAATACATGATAATAAACATAAAGGATAGGCATCAATAGCCACATCATTTGAACGAAAATCAAAATAGGACGGATATATTATAGAATATACAACATAAAGACAGAAACTTACGAATATAACCCATTTTTTATCAACATATTTTCTAAGCACATAACCACAACCATAGAAAAAGACACCACAACATATATTGGCTATATAAAAGTAATTATTGAACTCTATATAACGCAAGAGATAAGCCGATAATCCTGCGAAAAGAACAAGAAGATACCCCCCTAGATTATGAAATTTTACATATATCTCATCAAATATAATCTTCACACAAAATAAACTGAGCAGGAACCACAGAGGTGAATTTCCGACAACAGCACCTTCATGCAACAATGTTCTCAATGGGGCCAATATATATAATTGCCATGAAGTCCCTCCTTTTGCTATCCACATTAAATAAAAAACCAATTGTCCTATAATAGAAAAGACAATATATGGAACTATAAGTTTTTTCACACCATTAACAAATTCTTTTTTAAATGGTTTTTCTCTGAAGAACATACCACTTTTGAAAAAGAACCAAGGCATAAAGAAAAATAGCAAACGTGGGAATAGCTCAATTTGTTGTACTCCACTCCACGCACAGATGTGCCCATAGATCATATAAATGATCATTAAGCCACATGCTGCATCCAATGAATAATCTCGTTCAAAATTCATTTATACTAATCCTAATGCAGTTTTAAATAATCTATAAGAATTATCTATAGAAAGCGTTTTGATAAACTCCATACCATTATTTGCAATCTCATACCGCTTTTCATCATCTTCAATCAAAGATATAATATTGTTTGCTAATGCTTCCGCATCATTCACTGGCGAAAGTAAAGCTGTTATTCCGTCTTGAGCCATTTCACGGAAACCTCGATTATCAGTACAAGCTACCGCCTGACCACATAGCATAGCTTCTCCAATGGTTAAACCCCATCCTTCATCTACACTCGCTGCTATATAAATGGCAGATTCATTATTTATTCTAAGATGCTCCTCTTTGGATGGAGACTGATAATAATGGTACCATTCTGGAAGACTTGCCGGTCTTGCAGGTGTACCAAAAATATTCACTTCCAACTGAGGATATCTTTGTTTGACTATATTTAGAGCTGCAAATGATGTTGTACAACCTTTTATCTTTGCCCAATGATAAAGCATTGATATTCTGTATTTGCTTTTATCAAAAATAGGACATGTCATATAAAAAGCGGATAAATCAAAGCCATTTGGTACAAAAAAACATTTTTCATTTTCTTCTTTTTCAAGTATGTCTTTCAACCATGTGGAAACGACTATATTTGTCATACCATAATGATAAGTTTGCCTTACTTCTTTATCTGTTCTTCCCCAATTTTCATAGCCTTGTATAAAATAAAATTTTCTCGAAGACTCAATCGGATATTCGTTAAGATAAGGAGCAGTATCAACAGCAGTACATATATATATATCAGTCTTTGGTACATAATAGTATTTAAGTTTGAAAACATTATGTTCCTTTACTCTTTTGTCTAATGGAAACCAGATGCGAATTGAGCGATGCAGTATTTTCAGTTTGAAAAGGTTATGCTTTATCAAAAGCTTCATTTTCAATTTGAAAGATAACCCATCTTTATATTTAGTTGCATCTGCATATACTATATGTACATGATATCCATCAATTGCAAGTCGATTGGCATATTCCAATGCTACTTTAAAGCCCCCTACAGGAGAATACTGGAATGGAGGCATAAGAAATGTTATAGACTTCATAATTATTTTTTCCACAACAAATGGTGTAATCTCATTCCTAATAAAAAGAAAGAATATTTATATAATCGTTCTTTCCAATTCAAGTTTATTTTTTTGAAATTAAAATAATCGAATTTCGAATCAGCTTTAGCCAAAAAATCAAGATGTTTATCAAAATAGCCTTCTATTGTTTTCCATTCTTTATTAATATCGTATTTATCTAATCTTGGGCAAGGAGTTCCTTGACTGATTACTACAATAACATACCAGCGAATATTGCTTAGCCTTACATTCTGGTATAAAGCTACTGAAGATATGTATCATAACCTCATCAGAAATACAGGCAAGTTCCTTTCTACCATATTTAAATTTATAAAAGGGAGCTACTTTTGAAGTTATTTTATCATTATATTCGTCAAGCAAAGTTATTATATGTCTTCCTTTTATTTCTCTGCCAACAACTCTCCCCAATAAGCAGTATAATCGGCACCAGTTTCTATTACTACGTCCCCCATTTGATGTGGAAGCTTTTTCAATATATAATTGAGAAGTATCTGCTGGTATTTTTGGGGAAACAGATATGCTGGTTTAGTTAAGAAAGTACATGTTTCAACTATAAAGTCTTCAAGCCCTGATATATAGATCTTACCATGACAACAAGATATATAATATACAGACCATCCTCGCTGTTGTAAAAACAAAGCCTTGTTTCTTTGATATATTGGACCACCAGAGATATAACCACCAGCAGCTCCCATTAATATATAGGTTCTTTTCATCATTGTAAAAAAAATATATATGAAAGAACCTAAATATCATAAGTACTGGGATTATTTCGTTAATATTTGAACAATCGTTTAAGTCTACCCAAATGAATTCTTAGCTTACTTATTGAGTAATTCAAGAAAACTTGCGGATAAAGGACCAGTTCGTATCCATATCTTGGCTTTGGGAAATTTCCATGAAACATTAATGTTCTCAATGCCTTGAAAAGACACTTTCTTAGTATCGGGTTCCTTTCATATTCGTAAAACTCCTCATACACTCTAAATGTCACGTTCATCTGAGTTTTTTCAGACAAACCCGCAAAAGTGCTTGTAGGATTTATGCGATATACCCCCCCAACAAAGTTCTGACAAACAGCAGGGTTCTGTTTCAAAGCATAATAAAACATATGTACGTCTCTATTATATTTAAACTTATTTCTTTCATCAGTCATCGCTGTTCGGCGAATAACAATTGCCATAGTTTGAGCTACCCAGCTCTCTAGAAAGGCATATTTCGTATCAAAAATGAATTCCGTTTTATCAGCATTCTCTTCATTGTCGAAATATTTATTTTCAAAAAGTTTTATTGTATGATTTTGTTGGTTCAACAATTGAAATCTACAACAGGAAAAAGATATATCTGGATGGCTCTCTAAGAAATCCACTTGTTTCTGTAACTTTAAAGGGTCTATCCAATAGTCGTCCCCCTCACAATAAGCCACATATTTTCCATGCGTATGCTCATTCATAATTCTGCCAAGTGAACCATCATGCTTTGAATATTGATTTTCCGTTTCGAATATCGGCTTTATGATATCTGGGTACTTTTCAGCATACTCTTTGATGATTGCAGCAGTTCCGTCTGTAGAAGCATCGTCATGCACAATAGCTTCAAATCTGAAGTTTGTCTTCTGCATCACAAAACCTTCCAAGCAGTCACGAATATAAGGTTCATGATTGAATGTACAACATCTAATCGTAACCATTAAAGGCTGTGGAATTTCTTTCTTTTGTTCCATATTTTTCTTATTTTGTCTATATTTTTATTGTACAACTGCAATACTATTAGTCATACAGAGTACATTACTTATATTATTTCTTTCGATTAAGCATATATTTAACATCTTCTAATTCACTGAATTTTAAAATGTATGCTATGCCTATATAGAAAATTGCGCCAACAATTCCTCCTATTATAATTTGAAGCACCAGATTAGTGATGAAATAATTTACTCCATGAATGCAAAGCCACGTCAAAATACTTAAAACTAAAATCGGAATTAAGTCTTTCATTTGCTTCCAATACCCCACTTGTATCAGTTTTCCAGTATAGTATGTATTTATAACAAGGCTAATCATTGAAGACAATATTCCACCAATACATAAATATACCAGACCCATTGGCAGAGTAAACACCAAAATTGACAGACCTACTATTTTCTTTATAATCTCTAAACGGAAAAACAGATCAGAACGCCCCTTTACCATTAAAAGATTAAGATTTATGGCATGTATAGGATACCACATCATTGAAAAACAAATAATCTGTAAAAGAATAATACATGATTCCCATTTTGCTGTAACCATTGTTATTACCAAAGGATGAGCCAAGGCAGATAACATCATCATAATTGGGAATATTACAAAAGCAGAAGCTCTGAGCATTCTACGATAGTTGAAAGCTAATTTTTCATTATCATTTTGCATCTTACTCAATACAGGAAAAGTAACATTAGAAATAACTCCTGTTACATTCTGCGAAGGCATCGCTGCATAGTTTTGTGCACGATTGTAAACTCCCAGCTGAGCTGGTGAATAATATTTTCCAATGAATATTGGTGCTATATTATTATATATGGTATTTAGCATAGAGGAGGCAATCATCTTGTTTCCATAATTCCATAAATATTTAAATGAATCTTTAGACCATTTTGTTGTAGGTAGCCATCTTACCTTATACCAAATTAATATTTGATATAATAATCCAGAAAGGAATCCTGAAATTACCAATGCCCATAGACCATAACCAGCAAAAGCCATTCCAATACCAACACAAGCAGAAAATACTTTAGTAATTATTCCAATTTTCGTTGGAGTTTTAAAATCCAAACGACGCTTCAATATAACATTTTGCGGAATTCCCATTGCTCCCCATACAAACCCCAATGCTGTTACACGCATAAGAGGAACTAATACAGGAGTTTTATAAAAGTCTGCTATAAAGGGCGCTGCAAAAAATAGCACTAAATACATGAAGATACCAACCCCAAAACTATAATAAAAAGCAGTGGAGATATCTTGTTCCTTCAAATCCGTTTTTCTAACTAATGCATCAGATAAACCACCTTCCTGAAGAATCATCGCTACAGACATAAATACTGCAGGCAATGCAGTTATACCATAATCCTCTGGAGATAATAATCTCGCCATAACTATACCTACACAAAATTGCATACCATAGTTAGCAAATTGATTAAAGAAGCTCCAATACAATCCTTTTTTAGTCTTTCCTTTTAAATTATCTTCCATTAAAATATTATTTTAATTTGTACTTTGCAAGATACTTATCTATTACAATAAACATCCACTTTTCTAAAGTATGAATTCGTATATAATCAATCGCAATACAAATCGCGAAAATAGAAATAACAGATATCATTGCGTGAACACATGCATAAGACATATAAAATTGCTCTGCATTTTGTAGCGTATCTCTCCATAGCCATTGCCTCATAGTATCACTATTTGCATGAATCAACAGAACCCCAAATGTACTGGCTGCTATTGTGTTTATCCATTTATTGTATTTCATCTTCATGTCTTTGAAAGCCATAAATAATGAGACACCTGTTGCTACAGCCAAAAATGTATTTGAATCACTTACATATTTATATGGATTGTTCGCTAATCCAAATTTTATTTTATAAGCCATAAAAAGTACACTTAATATCGAAAGGAGCATCAATACACAAGATATACCCCCCATTTAGCCGTACTAATTTTTGGAAAGAAGCCATAAATTCTAATGTAAGAAGCTATAAAATACAATACACAGAACCAAGAAACGTAATTCATTGTCACATGGAAACGTGCGAATGTACCCATCAAAGTATATGCAAACAAGCATAATAAAACTAACAGCTGATGCTGCCGTTTTGTTAGATTTCTTACTAATATATTCAAGAATGGAATAAAGAGATAGAATACTAAGAAACAGCTTGTAAAGCCATCTGCTATAGTTTTAACTGGTAAAAACACCATCAACAATTCATTAAAACTTTTGATTGGATGATAACCACTTAATGCGAATATTACATAAATAATAACATTGTAGAATTCTATCTGAAGTAGCAGCTTCAAAAATTTTCGTATTGTAATCTGTGACTTACACATGAAATAACCTGTAATCAGTACAAAACAATTAATACCAGTCTTTCCCCACATTCCAAAGATGTAAAAAAATAGACTTCTGCTGCTTAATGGATCTTTCGCCATTTCTTCCATCATACCCGAATTGACAACATAGTGATGAGCTACAATGAGTAGCATCACGATGATACGGTATAATTCTAAATTTGAATTGCGTTGTTTAACTTGCGGTTGCATAAATGTAATTTGGTTTATATATGAATTGCTTTGCTGCCGTTACATGATTGAGCTGAGACAATAGCGTGGCTATGCCAAAACTGGCGTAGCCTGTTCCGGCTACGGCTATTTTATTTTATTAAATTTCTGCATAGGAGTTTCTTAAAAAATGAGGGATGTTTGGGTTGGGCATCCCTCAAACCCGACTTGAAGATTTAGATATTAAAATTCATCTGTCTCATATTTTCTTCAGACTTATGCAACTTTAAGTAAAAATTACATAAAGTTACTTCTGCCTATATCCTTTTATCTTTGTCGAAGCTTGTACATTGTATTGCCTAATAGCCGACAAAAAGAATAGACAGGAATACTAAAATTTGAAAACTAATGTTTTTAAGCCTCCTCTTCAAGCGTAAGAGGAGGTTCTAATAATTTGAAATTTTCATGTGTTAAAAATTTAAAATTTTGTATTTAATCTCTTACGAGGCAATCTCCTACTCTCCCACCAATTGGCAGTACCATCGGCGCAAACAGCCTTAACTACTCTGTTCGGAATGGGAAGAGGTGTTTCCCTGTCGCTATCATCACCACCCATTATTTTTTTTAAAATTTTACTGGATATTAGTCATAGCTTATCGGGGCACATGACAATACGCTTTACTTAAGAAAATCTTCCTTCTTTCCCCAAATCTTAGCCATTGGTTCTGTCTCCATGTCATGCTTAAAACCTTCAAGTAATTTTACAAAATCATACTTTGGCTCATAACCAAGTTCCTTTCTTGCTTTCTCAATACTCAGCACAAACTGAGGAGAAGACGGCTTCTCAGCTTTATAGATAATGTCTGACTTCTTGTCGCTATTGAAAACCTCTGCAATCTTCTTTATCTGGTATTCTATTGAAACAGGATGTCCACATCCCATATTGTAGACACCACCATCATGCTTTGCTTTGATACAGCATTCCATCATGTTCACGAAGTCGCCCACATAGACCATCTCTTTGATTGAGTCGGGATTTCCCCATACTTCCAGAGTATTGCCCTTCATAGCTTGATCTATAATATAACGCCAACCAAGCCAATGCTTGACACCATTCACACTATAAAATGGACTTGGCTTATAACAATAAATAGTAGGAAGGCGTACTATAAATCGTTGGAAACCATACTGTGCATGATAATGCTCTATGATATTCACTGCAGTATTCTTACAAATAGAATAGACGGAATGGTCAGTTGCCAAAGGAAATTTACGTTCCACATCATCATCTATCGGCTCTGTTGTTCCAAACTTATAAAGAATATCTGCTATAGATTGTGCGAAAATGATTTTCTTGCACCCAATCTCTCGCATCCATTCCAACACATTGAGTGTACCTGTGATGATACTATCCACATACTCGTATGGATTATAGCCTTTCATTTTTGCAGGCATTGCTCCTGCGAAATGCAGGACAACATCAATATCCTTAGGCAACTGCTCAAATGTTGTCTTATCCTTCAAGTCTATTGAAAAATAAGGGATACCTTTCTCCTCAAAAAATCCATTATCATCTGGACGATGAGCCACAGCTACAACATTGTATCCTCTTTCCTGCAAACCTAATGCAGTGTATGAGCCACATGAACCTGTAGCACCAATAATCATTACTTTCTTCATTGCTTCTTTATTTATTGGAAGTAGAAGCAATGATTGTGTTCTTATAGCTCTTTGTGCATCAAGAACTTCTTGCCTCTATCCTCCAGTTCTATAAATCCGTGATGTTTATAAAAATGATATGCGTTAAGATTTGTCTTTACAACCTCCAAGTCAACGCTACAAAATCCGTCTTTTTTCAAAGAAAATAAGACTTCAAACATTTTGCTACCTACTCCTTGTTGTTGGCAAACTTTATCAACACATATTAAAGTTATGTATAATTGCTTTTCTGTTATATTTCTGTAGAATGCTATGAATCCATTTATTTTTTTCTCATCATAACACACCACAAAACTTGCATAAGTATAAACTTTTTCACTATATACCTCTAAGTCAATCACCTCCGATATGGGGGGGTAAATAATTTATCTGCTTTTTTCATCAAAAGAAAAAACTCATCTTTTGACAAAAACGAATTATCTTGTATTTTTATGTTCATTACTATCTAACATTATGGTGTGCTTGCCACTTATTTTCTATGGCTTCTTCTGGATATTGTTTGATGATCATTGTGTCATTCGGAGTCTTAACAACAGAACAATCTGGAACATTTCTCTTCACGATAGTAGCTCCACCTATCAAACATTTCTTTCCAATTTTGACTTCATCAAAAACTGTCGCATTCGCACCTATATAACTTTGTTCACCAATGGTAACAGAACCACAAACTGTGGCTCGTATTGTTATAAATACATGATCTGAAACAATGGTCCGATGACCTACCATTGCATTATCCATAACAAATATATCATTACCCAATTTCACATGTTCTTGAACAAAAACACCATCACTAATCAAGCAATTATCTCCCAGCAACTCTCCACGCACCTGAGCTTTCGGAGAAATGATATTGGCAAAATGATATCCCATCGATTTAACTTTTTCATACAGATAACGACGATCTGCATTCAAGCGATTCCATAAAACTGCCACGAAAAGAAGATCGTTTTCTTTATCTATGAATTTATCAAGTTCTTCTAAAGGAAATACTTTTCTATTTACCCCCCCCCACTTCAGCCATGCCACCTTCCGGAATATACTCCTTATTAACAGTACAGCCGATTATATTATATAACGAATATCTTTCTACAAAACGAGCTATTCTATCCGCTGTATCAGATATTCCAACTATTACCAAATTTTTCATAACTTATTGAACTATTACATTTATCTTACTTTCTATATTCTTAATTACATCAAACATTTCGTCCATATTTTTGTACTTAAGAATAAACTCGCCTATGCAATCTTGAGCATCTCGAAAGCGATGTACTTCATCACCAACATGTAAGTCATTTACAAATTCTACAAGATGATTTTTATCAAATTCCTCATCAAATTTTATGCTCTGGAATTTTCCTGTAGCATTAGAATGAACCATATAATTAGACCAATAACCTTTTATTGGCATCTCCTTCTTCCCCTGCAATACAGATAAATCAATAGTATCACCAGCTGCTGCTTGTACGACCCATGTTACCATATCAACACCTGTAGCATATTTGGTAACCTGAGGGATAAGACTACCGCCAGAACGGGCACCTAACTCCAAAAGATAAACCTTATCATCTTCACCTACAATTGCCTCTACATTATAAGCATTGCTCTTCATATCGAGAAGAGTCATCAATCTTTGGAGTTGTTTTTCCAAATCTTCTATATATTTATGATCCATTTGGAAAGGCCAGCATTCTCCTAAAGGAGCAAAGTCCTTATCACAATTTGGGTCATAAAACTCATTACCCAAACAATGAAATACAAGTTTACCATCTACCGAAAAAGCATCTCCAGAAATCTGATGGCCTTTCTTTACGATAAATTCCTCAATCAAGAATCGCTTACCTCTCGAATAGTTGAGTGCATCCTCAACAAAGGCTTTCAGCTGTGATTTATCGGTCATTTTATTTATACCTTTACTACCTGATGAATCAACAGGTTTTACCATAACAGGAAGTTTAAACTCATCAATATGAGCAAGAGCATCCTCATAAGTAGTAAAGCCCATTGCCTTAGGACAATTAAATCCTTTGTCCTGTAAGAACTGACGGAACAAATCTTTGTTGGAAAGAATTTCGACCGACTTAAATGGGGAAGTAGGCAAACCTAATTGTTCACAAACGTATGCGGCCGTAGGTGCTGCAGGATCAGAAGCATAAGCCACAACTCCATCTACCTGCAAATCCTTTGCAAGTTTCAGAACAGCTTCCTTATCCGTAGTACTTACATTATAATATTCATCAGCATACTTATGTCCTGGATTACTTGGCAAATAATCACATGAAATGACATAATAACCCAAATGTTTTGCCTCCTTTATTGCGTAAGTCTGATAAAGACTTCCGCCAAGCATCAAGAGTTTCTTCATTTTTCTAAACTTTTTATAAATTCTCCTATTCTTCGAACACCTTCTTTTATCTTGTCCTCTTCGAGAGTGAAAGCAATTCTAATATACTTATCACAACTCTTTCCATAAGCAACACCAGGAACAACAGCAACCTGCTGAGCTTTCAAAAGAGCAACAGCAAAGTCATACGATGTAAAGCCTGTAGCAGAGATGTCAACCATTAAATAGAATGTAGCCTGAGGAGCAGTGCATCGTAGTAACGGCAATGCCTGTATTCCTTGAACAAGAGTGTTTCTTCGTGAAGTAAAAATTTTGACCATATTTTCTGAATAGTTCTCTTTTCCACTCAATGCCTCTATAGCAGCATATTGAGAAGGAAGCGGAGCACAAGCCACGACATTCTCCTGAAGCTTGGTCATGGTGGCAATCACTTCCTCTGGTGCCAACACATAACCGATTCGCCAACCTGTCATGCAGAACTCCTTCGACAGGGAGTTGACCAAAATGGTGCGCTCTCGCATCCCATCTATGGCAACAATACTCTTGAAGTTGGCATTGTCATATATCAAGCACTTATAGACCTCATCGGAAATGACCACAAGGTCGTGTTTCTTGGCTAACTCTGCCAAGGCTTGAATCTTGCCGTGTGGGATAATTCTTCCCGATGGATTGGAAGGTGTATTGATGATGATTGCCTTTGTCTTTGGTGTGATGGCATTTTCCACATCAGCAATGGAGAAACTCAACTCCTCCGCTTCTGGATTATCAACAACTACGGCTTTTGCATGGCAAAGGTTCACCATCTGTACATAGTTGACATAATAAGGAGCAGGGATAATGACCTCGTCACCTGGGTTGAGCAATGACAATAATGCCAGGTAAAGACCTTCCATGGCTCCCACCGTCACAATGACTTCCGTCTGAGGGTTGTACTCAAATCCTTCAGTTCTTTTATAATAATTAGTTATTGTTTCTCGCAATGGCAACAAACCTGCATTCTGAGAATATCTTGTTTTTCCTTCTTGAATTGCTGCACAACCTGCATCCTTAATTGCCTGATGTGGCTGTACGTCAGGATCGCCAAGGGTAAAATCTATGACGTCGGAATATTCCTTAGCCATGTTAAATAAAGCTCTTGTCAAAGAAGGTTGTACCGTCTTCGAAACTTCTGAAACCTGTATCATCTTTTTTATATAAATTAGTTAGAATCAATTATTTTAATATACAATCCAATGTTCTCTGAATATCCTCATCGCTCAAAGCATGGTGCATTGGCAAGCAGATTACGCTATCAGCCATTTTATGCGCATTTGGAAGGTTTTCCGGTGCGGCACTTTCCAATCCACGATAGGTTGAGAACTCACTGATCAATGGATAGAAATAGCGACGGCCAAGGACATTGGCTTCCTTCATCTTGAAATAAAGTTCGTCACGACTCATGCCGTACTTCTCTGCATCAATGAAGATTGGGAAGTAACTGTAATTGTGCTTCACACCCGGCATATCATCGAAGAAGGTGATGCCCTCTACTGGACGCAATGCCTCACGATACTTGATGGCTACCTGATGGCGAGCCTCAATAGCGGCATCTACCTGCTTCAAATTGAGCAAGCCGTATGCGCTTCTGATTTCATCCATCTTACTGTTGATACCAGGACCTACTACAGTCACCTCATTAGCGATACCGAAGTTCTTCAGGTAATCGATACGCTTCTTGGTCTTTTCATCGTGCATCACAAGTGCTCCGCCCTCAATGGTGTTATATACCTTTGTGGCATGGAAGCTGAGCGTACTCATATCGCCTGCGTTCAAAAGTCCTTCACCATTCACTTCTACTCCAAAGGCATGAGCTGCATCGTAAATAACTTTCAGACCATACTTGTCTGCGATGTCCTGGATTGCCTTGGTATCGCATGGTTTGCCATAGACATGAACAGGCATAATAGCGGTGGTACGTGGTGTGATGGCTGCCTCAATCTTGTTAGGATCCATATCGCCTGTTGCAGGGTCTATATCTACAAAGACCGGCTTGCATCCGTTCCACCAGATACTATGGGTTGTTGCCACGAAGCTATAAGGGGTTGTGATGACTTCGCCTGTAATGCGGAGGGCTTGCAATGCCGTCATCAGTGGCAGGGTGCCATTGGTGAACAGGCTCACGTATGGCACTTTGAGATATTCTGCCAATGCCTTTTCCAACTCCTTGTGGAAGCTTCCATTATTGGTAATCCACTTACTCTCCCAAATCTTCTTCAACTCTGCAGTAAAATCGTCGAGATTTGGAAGAAGTGGCGATGTTACTGTTATTAATTTATTATCCATAAGCAGGAATTCATATTCTTTTATTTAAATTTCGTTTATATGTAGTTTCTCACCAGGTTTTAAAACCGCTTAAGCTAATGCTACTTTTATATCTTTAAAGTTATTCATATCGTAGCCAGGATTATGTTTAAGACATGATGTTTGTTCGAAAACCTACCCGTTCTTCCTTTATTGATAAAGCGGGCTGCACTCGGCAATTTGAAAGCGAGCTTTCATTGCGCTCATTTGCACAGCTTTTTCCCGTTAAAGAAGGCTTCACCTCTCTTCTCGGTCTTCTTCTATAGTCTTTACGCCCCCTTCGGTTCCCCTTGTAGGGGACAGAAACGTCGCTCTTAACCGCTTCGCTATAAGGTTGGCGGGGCACCAGAGCCCTCGACAGGGTTGTTTTAGCGGGGATGAACCCGCAGGGGTGAATACTTGCTAAAACGGTTGTGCGGGATGGGGCCGCGTGATTATAGTCCATCATTGTGATAGGACCTTAATTGCTTAAAGATTTCCTCCAAACAATCTGCTACTCTACTCGCATCCTCCAATTGATCACAAAGATATGATGATTAGGGCTCAGCTAACTTATTATAACTTTCGCTTGAACTAAATTACAAGTGTTTGCACTCAATGCATCATTGTTCAAAACTCCATTTATTCTAAAATGAAGAATCTGACATTTCTTTCAAATGCATAATGAGTTCTATCACTTCATTCAAGCCAACGATTTGTTCTGTATTTTTTATTAGCAGCAATTCCTGTATCATCTGCTTCTTTCCAAAAGAAGGAACACTTACTAATTCTGGAGATACTAATACTTGCCGAATTTCTTTTAACCATAAATTACAAGCTGTATAGTTTTCTGCTTGAGAAGCTGATCGTATAGCACCGACAATATGGAACAAATAATAAAACGATAATGGTATAGTTTTATTGAGTCCCATCATTTGAGAATAAATATCAGCAATACTCTTCTCCATCAATGCTTCATTATTCACCTGGCTTAAAAAAGTAGTTTTCAAATCAGAACCTAACAAACGTATATCGTTTTTTTGTTCTTCAAAGTATTGTACTAAACGTTGCTTCTCCTGCCTGAAATCTATAACAGCATAAATATTCCAACCTATAAGAACAGTCACTAAGACACCTAAGATGCCTATAAGGCAACCAAGGTAATCAAAAGATATCTCGGTTGTTGGCAACGAAACACAAATAGCAATGATACTAAGAATTGTTGCCATTATACTCAATATGATGTTCAAATATTTCATTGTATTTAATTTTATTACTTTTTCTCTTTGACAACCTTCATAACATAATCTTTCTTTATATTGTCAATCGTCAGGAAATGGGTTTCCAATGCCTCTTGTATAAGTTCCTTATCTATATCACTCATAGAATAATCCTTAAACTCCATCAAATACTTGTCAATATGAGCTTTAAACTCACCCAACAATTTCGGTGTCATAACCACAATCTTATGTGTTAAGTTGGCCTTATGATCGAGCACATTCGTTGGAGCAATAAAAATTCGACAAACCTCGGCATCACCATACTTTTCCTCAAACCATGCACAATGATTTTCCATCTGACCTGCTTCGGACTTTTTTATCGTATTTCTATCCTCCTTCACTTCATTTTTGCACTCAAAGAACAAATATTGATTATGCACACCACACCAAAGGTTATCTGGACCAACTTTGTATTCGTTGTCAGGTCGTTGGCTTTTGAACCCCAACATTTCACCAACTTCCCTTAAAGCTTCTTCAAAAAGATTAGATGCACGACCAAACGACAAATTATCCAAGACTGCCATACTTTTAATGCGCATTTCTTTATAGCCATTAAACTTTTTGAGCCAACACTGTATGTTCGCCAACTGTTCTCCACTCTTGAACTCCATTTTCTTGTAATCAATTCCATTTTGTGGATACAAAAGACGACAATTATTCTCAAATGCTGTTTTTTGGATGTGAATTGAGTCTATTTCACTGATGAAAAATTTGTAGCGAGCAAGTATCTGCTTATACCATGCCTGTTCTTGCGAGTTATCCGCACACAGACTAATGACTTCCCTGACAATGCGACAAGCTTTTTCGTAGTTACGATTGTAGGCAGCGTACTCGTATGCTCGTTCTTTCTGCATGATGGAATATACATGCTTATTCTCGTCAGCATAAGACATATTGTTCATTTCTTGCTGATAATATGCTTTCCAATCAGGGTCTCTCTTCAATGATTGATTTATCAATTCTATGAAACTTTTACGACTATCTCCACTTGCTTCCAGATCTTGCTTCAGGCTCTCCACCAAATCATTTGCTATTTCTATTTGCTTACGTGTTTGTGGGGAGAAATAGCTAGCCGTATGATGATTCATCATAAAGTTGACCAAATCAGACCCTATAACGACTATCACGCTATAGTCTTTTTCTCCACGTACACTACGCCCCAGACCTTGTTCTATCTTCTGAACTTGTTTAAGCACGGTAATCTCGCTGCCTTCCCGACATTCCATTTCATACCTATCCGCCAGATTATCCCATATAGGAAGAGAATCAACGATTAGAATTCTACAGTCATTATCAGGAAGATTGACACCATCATAACGATTGACAAGAACATTCAGCTTGTTTCGTTCTCCTCTACGGATATTTTCTATAATATCCCTCATATTTGCCTTGTTTGCTATAACACATCCTTCATGAATATAATCTTGTGTCATATAGAAAGAAGGAACTATCGCAAAACGAGGTATTGGTATTCTCTCATTGGCAAACAATTTTATCATGGACAAACGAGACATGTTCTCATCAATCAATGAAGGGAAGAGTATCATCTTCTCTCCTGACCACCGTTGTTCTCTATCCGTCAAAGGATTCATGACATCTTTTTCCTCAAAGCCAAAACCTTTGATAAAGAAAGAATCATCTTGTGTTGTTGCAGACATAAGAATACGATAGGAAGCATTGGTAAAACTCCCAAACTTTTCTATTGGACAATATATTGGAGTAATCTCTATCCTAGTACCAGTAATGAAAGCTTGGCAATTTTCCAAGTTATCTTTCAGAAGAGGCCATGCAAAAATAACAGACCTATCTTCCGTCTTGCTACCCAACAATTGTGCAACCTCACCACTCTTTTTTAACCAAGCCCAATAAGGAATTTGAAGTAGTTCCGATGCTCCATTCTCTATATCAATCAATGTACCTTGAGCCTGTTTTTTCAAATCATCATAGAATAAGTCAAGCAATTCTCCATACAATTCATTGTCATTCTTGACACAGATAGAAAAAGAAGTCTTGATGGAATCTATGCAAGCGTGTGAATCATCAAGTACCACACTACCTATTTTTATATAATTGGCATTAATACCAAAAACGGTCTTGCCATTAAACACCTTTTGAACTGTAGTTACCAAAATTTTCTTTCCGTTTAGGAAATCAACAGGCACTACACTTCGCTCAGTAGATGAAAACTGGCACACACTAATACCAAATTTTTCAGCTTCCTTGCAGGTTTGTTCCACCAAATAGTCATTTGGACAAAGATACAGACATGGCTCAGCATTCTCATTCAGCAAAGACTGGAGCATGAGCAAGCCTATTAAAGTCTTTCCCTCACCAGTATTCAATTTAACGATTAAGTTTTTGTCCTTACGCCGATTAGCGTCCCATTCTTTCAACACACGCTCTTGAGTAGGGCGCAATGGTCCTGCATCCGTCTTGCGATCAAGCCCACTATATATTTCTATTGGGCTTATCTTTTTCTCTTTAGGCTTTGCACCAAGCTTTTTACTAAAATCTATCATAATACTTTTACTTTTTCAAGTTTCAATCCATCAATAAAGAATACATTTTTTCATTCTATCGCCAATTATTTATTTCTTCTCTTCTGAACAAATTTACAGGTATAATATTTTTTATTAAGTTTCTTTACTCTCAGTCCTTTTGGCATAACTATTTTTTCTGCCAAAAATGGATATATTGCACATGCAATCTTTTTAAAAGTACTATTGCTTACAATAGGACTCTCTAATTTCATCCACTCTTTGGTGTTTGAGTCCTGTCCCCATAGAAAAATATTAAAATGCCAAAAATTTGACATCGTAGGCGAATGTTCTATATTAAAACGAATCTTACTGGTTGGTATTATCCCATTTGCTTTATAAGTAAAATCTATTTCCAAAGCCCTTAATGAAGAAACTTCAAAACCATAATACTGCTTAGACCTATCAAAAGAATATTCTCCCACCATTAGTCTATTGCCAATTTTTCCAAACTGAAAAGGAATATGAAAACGAGGATTGTTTCTATCTTCAATGGGAGAAAATTTCATATCCTTCTTTTTATAAACAGAAAGCAGATTCACTGATATTCCATTTTTTATTGTAGAATCTTTAACTTCTCTACCTGATTTAAAGGAATCTTGCACAGAGTCCAATTTAAAGGGAATAATTGGATGAGTTACCGTTCTTCCTACGTAAAAGCCTCGTTGCACAAGTGTACCTATCGCTTCTATCTTTGTGAAAGATTTTTTCACTATGATACGTTTGGGATAACTTGGGTAATTTTGTATCATAATTGTTCTATAACCGAGAATATATTGGAAATAGAATCACATGTTACACATTCCTTTCCTTTTATTCTATAAGTCAAGAAGACTTCTTCTTCATTTGTTTCCTGGTCACTATATATATCTTCCTCATCAACAAAAAGATTTATTGACAATTCCTGTTTGCCTTTTAATATGATATACAAAGAGTCTTCTCGCAAAGCTTCTATGCTAAAATCATCGAAACTATATTTATTGGAATAATTGAGTTTTTCTACAAAATAACACAATTTGCTTTTTAATGCTTCAAACACATTTGGTGAAACTATAACATTAGCCCCAAGCTGTTCCAATTTCAAAATACTTTGTGTTTGCTGACGAATTATCTCAAGACCCAAGAAGTCGTTAAATTCCTGGCTCTTATCTGCCAGCAACTCATTCAATAATGACACATGCGGAGTCTTTTCCGTTTCAGACTTAACGATGTCCAGCAAATTATAAAAACTATTCATAATGAGGTCTTAAAGAATTTATAAAATCTTCACTCAACAAAGAAAAGAATAAATGCTTCTCAAATTGATGGCATATAGCTAACTGATGTAAGCACTGAGTTACATTATATTCTTGATTTTTACTTGCAATAGTAATTTTTATAATAGAAAATTTTGTCTCTTTGACTTGTTTATTATTTATTAAACTAACAGTCGCCTCGGCTTCTCCTGCATCCATATGACATGCACAAGAGAAATTAAATTCCGAACCATTGAACGAAGGAAGTTGATTCATGGTAATTACACCATCCAAACTTGCAAAAATATCACGATTTTCAAAACTTGACATATATTGCAAAAACATACCTTTCAAAACAATCTGGTTTACAGAATTAAGAGCACATTCTATTAATGTAATATAGTTATCCCAACCTAAATATCTCTTCAGAAAATTAAACATAATTTTCTGATCGGAAATCAATATTTTATAATTGGAATTAGCCAACAACACTTTATCGTCAGACGTCATGTAAGACATAGAACTATTCATTGCTCTATTATTTTTTGTAGGAATCTCTACATACTTATTTTCACTTACCTCGTTTACTGCCGCCAATATCAAGTTTGAAATGTATCGAATATTATAGTCCGATGTATAAGAAACACAGACAACAGCATCCTTCAATCCATCATACTCCAAAGACTTCGGCATGTGTAACATATCTACTTTCATACTCTTCTACTTTATGATTATGTTCTTCTTCGAGTTACCTTACTAAGAAGCAACTATAAATTTTAATCTCTTCTAAATATATCCCTGGTATATACCTTATCCTTGACATCATCCAGACAAGTATCATAACGGTTGGCGATGATGGCATGGCTCTGAGCTTTAAAAGCTGCCAAGTCATTGACTACTTTGCTGCCAAAGAAGGTGCTGCCATCTTCGAGTGTTGGCTCATAAATAATCACCTCTGCACCCTTTGCCTTGATACGCTTCATGATGCCCTGTATAGCACTCTGACGGAAGTTGTCGGAATTGGATTTCATCGTCAGGCGATAGACACCAATGACGCATGAATTTACCTCTGCACCAAACTGGTTGTTCTCGGAATAGCTATACCAGCCTGCTTTCTGTAATACTGCATCTGCTATATAGTCCTTGCGAGTACGGTTGCTTTCCACAATCGCTTCTATCAGGTTCTCTGGGACATCGGCATAGTTCGCCAAAAGCTGCTTGGTATCCTTTGGCAAGCAATAGCCACCATAGCCGAAACTTGGGTTGTTATAGTGGGTACCGATACGTGGATCGAGTCCTACTCCATCAATAATGGCCTTGGTATCGAGACCTTTTACTTCTGCATAGGTATCGAGTTCGTTGAAATAGCTTACTCGAAGGGCGAGATAGGTATTGGCAAAGAGCTTCACTGCCTCTGCTTCTTTCATGCCCATGAAAAGTGTATCGATATCTTCCTTAATGGCACCTTCCTGCAAAAGGGCTGCAAATGTCTTGGCAGCTTCCTTCAACTTCTCCACATCTGTAACCTGCATGATAGCCTCGTTTTCCTCTGCAAACTCAGGGCGGTCGATAATCTTGGGATAGCCTACAATGATGCGGCTTGGGTAGAGGTTGTCGTAGAGAGCCTTGCTTTCACGAAGGAACTCTGGTGAGAAAAGAAGATTGAACTTCTTGACTCCCTTCTTGGCATACTTCAGGTAAAGGCTGCGGGTATAGCCCACAGGGATGGTACTCTTAATAACCATCACTGCGTCTGGGTTCACCTCCAACACCAGGTCAATCACTTCTTCGACATGGGTTGTATCGAAGTAGTTCTTTACTGGGTCATAGTTGGTTGGTGCTGCAATCACCACGAAGTCTGCATCCTTATAAGCAGATTTACCATCAAGGGTTGCTGTCAGATTCAGCTTCTTTTCTGCCAGATACTTCTCAATGTAATCATCCTGGATTGGGGAAACTCTATTGTTGAGTTTCTCCACCTTTTCGGGGATTACATCTACTGCTGTTACATGATGGTGCTGAGACAATAGCGTGGCTATGCTCAAACCGACGTAGCCTGTTCCGGCTACGGCTATTTTTATATCTTTGAAATCATTCATAGATTCTATGATTAGAGTTTATTTTTTTCCCAATGATGAACCAAATACTCATTTACCTTTTTATTTGGAGAGAAAACACGTATCTCTTCTATATCCACATCACAATCTTTGAGATAATCAACAAGCCCTCTGCTTAAAATTTTACATTTGTCCCATTTGGCTATGAAATAGCGATTCGGAGTAACCATGCTAAGTCTATCCCAATTCTTAATACTTAACTTGCTTTTGCTCAATTCTTGGTATATATGGTAAAAACTATGCTTAAGCATCTCTACAGATTGAGCGTCTTTCCAATTATGCGCAAGTATATACAAATACATATAAAAATCAATACTCTTGGCTCCATTATCTGCTTCTAACAATGCTCTCCAAGAACAAGATTGTGTCTCTTTTACATAAATGGCAGTTGGATCTATTTGATGTATAATGAAATTTTCAACTCGTTCATTGATAATCTTTTGCTTTCCTAACCAGTAAAAAATATCTTGTTTTTTCTGCATACAAGATAGAAGCAAGAAAGGAGAAATCACTGATAATTGAGAACTGTTTGCTGAATCAAATATTATTTTGACAGCATCATTAGCATTCATTACTAATTGCAAAGAAATCTTCTCTTCTGTAAGAGTTTCTGAAGCTAACACTTTCTTTAGTAATTCGTCCCAATGTTTGAAAAAATCTAAACTGTGACTATAATACAATAAAAATATTTCATTGAATTGTTTTGCAGGCAATCTCAGCCATATACCTGATTCAAAAAAACTATCATTATTATTTAGCAATGGTAAAATATGCTCCCAATTATGATTTGTCAAACTAAGTAATTCTTCTTCGTCCATGTGGTCGATGGCATATAACAATGCTTTACATGCAGTTTCGTTTGGATGCTCTATCTTTGCAATTTTATCCACCAAACCCACAAAGTCATTATGACTATTTTTGTCTAACAGAATCAATCTTTGAGCGAAATGAGTCAACAAAGGATGTAAGAAAGTATCACTTTTCAAAGATGCAATTTGAAAGAGATAATCTTCCTCATTGCCATACAAAGAAGATATTTTCTCTGATAGAAAGTTACTTTTAAGCCGTATACCCTCATCTTGCTTCGGAAAGTATTCCTCCAACAGGGATAGCACTTTTGCATATTCATTTCTTCCAACTTTTTCATTTAGTGCTGTGTCGAGTTCTTTCATCAACATTGCAAATGCAAATAGTTTCTCTTTTTCATCTTTAATGTCTTCCTTAAATAATCTTATTAAACTCGGAAAAGTATCATTCTCTCTTTTCGACTGCTCAAATATGTACAATAATCCAATAGTGAAATTCTCTTTGGCAATTTTACCCTTCCAAGGAGCATTTGATAATGATATATTAGTAATATTGTCAGTAAACTGAATAGAAAAGTCCTCGCTTCCAAGTTTCCTTCGAGATGCAGACCCTGTGCTCAGCGAAATCCATTTCAACATATCTAAAGGAAGATATTGAAGTAGATAGAAACATAATGCTTGATATGCTCTTTGGGCTTTATCCATATATATGAATAAATTCTTGTTGTTGCAAAGTAAAAGTAAATATAGAACTAACAAGGACGTGTCATCGAACATATTAAAAACCACATTGGAATTTCTTGTTTCAAAATTATCGATTTCTATTTTATGTTGATAGGATTCATAGTCGTCCTTTTGAGGTCGTCTAAAGTAATCGTCCAACACCCGAAAATCAAAATTTCTATCCATTTCTTTCAAGTCAACAATTAGAGTATGAGTCCAAACACAACCAGGACGTTCCATTTCTTCTGCATACCATGTCTTGGCAAAAGCATATTTTTCGCCATTAGATAATGGATAGAAGGTCATATACGAATCTTCCCCTAACTCGTTCCTGAAACCTGTCCAATCACTTAGAACTGACATCAAAGATGAGTCGTTGTTCGGTCTTACAGGAAAAGAACTCGCCAATAGTCCATGGCCTTTGTTATAGCCATATAAAGTCTGTTCTATAATCATTCCTTTATAAGAAAATATAATGGTAGAGATAAATCATGTACAATTTTGTCTCCTATTTCAACAAATGATCTTTTCCCTTCTCGCGTCTTTGCTTTAATTTCTTTTTTGGTTGCTTCATAATTTCCTTGTTCTTCTGTTGGATATTCCAATCCCTGTGCACTCAGACCTATAATTTCAAAGTTAGAAATATGATTTTGAATAAAATTAAACAAAGCGGGAGAATATTCTTTCAAATATGTTTGGGGATTATTTGATATAGTTCCATTGTTTGTCTTCTTGTCCCACCAAGATAATACTATCACCACTTTCTTAAAACTTTTCTTACTCAACAAGCATTTCAGAACCATGATGTTCATAGCTACAGCTGACATTGTCTTAATTGAAAAAGGCGGAACGTCTTTTACAGGCATAGGCTTTTCGTCATTTTCAGCTCCATGATCGTCTTCGAATTCAGGTGGGATAACCTCATTCATGAAATATACCAATGTATCCGTATCTTTGAGCCATTCTGAAACTAACTCAGATTCTTTTAGTTCAATAAAATCTCTGAAATTTTCTCCAAGGAAATCAGGAACCTCAACTTGTAATCTCGCATCAGAATTAGCCACCTTAAGATTAATCTGAACTGTTTCATTTTTGTCTGAATAGTTGCGGTCAATAACCTTCATGCTTTTATAGGCATCACTCAATCTGTTTAGCACCGTGAGGTCGTCTGCTAAATTCATTTTATCAGCCACGAATTTTATACCCTCAATTTTTTCAGGATGCATTAAACAATACCATAAAGCACCTATATAGGTGGATTTTCCAGAACCAGGCAAACCCGCTATCATACATTTTGTTATACTCATATGCTCTTCCTTATTCATTCAACAATGTTTGCACCCAATTGGATTCTTCGCATTGACAATTTGTATGGCTATTCAAAGTATTAACAATATACTTGAAAACATCTTTCAGCCCTTGGTCTTTCATATCATTTGATATAATTTCAAACCTGTTAGAGATTTTTATGCCATAGTCATTCTTCATTCTATTTTCCAAATCTATACTCTGCTTCGAAAACATTTTTTTAACCTCGTCCGTTTGAGTCAAGTCTATCTTATTGTATATTATGTCGTACACTTTTAGTATTTTGAACACCCCTGCTGATGCCATACGACTAAGTAGAAGTTGAAAATCATCGCAAAAATCGTTATAATCATCTTCGTTATTAACAGATGATGAATCTATAAAAAATATAATATGATGCGAATTAATTAAGCCTTTATCTTGCGTTACTTCTGACAAATTACTAGTATAGATATTCTTGTATGTTTCTCCAGCTCTGTCAGAAATGATAAGTTTATTTTGTACATCATTCTTAGACAAAGTTAAAGTTAAGAATTGTCCTTCTAATGTTGTCGTTCTAAGATTTCTCTTGGAGGTTTTTAATGACTCATTGCGAATATAAGCTCTGCGTTCAAATCCTACATAAGTATCAGAGTCAATGAATTTGTACCCATCGATTTCTCCAGTACACATAAACTCATGATACAAAGAAGCTACAAACGTTGATTTTCCTACCTCAGAAAATCCTACTAAGGTTACAAGATGAGTGTTGTAATCTCCTAATACCTCATTGATATTTTCGTCAGTCATGGAATCGCAATAGTATTGCGCTATATTTTCTATTGCATCATCCTTTATAATATTGTCGTGCTTTAGCTGTGCAACACCTGCTAAAGACTCTAATATGCCTTTTTTATCTTCCATTGCGTTATTCCTTTAATAAGTCTTCCAATAGTAGTTCATGATACAAATAAACAAAGAACTCTTTGGGGCTTAGTGCAAAACCTTTCAGATAATTACCGTATTCATTATTTCTTGCATTATCTATTTCATACAATAACAAAGACGACTCCGATCTTATTTTATCAACAAGGCATACATCCGTTTCTGCCAAAGTTTTTAGAATTTTCTCTATCTTTTGTCTTTGTCCATTTCCGCCACGTGGGAAAATACGCTGCATTAACTCCACAAGGTCTTCATTTTGAAGTATCTGTGGCTTATTGTTAAAATAATGTTCCAATATCAATTGAATCTTCAAGAAATCATTCGTTTCCTTTAATCCTTTTATGAATTGCGACATCTCTTCATCCCATGCCATCAAAGCCAAAGACTGAATTTTATCAGACATATCCTCGGAGATAGTCTCACCCTGTCGAAAATTATCGATAAACATTGATTGTACAAACTCTCGCGGATATTTCTTTTCACCGCTTACTTCTCCCTCAGCATATTGTTCATATTTAAAATATAGCTGATATAGTATATTCTGAAAATTTAATTTTTCCCATTTTCCATGCACTTGAAGCATAACGTTTTGCAATGATAATGATCGTAATGCGATTTTCTTGTCATCATCACATTCTGTTATAGCCAAATAGATGCAATAGAAAACAAGTGCGTATTTTATACGTTTGGGAAAAATATAGTTTCCCAAGCCATTGTTTAAAATGTATTCTGTCACGAAATCGTTCAACTCTTTACAATCTCGATTTGTCACATAGCAATCAGCCAATTCCTCAAAATCACAGAAAGAGAACGACTCATTACCAATGTATTCGGAACAGGCTTTTGCCAATACGTCTGTTTCAGTCTCTTCAAGTGGTACAATAAGACCACATTGCATGAGAATATTGTTTAGTACATTATTCATCACTTTATCATGTTATAAAGTTCAACCCACCTGTTGTCTTCCCTGATTTTTTCCAAGAACACTTGATTTCTCATATAGGCAGAGCCTGTACAATCAATCTTTGGGTACATCTTTTGTATTATCTCTTTTGAATTTGGATACTGTTTAAACTTGTGTCTAACATCACGTTTGGATAAACCATCTGGAAGTCTCTGATCGATAACTGCTGCAGGTTTATTATCATCCTTCCATAAATCATGCTTTTTCAATGTAACCTTTAATGGCTTAGATTGTTCTTCATCCTTCACAAATTGTTCCCCATCATACTTCTGAACTCTCAAATCCACTTTCAATACATCGTTTTTATTATCATGTTTTTCAATGGAGAGTTCTATGATATTATAGACAGGTTTATATGTGTTATCATTCACATTTCCAGGATTTAAAGAGCCTGAGTATATGTGCACAGCATTATTATTCACATTACTGTTAGCTATATGAACATGTCCATATAGCTGCAAAGCATACCTTTTATCCAAGTCTTTGGCTATTGTATCTTTATTCAGCAAGAAATCTAATGGATGATGACACATCAGTATGTTAATAATACCATCCTTACATTTTGCACCACGATACGCTATTTGGGGAAGGAAAAGACGATGTCCGTCTGTTCTTTTGGGATCTGTATCATAATCATTTAAATCACTAATCAATGCTGAATTCACGCCATACAAATTGACTTGATAGCCTTCGAGGTTATCTTCAAATTCAGAATGCCAAAACATTTCTGCGTCATTATGTCTATCAACATCCATTTCTAAAGCTCTAAGCATAAAAGGTTCTGCATTGTCTCTCTCATCATTACAGAAGTTATTGTATTCTTTAAAAGGGGTATACAATTTCTTGATGAAAGAAAAATCTTCGTCAATCATCTTATTCCACAACCAATCACAATCATTCCCGCGATTAGATATAGCTTGATGAATGAATTCTCTCACGCATTTGGGATGTTCGTTTACATTTTTGTCATGGTTGCCAGGAACAGTATAAACTTCCTCGGTTTTACAATCCACGGTTTTACACAGTTCTCGAATAAACGAATTGGCTCGTTTATACTCATCTGCTGATCCACTAAAGGCAATATCTCCACATATTAGAATTTTATCAAAATTATTACCCGTTCTTTGACAATAATAACCCAAATCTTGTAGCATTAGGTCTCTTATGTCTGTGTAATCGTCAGCGGGATCAAGTTGTTTCTTCCAATGTATGTCAGAAAGTTGTAATAGTCGAATTGTTTTCATATCATTTATTAATGAATTTCATTTGAGTTTAATGACTCTTTTAATATATTAATGTTGTCTTCTGGCAAGCCATTTTGTAATACTTTCCACATTTAAGTCCACCAATTTGTCCTTACGTATAGATTACTAAAGGAACTTTTGCTCTACTACCTCCAATTTGCTCAATGTAGGCATAAGTTTTACTATCTTGCGGCACTTCACTTTATTATAAAAGCTGTCTATATCATCGAAGAGGTCGTAAACCTGGGAATTCTGGGTAAAGGCATATATATTTAATACATACACTATATTGATAAAGAGACAGCTATTACCTTTATATATTTAATCCATTCTAAATATATCCCGAGTATATACCTTCTCCTTTACATCATCTAAACAGATATCATAGCGGTGGGCGAGGAAATGAGCAGATGGCTCCAGGACATTTCTTCTATAGCTGGATCCGATTTGTCATCAGCCCCAGTAACG
>ULYL01050246.1_pt1 | contig 51359 bp, 53 predicted proteins | sample 1962211 | NCBI WGS metagenome assembly ULYL01 (sample SAMEA4835864, study PRJEB28245) | human gut metagenome | biome: gut microbiome; material: fecal sample | place: Denmark | collected 2008
GCCGGCACCCACACGCCGGGCAGAAACGGAGCATATTCCCCTCATACACCCGCCCGCACCCTCGGCAGCGCACAGCATCCTCCGGCAGCGGCTGCTCCAGCACCTGATGACACGCCGGGCATCGATCCCAGCGCTTCCGCATCCCATGCCCGCAGTACGGACACTTTGCAAGATGCGGCCACGACGCCTCCCGGCTCCCCGCCTCCGGCGCATGCGAAGGCTTTGAAAGCGACGTATAAGAGATCCCCGTCCCCGGGATCCCCACCGTCGTCCGGACACCATTCTGTCCGAACGTGATATGCGCCCCGCGCCGCCCGATCGACGTCGAGACCCCGCGCTTCCCGACATTCAGCGTCACTCCCGGCATGATCTTGATCCGCCGCTGAAAACGAAAACCCATTTCTTCTGCCTTCTTTCTCCTGTTGTCTCATATATAAGACAAAAACCATGCTGTTTTGTCTCATTCATAAGACAATATAGCACGGTTTCTGTCTCATCGACAAGACGGTTTTATAAACTCATTCTAACATGCCGGTCGTATTTCGTCATTGGTGAACTTTTCTTTTAGCAGGAGCAGACTATCGTCCCTGTATTCAAAATAGAGGAAATCTATTCCATTTCCACATTTTGACGATACAATCGATCCAATTCCACCATCAGTCGATCCTGTAGTATCCCATTATCGCCATCCGCCTCCAATACCATTTGCCGCAACTTCTTAAACCCCGCTTCTGAGCACTGCTCTGCATAGTCTATACACTTGTCAAAGTTTGTGAAATCATTGATATTTTCTTCATTGACATCCTCTGCCCCCAGACGTAGCGCCTCGATCAGAGCCTTGTCTTTGGTATCGAAAGTCTTATTGAGAATCCACCCTGATTTCTTGGTTGGCAGCTTTTCTGGTTCATTCATGCCGAGCGCCATGGTCAAGAAAAAATTTTCTTTCTGTGCTACACCCATATCGAGAATATTCCTATGTGCATTTATAAAATTCCTGTAATTTCATCGAAGTACACCAGAATAGCGGTGATGAAGAGCATTTTATGATCATAGTCATTGATGACCTTGCCCACATAGTACTTCTTGAACGTATCACGGATATCATCGGTAATCATATCGACTGCTTCCATAATCTTGATGTAGCGGAAATCTTCGCCTTTATCTGTGGTGAAGGTAGTCAGAGAATTGCATGCACGGGCAATCTTGACTCCATCCCCATCCTGTTCATCAAAGAGAAGCAGCTGGCCTTTATCAATAAGAGAATCGATATCTTCATACTGTTCTACCTCTTCGACTTCGGTCAGCTTGAAATAGGTGGCAGAACGGTCAAGCGCAAGACCGGCCAGAATACCGGTGATACGAGCGGTGTACTGAAGAGCAGTGTAGGTGGTATACACCGGATTCCCCTTGGAATCGGTATCAGTCTTTACCTTGATGCCGCCGGTACAGAAATTGATGATGCCTTCGTGGTCCGCCGCCTGATTAGCTACCACAGCCTTGAAAGTCTTTCTCTTGTTTCCGCGTTCAGACTTGATCCAAGAAACGATATCCTGCTGCTCCTGTTCAGTACTGTTCGGATAGCAGAGATAATTCCATTTTACGCTTTCCAGTTTTGCGAGGATACCGGCCAGTTTCTGAGTTGGTTCAGAGATGTCTGCTTTTGGCAGAGTATATACCAGGATGCGAAGCGGTGTCCCCAGCAAGCACTTTTTAATCAGATCTACGTTTTCCGCGGTCAGTCCTTCATCTGGAATGTCAGAAACATCGTTGATCTTGTAGTACTTGCTGACATCAGTTTCCTCATTTTTGAGGATCATCGCCACAATGCCTCGAGCGCTGCGCTTGATGGCCGTAGTTCCCTTGGTTTTAAAATCAATCAGTACCTGTGGCAATCCAAAAACTTCAGCTTCATTTGCCATATTGTTACTCCTTCCTTAAATTGAGCGTCAGCTCTTCCATCAGTTCAAATTCTTCCTGACTCATGTCAGCGTCCGTGAACTGTAACCGGAAAATATAATGCAGCACTTCATCATGGACAGTGGTTTCGGCTTCCGGAATGGTGATGGCTCTATCTTCTACATAAAAGACAGGGCGAATCGACAAATCGAGAATCTGACCAATATCATAAATCTTCATCCGATCAATCCGTCCGAATAAGTCCTCATCAGGAATATACTGGATGTCAATCTCGATATTGCGGTCATGATATACGCCTTCCCCATCCACCGTAGATGTGTAGGGCTGCATTTCGACATAAAAATAAGGCGCATCCGACTTTTCAACGTTGTCAAAGTGCACCTTACAATCTGGAAATTTGCTTTTTAGTAACGCCGTAAGCGTTTTCTTGAGACTTCTATAGGTAATCATGAGAGCATATCCTCCATGATGGTTTCTGCATCCGCCTTGAATTGCCTTTCCGTTTCCGCCAATCCTTCATGAAGCATCTTCGCACCGGGAACGAACCGCGTGCGGCCCTTCCTATCCTTCGCCCACCCGCCTCCGCGCTTTCGTATGCGGTGCCCGAATTCTACGTGCCCCGCATAATGCGTATTGTTGTAAACTGTAGCAGCCCCTTTGACGGCGCGGCCCCTATGCCAGCCGTTTCGAAGCGTACCGGTATCCACGGGTGTGTTGTCCTTGACACGACCGTTCAGAAGCTCCGCCTGCTGCGCGACGAACTTGTTTCTCTTAGCCAGTGATTGATCCAAAATGCTTTGCAACTTGGCATCCAGCTGATCGAAGCCGGTGATTTCTTCACCCATCAGGCCTCCTCACCTTCCCGTTCTGCGTTAATTTCCTTGTGAGTAGGATAGTTCAAAGCCTTACCGGCACGAAGCAGAAACTGCTGCTCCGCTGCCGTCTGAATGTCCAGAATGTCATTAGGCCGTATATCATACTGGGGGTCGCAATCAATGCGGAGCTTTTGTGTCAACACATCGCCCCGATCGGACTGTTTCCCGGTCAAGCTGATTTCGTAGCTGCCCAAATGGCAGGGAATCTCGTGATAGATTTCCTCAATCCTATAGTCGTCGGCTCCCTCTGCATCCAAAGAAGCGACTTGTCTGGACACAGTCATGCAGTCATTGTACATAAACTGTTTCAGCAACCGCTTCATTCCTACGAATTCCATGGTTGCCTACCTCCCACCTTGCGGAAACGGTTCAGCTTTGGTTTCAAGCTCTCGAAGTCTGCTTCATGGGGATTTCCAGTAGAAGATACATCAGATACCGCAAAGGTAAATTCCGTATCATTCTGTTTCAGAGATTTCAGCGGTGCTTTTTCTCCTGAAGTCTCCGCATCCATCCACTTAGTAATAAGCTCCACCGCCGTATAAATCAGGCTATCAGGGAAATCCTCTCTGTGGCAGTAGTCCATCACATCCACTACAAACTTCTCCACGTACATTCGGAGCTTTGTATCGTTGATGATAGGCGATTCCTCTACCATGCCGTTATAATCCCCTTTGACCTCCATGATTTTGTCATAAATGGCCGCATTGGCTTCCTCTTGGGAAATATATTTCATCGCATCACCTACTTTCTAGGGTATCAAAAAAGCACCTGCAATCTGCAAGTGCTTTTTGTTTAAAATATCACTGTATCCCAAATTTCCTTATCAAATTGAGGAATTGCTTGCTTCGTTTTTATCGCATGCCAAAGTTTCTTCGCTGCTAATTTATACTCACTTGCAACAGGGTGTACAGGATCCAATAACGTAACACGCTCAAGAGAATGCTGTCCGAATACTTTTAAGTATTCCGTCTTTGCACGAGTTAAATCCGCCATTGCTATATCAAGATTAGTCCCGAATGCGTCTGCAGGCATATTAATCCCCCCGTTTATGCCATTAATATCAGACCAATAATAAGATTAAGATATTCTCTATCATCTGTTATTATAGCATAATTCCGCGTTTCCGTCCCGTCAGAATCGACGCTAATGCTTTTCACAAATTTTGTAGGTTCATAGATTTGTTCTAGCCCCATGCTAAGAACTTCTGAAGCACAGGTGTATTCTTTACCAATATACGGATTGATAAAATCGTCCTTTTTGGTAATCTCGGTATCATTATACCCAAATCCTGGAAATAATTCCGCCAACGCTACTGGGTTCTCATCTTTAGTTCTTTGAGCGATAAAATCTTTTGATATTTTTAAAGCGTCGGAATTAAAGAATTCTACATAATGCCCAATTTCATGAAACGGAGTTGTTTTTCGCACGCCATTCATATGGATAGAAACATAATTTTCACGGTAATTGTCGAACTTTGTAGCATAACGTTTCCCGTTTGCCATTACAGCCCCGCTAATAAAGAATCCTCTGTCAGCCTTGAGCGTATAAAGCTTCCGACTTGTAGCGTCCAAGTAATCTGCCCATGCCTTTGGGTATACAGAAAATGCATTTCTTAGCATTTCTTTATTTACCTTAGAACTGCCTTTAGCCCACTGGTCATCTCGGATGGTACCTCCCATTTCTCTAAAGTTTCCGAAAATTTCCTTTAGCTTTTGTTTGTCCCCAATATGCTGGTCTACTTTTAACAACTGATTTACCATTTCACCTATATGACACACATCAGATACGTTCATATCCTTAAGTGGTTTTTGTGAGATAGCGTCTTTAATAGACTGGATTGATAGCGGGGGTTTAGCTGGAGCTGGCTGTAGGATAATATACTTTTTATACCATGTATCGTATGTCATACCCTTAGTCACATGTACCGTTTTCCCATCAATATTCCTAGCAGTTCGAGCGCCCTCTTCGCTATGCCAGCCTTTCAGGCTGCCAGCGATTGTACTTCGACAGTTAGGATGAAGTGGCGGTGCATTTTCACCAGGGCTGTATTCATCAATGGAATAGACATGCCCGTCATGTGACCGGCATATAACAGAAGTACGCCTGTCTAATGTAGCAATGAAACGGTAGTATTTCATGCCGGACTCTTTGATACTGTCAGCGGCTGCACGATTCTGAACATAGTTCATTTCCGTGCGTACTAACCTTCTCGCATTGGAGAGACCGGCATGCATTTTATCTTCTACCATTTTTGCCATCTGAGGGACGGACAACCCGCGGTGCAGCCCATTCGACACGACTGTGCGAAGGGCCGCGCCGAGCTGCTGGTCATTCTTCCAGATCCGCCGGCTATAGGACTTTCCGCTCCACGGAGCAGCGGCGATTTTTTGTGCCGTATCGTCATCAATAGCGACATTCGCCTTCATGATTCCCGTCCGTTCTGTCACGTCATAAATGCCGTGGTAGAAACGATCCTTATAGGCGTCCATCAGAAAGTCCGTCATACGGTCTTCTGTCTTGCGCCCCAGCCGGTCAAGAGCCTTCAGCGTTTCTGCATAGAGCTTATCCAGACGCGAAATGCGGCTTCGCATAGCGAGGGTGTCCAGTTCCTCCGACAGAACGCTGCCGTTCTCGATCCCCTGCAGGTATTCTTTCATGCTCATCCGCCAGACGCGATATTCATCGCCCGTCAACAGTCTATGCGCTTCTGCCATAGATAGTTTGTTATCTTTCGCGAAGCGCCCATACAGAGCAGCGATGTCCCTTTGGATGTCAGCCAGAGCCTGCTCATAATACGCCGCCAGATCGCGCTCTACGGTAGTCTGGCAACGATTGTGCCAGGCTTCTTCATAGGCTGCGGCCCTGGCGGCCCAGTATGCTTCATTCTCTGACTGCTTATCCATCATTAGCCAACCTTATGCTTCAGGGCTACCATGCGGATAGCTTTGGATTCATATACACGATTCCAATTGGTGGCATCCGCCAGTTCCGCGCGAGTTGGGGATTCCGGATTGGTCCTCTTCTTGTTGGTCCATGCTACTCCCCGTGGATGCATGATAAAGCAGCGACGGTTATACAGCATGTCAACGCCAGCACCATCGTCCGGGTCACGTTTGGTTTCGGTCTGCACGAAACGGACTGGAGAACCTTCGCCATAAGCAATAGCACCGGTACCAAAGAAATAGGTGGTGTATACGCCAGCAGATACTGGGCATCCATCATCTACAATGACACGGCGGCCCTGGTATGCATCAAATTCCACATTGGTAGAATCTCTTTCGGTAGCAATGAGGTTCTTTTTCTTCAGGTATGCTTTGGTAGCAGAATGCATCACCACAGCGGAAAGCTGATCCTGTGCATCGCCCATGAGCTGGAGGGTATCGATGACTGCAGAGGCAGAAATGTTGGCAGCTTCCCCTTCCAGTGCAGAAATATCCAGAATATGGTCTTTCATGGAAGTAGAAGCGAATACGCCAGCAAGGATATTGATGAGTTCCTTCTGGTACTGTCTAGCCCAATAGCCTGCTACCAGATCGCCAATAGCGGCCATCGGGTCCTTACCAGCCAGTGCGGCAGACAGATTGGAAGCACTCCATTTCTGTCTACGCATGATGGTAGTGGATACATCTTTCTTTGATGTGATTTTCTGTGCTTCGATGGTCTGCCCTTCTACGATGTTGTCAGCGTCTCCCTGCAGATCTTCGAAGAATGGCATGTTGTGAGTACGTGCTGCTTCGCTCGCCAGGGCATCGAATGCCGGGCTTCTAGTAATAATACCGGAATTGAAAAATGCAGATTTCTCCATGGTTTTCTGCACTACGTATGGATTAAACAGTTCCGGGACGATGATATCGGAAATAGTAGTTCCTGCCATTTGTATTGTCTCCTTTTAGATTAAATGGTTACTCCGGCGGCCTGTGCGAAGGCTTTGGCCTGTTCCGGATTTTCTCTGAGCAATCTTCCCTGTTCAGTGAGGTTAAACGTATCTTTTGCGAATGGATTGGTGCTGGGGTTTCCGTTTCCGCCTTTGGGATCATACTTCGGGTTAGGGCCGGCCTGCTTAAACAAAAATGCTTTGTTCTTCTGCAGTTCCTTCAACTGTTCGTCCAATCCGGTGATTTTTCCATCGTCACCAAGGATGAGTTTGGTCTTGTCGAACAAGCTGGAAACAATGTCCACATCCTGCGCTTTGTCCACAATAGCCAGTTTGATGGCGTCATTGATACGGAGTTCTTTCATCTTCGCATCGGCTTCTTCCTGTGCCTTCTTGTTGGCATCCTGCAGGGATTTAATCTGGTTCTTCAATGCGTCCAGATCACCTGTAGACTTTTTGAGGGTTTCCAGTTGTTTGTCACGGTCCGCTACAGTAGCGGTTAAGGTCTTCTTTTCCTCGTTGACCTCATTGAAACGAGATTTTGGTACATACGCACCATCTAAGAAAGCAGTCAGCGCTGTTTTCGCTGCTTCCTTTTTATCGGCTGCGATGCCCAATTCAGCAAATAATTCTTCCTGATTCATAAAATCCTCCTCCGGTTTTTACCGTGGTTCACCTGCCACGTTAGGGAATAAAAACTAGTCATCTTTCTTGCCATCCAAATCCCCTCCATAGGGATCAGCCTGCGCATCCTGCTCTTTGCGTTCCTTTTCGATCTGTTTTGCTTCTGCTTCTGGGTCATCCACGAATGGATGGCGGGATAAGATCGTCTTATTGGACACAATGCCCACGGAATTGCTGCACATGGTCACAAGGTCAGAGTCATTCTTAATGGACGTTCTCGTCCATGTCTGTACGATGCCTGCTGTGTCCCTCCCATAATGCCGCAATATCGCATGAAGCAATTCGTCAAATCCCATGCGGAATTGGACTTCCATCTGCCCCGCCTTGAGCTCCAGCAGGGAATAAACGAATTTCATGGCTTCGCCGGAAGTCTTATCCAGTCCCTGCTGCTCCGGATCTACCCCCTGCCCCATGGTAAAGATCGCCTTTCGGGTGATTTCCAGCATCTTATCCCTGGCTTCTACCGGAATATCGATATTTAGAGTGGACACCCCAGACGAATCCCCTGTACCTGCAGATTCCACGGAAATGGTTTTGTAGTATTTCAGGTTCTTCAGGAATTCGTTTAGGTCTTCCCCGCCGTAATTGGTCAAAATAAAAATGACCTCTTGAATATCCTCTAGGTCATTCATGAAACCGCTTAACGTTTTGTCATAAGCGTCTATCAGCTTTTTGATTTTATTGAGATCACTGGTAGCTCGTTGATTGTTGCGGAATGGGATAAACGGCACCCGGCCGAAGTTATGGATAAACTGGTTATCCGCTTCAGACAATCCCGCATTGTAAAAATCAGCAAAGCAGCTATAAGGGGATAGCCTATCCATCGTTTCATCCGATTCCGGGATTCGATAGGCCTCACATTCCCGGTCATTCCAATACTCATAAACCTTGTAGGCGTCACCGTTATCATCGTACTCACGATACACGCGGAGCACTGCCAGCAGATCATGGGACAATTTGGGCGACCAAATCGGGATAATCTCCTCACTGGGTACTACGGCATACTGGAACTTCCCATTCTCATCAATCCAGTAGTGCAGCCATCCGACCCCTGCATTGGATGCATTGGTGGCCAGCTCTTGGATTCTGCTTGCATAACTGCCTCCCAGTGTATCAGTAATCACCTTATTGACGTCATCACTATGTGTATCAAACAAAGGTGGGGCAGTAAAAAGGTAAGACACCTTCTGATCCACCAGCAGGCTGTAAAAGCTCATGGGAATTCGATTGTCTGCCGTGCGCATGGGGTTCTCGATATCGCCCTTTGCCTCTTTCTCCTGCCTGCTTGGAGCGAATAGGATATCATTCAGGTTGTCGTAATACCTGTCAGCCGTCAGGGCCCGCTTTAAAAATTCGCTGTGCCCGGTGGCATATTTCTGTATCATTTTTCTAGCTACAGTTAAATCCACGTTCTCACCTCCTTAAAATCTTCACTCTAGCCCTAGCCATTTCATTCTGGCAGGCGTATCTCGTGGCATCGATGGCGTGGTTGTCTGCGTCAGGGTAGGCAGAAATAAACTGCCCCTGACGATTTCTCTCGTATTCGTAGCAGGTAAATTCCCTGTATGTGTTCGGGCACCTGCGCTTATCGATGTATATCTTCCGCCGTTCCTGCAGCCATTTGATGCCGTAAGCTACACTGTCAGGCCCTTTGCGGCATCCGATAATGTTGAAGCCCATGTCACGTATTTCGGCAATGCTCTTCGGCTCTGCAGAATCGGCGATGATCGGTGCCGTGAGGTGCTTGACACGCAGGATCTGCGCTGCAGCGCGGTTCGTGAGTTTCTGCTGGTATACCTCGTCAAAGATATACAGCTCTTCCTTCTTGGCGTCATAGTGCATCTGGACGAAGGCCAGAGGATCGACCGCAAAGCCAAAGTCCAGCCCGCAATGCAGCCTGTCGAATTGTGCGATCATCTCATTGCTCATGCGCAGATCCTCTACATTCTCAAAGACGGCGCCGCCGGTCCCGGTGACTTTCCCCAGATACTCATGCTCGTAGCTCTTGAGATTCTTCCCCTTCAGCTTTTCCGCTTCCAGTAGGAACTGGCTGCCTAGCCATTCCTTCGGGACCTGCAAATAGGTGGAATGGTGTACCAGCCTGTCCGCATCGTCATAGAGCTGCTCTTCGTTCACCCAGTTGTTTCTCGACTTTGGCGGGTTGAAAGAACAGAACTCCCAGTATTTATCACCGCCGCGAAGCAAAGACTGGTTCAGATTCCGGATCTCTTCCATACCGGCGAACTGGTCGAATTCTTCAAACCACACCACGCCGATATAACCAAATGGCGGCTTGATGGACTTGAGCTTCATGGGATCATCATCGCCCATGAAATAAATCTTCTGCCCCGTATGCTTCAGGGTGATTTCCGGCGGGGAAATCTTTGCGGAAAACAAACCATTAAGGCCCATAGCATCGATTCCCCATAACACCTGCGGGTAAACCGATGTCTTGATGGTGTTCCCGACCTTTCGAAGTACGACCGCATGGCACTTGGGATTTTGCAAAAGCAGGATAGGCAGCACGACACTTACAAAAGAGGACTTCGTACTGCCACGGCCGCCTTTCATCCAATAATGGGTATGACGGTGATGAATGATGTCTTGGAAGACGGCATCAAAAGCAGGCCCCACATGGTCCGCTACGTTAATCTCCATCGTCCCCGCCTCTTTCAAACTTGAATGTAATGTGCGCCTCACCGTCAGCATCTTCCGGCCTGTCCAGTCCGTAGCGCTTCGCCAGCTGCACCGCTGCTTTGATACGATCATTAGCCCCGATTTGCTTTTCTATGATCCTCGCAGCGCTGCATCCGTCGCCAACCCCTTCCACAACGACGGCTTCCTCTTTGATTTCGCCGCGCATGGAAGACGTCAGGAACTCCATCACTTCTTTCGCTTTCGCAATGCGCTTATCCTCGATTTCTTTCAGCCGTGCCTCCAGTACTTTTCTGACCGTATGTTTTCGTAAGTTTTCACGGCCCATCACATCAGCATTGCGTGATTTATAGCCTGCCCGTCTGGCGGCTTCCGCCGCATTTCCTGTCTCGATATATGCGTCTACGAACCGCTGCTGCTTCACCGTCAGCGACTTCATCCACTGTCACCACCTCTCTTCTCGAAAATAGCAGCAAAAAAGCCCGCGTTGCCGCGAGCCTTTTGCAAAGGAGGAAACCGATTTACAATGCCTTTTGCCCAATTCCTTTTCTATAGTTTAACACATTTTTATGTTCAGTCATGTTCAATCATGTTCAATAGTGTTCAATCTTTCTTGAATCAGGCCCAATCCTTGCTCGAGTTTCAGATACAGACTGGTCCTGCTGTAGTGCAGCCGGGCGGACATCTCTTTCCAGCTCTCCCCGAGGATATAGCGGTGCCACAGGATCTGCCACGTCACCTCATCCTCCCTGACCGTGTTGATGAGGGCTTTGGCCCGTTCCGTCATGTCTTCCAGCTCGTTCTGTGCGTCCGCCAGCTTCTGCCGCTCTTCTTCGAGAGCTGCCAGCGTGGCATCGATGGTGGATTTGTTCGAGGTCTGCACCCGCTCGGTGAAGGCAAGCCCCGTCACCGATTCTGCCCGAGCCGTATTCTCCGCCAGCACCTCTTCCATGCGCCGCACCTTCCTGCGCTTTTCCCGTACCATTTCCAGAAAATCCTTCACATCATTCATCGGCAGCCTCCTCGTACCAATTCACCGACAGCCGCCATCATAGCGTCCTGCCCTTTTTTCTTTGTAGCCAAAGCCCGCATCACCGCCTCGTCCATCGTACCCTTAGCTATCAGGTGATGGATGATAACGGGCTCTTTCTGCCCCTGACGGTCCAGTCTGGCATTGGCCTGTAAATACTGCTCCAGGCTCCACGTAAGACCATACCACACGATGATATGACCGCCCGCTTGTAGATTTAGCCCATAGCCGGCGCTGGCCGGGTGGGCCAGTAGCATCTTGATATGCCCCGCATTCCACGCGCGGATATCCTCTGCGTTCTTCAGCTCTGTGGCTTCCTTGAATTCCTCCAAAATCCTAGCTAAGTCATGGCGGAAATTATAGAACACAAGAACCGGACCACTGGCAGCGTCTAGGATTTCCCTTAACGCCGCCAGTTTAGCCCGGTGTACTTCCACCACATTTTTCTCATCGTCATATACCGCCCCGTTAGCCATCTGAAGCAATTTATTACTTACCGCTGCGGCCGCGGTAGCCGTTATCTCCTTCCCTTGCAGCTCCAATACACAGTCCTTCTCCATCTTCTTGTAGACCCCCCACGCTTTGGCATCCAGTACTACAGGAACCTCCACAGGTGGAAGCCTCTCAGGAAGCTCCAAATAATCCGACGCCTTCATAGAAATACAGATATCCTTGATACGGTCATACACCGCTCTTTCTGCTTCCTCGTTTCGGATGCGGTAGCTATACACGATGGGGCCGTTCCGTTTATCTGGTATGAAATAGTTATTTCTGTACTCTGTAATTGTCTTCCCCAGCCTATCACCCCCGTCCAGTAAATAAATCTGCGCCCACAGATCCATCAGGCTGTTTGGCCTTGGCGTACCTGTCAGGATAATGACCTTACGGAAGCACGTCCGTACCTTCTTAAGCGCCCTCCAGCGTCTTGTCTTCGGGTCCTTGAAACTGGTACTCTCGTCGACCACCAACATGGTAAAAGGAAGCTTCCCATTGTAGTACCGTATGAGCCACTCCGTATTTTCCCGGTTAATGATATAGATATCGGCCTCCGCGGCCAAAGCCCTTATACGCTGCTTTTTTGCCCCTAGTACGATACTGATGAGTAAGCCCTAGAAATCCTCCCACTTGCCCGCCTCGTCCTGCCAGGTAGCCTCTGCCACCTTTTTAGGCGCGATGATCAGAACCTTGTCAACTTCCAGAAGATCATAGATTTCTATCAGTATGGCCATCAAAGTGATCGCTGTTTTCCCCAGCCCCATATCCAGAAATACCCCCGTGCCATGGTGGGACAAAATATGGTTAATTACGTTCTGTTGATACTTGTGTGGGACAAACCGCATGATCACGCCTCCTTACCCGTAAACCCACGAAGGCCTTGACCGTCTTCTTGTTGTCAATGGTTACCACCTGACAGCCTAGTTTTCGGAGCCTCCTCATCACAAACCGTTGTAAGGCCCTAGGTTTCTTATGAGGTGCCTTCAGCTCTACAAACCAGAGAACCCCGCCCGGTAGTATAACAATCCGGTCGGGCACCCCTGCCATTCCGGGGGATACAAATTTCAAGCTTTGCCCGCCTTCCCGGCTGACAATTCTTGCGAGATATTTGTCAACTTTGCTCTCATCTAGCATCTTCATTTTCCTTTCTGTCAACGGTGTCAACAGAAAAACAGAGTTTTACTTAGCTAGGGCGAATTATAGAATTTATAGAATTTATAGATACTATAAAGGTCTATAATTCCTATAATTTCAACATCTCCATAGAAAAACCGTTGACACTGTTGACACCTATAGTTTTCCTCGATAACTACTAGCCCCGCCGCGTCAACAGAGGGCGTCAACGCACTTTTTATTTCGTTGACGCCAAAAGAATAATTTCGTTGACGCCTTTGTGGCTTTTTATAATCAAATATTGTAAACTAAGCCATTCGATAGTAAGCCCTTTGTCTTCCATACTCTCCCCCAAATCTCCCCGTCGTCCCCGCCTTCCAATCGGGCAGCGACCGCATAATGGCATTTAGCTCCCTAGCGTCCAGGTTCTTCATATCCTTCTTGTTTCCTTCCAGCAGTTCACACCATATTTCTAGGATGCAGACCCTGCGCCGCTGTACCTTTCCCTTTTCCGCTATCTGCACCGGGTCCCGTAGATAATAGCGCCTGGAACCTATATCCAGGGTCTCCCAGTCTTCCGGTAGCAAGGTATCCAAGTAAGACTGCACCAAGGCTTTCCGTTCCGCCCCCTCTGTATGCTCTTCTTGCAGCTTTCTCGCTACTTTGAGGCTTTCCGCGGAAAGCTCTAAGTCAAGGGTCTCCTTTTCCTGATACCACTGATATACCTCCGCCCACAGCTGATCGATATAGTCCCTATCCAGCTCGACTATAGGCCGCCCCATAGCTTCACAGGAAAGCGCCCAGAAGCGGCGGCCGCCGGTCCTATCCTTTAAGAAATCGGTCTCGTTAGTCGTAGCCGCAAAAACGCATTGGCGGGGGTAACTCTGATACCGACGGCCATAGGCCGCCCGATACTTGTCCTCGGTACGGGAAATAAAGGCCTTGACCTGATCATTCTCCGCCCTAGTGGCCGCCTGCATTTCAGAAAGCTCGATGATCGTATGACCTAGCAGCATCTCCATAGCATCCTTGCCTTTGAAAGACACCAGTGAATCACAGAACCAGCGGCCCCCTAGCCTGGCCAGCACCGTACTTTTACCGATACCCTGCGGGCCCAAGAGTACCAGACAATAGTCGAACTTATACCCGGGCCGCATGACGCGAGTCACAGCAGCTAGAAGCCACTTCTCCGTTACCTCCCGGGTGTAGACGCTATCCTCTGCCCCCAGCCAGTCAATGAAAATACTCCTGGCTCGTGGCGTACCGTCCCAGGTAAGCCCCGCCAGGTACTCCCTGACCGGGTGGAAGGCATGCCGCCCTGCCACTTCAGACAGCGCATCATCGATGACTTGACGGCTTACCAATTTGTAGGTGGTTGATAGATAGTTACGAAGCCCCGCGTCGTCAGTGTCCCTCCAGTTCAAATCCCTATAGTCTTCCCGGGTTCGCCAAGGGACTTTATGCTTTATCTGCATACGGGATGCAAAAGTGTTCGTACCTACCGCGTCTTTCAGGTTCTCGTCGTTTTCTAGTATCAGTTTGAAATTGAACGCATTAGGAAGAATTTTGGGGTGTTCCCCGTCACTCCATTCAAGCTTCGCTTTCCAATCTATGCCTTCGACCTTTTCTTCGCCAAAGGCCGCCCCCAGACTGGCCAAGCTCTCATTCCTTAGTATTTCCTTGACATCCGGATCGTTTCTGGCGAACTTTTTCATTGCGGTGAAGGATGGCAGCTTAGCAACCGGAGTGCCCGGTACTACCTCCTCATCCTGGTCGCCATAGTAGTGAATCCGTACCAGATCGAAGGCATTACACAACCTGTTACCCGCCGGATCCGTGGCATGATGGGAATACATAAACTTATCATCGTACACCACCGCCCCGCCCACCGTACTCCCGGGGGCGTAGGTGTAGCGATCATCTTTCTCTGTCGGGGTATAGACGTTGGCCAGGAAGCCCCCAATCGCCCTAGAGATAGGGTAGGCCCTGCAGAAAGCGCCGATAACGCCCCCTTTCGTCAGCGGGTCCGCCTGTCTTCCCGTGGCCAGCTTCTTGATAACTTTGGATTCTCTAGCACTGGCCGGCCAGGTAGACACGTCGCGCCAGTCCTCATAGGTGGCCAGTATCGCGTCCGGGTCTAGAAACTCCGTATCCTGGTGCCGCATGATATAGGGCGCATCGCTAGGACAGGAAGGCAGATACATCAACCGTTCAATATCGTAGGTAGTGGGATCCATGGCTTCTATGTCCACCATGTCCGCCAGCTTCCTAGAAATGGCCTGGTATTCTTCCGGCGTTACATTTCTACCTAAAGGCACAACCAGACGATACCGCGGCGACTCCTCCGTATGACTGTGGGTGGAGTAAACCGCCCAAGCGCAGGGCAGCACGCCCAAACGGTCTAGAAAGTCCCTACTGGCGGAATCGGCATCGAGTGTTACTGCACTACGATACAAGACACAATCTTTCTTGCGCCGTCCATCCTTCAGGCGGCCACACACGAAGCCGCCCACATCCTTACGGTTATCTCGCTCTGACTTCTTCATGGTGCGGTACTCTGACATAGTCTCCCCGGTTCTCGCCGGGGTTTCTAGCCGCGCTACCAGTTCGTCCCATGTCGTCGTCCGATTCTTCCAGCTCTTTGAGAAACGGCTAGGAGCCGTAGCTATAGCTAATTCCTTATTCAAGATGTCACCTCCCTCACGTCCGACGTGGTATTGTAGCTAATACCGCACTGTTTCGCCCAGGTAACGACCGCGGCGTTTACGTCTGGTACACGGCTAACTGCCTTATTGGCAAAAAGCTTTGCTTGCATAAGGCTACGGCGTCTTACCTCGATGCAGATTTTAGGCGTATGGTCCTTATAGCCTACTACAATCAGCGAATCTTTCGCCCGCACACGGTCGCAGTAGGATCCCACACAGTTGTGCATCCGCCGTCCTGTCTCCCGGATAACCCCCGTACTTTTAGGAAGGCGGAAAAGGAAGCCGTCTACTTCCTTTTCCATGTTCCTTTCCTCGGCATCATAATGTAATGGGATATCCTCGTGTACCTGTTTGTCATACAGCCTTGTCAAAGCATCGTGCATATCTCGGGGCCGTGGTTTCTGCGCCCAGAATAGAGCCTTGTTTTCGTCTGTAAGTAGGTCATAAGTGCGGGTCGTGTCATCCTCCTCCGTCCCACAGTTTGCAGTAAGAAGCTTCATCACAAAGTTCTTCACCGCCGCACTTCCCCGGTGCTGTAGAAGCGCAATAGTAAAGGGGCACGATATCGTTTTATGGCGGCTTATCGTTTGCAGGCACTTCGCCGTCCCTTCCACGAAGTACTCAGGGGTCTTGAGAATAACGCCTAGCTGCTTGAGGTTGTCCAGATCCATGAGAGGCACGGTAGGAAGTAGCGCCAGTGTTTTCTTGCCCCCAGGAAGCCTATAGGCCCTCTTCACAGCGTATACGTAAGGCTCCCCATGTCTTCCCCTGTCCATTAGGTTCATCAGGTCTGACATCTCGTCCTTATCAGGTGTAAAGCGGCGTTCATCACCAGTGAGGTTTCGCCCCTCTGGGAAGGCCCAACGCCAAGCCAGATTGGCCAAAGGGTCACATAACATTCCCCGTTCAAAATTCCCACCATTTGACGGTACATACACGGAGCGTATTTTATGCCCCACTCGCTTTTCCAGCCTTTCCGTCACCGCCGCGTAGAGCGCCCGGATAAAGGCATCTAGCTTTCTCCGTTCCTCGCCGTGAATGCTGCTATCCTTACTTAGATACTTAAGCGGGGTATCCCTTAGCCGGACATACCCTTCGGGCACATCTCTCTCTACCGCCCCAAACGGCCAAACCATCCCCAGTCGTTCAAGTCGCCGACCGCTCGCCCTTAGCACCTCCACAGAATGGTTCTTACAGTCAAAACGGATTTTTAACTTTCTCCGCACGCCGCACAGTGCAAATTTTTCCGTGTCCAATCGGGCATCGACCGTTACGATATCCAAATCCAGAGAGTTCTTGTATTCTTCCAAAGACAGCCGGATCTTATAGGGGATGTACAATGGGCGATTGTTAGAAGACAGGTACTCGACCGCCGTATAGTTATCGTATAAACTCAGGGAACGGCCGCATAAAGGGCAGTGGTACTGCTCAGCATCTAAAGGATATACGTAGCTTTGAAGGCGGCAACAAGCTAGGAATCCCGATTCACAGGCGGTGCATATGAACTGGACTGCCCTCTTTCCCATGGTATAAAGCGCCCTCGATTCATCAGCGCCTAAGCAGTCGACACGAATAGCAGAAAAAAGCTCGTCGTTTTCGTAGACAGCTAAAGTTTTCATAAGACACCTTCTTAAAATAGATCATCGAGTTCTTCGTCTGGCTTTTCTTCGAATACGTCTGGATCCTTCTTAGGTTCTTCTTTCTTTGCTTTCTTCGTGCGCTTTGGTTTCTTTTCTACCTCCATATTCTTCATAGCGTCCATGGCGTCTACAACGGTCTGCGCCGCCTCGATGCAGTTCGAGCAATACTGCTTGCTCTTGGCCACTCTATCTAACATAGCCGCATAATCGGAAGCGTGGGGATACAGTTCCGCCTTCTGTTCTGCTGTCATATTTTCCCAGTCTTCCAGGACCTTCAGCCCCTTCTTTCCCATTTCTACCTGCTGTTCAAAAGCGCGGTATACTCGTGTATCCATTTATAAGTTCCTCCTAGTCCTTCATGTAGTAATGATGTTCAAATCCATCCGCATTTTTAATGAGCCCCTTTTCCCAGGGTTCACTAATGCACATAAACTGTATAGCTTCCTTCAGGCTGCCTTTCCCTTCCGGCATCTCCATGATGATTTCGTCATGCACGTGCATCAGGATTTTATAGCCCGCCTGTTTTAAACGGTACATGGCAGCCGCCAGGCAATCCCTAGCGGTAGCCTGTACCAGGTTTTCTACTAACTTGCCTCCGTAGGTTTCCAGAGTTCCCCATTTCCTAGTGCCCTGCTCCATACCTGCATAGAGGATAGAGTCGCCTCCAAAGCGGTTCTTACCAATTCGAGGGCGAATATATACCAAATGCCTTCCAGAGCGCAGACGGACGAAAAGAGCCCCCTTTTTGACTAAAAATTGAAAGCCTCCTTGCTTGATAGTGATAGTCCTGCCCGGTTTTTCTATGGCACGCCTTGCCGCGGCATCCACATCCCACCAAAATCGTACGATATTGGGGCTGGCTTTGCGCCAGTGTGTCACGATGCCTTGTAGCTCTTCATCGGAGAGCCCCATCTTGTCAGCTCCCATAGCTTTTAGGGCGCCTACACCGCCGCCGTACCCGCAGGCCAGGGTGGCTATTTTGCCCTTCTGCCTCAGATGACCATTGACACCGTGCTTGACTACCGGAACATGGAACATCGCGGAAGCCGTAGCGCAGTAAATGTCTTTCCCTTCAGCGAATGCCTTTTGTTCCCAAGTCTCCCCGGCCAGCCAGGCGATTACACGGGCCTCGATAGCGGAATAGTCTGCCACAATAAAGTGGTGCCCCGGTTCGGCTTCTATGGCCGTTCGTATGAGCTGAGAAAGCACATCGGGGACACTGTGGTAGCAGAGAGATAGTGCTTCCATATCCCCCTTCATTACCATACTTCTGGCCGCATCCAGCTCCGCCAGCTCCATATGGTTTCGCGGCAGGTTGTGCAGTTGGACAATACGCCCGGCCCATCTGCCTGTCCGCATCGCCCCATAGAACTGAAACATACCATGAATGCGGCCGTCCCTAGTTAGTGCATTGGCCATGGCCTGATATTTCTTTACTGAGGTCTTCCCCAGTTGCTGCCTAGTCACTAGCACCTCATGGGCTATAGAAGGCAGTGAGCTGTCTCCTAGCATCTCTGCAATGGCTTTCTTGTCTAAGGAAGCTATAGGCCTCTGTATCTTGTCCTCCAGCCATGCCTTTAGTTGACTAACCGAATTGGGATTAGAAAGCCCGGTAAGCCTTTGGGCCTTCTCCGTCATGGTGGCTCTGAAATCCGCATCCATCTGGATAGCATTCCTTACCAGAGTCTTATTGATTCGCGCCCCGTTGTCATTGATCCATCGGTCAAGGAGCCAATACCGATGTTCCTCCTCCGGGGGCTTTAGCTCCAGTAACTTTTTTCGTATAGCCCGCTCCACCACCACGTCCTGGCGGTTGTACTCTATGTAGGTAGCCCACTTGTCCGGTGCATCAGAAGGACGGTTTCTAGTACGGCCCCCATTGGCCTTGGTGGGCTTGCAGGGCTTAGAAAAGTAGTTGATCAGCGCCTTGCCCCGTATATCCTTCTGCTTGTCCTCGTCCATATGAAGCGCTTTGGCTACCTCTGCCAGACTGACAGGAAGAGAATTATATAAGGCCAGTACAGAGGTGCATTCCCACTGGTCATAGGGCATTTCAGGAAATAGCTTCCTAAAGCATGTCATTTCGAAGTTGGCATTAAATGCCGTTTTGGTAATGGACGAATTGAAAAGAGCCTGCACAATCGGTGCAGGCATCTCCTCTTTGGTAAGGTCTACCACCCGCACCGGGTCATCGTCGAAGGCATACCCCAGTAGCAAGATTTCAAAATCGTCAGCGTCTACATACTTGTAGACCCCTGACTTGATATCGTTGCTACTGTAGGTTTCTAGGTCAATTGACAGTGTAGGCATAACACTCACCTCTTAAAAAATATCGTCGTCAGAATCCCCAAAATCATCGAAGTCGTTGGCCGATACACGAGTACCCCCCAAGGCTTCCCCGTCTCTTACCTTCATCAGGCCACGAAGCCCTACGCCAATACCGGTATTGCCCTTATTGTGATAGGGAAACAGATTCACGATAGCCTGTACATAGCAGCCGCTATACATCAAGGTTTTGTCTACGATTTCATTACGGTGGTTATCGAAAAGCGCCGGCGGATAATCTTCATTGGCTTTGGCGTTCACGTAGTAACAATCTTTATAGGAGGCGTACATCTTCGGATTGGATTCATACTTTTCATCCCCGTCATTGATCGGGATGTGAATGCCATTTGTCTTTCCTCCCAACTTCTGAACTACTTCTGCATCAGCCAGCATATCCTTGATAGCGTTTTTGAATTTGGCTACCGTGGCGGTGTCGCCTTTGGGGATCAGAAGGGAGGCACTGTATTTCAAATTGCCCCGATCATCCTCTACCGGTTCGAATACATGGGCAAAACTCAGACGAACAACACCGGTTTTAATCTGTACACTTTTCATTGAGATTCCTCCTCAAACAAGTCTTTAATATTTTGAATTTCTTCACGTTTATCATCACTGGGCACTAGGGTCGGCTCCCCTTTGGGCTTTATGATGTAACCGTGCTGGTCCTGTAAAAGCTCCTTTAGCTTCTTACGGCCGCATACCTTTTCTAGCTCTGTAATTGTGCAAAGCTGGGTTTTGAAAATCTTGTCACGGGGGAAGCCTTCACTTACCAGCAATTCCCCCGCATCCTCTTTATTGATAATCTTCCGTACGCTACGCCCTTGGACGAGCTTCAGCCCCGGCCACTTCGTCCCGCTAATGGCCTTTACACGAGCGTACTCTTTCACTTCATCTAGCCAAGTCTGTACATTCTTCGCCTGAAGTACGATTTCGGCAATCTCTTCGGGTTCCAGTTCGTTTCCGGGTGCAAAGGCTTTACGATACACCTTTTTCAAAGCGTTCGCCCGGGTGCGGCACACTTTGCGGGCACGGCAGAAACGGCAGTGATCCCCCGCTTTGTACTCCCCCTCCCCCTGAAAAGCTTTGTCAGCTATATCCTTGATGGATGCGCCCCAGGCGAGCAGCTCCTTCACCGTGATGGTCTCGGTGCTAAGGCTATCTAGGCGGGGCTGTACGATGGTCATCCGCACATTCTCGGCGCCATAGAGCCAACCCATAAGGGCATACATGCCAAGGGCGTATAGCCTCATCTGAGGGTTGTTTTTTGCGCTTACCGGTACGCCCTTACCATATTTCAAATCGATGATTTCTAGGAACGCATCGGAGAGTATCACCGCATCGCCCGTGCCAAAGCCGTGAGGCACCCATTGGGAAAAATCCAATTTCTTTTCGACGAATATCTGTGCATCCTTGCTTGTCGTTCTGGCCTCGTTGATTTTCTCGATAACCGTATCCACATAGGACTGCACGGCCTCGGCCATCCCGGCGTCTTCTTCAAGGGTTACGGTAGAGTCCCCCGTCTTGAGGTATCGCTTCAGATGCTTTTCCGCTAAGGCGTGCGCCCGGGTTCCTTCCCGGGCATAAGGGCTAGATTCCGACGGGTATTTCTGCTCTTCCCTAGCAGAAGGCGGGCAGGCCAGCCACCTGGCCGCCCCACTGACGGATAAGATAGCGTGTCCCATCAGATCCGTACCAGTGCTTTGAATTCCGGGATATCCTTCTGCTTCAGATCGGTAACGCGGGCGCAGCCTTTACCTTTCAGCAGCTGCTTGATCCGTTCCTTACCGTCCGGTACTTTCTTGCAATAGTTCATGCACAGCGTGCGGAGTTCTGCCGTCTGCTCCTCTGTCATCGGAGCGTCGCCGGTGTCGTCCTGTTTGGGTTCTTCCTTTGGAGCTTCTTTCTTGACTTCCTGCTTTGGTTCTTCAGGCTTTGGGGTTTCTTTCGGCTTTGGAGCTTCTTCGACCTTCTTGGGCTCTTCCTTCTTTGGTTCTTCATCAGGTGCCTTTGTTACCTTTTTGGCTTCTTTCTTTGGCGTTTCTTCAACTTTCTTCATATTCACAAGCCGCTGCATTTCAAGCAGCACTTCCTCGGCATCGCCGGAAAATGTAATAGTTACCATGTCTTTTCCTCCTGTGCTATAATACAAATAGGTTATTTTCCTGTGCCAATGAACGAATAGTCCTTCGTTCATTGGCTTTTTTGGTGGGCCGCGTACCATGAGCCTCCTCCTTCTTACCCGAAGCAGATAATAAACAGCGCATAATCGAGGAACAAGCACATCAAGGCCGCCCAAGTAGCCAGCAGGTCCACGAAAGACTCTTCTCGGGTCTTATCAGAGTCAAACTTTGGGCGGGAAGCCAGCTGGATCCGTCTTGCTTCTTCGGCTTCTTTGGCTTCCTCTTCCAGACTCCACTGCTCTATCAGGCGGGGAAACAGCCCCAAATCGCAATTTCTAGTCATCTTCTTCGTCCTCCGTGTGGATATCCAGCCAGTCGATAACCTGGCTATAAGCATCTGCCTTACCTACGAACACGGCTCCTACCTCGTCCTCTCTCCCTGCTGCCGTCTCAATGGCTACGGAGAGCTGGCGGTCCAGCCATTCTTTTAGCTGTCCAATTTCCTTTTTATTTAGTTCTCGCATGCGCTCCGTCCCCTTTTTCTCGCTTCCTCTTTCTTCGTTTTGATTTCCCGATTGAGCTCAAGAATCCGTTCTACTGACCAGCCCGAATACTCTGCCAGTTTTTTGACATCGATCCTGTACATGAACCGGCGAAGCTTTCGTCCGCGTGCGTCCCTGCAGGCTACGGCCACACCAAAGGGCAGGACCCCGTCCTGGAGTCCCCACCGCACGAAGGTGATGCCTCTGTCAAGGACGGCGGCCGTTGTCATTATTCCGACGGTTCGAAGCATCCTTTCATTCATGTTTTTTACCCCTGTACATCTTGAACGGCTCTGAAGCGCACCAAGAAGGCATCCTCGGGGGTAATGAGCCCGATAGATGTGTACGCCTCTTCCAGGCATGTCCCTAGAAATGTGTGGTAGGCCGCCGCTTTCCAGTCCTTCTTCGCCCTGCAAGCGGCGGTTTCTTTATCGACCCCTACGAGATTATCCAGCGCCTTCTTTTTCAAGTCTTCGACAGTTGGGGCTTTCGGTGCTTCTTCGGTTACGCCCAGCAGGACCGCTAGTGTGCGACGGGCTGTGTAGACAGCGGCCGCTTTGCGCCTGAAGAACCCGCGGGTTGCTTCGGCTCTTGCCTCATTGGCTGCCTTCATGTAGTCGCTAACGTACTCATCGAGCTTTGGCAGGTAGCCTGCATCAATATCGTGCGATATTTCCAAAAGCCGAGCCACCAGGACGCATCCAGCGTATTCCCCGGTCTTCTCACTCGCTGGGAGTGCGCACAGGCCTTCTGCCGAATTCAGCTTCATAGCCAGCTTGGCGCATTCAACGGATTTCGCTTCCAGGGCCCTCTTGAGCCCCAATCTTTGTTCTTCTGTCAGTTTCTTCATGAGATCCTCCTTAGTTATTTGTTGTAATTTCCCAACCTCAATAAACGAATAAACTCGTTCTTTGACCCAAAATAAATGCTGTCTGCGGGCACTCCATAGATGCTTGGTATTTTTTGAATTTGATCAAACGGCATTGCACTGTTATCCTTTTCCCATTTTGCAATCGTCTGATAATGCACCCCGAACAGCTCCCCGGCTTCCTTCTGGCTGTATCCTGCATTTATTCGAGCCGCTTCTAAACTCATTTGCATTAAATTATCACCTCCATCAATAACGACTTTATTCGTCGTTATTGATATGATAAACGATTTTATTCGTTGTGTCAAGAACGAGTAACGATTTTTTGACGACTATTTTCGTTTTTTATTCGTTTTTAGTATTGACTTTGACGATATTATTCGTTAATATAAATTCAAAAGTCTTAATTATATTTGAGAGGTGAGCATCATGCCAAGACATAGAATTTCTGAATTTGATAGACAATTACGCCGCACAATTGCGTTAAACTTGAAAAAATATACGGCCAACATTACACAAGGAAGACTGTCCGAAATGACAGGTATTCCTGCGTCGACTCTTTCTGGATATTTTGCAGAACGCTCCACACCAGGAAACGAACAAGTACAAAAAATAGCAGATGCTTTAAACCTTAACAAAAGCGATATTGATCCGATAAGGTTTAAATCCACTAACTCAGAAAAAGCCGTAACCGCATCCAAGCGCGAACCCGTAAAAATCCCTATCCTTGGATCTGTAGTAGCCGGCGCACCTCTCGAAGCTATAGAAAACATCATAGGCTATGAAGAAATCACCCCTGAACTGGCAGCCAAAGGCGAATACTTCGCTCTGGAAATAAAAGGCGCCTCCATGGAGCCTAAACTCTATGAAGGCGATATCGTCATAATAAAAACGCAAACCTATTGTGACAGTGGAGACATCGCCATCGTACTAGTCAACGGCAATGAAGCCACCGTTAAAAAAGTAGTATTCTCCCCTTCAGGCATAACGCTCATCGGTTTTAATGCGAATGTATACCCTCCTCACCTCTATACCGCCGAAGAAGTACAGACTTTACCGGTTAGCATCGTGGGTAAAGTCATCGAATCCCGTAGAAGATATTAAGATACCTTTATTTTGATAGGTCATTTTAAAGGTATCGCCCGAATATAGTGATTGGATAAAGATATATTTGACAAAAATGCAGATTGTGGTAAAATACTTGTAAGCGAAAAAGTGGAGCGCCCGAGGGCAACCCACGAAAAACCACCAGTCTGCGGACTGGTGGTTTTTTTATTAGGAGGTCTATGGAATGATAATTAATAAACCATTCAAAACGTATCGACAACAACTACGAATTTTGCGCGAACGGAATTTGCAAATTCCTAATGGACATAAAGCTATGAAAATCCTAAAAAGAGAGAATTACTATAGTGTTATCAATGGTTACAAAGATATTTTCCTTGATCCTAGATACGACTCAGATGTTTATAAAGACGGGACTTCATTTGACGACATTTATGCTTTATATTGTTTTGACCGAAATCTGCGATCCATAGCTTTGAAATACATTTTACGCATGGAAAGTTCTTTGAAGACAAAAATAGCCTACCGTTTTTCAGAGAAGTATCCTACGAATTTTAACTATTTTGATATAAAAAACTTTAAAGACGATGTCGTTTCAGTAACGAGTCTAATTGCGCATATCTCTAATGATATAAAGAATAATGTAGAACCAACGCGCCCTGGCCAACCCGCTTCCTCCTTTTCCCATTACTTAGAGGCCCATAAAGAGCTGCCGTTATGGGTTCTGATAAAAAAGCTAACACTAGGAGAAACTTCCTATTTTTATACAGCGCTTGATGATAATTTACAAACTACCATTTTAACTGATATTTACAAAGAGTATCGTCAAGAATATAGGCTTCCCTCAATTAGCCCTATCACTAATGATCACACTTTTATCTTTGCACAAATGCTTAGATTCGTCGTAGCCTTTCGGAATATTTGCGCTCACGGGGAGAGAATGTACGACCATGTGGTTAAGCACAAAAATAAAATCCCAAAGATTTCCTTCTTTTACATGAACAATCCTCAGCATTTTACCTCCAAATTCATCGATGTCTTGCATATACTCGGGCTATTTCTCTTGAAGTCGGACTACAAAAACATGATAAAAGAGATTACAGATGAGATCGAGCTACTATCGAAAGAACTTCAGCAGTCCACGACAAATGCCGTGCTTGTGAAGGCTGGATTCCCTAAAGATTGGAAATCTGCGCTTATACTCCCCAGCTAATCATCTTACCAACATAAAAAGCCGTACCCATACTACCAATATGGATACGGCTCCGGTCAGAGGTACTACCAATACCACTCTGACCAATGTAATCACCTTGTCTCGGAGGTTACGCCCTTATTATAACAGAGCTGACCTCTATTCTCCATAGGAGGTCTTTTATTATGCCAAAATTTTCTCGCCGCATGCCGGGAACGGGTAGTGTTTTCAAAAGGTCAGACGATAAACACCGCCGGAAACCATGGATGGCCACCATTACCCTAGGACTGAAGAAGTACGGAAAGCGGGATCGTGTATTTATTGGAAGCTTTGCCACCAAGAAAGAAGCCTTGGACGCTTTGGATCTGTACCGCTTGAAAGGTGACACCGGGCTCCCCGTGCAGATCACCGTGGGGCAAGTCTGGGATCACGTAGTCAAAGCCACGGAGCGGCAAGGGAAGAAGATGAATAGAAACTATAGAAGTATCTGGAACTGTTATGTAAGCCGCCTAGCCGATATGTATATCGGCGATGTAAAAGCCTTGCACTTACAGGATATCGTGGACAGCTCGGGTCTAAAGGGAAGTACCCAACAGCGCTTCGCCACGGTGTTCCATATGATTTATGACTACGCTATCGCCAATGATCTAGCAGTCAAAGACTATTCCAAATATGTCAAGTACGCCCCCATAGAAAAGTCTACTCTACACCAGGCCCTAACGACTAAAGATATGAGAATTCTTTGGTCTCATACAGATATAGATATCGCCAAAGTTACCTTGATCCAGTGCTATACAGGCCTCCGCCCTACGGAGCTGGCCACCATTGAACTAGACAACGTACACCTGACGGAAAGCTACATGACCGGAGGCATGAAAACCGCCGCCGGCCGCAACCGCACCATCCCTATCGCCGACTGTATCAAGGACCTAATCGCATACTTCTATAATATTTCCAGATTCAAGAAATACAAATACCTCATCATGCCCGACCTGTCCCGCGGCCTGCATGCTACTAAGGGCTATGTCCATATGGGCGCGCTCTACAATGACTTGCAGCAGCTAGGAGTCAATCACCTCGCCCACGATGCCCGCCACACCTTCGTGACCCTGTGCGACAATTATGGAGTACAAGATACCTTGCAGAAGCTCATAGTAGGGCATTCCTTCAAAAGAGACGTAACCAAAGGTGTCTATACCCACAAAATTCTCCCCCAGCTTCTGGCCGCCGTCAACAGCCTCCCACACGGTCCAAAAATGACTATGACAAAAGAAGAAAAAGAGGCTGAAAATGGTAGTTTAATGGTAGTCTAGTGGTAGCCCCGACAGCGGAAACCGATAATTCCAGACAAAATAAAAAATCCCGCACGCTCGAAGATATCGCATTTCTCGAATGTGCGGGATTTTCATTTGAATCTGGCACCAGCGCATTTCACAGTTCATATCGCTTATGCGATTAAACTTCGCTCTAGGGTTTGTCGTGGAGGCGAATCCTGCATGAGATCTTTCTTTGCTTGCTGCGTCTTTATGTATTTGTATGGCTTACGCTTTCCGGCGGCTAGCACGCTTTCTGGCGGGAGGAGGGAAATCGGATCCGCCGCCAGCCCTCTCCGCTCTCCTTTCCTATAGGTATGTGCACGTAGGAGTGTGGAGGAGCTTTCGGCTCCCGGGAGGATTTTCCTCTCTCCATAAAATACTATCGTGGAAGTTTTGGACTTTACACGGTTTTGAATAAAAAGGATGGAAGGGAAACAGCGATCTCCGTCATTTATAAAAGAGGCGTCATAGTTTTATTTCTATTAAATTGCATATTTTCCAAAGTTTTCAAATGTTGATTTTACATATTTTTCGATTTTCTATCAAGCAGGCAGCAAGGCATATTCATCGCAAGATCCTTCGACGCTTGTTCCGCATGCGGTTATCGCACATACGCCGTTTTCGTCCGCGCAGGATGACGGTGAATCCCTTGTCACCAGTATAGCAATTTGTCAACTTCTGGACTTAGTGAGAAGTGCCAGAAGAGGCACACCATTCATATAGTGCCCCAATTCCCCTTCATTATATAAAACAGTTTATCCATTATTTATATAAAACTCCGCGGCGCTTCCTCATTTTATGCGCCGTACCTTCACTCCTCAGTCCTAACTCCTCACTCCTAACTTGATTTGGAAGTTGACCTACATGCCAGTTATTTAGGGAAACGCAATACTAGTCACCAATCACCGCCAAACAACCAAAAAGAACCACGGCGCGTGCCGTGGTTCTTTGGCTTAGTTTCAAGAGTCGATCTCTTTCTTTCTGGTGAGGCTGGCCTGCTCGAAGTGCATGCTTCTGGTGTGAATGGTATGTACCCAGCCTTTCTCATGGCGATCCTTCCATCCGAGGATGGTGACGGGGATCCATGAGTACATAAAGACAGGGTAGATGAGCCAGTAGAGGTAGATCTTCCAGGGCACCTTGATCTGAAGGAGAACGATCAATGGGACGACGGACTGGATGAATCCCAGGATCGCCCAGAACTGGTGCGGCACCAGCACATCGTTGTAGAGGATGACCGTAAAGCAGGGGTAGAACATATTGATGTAGGTCATCAGAAGGTAGAAGGTGGAGACGAGGAGGAAGTAGTTCTGCAGGAGCTGCATGATGCCATCTAAGATGACGATGCTGTGACGTTTCCATCCTTCTTTCCAAAGGATCGGAATGTAGCGCTCGGAGCAGTCAAACTGGCCCTGCGCCCAGCGTTTTCTCTGGCGGCAGGAGGCCATGAAGGAGAGTGGCTTCTCATCGTAAATGATGGCGTCATGTACCCAGCAGGTACGGATGCCGTGAGAGAGGCATTTCATGGCGAATTCCATGTCTTCGGTCAGGCAGTCACAGCCCCAGCCGTATTTCTTGACGATATCGGAAGCGATGCACATGCCGGTGCCGCCGAGACAGGAGGAGAGGCCCATATTGTACTTGCCGAGATGCCAGAGGTGGTTGATGGTCCAGAAGGCGATGGCGAAGGTGCCGGAGACCCAGGTGTCGGTCGGATTCTTCGCGGAGAGGTAGCCCTGCAGGACTTTCTGTCCTTTGAGAAGGCGGTTGTTCATGACGGCAAGGAAATCCAGATGGACGAGGTTGTCGGAGTCGAAGACGCAGAACGCATCATATTTCTTATCCAGTGCAAAGATCTTCGGGAAGACCCAGTCCATGGCATAGCCTTTGCCGACGAGTTCCTTGTTTTCTCTTTCGAAAACGTGGGCGCCATGGGCGCGCGCGATCTCAGCGGTATTGTCGGTGCAGTTGTCTGCGATGACGAAGACGTCATAGAGTTCTCTCGGATATTTCAGGATACGAAGGTTGTCCAGCAAATCCCCCAGGACCATGGCTTCGTTGTGCGCCGGTATGACGATGGCGAAGCGGCTCTTCGGGGCAGCCAGATTCGTTTCTTTTCGATGCCACATGCCGAATAACGCGATCACCGTATAGTAGATGGTAAAAATCCCGACGATGATCTGTATCGGAAACATGATTATATCGAGGTAGTGGTTCATTGTTCGATGTCCTCAGGTGCTCTTTTCTGTTTTCTTCTGATAGCTTTCCGTTTGCCTTTTCTGCGGTTGAGGTAGGTATTCATCATGCCGAAGAGGATGTAGGCAGCGCAGATGGCAGCCGCCCAGATCGGCCAGTAGAAGATGGTCGCGATGACGAAGAAGGCAAGGCAGATGGCAACCGCAGGCACATGCAGCTGGTCTGCGCTTGCGCCTTTGTTATCCGGGTAGTGGATCTCGCTCACCATGAGGAAGGCGAGCAGAAGGACCCAGAGGACGATGAGCCAGTTCCAGACTTTCGCACCGGAGAGTACGTAAGCGGAAATGATGACGCCGGTCGTCGGGCAGGGCAGTCCTTCGAAGTAGCCATGGACGGATGTGACCTTCACATTGAAGCGTGCCAGACGGAAGGCACAGAAGGTACCGAGGAGGGCGCAGGGAATGATGCCCACCCAGCCCAGCTCATGGAGCTGGTAGGAGTAAATGAGCGCACCGGCTGCGATGCCGAAGGAAATATCATCGGAGAGGGAGTCGAGCTCGACGCCCATGGGGCCGGCAGTGTGCAGCGCACGGGCGACTCTCCCGTCCAGTGCATCAGCTACCATCGCGATCAATATGAAAATCGCTGCGAGGTCGCAGTGACCTTCGATAGACATCATTATGGATAAGCCGCCAAAGAATGCATTGGCCGCTGTGACTCCATTGGCAATCCAAGATTTATTCAACTTATTTCAGCCTCCCTACGACGGTCAGGCCGCCGCGTACTTTGTCGCCTTTTTTGACGCAGATCTCACAATCTCCCGGGATGTAGAGCTCCGTGCAGGAGCCGAATTTGATCATGCCGTAGAGTTCGCCTTTTTTCAGGCTGTCTCCCAGATTTTTCCAGGAAACGACGCGTCGTGCCAGTATCCCCGCGATGAGGATGACCAGGATGGATCGGTTCTTGCCCGTGATCCCGATGGCACCGCGTTCATTTTCAAAGCCCACCCCTTCCTCATACGCAGGCAGAAATTTGCCCTGCGTATAGGACTGGTAGGTGATCTTCCCTTCCATCGGGCTGCGGTTGCAGTGCACGTCAAAGATGGAAAGGAAAATGGTGATTTTATGACAGGTCTGTCCCAGAAACATGTCTTCCTTCGCGTCATGGCACACGTCCACGACGGTGCCGTCCGCCGGAGAGACGAGGACATCATCACCCGGAGTGATTTTATCATTTCTGGGAGGACAGCGGAAGAAATAGGTGAAGTATACTGCAAGTACAAAGGGCACAACGGCAGCATAGTACCATTTCATCCAGAGTCCGATCCCGCCAAGAAGGAGTGCCACGATGATAAAAGGGTATCCTTCCGGTAGAATGATTGGTTTTTTCAGCATCACTGACTCCTAAATGAATATGTTGGGTTTAAGGGTTTAAGGGTTAAGGGTTTAAGGTTCAGGGTTCAGGGTTGTGGTGGCGGCTTCGCCGCAATTATATATGAGCGATGCCCAAAAGTGATATTCAAGTCACCAGTCACAAGTCACTCTAAACTCCTAATCCCTAGTTACCAGTCACTAGCCCCTGCCCCCCTGCTCTTTTTTCCACTTTTTGACAGCCATCATGAATTTCGGGATGGCCATCATGCGCCCGATGCGGGAGGGCTGCAGGTAGAGTCGATACGCCCACTCGAGGCGATTCTTCTGCATCCAGAGTGGGGCGCGTTTCAGATTTCCGCTCATGACATCGAAGACGCCGCCGATGCCCATGGCCAGCACGGGTCCAAGCTCGTCCTTATGACGATAGAGCCATTTCTCCTGCTTCGGGACGCCGAGGCCTACCAGGAGGAGCTTGGCTCCGCTTTTCCGAATGTCTTTGATGATCCTTTTCTCTTCTTCTTCGTCGAAGTAGCCATCATGGCAGCCCACGAGTCGGATCTCCCCATGGGACTTCTGGAAACGATCGGCCGCCTTCTTCGCGACGCCAGGCGCACCGCCCAAGAAATAGACGGGCCAGTCTTCTTTCGATGCGATCTTTAGCAGCTCGACAGACAGGTCGGCACCGGTCACGCGTTCCGGAAAGGGAGTGCCGAGAGTTTCTCCCGCCCAAAGTACACCGGCTCCGTCAGGAACGACGAGGTCGGCACGATTCAGGATGCGCCCGAGCTCCTTGTCTTCCTGCGCCTGCATGATCATTTCTGCATTGGCCGTGGCAATGAGGCGGGGCTTTTCATCCCCCATCCCTTCTTTCGCCCACTGGAGGACTTCCTGCATGGTGAGTGCATAGACCGTGACGTCCATCACATTGTGCGAGGATTTTTCTATATCGATCATTTTACGCTGTAGTTCGGTGCTTCCTTGGTGATGCTGACATCATGCGGATGACTTTCACGCAGACCTGCGCCGGTAATCTGAATAAACTGAGTGTCTTCATTCATGGCCTTGATGTTCTTCGCACCGCAGTAGCCCATGGATGCACGGAGACCGCCGATGAGCTGGAAGAGGACGTCGGAGACATGTCCTTTGTAAGGAATGCGGCCTTCGATACCCTCCGGTACGAGTTTCTTCGCATTCTGCTGGAAATATCTGTCCTTGCTGCCAGCCTGCATAGCGCCCAGAGAGCCCATGCCGCGGTAGGATTTGTAATTCTTGCCCTGATAAATGATCATCTCGCCAGGAGCTTCTTCCGTACCTGCGAGGAGGTTGCCGAGCATGACGCAGGACGCACCGGCGCCAAGGGCCTTTGCGATATCACCGGAGTACTGGATGCCGCCGTCAGCGATGATCGGGATGCCGGTGCCTTCGGCTGCTTTCGCGCAGTCATAGATCGCTGTGATCTGTGGTACACCGATGCCCGCAATGACGCGGGTCGTGCAGATGGAGCCAGGTCCGATGCCGACTTTGACAGCAGATACGCCGGCTTCGATCAGTGCCTTGGTCGCATCATAGGTTGCGACATTTCCGGCGATGAGTTCCAGATGCGGGAATGCTTTGCGCAGGCGGCGGATGGTCTGCAGCACGCCTTCGCTGTGACCATGTGCGGTATCGATGACAAGGACATCTGCTTTGGCATCGAGAAGCGCTTCGACGCGGTCTTCCACGTCCGAAGTGACACCGATGGCAGCAGCCACCTTCAGGCGGCCGTCAGAGTCTTTGTTCGAATTTGGGAATTTTCTCATCTTTTCGATGTCACGGATGGTGATGAGGCCTTTCAGATGGCCGTCATCGTCCACGAGCGGCAGTTTTTCGATGCGGTGCGCCTGCAGGATGCGTTTCGCTTCTTCCATGGTGGTATGTTCCGGAGCGGTGATCAGACCTTTCGAAGTCATGATGTCGCTGATCGGACGGGACAGATCCGTCTCGAAACGCATATCACGGTTCGTAATGATGCCGACCAGTTTGCCATTCTCTGTGATCGGCACGCCGGAAATATGATATTTGTTCATCAGTTCGTCCGCATCCGACAGGGTGTTGTCCGGAGCGAGGTAGATCGGATCCACGATGATGCCGTGTTCCGAACGCTTGACCAGCTTCACTTCTCTGGCCTGCTCATCAATGCTCATGTTCTTGTGAATGACACCGATGCCGCCCTCGCGCGCCATGGCGATCGCCATTTCTGCTTCAGTGACGGTATCCATGCCGGCGCTCATGACCGGAATATTCAGTGTGACATTCTGTGTAAGGTGGGTGCGTACATCTACGTCGCGCGGAAGGACATCCGAATGTGCCGGGATCAGCAGCACATCATCAAAAGTCAGTCCCTGCTTGCCAAATTTGTCTTCTCTCATCATAGCCTCCATTCAAAAACTTTGGTTACTTATGTGATGTCATGTCTATCTCTCTAGCCCGGAAATGCAGATCTTTAGGATCCGCATCCCCTCATAGGCCAAAGAGGTGCATTCTTTTCAATTAAAACATTATACCATAAATCACAGAGCTGTGTCTTGTATGATTTTTGAGGGTTCAAGGTTAGCCTGTGGGGCAGAGCGCCCCTTGATTACGGTTGAAAGCCTCGCTTGAATGAGAAATTAGAAATGAGAAATGCGAAATGGTGGTGCGGCGCTTAAAAATATGGAAGCGCCGCGGAGTATAGATGGTGGCGATACCCGAAGGTGGCATTTCAGTCACTAGTCACAAGTCACTTGATGCTCCTAATCCCTAGTCACCAGTCACCAGTCACTTCTCCCCCAATTTTTCAAGGAACGCCCCTCCAAATCGATGCGCGAGTTCTTTCCTGAAATCCATCCCCCGCCCCATGGCGTTTTGCGCTTCCTTTCTCGCTTCTTCGAGGAGCGGGAGATCTTTCACGATATCTGCCGCCTTGAGGTCCGGCATGCCATGCTGGTGATAGCCGAAGAATTCACCGCTGCCGCGCAGGATGAGATCTTTTTCAGACAGGAGGAAGCCATCCTGGATCTCGCACATCAGCTTCATCCTGAGTTGGGTGATCTCATTCTGATTATCCGAGTAGAGGATGCAGTAAGCCTGCGCCTCCCCGCGCCCGACACGGCCACGAAGCTGATGCAGCTGCGAAAGGCCGAAGCGATCGGCTCCGTAGACGAACATGATGGTGGCATTGGGTACATTGACGCCGACTTCGATAACGGATGTGGCGACGAGGAGCTTCTTCTCTCCCCGATGAAAGGCCTGCATGACCGCCTCTTTCTCGCTGTTCTTCATCCGCCCATGGACAAGGCCCACGGGAAACATGGGGAATATGCGGTCACGCAGCTCTTCATACACGGAGACGGCCGAGGCGAGGTCCTGCTTCTCACTCTTTTCGACGAGTGGGCAGACCACGTACACCTGATGTCCCGCTTCCATTTCCCGTCCCATGAAACGAAAGACACGCTGGAGCATCTGACTCCCGATGGCGTAAGTCTTCACCGGATGTCTTCCCGGTGGCATCCCACGGATGGCTGAAACATCGAGATCGCCATAAACGGAGAGCGCCATGGTCCTTGGGATCGGTGTCGCCGTCATGACGAGGATGTGCGGCGAGCCCCCCTTCATTTCTAATGCCTTTCGCTGTTTCACGCCGAAGCGGTGCTGCTCATCGGTGATGACAAGACCCAGATGGGCAAAGATGACATCTTTCTCGATCAAAGCATGGGTACCGATCAGCACATCGATGTCGCCTGCTGCCAGCTGCTTCAGGATCTCATGCCGCTCAGAGGTCTTCGTATTTCCGGAGAGATAAGCGACACGGATGGGAAGGCCTTCGTAGAAATGCTGGAATGTCTCATAGTGCTGCCCTGCCAGGACCTCAGTCGGTGCCATGAGTGCGCCCTGATAGCCATTCTCTACGATCTTGGCGAGCGCGAGTGCCGCGACAGCGGTCTTGCCGCTCCCGACATCCCCCTGCACCAGGCGGTTCATCGGGATGAGCCCTTCCATATCGTCCTCGATATCACGAAAGGCTTGCTGCTGGCCTTCTGTCAGCCGGAAGGGGAACTGCTCGCACACCCTCTTGACGAGCTCACCGGATGGCGCGCACTTGATGCTCTCTCTCCCCTCTTCTCTCTTTTTACGCAGGAGCAGGACACCTGCCTGCATGAAGAACAATTCTTCAAATGCGATCCGTCTGCGCGCTTCTCTCTGCTCGGCCCAGTCCTTCGGATCGTGCATCGCGCGGATGGCGGCGAGCCGTCCCATCAGTTTCTCTCTCCGGACGGTATCCTCCGGAAGATTCTCATCCGCATCCTCCACCAGCGCGAGCGCTCCCTCAATCATACGCCGCAGCTGCGGCGTCTTGATGCCCTCGGTCAGTCCGTATACAGGGACAAGCTTTTGAAAGGACGGCAGGTTCTCCGGCTCGATGGTCTCGATCTCCGCATTGCTGATCTGGTTCCTGTTGTAGCCATACTCCACCTTGCCATATGCCAGCACATGCTTCGAACGATGAAAAAGATCGGCTTTCCACGGCTGATTGAAATAGGTGAGTACCACCGCGCCTGTATCATCGACGATCATGACATTCAGGATCGACATGCTTCTTCGGGGATGGATCTCCTTCAGGCCCACTACCTCTCCGTAGACCACAGCCTCTTCATCAGGCACGAGATCTCCCATCGGCGTGACCTTCGTCCAGTCCTGATAGCGCCTCGGAAAATAGGAAAGGAGATCCTGGGCGGTATGAATACCGAGGCGCTCCAGCTTCTCCTTCATCCGAGGGCCGACACCCTTCAGGTACTGCACGGAATCAGATAGTTTCATGGATGACCTCCTTTGTATGGTTACGGGTTCGGGGTTCAGGGTTCAGGGTTAGCCACGGGGGCGTGCCACCCCTTGATTGTTTGCGAAAGAGGGGGAGCGGGTTCTACGGGTTCTACGGGTTCTATAGGTTCTACGGGTTCTATAGGTTCTACGGGTTCTACGGGTTCAACGGGGGGCGGTGCGGCGCATAAAAATAGGAAAGCGCCGCGGAGTTTTGAAGATATGGTATTCACGAAAAACAGGAAACCCGTGAACCTTTTGAACCTATGAGAATTCATATAAGGAAGAGATTGTTCTTTCTGCTTTCAAACTTGTAGTGGCGGCTTCGCCGCAATGTCAGATGATGGCATTCCCGTATCGTCAGCCTTCCCCTCGAGGGGAAGGTGCCCCGTAGGGGCGGATAGGGCACTGGCGGTATGAAAGACAGATGAGGAAACTGGAGAGGTGCGAGGCACAAGTGGGGAAAGCGTGAGTCCCTCGCTGCAAATGACAAAGATTTCTCGGCTTCGCTCGAAATGACGGTACGGGAGCCGGATGTCTCCTAGTCACAAGTCACTAGTCACTGGCGAGCAGAGCTTTCATTCGCAATCAAAGGGCGATACGCCCCATGGGCTAACCCTGAATCCCGAACCTGACCCCCTATCTCTTTTCTCCTATTATAATTCTTCAAATACTCTGCTGTAAAATACTTGCGTAAAAAAAAGAGTTGTGATATAGTATGAATGTTGCAATCGCGGAAGTGCAAGGAGGTGTAGCACATGGCTAACTATTGTGAAGTTTGCGGCAAGGGAACCGCTACGGGATTCAATGTATCCCATTCCCATTTGAAAACAAAGAGAACCTGGAAACCGAACATCCAGAGAGTTCGCGTACTGGTTGACGGACAGGTCAAGAGAATGAATGTCTGCACTCGTTGCCTTCGTTCTCATAAAGTAAACAGAGACATCTGATCGATCATCTGATTGCTGCATTTCAAGCCGGCTGTATTTCAGCCGGCTCTTTTTGCATGCTTTTTTTATGACTGGTGACTGGTGACTTGTAGCTAGGGATTAGGGATTAAGGTGCAAAAAGCGGCGAACTTTTTGCACCCATCTACCCGGCTTGAAACATGCTCAAGGTTTCTATATAATGAGAGCAAACAGCAGTATTAGACTTTATAGTTTAAGGAAACACTGATTATTATTTTCATTCAAGAAAGGAGTCTCCTATGCGAAAAATTGTATTAACCGCTGCCTTCGCAGCCCTCACCCTCGCTTCCTCTGTTTCCGCGAACTGGATCACGGGCGAGCCTACGATCCTTGCCGTCAATTCCGGGGAGGCCGCCTTCCACACCGCCCTCACGAGTGACCAGCGGCTCGACGTAAACCTCACCGCAGGCGCAGAAGGCAAGGCTGACCTCACCTTCACGACGAAAGCATCAGAGAGTGCGCTGTCTCTCACCGCTCTCCCCGTCCTCGTAAACGAAGAAGCCGGCTTTGCGGATGCCAAGCTCACCATCACGCCGCTCGTGAATGACGCGAATGGCCTGCGCTTCTACCTTGTCGATACCGGCGAAACCGGCGGCGCGCATATCGTTTCCTATAAAGGCGGCGCCTTCAAGAGCGCCTTCGATGCAGCGGATCTGGAAAATATCAATGGTGCCTCTTCTTTCACCGTTGAGAAGAAACAGATCCTCTTCCACACGAAGGAAAATGACACAGACGCCACCTATACTCTTTCACTCGATACAAAGTCGCTCACATTCACAGCGGTAAAATGAGTGGATACTGGTGACGAGGGAAACACGGATAGCCTCACATCATCTTTCACTCCGCTCTGCGCCTCCAACCTCCGCCCTGCGGGCACCTCCTTCCAAAGGAAGGAGGGATAGGTACACTCAAAACGCCCCACATTCTCGCCCCTTCCTCTGGAAGGGGCTGCCTGGCGTAGCGAGATGGTGTTGGCTCCCCCCGTATGTTGGAAATGCGTTTCCCCCGTATCGCTGCTATCCCCACCACTAAGCCTTCCCCTAGAGGGGAAGGCTACGATACGAGAATACCATCTTCTAAAAAGGCGGCGAAGCCGCCACGAGAGCCCTGAACCTTGAACCCTGAACCAAATGAAAGCAACCAAAAAGGAGCTGCGAAGAAATGAATCCTCATTTCTTCACAGCCCTTTTTTATTGCTTTCTATCAGCCGACAATGTTCAGGGCATAGACAGCGTATTCTTTTTCCAGTGCTTCGGACTTCTTGGAGAGTTCGATCTGGAGATCAGAAGCGGTGTCATAGTCTTTGGCTTCCAGTGCTTCTTTGAGCTTGGTCGCGATAGACTTGCTGGCTTTGGTATCTTTGATGAGTTCATATTTCTTTGCTGCGATAGATTCCCAACGTTCTTCATCGAGTTCATCTTCGCTGGAAAGCTTCTTGAAGCTCTTGACGAGTGCTTCTGTAGCCGGGATGATGCGGTCAACGAGTTCATTTTCCCAGCGGTATTCGATGGAATCAAGGAAGGAGTCTACAATGACCTGATTTAAGCTGTCGCCAGCGGTGATGACAGCGACTTTGTCTTTGTTTGCCTTCATGGTCTTGATGTTTTCCCATACGGTTGCCGGCGGCTTGCCGAAAGCAGCATCACGTTCTTCCTGGGTGAAGTCTTCGAATACATTGTCTTCGCAGCGATAGGCACGACCTGCTTCGAGATAGTCAGCAGCTTCGCCCGGTTTCTTGGAGAGTTCTGCGAGGAGGTCTGCCGGTGCTTTGCCGGAGGTGATCGCATAGGTAATGCCATCCAGCGCGGTCAGGAAGAGGCAGGAGGCGGCGAGATAGGTATTGGTGAACGGGTTTGGTGCGCGCAGTTCAAAGCGGGTGGCTTTCGGACTTTCGATGTCGCGGACCAGACCGATCAGGATGGTTCTGTTACGGGACGGTACTTCCGGATTGTGGCCGAGGGAGGTGACGATGCAGACCGGTGCTTCGAAGCCTGGTTTCAGACGGTTGAAGGCATCGGTGGTGGAGGAGACGAATGGATTCGTTGCTTCGTAGTTCTTCAGGATACCCATGATGAAGCCATAGCCGATGGTGGAGAGGAAGTCGGCTTTCATATCGCTCGGTGCCAGCAGATTGATGGTCTTGCCATTCTTGAGAGATGCACAAATGCCGACATGGGTATGTTCGCCGGAGCCGGCAACGCCGATGATCGGTTTCGCCTGGAAGGAAACATCGAGGCCGTATTTGCGGAAAACTTCACGGATGATGATGCGGGCTTCGAGTTCATTGTCAGCCGCCTGCAGCGGATTCATCGAGAAGAGCCAGTCAAGTTCGAGCTGTTCGCAGACATCGACGGTATGTCCCAGATCGTCGACCTTCGGTTTAATACCGCCGACTTCTTTATGCCCCATTTCTACATGCATGCCGCGAGCATCCAGTTCTTCGATGGCTTCTTCCATCGCAGTTCTGACGTTGCCGCGCATTCTCTGCCAGTACTGTTCCTGCAGTCTCTGAGAAATGGACAGGTGCTGTACCGTTTCTGTTTCGCTCGGTGTCTTGACCCAGAATTCCAGTTCCGTGCCGATGGTGAATTTGATATCCTCGATCTCATCGACCGGCAGATCTTCCATGCCTTTGACCGGCTTGCCGCTTGCGAGGAGACCTTTCAGCTTCTCAGCGACGAAAGCGCAGGATTCTTTCAGGATAGAACGGGAATCAATGAATTTGCCATTGTGCAGAAGGAAGCATGGGATGCGGAGCGTGCCGACCGGACGGCCATTGCTGTACAGGTTGTCTTCATTGTAGTCGATATACCAGTTTACGCTGGCATCTGCGACCATGTCGACGCGGGCATCATTTAGCGTGGCGATGTTCATCAGAACGACAGAGGAGCCGTCGGTCTGTACGGCTGTGCCGGCGAAGAAATCATCGTAGTTTTTCAGGAACAGTTCGATCGGCACCTTTTCATCGGTGTCATTGCCGGCCAGATCGATGCCGACCAGAGAAACGAAGCGGATTTCCGGATGGGTCTTGAGGAGTCCCAGGACGCCTTCTTTGCCAAATTCACCGGACGGGATGTAGTACAGTAAGTCGTTGTTGATCATTTTGAATTCCTCCTGCTTGATAATCGTGGATTGTTGGTCTTTGATTGCTGTTTGCCTATGGGTGAGGTTCGCTGATTCCTAACCTCCAACCCCTAATCTCTGGATCCTTTTACACAGCTGGCGAAACCCCAGCGTGGAATAGCAGTACTCCATTTTCCATAAACGCCTCATCCAGGTTGTCCCCCCTATTTGAGCTTGCCTGTAAAATAAAAAATGACCTACTCTCTGGGTATCCAGAGAATAGGTCATCTTCGGCCAGATGAATGTATAGTTGGTTAGTAGTGACTGGTGACTGGTAGCTAGGGATTCGTGGCTAGGGATTAGAAATTTCATTTCCCCCTCGCCCTGATGCACCAGCATTTCTCTAGTCCAGAATATTCAGCGCATAGACGCGATATTCTTTTTCCAGTGCTTCTGCTTTCTTTGCCATTTCCACCTGCAGCGTGGAAGCGGTATCGAAGTCATTCGCCTCGAGAGCTTCCTTCAGGCGGGTGCAGAGGCATTTCTCATCCTCTGTATCCTTAGCGAGCTCGATGCGCTTCGCCTTGATGGATTTCCAGCGTTTTTCATCGATCTTATCGTCGTTATCGAGCTTCTTATATCCTCTGACAGCCAGTTCGGTGCCTGGAATGATCCGATCGATCAGTTCATTCTTCCAGCGGTAAAGGATGGATGCGACAAAGGAGTCTACGATCTGTTCAGAGATCGCACCGCTCTTGGTGAGCGCAGCGACTTTGTCCGGATTGGCTTTCATGATCTTGACATTGTCCCAGACGGTAGCCGGTGGTTTGCCGAAGACAGCATCGCGTTCTTCCTGCGTATAGTCTTCGAATACGTTGTCTTCGCAGCGATATTCTCTATCCTTGTCAAGGTATCCGGCTTCTTCTCCGGCTTTCTTAGAAAGCTCGGCGAGAAGTTCTTCCGGACCTTTTCCGGAAGCGAGTGCATACTCGATGCCATCCAAAGCGGTCAGGTACAGGCAGGAAACGCAGAGATAGGTATTGGTAAACGGGTTCGGCGCACGGAGTTCGAAGCGGGTGGCTTTCGGATTTCCGATATCACGGATGAGCCCGATCAGGATGGATCTGTTTCGAGACGGCAGCTCCGGCTTATGTCCCAGAGAGGTGACGATGCAGACCGGCGCTTCGAAGCCAGGCTTCAGGCGGTTGAAAGCATCGGTGGTCGAGGAAACGAATGGATTCGTTGCTTCGTAGTTGTTGAGGATGCCCATGATGAAGCCATAGCCGATGGTGGAGAGGAAATCCGCCTGCATATCCTCCGGCGCCAGAAGATTGATGGTCTTGCCATTTTTAAGAAGAGCAGCAAAGCCGACATGGGTGTGTTCCCCGGAGCCGGCGACACCGATGATCGGTTTCGCACGGAAGGAGACATCGAGCCCGTTTCTGCGGAATACTTCACGAACCACGATGCGGGCTTCCAGTTCATTATCTGCCGCCTGCAGCGGATTTGTCGAGAAGAGCCAGTCGAGCTCAAGCTGTTCGCAGACATCGAAGATATGACCATCATCATCGATCTTAGGTTTGATCCCGCCGACTTCTTTATGTCCCATCTCTACATGCATGCCGCGGGCATCGAGTTCTTCGATCGCCTGTTCCATAGCGGTACGGACATTGCCGCGCATGCGCTGCCAGTACTGCTCCTGCAGGCGCTGGGAAATGGAAAGATGCTGTACGGTCTCCTTCTCGCTCGGTGTCTTCACCCAGAATTCCAGCTCTGTGCCGGTGGTGAATACGATGTCCTGGATCTCAGAGAATGGGAAATTTTCCATCCCCTTGACCTGTGCGCCGACCAGAAGCTTTCTGAGACGGTCAGCGACATATTCGCAGGACTGCTTCAGAATGGAACGGGAATCAATGAATTTGCCATTGTGGATGAGGAAGCTCGGAATACGAAGCGTGCCGATCGGAAGACCGGTTTCTTCATCTACGTTATCATCATTATAGTCTACATACCAATTCACGGTGCTGTCGGCGACCATATCGACACGTGCATCGTTCAGTGTGGCGATATTCATAAACACGACAGAAGAACCATCTGTCTGGACAGCTTTGCCGGCGAAGAAATCTTCGTAGTCCTTCATGAAGATCTCGATCGGGATGCGTTCATCTGTATCATTGCCTGCAAGATCGATTCCGACCAGAGAGACGAACCGAATTTCCGGATGCTGTGCCAGTAAAGAAAGTACCCCTTCTTTGCCATACTGTCCAGCAGGGATGCAGTACAATAAGTTTTTGTTCATTTGAGTCCTCCTATAGACTTTCTTGAATTCCACCATTTTTTAGATTGAAAATAAGCTATATGAATCAATAGAAAATGACCCATCCCGGTAGGAATGAGTCATCTTTGACGCAGCATATGAACTTATGGATTAAGAATACACCACGCTTCTTACTTTGTCAAGCCTTTCGCCTAAGCAAGCAGTTTGCGGACGATCTGATTGATCAGCTTTCCGTCTGCCTGTCCTTTAAGCTTCGCCATGACAGCTTTCATCACAGAGCCCATGTTTTTCTGCCCAGGATCCATGGCATCGACGATTTCCTTGACTGCTGCTTCGACGGCTTCCGGAGTCATCTCTGCCGGCAGGTATTTCTCAAGTACATCGATCTCCGCTTTGGTCTGTTCAACCAGGTCTTCTCTTCCGGAACTCTCGATCTCAGACAGAGTTTCTTTCCTCTGCTTCACTTCTTTCCGGAGAACCGCAAGAACCTGATCATCATTGAAGTCCGCGTGTCCGTTGTCGATTTCAGCCTGTCTGATGTGAGCACGAGCCATGCGGATCGTGTTCAGAGCAAGCTTTCCTTCTTCTTTCGCTTTCATAGCTGCTTTCATGTCAGCCATGAGCTGTTCTTTGATTGACAAAACTAATCACCTTACAACCTATTATTTAAACTTACGTTTTCTAGCGGCTTCAGATTTCAGTTTACGTCTTACGCTGGGCTTTTCATAATGTTCACGTTTTCTTACTTCAGAAAGAACCCCGGCTTTTTGGCAGGAACGTTTAAATCTGCGAAGAGCACTTTCAAGAGTTTCGCCCTTTTGAACTTTGATTTCAGACATCTATATCCCTCCCTCCCAATAAGACTGATGGGGTGCTATTGCACACTTAATTAGTATAAAGTACAAGTGGCATTCTGTCAATCTGTTTTATGAAAAAAAGTGACTAGGGATTAGGGATTAGACCAAGAGACTAGGAGACATCTGACTTCTATCCTCCAGCCTTCGGGCATCGCCCCGTTTCGTCATCCTGAGCGGCGAGAAACGTCGTATGTGAGATAATGAATACCAGAACAACTGCGACCTGAGCCCTCGATCGCGGCAAAGCCGCCACCTTCATTTCTAATTCCTAATTCCTCATTCCTCATTATTTTTCAGGGAATGGCGGCCAGCCCATTTCTTTGCCGCCGATGATGTGAGCGTGGAAATGGAAGACGGACTGTCCTGCTTTTTCGCCCGTATTCATGACGAGGCGGAAGCCATTTTCTTTCAGACCGGCTTCTTCCGCGATCTTCTTCACAACAAGGAAGAAGTCGGAGAAGTTTTTGTTGTACTCTTCGTCGAAAGCCAGAATGTTGTCGACATGTTTTTTAGGAATGACAAGGATATGAACCGGTGCGCAGGGCTCGATATCCTTGAATGCAAACCAGTTGTCATCTTCGTAAACTTTGGTGCTCGGGATTTCGCCGGCAGCGATCTTGCAGAAAATGCAGTCAGACATGATGATTCCTCCTTAAATCGTAAATGAAAGGCTGCGAGGTGCTATAGGTGTTGACCTCACAGGCCCGAATCCGGATCCTTTCTTCAAAAGGATCCCTTACGCATCACGCGGTAACGACTTCCCCCACCATTCCTTCTTCGGTGATGGCGGTGATGCGGACCGGGTACATAAGGCCCCGCTCTACACCTTCACTCCGGATGGTGACGCGGATGTATTCATCCGTAAGGCCTTCGTACCAGCCGTTCTTGACCTCTTCGGCGAGGACATGGACGACCTTGCCGAGGAACTGATCGCGGTAGTCCTTCGCGATGCCTTTTTCCAGCTCCTGTACGCGATGGACTCGCTCTTTTTTCAACTCATTCGAGACCTGATCCGGATAGGTCGCCGCCGGCGTACCGGTGCGCTGGGAGTACGGGAATACGTGAATACCGGAGAAGCGGATCTCTTTCAATGTCTCCAGTGTTTCCTTGAAGTTTTCTTCCGTTTCTCCCGGAAAGCCGACGATGAGATCTGTCGTCAGAGCAAGGCCCGGGATCTTATCGCGCAGTTCGGCGATCAGTGCCTTGTACTTGGCAAGGCGGTAATGGCGGTTCATCCCCTTCAGCACGCTGTCGGAGCCTGACTGGATGGGTAGATGGAGGTGACGGCACACCTTCGGCTCATTCTGGATGATCCGGATCAGCTCTTCCGAAAGCTCGACGGACTCGATAGAGCCTAAGCGGATGCGGAGAAGCTCCGGAATCTTGACGAGCTCGGCGACAAGGCTGGAAAGGGACGTCCCGTCATGGAGATCCTTGCCATAGTTGCCAAGATGGATGCCTGTCAGCACGACTTCACGATAGCCGCGAGCGACAAGTTTCCGGATCTCGGAAACGGCATCCTCCTGCTTTCTTGACTTCAGCTTGCCTCGCGCATAGGGGATGATGCAGAAGGTGCAGTAATTGTCGCAGCCTTCCTGCACTTTGATGAAGGCGCGGGTCTTGACCTCTCCTTCCGGGTCGACCTCCATATTTTCGAAATCCTTCACCTTCATGATGTCCACGACTTCGTTCAGCGGCTGCTCCGCTGTTCTCGCTTCCTCCACATACTCGACGATATGCGTGCGGTTCTGATGGCCGACGATGACATCGACATCTCCCATCTTCTCGAAGACCTCCGGCGCAAGCTGGGCATAGCAGCCTGCGACGGCAATGATGGCATCCGGATGCGCGCGGCGGATGCGGCGCACCATCTGGCGAGATTTCCTGTCACCGACGCTGGTGACAGAGCAGGTATTGATGACATAGACATCCGCGTCATCACCCTCTGCCGGGCTGTACCCGTTCCGGACGAAAAGGGTACGCATCGCGTCACTGTCATACTGGTTCACCTTGCAGCCAAGTGTGATGAAGGACACGGTTTTCTTCTGTGATAATTTTTTCTGTTCCATGGCTTCTATTATAGCATAGGAAAATCAAAAAGAGCACCCGACTTTCGTCGGTGCTCTTTGAGGGGGAAGGTTCAGGGTTCGGGGTTGTAGTGCGGCGCATAACACGCAAAAGCGCCGCAGAGTATAAATAGGGCGATGACCGAAAGAGGCATGTAAGTCACCAGTCACTTTGCGCCCCTAATCCCTAGTCACCAGTCACTAGTCACTAGCCACTAGTCACTAGTCACTAGTCACTAGCTACCAGTCCCTATTACATCGGATACGTCTCAGACTCCGCCTTCTTGGCGCGGCGCATGAGGGCTTCGAGCGCCTCCAATGCCGTGTGGTCACCATCGATCAAATGGCAGACCTCTTCCGTGATCGGCATATCGATATGCTCACGGACAGCGATATCATGCACCAGACGAGCTGTGCGGATCCCTTCCACGATCATGTTCGTGCCTTCCGTGATCTCCTTTGCTGTCTTGCCTTCTGCCATCATCATACCGGCAGTGTGGTTGCGGCTGTGGACAGATGTACAGGTGCAGACGAGATCTCCCATCCCGGAAAGGCCGAAGAAGGTCGTCATCTGTGCGCCGAAATGTACGCCGAAGCGGGTCATTTCGACCAGCCCGCGTGTCATGAGAGCGGCGCGGCTGTTATCGCCGAGGCCGATGCCATCCAGCACACCGCAGGCGAGCGCCATGATATTCTTCAGCGCACCACCGTACTCGACGCCCTTGATATCGTCACTGCGATACACGCGGAAGACCGGACTCATGAAAAGGTCCTGTACCACCTGCACCGCTTCCGGCACTTCGGAAGCGGCGACGGTCGCACACGGCAGCCCACGGCCGACTTCCTCAGCATGGTTCGGACCAGAGAGGACGACGATTTTTTTCGTGATGCCCTTCACCTTATCCGTGATGACCTCGGAAAGTCGATGACCGGCATGATCTGCAAGTCCCTTGGACGCACAGACGACTACGGTATCCTTCTCCAGCCACGGTACGAGACTTTCCGCCATGGCTTCGACCGCATGTGACGGGGTGCAGAGGATGACACAGCCTGCCCCCTTCACCGCTGTCTCCAGACTGCTCGTGATCTTCACATGGAGCGGGATGCGGCAGCCCGGAAGGTAGTTCTTATTTTCGCGGCTCTTCTGTATTTCCTGCGCTGTTTCGGGATTTCTGCAGTACATGAAAAGATCATCATGCCGCGCCGCGAGGGAGATCATCATCGCTGTCCCCCAGCCGCCGGCGCCTATCATAGCTACTTTCATCTGCTACCTCTTTTCCCGGGAAATCGGCTTCTCTTCTCCGCGAAGGAGCCGCCCGATGTTGTCTTTATGCTTACCGATAATGATGATGGCAGCGACGGCAGCAAATGCCACATACTCGATCGGCTTATCCATGAAGAACATGACGATCGCTACGACCGGTGCTGCCACGATGGAGCCAAGGGATACGATGTGCTTCCACTTGAAGATGGCAAGCCATACCAGGAAGGCCGCCAGCACTGCTGGAGCACAGATATAGGCAAAGGCACCTACGCCGCAGGCGACGCCCTTGCCGCTCTTGAACTTCAGGAAAACGGACCAGTCATTGCCGACGATCGCAAAGATCGCACACGCAAGTACCAGCGTGGGATCCGGCATTCCCAGATGCACCGCAAGAAATCCCTTCAAAAAGTCGCAGATAAAGACGGAAAGACCAGCGACGGCGCCCAGCTCACGATACGCATTCGTCGCTCCGATATTGCCGCTCCCCACCTTTTTCAGATTCACACCATAAAATACACGGCCTATAATATATCCGCTTGGTATCGCGCCGATAAAGTACGCCAGCACGATCCAAACTATGCCATCCATCACGCCTCTTCACCATCCTTCTTGCTTCGTACCACGATGCGGATCGGCGTACCTTCGAAGCTGAAGGACTCACGCAGCCGGTTCTCGATGAAACGGACATAAGAGAAATGAATCAGGTTCGCATCATTGACGAACATGACGAACGTCGGCGGACGGATCCCCACCTGCGTCATGTAGTAGATCTTCGCCACGCGGCCGGAATGTGCCGGCGGCGGATTCACCATCTTCGCATCCTCCAAAAGGTCATTCAGGACAGATGTCGGGATACGCAGACTCTGCTGCTCAGCCACATTGTAGATCATATCCCCGAGACGATGGATGCGCTGCTTCGTCAGCGCCGAGCCGAAGAGCATCGGCACATAGGACGCAAATGGCAGACCATTCTTGATCTCCTTCTCGAATTCCACCATCGTATTCGTCTCTTTGGCGACCGCATCCCATTTGTTCACGAAAAGGAGCAGGCCCTTCCCTGCCTCGTGGATGTAGCCGATGATCTTCTTATCCTGCTCCGTCAGCTTATCGACCGCATCCAGTACGAAGATCGCCACATCACAGTTATCGATGGCACGGATAGAACGGATGACGCTGTATTTTTCCAGCGGCTCATCGATCTTGCTCTTCTTTCTCATGCCCGCGGTATCGACCAGGATGAAGGTCTTTCCCTTGTAGGTCCAGAGAGAATCGACCGCATCTCGCGTCGTCCCCATTTCATCCGCCACGAGCGAGCGTTCATAGCCCAGAAGCGAATTGATCAGGGTGGACTTCCCGACATTCGGGCGCCCTACGATGGCCGTGCGAATGATATCTTCCGACTCCTCCTCTGTCTGCTCCGGGAATCCTTCCGTGATGCGATCCAGAAGCTCGCCGAAGGAGAGACGGTTCACTGCGGAGATCCCGATCGGATCCCCCAGCCCCAGCGAATAAAATTCATATACATCCATCTCCTGATTCTCGCTGTCCACTTTATTGACAGCCACGACGACCGGCTTCCCCGTGCGGCGCAGGATCCCGGCGATGATCTCATCATCTGACGTCAGTCCGGCGCGTGCATCAAGGACGAAGAGGATCACATCCGCCTCTTCCATCGCCAGCTCTGCCTGCTGTCGGATGCCGCTCGAGATCTGGTCTTTTTCATTTCTAAACTCGATACCGCCGGTATCGATCAGCGTGAATTCACGGTTCAGCCATTTCACATCACAATAGATGCGGTCACGGGTGACGCCCGGGATATCTTCTACGATGGACACGCGACGCTGCGCCAGCCCATTGATCAAGGTCGATTTGCCAACATTCGGCCGCCCGACGATGGCTACGAGAGGTTTACTCATGAGCCCATTCCTTTCTATTTCTATGGAAATCATATATTAACCAAGGAGTATGCTGCCTGCCGGCTTCTAAGAGCCGGCCATCCCAAAAGATAGAAGCAACACTTTCCCATTTTCACTGTAAATAAAATTGTATGATAGCAAGGAAGCAAAGTCAAGTAATCCTCCACTTTTCACTTCCACCCATCCCATGATCCCCTTAAAACCACCGACGGCTATAGCGATGTCTTATGAGATGTCCTATCCGGGCCAATAAAAAACCGCATTGCGCTTCTCGCAATGCGGTTTTTATCATTTTCTCTTATTCAGCATCATGAGCCGGTGCTTCGACGAGGGAGAAGGAGATTCTTCTGCGAGCTTCGTCGATGTTGATGATCTTGACTTTCAGATCATCGCCGACCTGGCAAATGTCGCCCGGTTTCTTGTTGTGGTCATCGGTCATTTCATTGATGTGGAGCAGACCAGTGAGGCCGTCTTCGAGTTCAACGATAACGCCGAATTCCAGGATCTTGACGACTTTAGCGTCTACGATGTCATCAGCAGCGTGGTTGGTGACAGCGGATTCCCATGGATTCGGGAGGCAGTCTTTGTGAGAGAAGGAGATTCTCTGTTTTTCACGATCAAAGGATTTGATCTTGACGTCAATGACCTGATCCGGTTTGAGGACGTCTTCCACTTTGCCGATCTTCTTCCAGGAGATGTCGGAGATGTGGAGCAGACCTTCTACGCCATTGATGCCGATGAAAGCACCGTATGGCATGATCTTCTTGACAGTGCCCTGAAGAACGTCGCCGTTTTCATAAGCAGCTTCGATTTCATCCATTTCATTGTTTCTGGCATCTTCCAGTACTGCTTTACGGGAGAGAACCAGTCTATTCTTAGCGCGGTCGACTTCGAGGATCTTAGCCGGGAATTTCTGTCCGACAAGATTCTGCAGGGAGTGAACGAAGCGCAGGTCGCCCTGAGACAGCGGAATGAAGCCGCGGAGGGACTTCAGCTGAACGAGCAGACCAACTTTGATAGCTTCGATGCCTTCGCATTCGACAGCTTCGCCTTTTTCGAAAGCTTCTTCGACAACGTCCCAGTCAGCGAGACGATCAACTTTGATCTTGGATACGTAAATGGTGCTGTCTTCTTTGACACCGCTGACGATCTGTACACGAAGCTTGTCGCCAACCTTGAGTACGTCCTTCAGAGATGCTGGTGCCGGGTATGCATATTCATGAGCCTGCAGTACAGCTTCTGTTTTGTAGCCGAAGGAAATATAGGCTTTGTCGTCGAGTACGTCGACAACTTCCCCTTCTACTACACTGCCTTTATGCACGTCCAGGTTCATTTCTTCCTGTTCCAGCATTTCTTTCATGTTTTCCATAATAAAAACTACCTCCTCTATGATCCAGTCCGGTGTGGATGCACCGGCGGTGATGCCAATCTTGTCCCGGGTTTGGAACCATTCAGATTTTAGTTCCTCTGCCGTTTCGATATGATGAACGCAGGCGCCTTCGCTCCTGCATACGTCTGCCAGTCGGCCGGTATTAGCGCTGTTGCGCCCGCCGATGACAATCATCACATCTACTTTCCTCGCCAGCTCACGCGCCGCCTGCTGTCGCTGCATGGTCGCATCACAAATGGATTTGTGAAGAAACACATGCGGGATCCGTTGCCGGATCGCCTGCACCAGCTGGTCAGCCAAAGCCACCGAAAATGTGGTCTGCGTGACGATATGCGCCTCTTCCATGTCTGGAAGCCGGTCTACATCTTCGAGGGTTTCTACCTGGAAGGAATGACCCACTGCCCACTCCGCTACGCTCTTCATTTCCGGGTGCTTCTTTTCACCGATGAGTACGACGGTCTTTCCATCAGCCACGAGGTCTTTGGTGATCTCCTGGTTCCTTTTGACGAAAGGGCACGTCGCGTCCATTAGGGCCAGATTTTTGCACTTGAGTTTATTATAGCACGAAGGGCCCACTCCGTGCGAGCGAATTATTACAGTTTCATCTGTCAAAGTGTCCAGATCGTCCACCGGATAGACGCCTTTTTCAGAAAGCCTTCCGACCACCTGTGGGTTATGAATGATGGGACCGTAGGTAACGGCTTTAATGCCCGAATTTGCCGCATTTTCCGCGATTTTCATGGCTCTTTTCACGCCGTAGCAAAAGCCCATCACTTTCGATTTATAGATTTCCATGATTTTGATTCTCAATTGAAGCGCCCGCTATAGAGCAGACATTATGTTTGAAATAGAAAAGTTCAATAGCAAGATAAAGGGTTCAGGGTTCAGGGCTCGCCCCTTGATTACGTTTGAAAGCCTCGATTGAATGAGAAATGCGAAATGGTGGTACGGCACATAAAAATATGGAAGCGCCGCGAAGTATAAATACTGGCAATGCCTTGTGCTGGCATTCCAGTCACTAGTCACCAGTCACTTGAGACTCCTAATCCCTAATCCCTAGCTACTAATCCCTAGCCACTAATCCCTAGTTACCAGCTGCCAGTCACTTTTTATAGTCATCCATCAGCTTCTGGATCTCTGCCTTCACGATGTCATTGAGCTCGGCCACCTTCTCATCGGTCGGGCGCTGCTTTTTGACCTCGATCGGTTTTCCGATGAGGACGGCCAACGGACCATTTTTGCGAGGCAGATCCATCGTGCCAAGGACAGCGACAGGAATGACCGGAGTGCCGGTCATGAGTGCGAGGGATGCCATGCCCGTGTGGAAACGGCCGAGTCCTTCTCTCTTGATGCGGGTGCCTTCCGGGAAAATGCCGAGGGGATTGCCCTCCTTGATCTCCTTGATGGCCTGACGCACAGCAGCGCGATCGACGCTGCCGCGCTTCACCGGGAAAGTGCCGAATTGACGGATCAGCCAGCCGAAGAATGGATTTTTGAATAGCTCTTCTTTCGCCATGTAGTGGATGATGCGGGTATTAAAAGCCACACCGACGACAGGGGGATCCCAATAGCTTTTATGGTTCGGTGCAACGATGATGGCCCCGGTCTTTGGCACATTCTCCCGCCCTTCGACCTTGAGCCCGAAGATGACGAAGAAGAAGAAATTTAAGATGGCTCTGACAATAGCATAGCCCATAGGATTCACCTCGTTTGAAAATGGTGGTCGGCTGTTAGCCGTTTGCCGTTGATAAAGCGCAAGAAGACAGGGAGGCTATAAGACTTCAGACTTCAGATTTTAAATTTCTGATGTCTGACTTCTGATGTCTCCCAATCTCTATGTCCAGTCCTTGATCCCTAGTCACTAGTCACTTACTTGCTAAACCCCGGAAACTTTTTCTCACAGATGGCGATCATGGCTTCTGCGGTGCCTTCGAGCGTAAGGTCTCCATTATCAAGAAGGATGGCGTCCTCTGCCTGCTTCAGGGGGGATATCTCCCTGTGACTGTCCATGTAGTCGCGCTTTGCCACATCGGCTTCGATGTCTTCGAGCGAAAGCTCCGGGTGCTGGGCTTCGAGCTCTTTGAAGCGGCGAAGCGCACGGGTGTGGACGGAGGCGGTGAGGAAGATCTTCACATCGGCCTTCGGCAGGACAGTCGTCCCGATGTCACGGCCGTCAAGAACGATGCCGCCCTTTTCGGCCTGGCGGCGCTGAATGGCGACCATCGCCGTGCGCACGCCGCCGATGGCGGAAACTTCCGATACATGCCCGGAGACTTCCGGCGTGCGGATGAAGGGTGTCACATCTTCGCCATCCACGATGACGTGCATGGCATCCATGCCGGGCTTCACTTCCATATCGAGGGCTTTTGTCATAGCGGTGATCTCCGCCGGATCTGTCAGCCCCTTCTTCAGGGCTTCATAGGTGACAGCGCGATACATCGCTCCGGTATCGAGATAGGCATAGCCAAGGCGTGATGCAAGGATCTTCGATACACTGCTCTTGCCGGCCCCCGCCGGGCCGTCGATGGCGATGGATAATTTTCGCATAAATGATGATCTCCTTTATATGAATTAGTTGGTTCAGGGTTAGCCTCTGTGGTGTGCCGTTCCATTGACTGCAGGCGAAAGAGGGGAAGCGGGTTCTATGGGTTCAGTGGGTAGGGCAGGGACGGTGCGGCGCATAAGAATCAGAAGTGCCGCGGAGTTTTGACAGCGCTTCGCGCGGCGCATCGTCAT